>Ga0070731_10001520_pt1 | contig 23833 bp, 21 predicted proteins | sample Coa_R1_2_FD_66448 | JGI IMG/M metagenome (GOLD analysis project Ga0070731, IMG submission 66448) | Surface soil microbial communities from Centralia Pennsylvania, which are recovering from an underground coalmine fire - Coalmine... | ecosystem: Environmental > Terrestrial > Soil > Unclassified ... | reverse complement strand
CTCGTCCACATGTTGGGCTTCGGAAACGCTTGCTCCTGGCGTTTGCCGTTCTGTCTGTCGCTGCAATTTCGACGATTGGCTATAGTCTGTACCAAATATTGCATTACAAGATTCCCGAATCATACGCCGCATGGACGACGGGGAACTTGATGGTGGAGTATTTGCAGACCCATGCCAATCGGTGGCCGCGGAGTTGGGAAGATTTACAGTCAGCGACAAATTCCCTGCTGGAGAAAGGGATGCCGGTGTATATGCCACTCACACAATTACACGAATTTGTGAAGATAGATTGGCAGGCTGACCCCGGACGTTTGCTGCAAGCGGCAAGCAACGACTCCAACTTCACGATACGCGTCGTCACACGTTTAGATGGTTCCAAGCTGCTGGCAATGTGGGGTCCTGATACCGAGCCAAATACAAAAATCATCCGATACCTGGAGTCGACATTGACGGCATCCAATACTTCGCGGACGGCCGCCGAGCCGTGAGTTTCCGGTTGAGCTATGGCCATTAAAATTCAACCGTTGAGCAGCAGCCAAATCGAGGAAGCCAAAGCGGTAATCACTGCGGGATGCTTCGAGTTCTTCGGTGAGGCCCCAAAGAACTTCGAAGATATGGACAGGATTTCATCCCAGTACGTGAAGCCATCCGGCATTTTTCTGGTGCTGATGGATAACGAACGGGTGGTGGGCACCGGGGCGATACGCCGTCTGGATGAACAGACCTGCGAACTGAAACGGATGTGGTTTTTACCGGCGTATCGAGGAAAGGGTCACGGAACCGAAATGTCCGGGTTGCTTTTTGAGTTCGCACGTTCCGCGGGTTACCAACGTGTGTGGCTCGACACCTCGCCTTTGCTGGAGGCCGCCAACCGGCTTTACCAACGTTTGGGGTTCCACCCGATTGAACGATACAACGACGGCCCCGGCACCATTTTTATGGAGAAGCGCCTCTAAGCAGGAACAGTTACTTCTCCATCTCAAAAACTTGGTAACTGTGCGGCAGGAGATGTACGTTGAATGATTCGCGGTTCTCGCCGAAAGCTTGACGGCGGCCAAAACCGCGCGGTTGCTCCGGGGCTTGACCGGCAAGCTCTTCGCCGGTGACCAGATTCCGTAGTTTGGTGTAACCGCCGGTCACGGAAACCTTCACGTTGGTTTCCGTGGGCAGATAGGATTCCACGATGAACGTGTGATTATCGTAGGCGAACAGCGCCACCTGGCTGAGGCCGTCCAGGCGAATCGGAAAACCGCGCATCAAATAATCTTTGAGCGCGCCGGTGACAGCCGGCGGCAGCCGGTATAAATCGGCAAAGTTGTCGGGAATGGTCAGGACGTACAGCACGCCTTTGGAATAGCGATCCATGATCAACAATGGACAGGCGCCGCCGTTGGCCATCGCGCGCACCAGCGGCCACGCGTCGTTCGTCAGGAATTCAATCACCGGCAGCAGGATGGCTGCATTCGGGTCGTCACCGAGATCGGCCCCGTTGCCGGCGCCGAATCCGCCGTAAAACTCGTGCGCCAGCAGTTTGCGGTCGGTGTAGCGCAGTTCCACGATGTCGTTGATGCCCCGGTCTTCCAGTGCGTGGAGCAGGCCGGAGGTGATGACGACAGATTTGCCGGCGGCGAGTTGCTGTTTGATTTTGGCGACGATGTCGGGATCAAACTTCGCCGATTCGGTCAGCAGCACCGGGTCTGCGTTGGTGGGGAAATATGGATACAGCTCAATTGGAAGGCCGATCATGCCCAAATAATTGTGCAGAAAATCCTCGCCTGTGGATTGGTACGGCTTGTAACTGGCGATGCCAATCGGGTTGCCGAGCCGGCCGAGGAACGGATCCAATTGTTTCAGACTGTAACTGGCTACGGAGGCAATGGTGGGGTTCGTTAAACCTGCTGGATGATTGGTTTCAAAATCCGCCAGCATCCGGTTGTAATCAAAACTCGTATGCAGGTTTTGCCAGGCGTCGCGGTCGCCGGGCATAATGGGCCGGCTCATGGCCGACCACTCGAACAGCATGATTTGCGGCGCCTTGGCGAACATCGTGTCCCAGAGCTGCTCGGCGTACCGGTCGATATACCGGATACTGTAGGTGTCCACCCAGCCGCCGCCGTTGCGGCCCGGCGCGATGTTGTCAAAGTAACGGATGATTTCGTAGCTCTCGTATTGCTGCAAATGCTGGTCGGTGATGATCGGGTCGCGTGTTTCCGTGCCGGCATAAATGCCGTCGAATAGTTTCGGCTCCCGGTCGAGGTCATAGCCGAGTCCCTGAAAATGCTCGTACCAATTCGGGAATTTGATGACCAGTTTGACCCTGGGGTTGACCGCGCGCGCCGGTTTGATGATCAGATTTTCCGCCGCGTCATCCATGAGCGCAAGCCGGAACTGTGTCCAACTGTTCGTTCCCTTGGCCGCGATATCGGAATCGGTCTTGGTGTTCACAAAAAAGAAATCATCTTGAATAATTTCGTCGAAATGCCGGGCCGCCAGTTCCGCGGCGTTCTGGATGAACTGCCGGTCCTGCGGATCGGTGTAGCAAAACGACTTGAACTGGCCGTTCCCGCCATCGGACAGCGCCATCCCGCCCGCCACGCGCACGCCGTGGTCGAGGAAGAATCTTTTGACCCGCTCCAACAATTCGTCACTGGCCAGGTTCCGGTCGCGCTGCACCTCGATATAGACCTTGTCCACCTTCAATTGGCCGCTGATCCGGTCCCAATCGTCCTGCAACTTTTGCGGATCTTCAAAACTTCGCACGACGCCCACCGGAATGTAGATGGCGACGTCGAAGTTGGTGTAATTGCCGGCCCGGCTGCAAAAGGCGGGCAGGGCGAGGGTGGCGAATAAGATGGATAATACTTTGGTATTCACAGGAATCAACGATGGGCGACGGTAGAAGAGGAACGCCCTGCGTGCACGCGCAAAAATTAGGGACAGATCGTTGAGGGCGCAGCCTATGGCTTTTTGCTCCCCTCTGCCTGTCGAGCGGAGAGGAGGGGAAAGCCATTTTGTGTAGCGGCGGTTTATGACCGCGGGAGGTGGGGCGGGCTGTCCCCAGCCTGCCGCGGCGCGATGAGGACATCGCGCCCTACCCGGATGGCGCCTCACAGAGCGCCGCTCCGGCAATTATGAGATTAACACTTTCACCTTGAACAATGCGGGTGGTGGATGAGAATTCCGCCAATGAGTTCACTGAAAGGCAAATGGGTTTTGATCACCGGCGCATCGTCCGGCTTCGGCGCCGCGGCGGCGCGGGCGTTTGGCGCCGAGGGCGCGAAGCTGTTGCTCGGCGCCCGACGGGTTGATCGATTAAAGCGGGTCGCGGCGGAATCCCGGAAGGCCGGGGCCGGAGAGGCGTTGTTTCATGAATTGGATGTTTCAAAAACGCCAAGTGTGGAAAAATTCATTTCGTGGGTCCGGGAAAAAATCGGTAATCGGCGATCGGCAACCGGCAGTTTGCACGTCTTGATCAACAATGCCGGCGGCGCGCACGGCCTGGATACGATTGTTGAAGGCAAGGACGCGGATTGGGAGGCGATGATTCAATCGAACGTGCTCGGCGTGTTGCGCATGACGCGCGCGGCGCTGCCGTTGATGCCTCACGACGCCGGTGCGTGCATCATCAACATCGGTTCAGTGGCCGGCCACACGGCTTACGAAGGCGGCGCGGTCTATTGCGCGGCCAAGGCGGGCGAACTGCAAATCACCCGCGCGCTGCGGCTCGAATTGCTCGGCACGGGCATTCGCGTCGGCACGGTCGATCCCGGCCTGGCCGAGACGGAATTTTCGCTGGTGCGTTTCAAGGGCGACGCGGCCAGCGCGAAAAAGGTTTATGCCGGCACGCATCCGTTGACCGCCGAAGACATTGCGGAAATCCTGGTTTGGATTGCCGGCCGGCCGTCGCACGTGAACATTGACGAACTCATCGTCAAGCCCGTTGACCAGGCGGCGGTAGGGAAGGTGTATCGCAGAAAGTTGTAGGTTTTGAATTTTTGGTTTTGAGTTGCAGCGCCGGTTTTCAACTTAAAATTCAAAACTCAAAATTTAAAACTGTTAAATTCCGCGATTGGCGCGCCAGAGCAGGACGGTGCCCACGGCCTGAAAGATGAAATTCGGCAGCCAGAAAATCAGGTGCGGGGCAAATTCCGGTCGGGTGGAGAGCGATTCGCCCAGCATGACAAACGCGTAGTAAACCAGCACAAGCACCAGGGCAATGGCGACGCCGACATTTGTCTCGCGCCGGTGTACCCGGATGCCGAGCGGAATGCCGATGAGGGTGAAACTGAAGCATGCGAATGAAAACGCCACCTGCCGGTGCATCTCGACGCGGATCGGTTCCGTCAGGTCCGCCCGCTGCTTTTCCACCTCGTCTACCGACCCGAGGCGCGTGTCCGAAGCCGTGGTGGCATCGAAGTCCGGCGGCAGACTCAGCTTTTGATTCAGGTCGTTTAGCTCATCGTGCAATTGCCCGAACGTCATGTCGCTGATGGCCGGGTGGTACGGATGGTTCTCCGTTGACGGGAACTGATATGGATAGGAAAACCATCCCTTAATGAAAGTAATCGTAACAGTGCCGTTCGGGTTAAACCTCATTCTTTGGGCGTTCAACAAATCAAAAATCAACTGTTTGTTTGGCATGTCTGCCTTCAGTCGTCCCTCCGGCGCACGAATGACCGAGGTTACGTTGGTTCCATTTTGCAGTACAAACACGTTCACGTCCCGCAAATCGCCGTGGTCATTTTTGTCCACGTAAATAATGTAGCCGGGGATGTCGCGGATGAACTGTTTTTCGGGCAGTTGGACGTGCGCCAGGTCGGCCCGCGCGCTAAAGAGCAGTTCCTTGAACGCCACGCGCGAGCGCGGTCCCAAGTCCAGGTTGATCCACGCGCTGAGGCCGCAACAAAACAGGCTCAGGAGCAAAATCGGCGTGACCAGCGAAAGCAAGCTGATGCCGCTCGCCCGCGCGGCCGTGAGCTCCTGGTCGGCGCTGAACCGGCCAAAGACCAGCAACGTGGCCGTCAACAGCCCCATCGGCAGCGCATAGACCCAAAAAAATGGGATCAACAGGCCAATCGCCTCCAACACCACGCTGAGTCGCACTTCACCGCCAATGAGCAGGGGGAGAATTTCCTTGAGCCCGTCGCCAATCAACAACACAAAGGTGAACACCGCCATGCCCAGCAGCAGGGAAGCGAGCACCTGGCGGGTCAGATACCTGTGTAGTGTGTTCATTTGGCTTTGCGGACAGGCCAAACCTAAAGCCAAGACGCCAAATCCGAAATGCCAAAATGCAGATAACAAACGGGAGTAGCGGCTTTCGGTAGAAAGCCGCACTCTTTAATTTTCTGGATTGGCGGCGCTCTGCCGGGCCGCCGCTACGATCAAAAGGAAATTTTGCGGCGACGGAAATTGCTTGCGGCGAATGCCGGTTGGCGGTTTATTACCGTCTGGCAATGGAGTTTGCCGTCCCACATGGGAAAACCGCGCTACCCCGGAAGCTTTCGGGGTTGACTGTTTCAGTGCTGATGACTCCTACCGACGGCCGTTGAATCGGCGTTGTTGGCAGGAGTATTTTTATGCTGATGTATCTCTGGGTGGCAATTGGCGGCGCGCTCGGCAGCGTGGGCCGCTTCTGGATTAACGGTATGGTGTCGCGCAGCTTTGGCGAAACGTTTCCGTGGGGCACGATGCTCATCAACGTGAGCGGCTCATTTGTCATCGGGATCATCGCAGCGCTGGCCATGCCTGAAGGCCGGCTGGATTCAACGTCGCGTGCCTTCGTCACCCAATTTTTCATGATTGGCATCTGCGGCGGTTACACCACGTTTTCCTCGTTCAGCCTGCAGACCCTGAATCTAATCCGCGACCGCGAGTGGCTCTATGCCGGCGGCAACGTGATTTTGTCCGTGATTCTCTGCCTGCTGGCCGTCTGGCTCGGTTATTGGCTCGGCGCAATGTTCAGTTCAATGAAAGGTAATTGACATGCAAATTCCAAACGAAGCCCTGTTGCTGCGGATTTTCATCGGCGAAAGTGATCGTTGGCAGCACAAGCCCCTTTACGAAGCCATCGTGCTCAAGGCGCGTGAAATGCATCTGGCCGGCGCGACCGTCCTGCGCGGGCCGATGGGCTTCGGCAAGGCGAGCCGACTGCATACCGCCAAGATCCTCCGGCTCTCGATGGACCTGCCGCTGGTCATCGAAATCGTGGATGCCGAGGAAAAAATCAATGCCTTCCTGCCCGTGCTCGACGAAATGGTCGGCGGCGGCCTCGTGACGTTGGAAAAGGTAAGGGTGATTGACTATCGCGCCCCCAAGAGCGCACCGGCGGCCTGATTTTTCTTGGCGCAGGGCTCATCCGACCCGTTACGATGGGTGGCACATGGCCGACCGTCTGCCCATCTACGACATCGAACGCGATCTTGTCGCCCGGTTGAAATCCGGCGGGCGGTTGGTTTTGTCCGCGCCCACCGGCTCCGGCAAATCCACCCAGGTGCCGCAGATGCTGCTCCGGCACGATTTTTTGCGGGACGGCCAGGTGGTGGTGCTTCAACCCCGCCGGCTGGCAGCACGGTTGCTCGCGGCCCGGGTCGCGCAGGAACTGAACGTGAAACTCGGCGAGGAGGTTGGCTACCAGATCCGCTTCGAAAATGTCACGTCCGTCCGGACCAAAATCCGGTTTGTGACCGAGGGCGTTTTGCTGCGGCAAATGCTCGACGACCCCGGGCTGAAAGGCGTCGCTGTTCTGATCTTTGACGAATTCCACGAACGCCATTTGTACGGTGACGTCACCCTGGCCCGCGCGCTCGATTTGCAGGAACAACAGCGTCCCGACCTGAAACTGGCTGTGATGTCCGCCACGTTAAATGCCGGTGAGCTGGAGGAATATCTTTCCCAGGTAGGGCGGGCTGTCCCCAGCCCGCCGCGGCGCGATAGGGACATCGCGCCCTACCATTGTTCCGTCCTTTCCTCCGAAGGCCGCACGTTTCCGGTCGAAATCGAATACCTGCCGCGCCGGTTGGGAACGGGTGCGCCACCGGTCTGGGAACTGGCGGCGGAGGCTTTTGCCAGTCACGTTCGGTCCGGTGGACGCGGCGATGTGCTTGTGTTCATGCCGGGCGGATTTGAAATCAGCCAGACTCTGGAGGCCATCCGCCACACATCGGAATCAAAGGGTTACCTGCTCCTGCCGTTGCACGGCGAACTGCCGCCGCGCGATCAGGACGCTGCCGTCGCACGTTATGACCAGCCCAAGGTCGTCGTGGCCACCAATGTCGCCGAGACGTCCATTACCATTGACGGGGTGCGGCTGGTGATTGACAGCGGCCTGGCGCGCATTCCGCGTTATGACGCGAACCGCGGCCTCAACACGTTGTTGATTGAAAAAATCAGCCAGGCCAGCGCGGACCAGCGGGCCGGTCGCGCGGGCCGGACCGCGCCGGGTGTCTGTGTGCGGCTCTGGTCGCGGCCGGAGCACGATGAACGCGCCCCGCAGGAGCTGCCGGAGATCAAACGGCTCGACCTGGCCGAAGTGGTGCTGACCCTCAAGGCCGCCGGGGTGGGGGATTTAAGAAAATTCCGCTGGCTGGAGAAGCCGGATGAAATCTCGCTGACGCATGCCGAAGAGTTGCTATTGGATTTGGGCGCGCTCATAAAGGTAGGGCGGGCTGTCCCTAGCCCGCCGCGGCGCGATGGGGACATCGCGCCCTACCAGGATGAGTTACAAATCACTCCCATCGGCCGCAAGATGCTGGCGTTTCCGGTCCACCCGCGTTACTCGCGCATGTTGCTGGCGGCACAGGAACACGGCTGCGTCCACCAGGCCTGCCTCGTCGCCGCGCTTACCCAAGGCCGTGATTTGTTGCTGCGGAACGTCGGGCGCGAAGTGATGTCCGCCCGCGAGGATTTGTTCGGTGACAAGGCGTCGTCCGATTTCTGGATTCTGATGCGGGCATGGACGTACGCGGCCAAGAGCCAGTTTCGCCTCGAGGCCTGCCGCAAACCCGGCATCCATGCCGTCACCGCGCGCCAGGTCGGGCCGCTGTTCGACCAGTTTCTCCGAATTGCCAAAGGCGAGGGCCTCGACATCGCGCCGCGCGAGATCAAGGACGAGGCATTGCAGAAATGCATTCTCACCGGTTTCAGCGACCGGGTGGCGCGCCGGCTGGATGCCGGCACGCTGCGTTGCGAACTGGTTCACAACCGGCGCGGTGTGCTGGCGCGCGAAAGCGTCGTGCAGCACAGCCCGCTCTTCGTGGCTGCGGAAATCCGTGAGGTGGAAACGCGCGACCGGGAAATGAACACCATTGTTTCACTCGCCACGGCGATTGAAATGGACTGGCTGCGCGAGTTGTTCCCGGAAGACATGGCGTCGGATTTGCACGTTGAATTTGATGCCATCACGAAGCGCGTGCAGGCCGCCGAGTTGGTGCGGTTTCGCGGGCTGGCCTTGTCGGCCAAACGCGTGGACCCGCCGCCGGCCGAAGCGTCGGCGCGGTTGCTGGCCGGTGAAATTCTGGCGGGCCGGCTGCCGTTACCGAACTGGGACCACGGCGTCGAACAATGGCTGGCGCGGCTGCATCTGCTCTGTCGGCACTGCCCCGAGCTTCAGCTTCCGCCTCTTAATGAAGACGACCGCAAGGATATCATCGGGCAGCTTTGCCACGGCGCGGTGAGTTACAAGGACATCAAGGAACGCGAAGTCAAACCCATCGTAATGTCCTGGTTGTCGGGCACGCAACGCGAATTGTTGGACAAACACGCGCCCGAACGGCTGACGTTGCCCAATGGTCGCACGCCCAAAGTGGTTTATGAAAACGGCAAATCGCCGCACATCGCGCTGCGGATTCAGGAACTGTACGATGTGAACCAGACGCCGAAGATTGCGCTGGGTCGTGTGCCGGTGCTGGTCCACATCCTGACCCCGGGCATGAAACCGGTCCAAATTACGCAGGATCTGGCCGGCTTCTGGCGCGAACAATATCCACGCATCAAATCCGAGTTGCAGCGCAAATATCCGAGGCACCTGTGGCGGTAAATTTGAACCGCACAGAAGCCGAGACGCAGAGATTTGACAGGGATGGCACGAATTAACACAGAGCCAAACTTTTAACCACGGATGACACGGAGGGGCAGGGATTTTAAAGCCCGTCAGGGCAGGCATCTTTTTTCTTCTCAATGACCTGAAATCGAAGCCAGCGGCAATGACGGCAAAATCCAATGGTAAATTGCCTGCCGGCGGCCCACCGGCGTATGCCATATTTGCCAAATGGCTCGGTGAATCCACACTTCAGGCAACGAATCTGCCAGCCCGGCGCCCGGGTTTCCCAACGCCGAATTTCTTCCGGAGTGAATTCAGGCGCAGCACTCATAGGTTTCATAAATCGCTTGCGAATGCCTGGCATAGAAAGCTGAGCCACCGGCGACTCGCGGCACGAATCCCGACTCGTCGGGAAACAGAAGCGCCCAAGGAGGTTGGCTCCGGCGCCTTGTCAGGTAGCATTGGCCTCGTGCTCACTTCAATTAATATCCACATTGTTACCGGACATTTATGGTAAAGCCACCTTGTAAAATCGGCTGGGGTAGTTCGTCCAAGCCGGGTCAGTAAAGTAGATCGAACCGTTGGTGATGGTGCAGGACTGCACGAGAGTCCACGCTCCGCTTGCTAAATTGGTGGACGCTTCCACAATGATAGGGAGATTCGTTGAGCCGGTGATGGTAAACCCAAATTGATTACTCTGTATCGCGATGCCACCGTTGTTGGTTAGAATTGGCGGGTTCCACGGCACAGTCCGAACAAGGGTCAGGGTGGCGAATGTGTCCCAGCCGCCATTTCCAACCAAGTAATAGGCCGTCACATTGGCGGGAACAGGGAATTCGAAGTTTAACTGTCCGCTAACAGGGGGAGCGTTGCCGGTGAAATAGAGGCTGGTCAGGTTCCAACAATCACTGAACGCAAATGGTCCGATATTCGTGATGCTACTGCCATAAATGGTGACACTGGACAGTTCGGTGCAGCCTCCGAAGGCTGAATCCTCAATACTGACGACGCTACTGGGTATGCTAACGCTGGTCAGAGTGCCGGGGTCGGTGAATGCCTCTGGCGCGATGATTGAGACAAAGTTGGAAATGGTTACACCGGGGCCAGCGCCTGTGTAGGAAACAAGCGTTATGACACTGCCATTGGTGGAATATGTAAATTGTGCCAGCAGGTCTGGCGATACAGCGAATAGGCCGCATATTGTGAACCAAGCGTGGAACATTTTCATAATTTTAATTTTTGCATCAGCTTGGCGGCGGCTTCGGGGTCTATCGTCAGTGTATCTCCATGGTGGTGTGATCCTCTTTTTCCGCGCTCCAGTGGATGAACTTGCGCATCACCCCGATGTGGAATGGGGAGTTTGAAGCCGCGCCTGTGAAGATGCGTCCGAAGTTGTTTTCGAAGTAGGGAAACATCTTGAAGAACAGGGAGTATTTTTTCTTGAGATTTTCGCCGACGACCGCGGCGTTGAACAGCTGTCCGTCATAAAAGGAATCGACGATGCCATGCCAAATCTTCAGATGGCGCATGACTTGTTCCTGGTAACGTTGGAAATCGCGCGGCGAACCTTTTTGGATGGTTTTGGCCAGCATCACCGCGCCCTGCATGCCGATCAGCAGCCCGCTGGAAAACACCGGGTCGATGAATCCCGCCGTGTCGCCAACGAGCACCCAGCCGTCGCCGACGATGCGTTCCGAGACAAGCTGGTAGTTGGCGTGTTCCATCACCGGCGTCAGCCGCTTTGAATCCCCGGCCACTTTGGACAGGACGGAATCCTGTTTCAGCAGATTGTCGTAGCGTTCCTCCTTCGTCGCGCCAAACCGGGGCAGATGTTCCGAGGGGATGACGATGCCGACGGAAACCCTTCCCGGCAGTGGAATCCGCCAACTCCAGCCGTGATCCAGCCGCGTGCTGTGGACGTGGCCTTTGAAGTCCAGCAGGGCCCGGTCAACGTGCGCAAACAGGGCCGTGTCCTTGCGTCCGCCTTCCCGTCCGGCGATGCCAAGCAATTTCGGCAGCAATCGTAAACGGCCGGTGGCGTCCACGATCAAATCCGGCTGGCCGGAGAAATAATTTTCCGTGGCGGCGAGGGATTCGTCGCTCAATTTGATTTTGTCCGTGCCGGGAATCTTTTCCGGTTTCGCGGCGGCCTCGATGATTTTCACGCCGGCCTTGCGCGCGGCGTTGAGCAGCGTGGCGTCGAACCTGTCGCGCGGCACGTTGTAGGCGTATCCCGGAAGCCCGTTGTTGATCCGGTCGAAGTGAAAATAGAAATTCTGCGTCGGACTCATGTTGACGGTCGCGCCGGGCTTGAGTTCGCTGTAGCCGCGCACTTCGTCCTCCACGCCGAGCAGGCGCAGGATGGGGACGATGGCGGGCACGGTGGATTCGCCGACGAGCAGCGTCGCCTGTTTGGGCACGTAGAAAATGGCGGTGCGGATGCCTTTGCGCACGAGGAGGATGGCCAGTGTGCAGGCCGTCGGGCCCCCGCCCAGGATGGCCACGGTTTTGATTTTGCCGTTCATGTCATTACGATGAGTGCAGGATTCAAATTCGCGCCGGGCAACTCAGATGGAGCTGGTCACCGGCAACTTTCTGGCCCGTAGATAATCGCTGAAACTCAGCAGCGGCACCGTCATGCAGGTGGTCACCAGGGCCATGATGACCAACATCGCGAAGATGCGCGGGGACAGGATGCCGGGGCCATAACCGATGTTCAGGGCAATCAACTCAATCAGCCCGCGCGTGTTCATCAAGGCTCCGAGCGCAAATGAATCAATCCAATTTACCCCCGTCAGCCGTGCCGCGAGGAGGATAACAATCAATTGCAGAAACAACCGCGGCAGCGGGTCTTGAAGATTCTGGCGCAAATTGGCAAGGAGCGAAGGCGATGGTTCCACGCCGGAAACGTCGCCCGCAATTTGAGCCGTTGATGAGGGGGCTGAAACTGAAGACGATGACGCATTCAGCTTGTACCCTTGCCCAAATATCAGCCAAATGCCCAGTGCGAAAACCGTCAGGGCCAGCAAGTAGACGACGACTGTTTTCATCTTAATCGCAGGCGTTAGTAAACCTCATCAAGAACAAATTGTCACGCCTGAACCGTCATTATAACCGCAGAGGTGCAGCGGGATTCGGAATTGTGGCGGGGACATCGCGCTGCGATGTCCGGTCGGCGCGGCGCACCGACCCTGCCTTTATTTCGCAGGCAGGCCGATGTCCTGGCTCAATTTGCCGGCGGCTTCGGGGTTCACCCATTTCACCAGTGAAATAAAGTTCACCAGCGCCGGACTGTCGGGTTTGATCTTGAACAGGTTTTTCAAGGCATGCACGACCTTGTTGTAGGTGTCCGCGTATTTTTCGTGCATCAGCCGGGAGACATAAGATTCCATCACGGCCTGGGCGATCGGATCGGTCTGGCCGTCGGGCAGATAGGGCAACAGGCAGAAGATGCGGACCAGCGCCATCGGGTCGGCATCAATCAGCACCAGCCAGCTTTGTTTGACCTCGTCGGCGTCGTATTTGGCGTGCAGCCGCTCGCGGATGGCGGCGGCAATTTCACTGGGCGCGGTCCGCTGCGCCAGGCGGGCCTTGATGTTGTCCCAGGCGACGTGCTGCGCCTGTTCGGGGGAGGCTCCGGCCTCGGACTTTTTTAATTCCGCTTCGAGGTCTTTCAAGCCGAGTTCCTTGCCGACGGCCAGGCCGAGGGCTTCCGCCTCGTTCTTGCGAATCCGGGTCGAGGCGATGATGGCCTTCACGACCGGCCGTTGCAGTTCGGGTTTGATCAAACGCAGGACGCCGACGACGGGTTGGGGTGATGGCGCCTTTTGATTGGGGATGAGATGTTTGACAAAGGTGGCCATCACGCCCTCGAGTTCGGACACCTTTTCCATTCGCAGCGTGAGCACATACTTGAGTGTCCGGCCCGTCCGGCCGACCTTCCCGATGTTATTGACGACCATCAGACGGTGGTCATGGCCGGCGACAAAGGCCAGCAGGGTTTCCGCCTGTTGGATCAGTTTTTCATCCAGGATGTCCTGGTCGTTGGTGACCACCAACTGCTCGATTACCGCGGGCAGGCGCTGGGCAAAAATGCCCTCGGGCGTTTCGGTGTTCTGATGATTGTAATAATGGAGCAGTTCCAGGATGAACGAGAGTTTCAGGAAGGCATTTTTCTGCGCCTGGGCGTCGGGGGTGGACGCCTTGCTGCGCTGGATTTTCCGGTGCAGGGCCAGCAGTTCCTTCCGTTTGTCAGCCGGGAGGGCGTCTTGGGGGAGCACCGACTCAACATCATTTTTGAAGGCCAGCACAATTTCATCCGGTTTGGGGCGCGGATTGAGTTTCGCGTCGGTGGTCAAATCGTTGAAACCGGCCAGGGCCGGCTCGCCAAATTCCCGCACAATCCGTTCGCGCGGCACCTGACCCTTGACGAAGCAGCGACTGGCCCGGACGTTTTCCGGTGAGAAGAAAGAATCCGGCTGCGCAATCAAAGACTGGAGCATTTTGGTTTCGAGGGGCGTGTCCAGACCGATCAATTCCTCGACTGCCGGCTTTATGGCTGCCGCCAGATCGCGCTTGGTTTGCTCCAAAACTTTCAGAATCGCCGGTTGCAGCACATTTCCCTCGATCTTGCCGTTGACCAGCGCGGAACAAACCTCGTTGACGTGGGCGTTGTGCTCAACCAGCCGGGTAACCATGACGCCGACATCATTGATCGGCAATTTGCTCACCAGCCCGGCAATCAGGTTCACCAGTTCGCCGTGCGATTTCTGGCGGTATTCGATGGTTTTTTCCAGGAGCGTGCGCAACGATTTGTTCTCCTGTTCCAGCGCGCTGCGCTCGGATTCCAGTTGGTCCACGCGCGAGGCCAGACTATGCCATCCCTGCTGGATTTCCTCCATCGAAGTGGGTGGGCGGTTGCCGTTTTCTGCGTCTGGCTTTGCCATGAATCAATATTCCACAATTCCGGCTTTTTTTTCCATCAATTTTTGCGCCGTGAAATGGCAATAAATGAGCCGGACATTTAGGCAAAGATACCAAAGGCGGAGCGCTGGTCTCCGATCTGGCGCGCTTTGGTATAACAGCGCTTTCAGCCGGGCCGGAGGCCGGCGTTCGGGCCGGCTTACGAATTGACGACGTGCAGCGGCAGCCGATCCTGGAGATGATGGGCGGTGGCGGGTGAATCGAAGCTGTGGCGCCCCTGGTTGGGCAAGGCACCGGCAAAATCGCGATAGAGCGTGATGGCAACGTGTTCGTTGCGGCGGATGCAATCCTTGATGGCCTCGGCGTCCTTCTGGCAATGAATCAGCGTTTTCCAGGAATAGATGTGTTTGGGTTTATGGAAGTCGCTGTTGGCGATGAACGGCAGTCGTTTAAGGCCGATGTCGTTGAAGATGTTGTTGCGATTGGCGATTTCCCAGGCGTCCAGCAGCGGCGCGAACTTTTCCTGGTTTTCCCACAGGTACAGCGTGTTCTTGCCCCACTCGCTTTTCATGATATGCGGGTGCGACGCCACGGCCAGCGCGCCTTGTTCGTGGATTTTTTCGATGATTTGTGGAATGTCGAGGGCCGGATCCACCGGCGCCTTCAAGTCAATGCCCAGCAGGTGGGCGGAGGTCTTGCGCGTGTAACCGTCCTTGTTGAACTCAATGCCGGTCATCACCAGCATCTTGTAACGCCGCCACGCGCGCTGACGTTCGCGTTCGATGACGGTGAAATATTCCTCCACCTGTTCCTGGCCCAGCGTGCAGTTGGCCAGTTCCGACAGTTTGCCGAGCAGGCGGCTGGGGTCCGCCAGATGGTCGGTGATGCAGATGCAATCGAAACCGCGTTCGCCGTAGAAATCCACAATCTCCGGCACGCTCAGCTTGCCGTCGGAATAATTCGAGTGGATGTGAAAATCGCAAAGCAACATCTGCGCCGGGTCGCTGTTGCCATTCCGGGCCGGTGCGGAACGCATGACGCGCTCCGGCGCGGTCTCAAACAGTTTGACCGCCTTGCGGCCGGGCGTGTCGTCGCCGGCCTCCGACAGGATAAGTTCGGCGATGCGCAGGGCGGCGTCGGGGCGGCTGGCCGCTCGAAGATTCTTACGCCATTCCGACCAGAGCGCGGCGCGTTTGGCGAAGGCCTTTTCGACCAGTTCGGCGACCTCGCGATTTTTTTCTCCAATGGCGCCCAGATTGCAGCGCCAGATCAGTTCCGCGTTGCCTTCCTCCTGGCCGGGGATGACCTGGTTGACGATCATCGGGCAGCGTGCGGCGATGGCCTCCTGCACCGTCGCGCCGCCGGCCTTGCTGATGACCAGATGGTGCGACATCATCAATTCGGGCATCTGGTTTGTCCAACCCAGCACCCGCACGCGGTCGGATTGTTTGCGCGTGCGCTCAATCAACTCGGCGCGCAATTTGGCGTCGCGCCCGGCGGTGATGGTGAGGTGCACGTGATCGAGTTCGAGCAGGCGGTCGATGGCCTTGCCGGCCTTTTTCTTGCCGGTGTTGATGATGTACAACACGCGACGCGGTTCGTCTCCAACCGGCGCCGGCAACTCCGCCACCGGTTCGGCGAACACGGGGTTCACGGGAAAACCCAGCACCCTGATTTGTTTTTCCGGAACGCCGCCTTTGCGCAGCACTTCGGCGGAGGCCTCGTTGGCCACGCAGAACAAATCGCTGGGCGCGCGGAACCAGGCGGAATTGATCGTGATGGAATCGGTGACGACGGTAATGAGCCGGAACGGCCGCTCATGATGGTGGTGGTAAATCTTCCGGATGACATGGCCGTAAACGGGGTAGGTGGAGATGACACAATCCGGCTGCGTCTCGGCCAGAATTTTTTCGAGTGTGCCTTGCAGGCGGGTAAAATTGCCAAGCTGCTTTTCGACGAGCGGTGATTTATCGAGCAGCGAGTAAATGCCGCCCCAAAGCCGCGGAGCATATTGCACGACCCCAAGATACGTTTTCCGGGCGAACGTATTGAACACGCCGTAACTGTCGGCGAACAGATCGATCACTTCGGTGCGCGCGTCGTCATCCAGCAACTCAATCGCGTCGCGCAAACTGCGGGCGGCGGCGTTATGCCCATCTCCGAATCCGGCGGTCAAAATCAGGATTTTTTTCATGCACGTCCTCGGTCCATAACACGCTAATTTAAACATGTTACGGCCGTGTGACGAACCGGTTAACTTTTATTCACAATTTATTCGCAACGAAATGTGAATAAAATGGCCGGTTTCGCCGGTTTTGCTGAATTAACCGATGTGACTGATCCGTTTTCGAGGTTTGCTCCGTTCTGAAATTTCCCAACTCCCGTCTGCTATCTCCCATCTGCCGACATATCCCGTCGGAAACGGTTCCCGCTATTCGGGACGGACCACCACCTAGGTGGCAGGTACCTTGACCACATCAATTAATTCCTGGCCGGTGGCAAAACATTTCCATTTTCCATTTTTGTCCACGATCGCCAGGCATCGGCGGCCATGACATTGCACCCAATGCGTTTCTTCCGCTGGTGGCGCCGACAGGTACAGGCCCATTTTCAATTGACGGAAATTAACCGGGCAATTCATTGCTCCAAACTTAACTCCGGTAATGAACGACCGTTAATCACAAATTGTCATCGTTTGTGTATTTTTTGTTAAAATGTCAGACTTGCGGGTTCAAATCGTGTTCCTGCCGGAATTCAAATGCAGTTGATAAAAGCGGCATTCTGAATCACAGTGTCATCGTGCCTTCAGAGACATTCAAAGCGAGCCGGTGGACACGCGGCAATTTTCTTTTCCGCACGATCATCGAGGTGACGGAGCGGTCGGTCATCCGGCATAAGCGATCGTGGTTCAGCAAAGACGAAATCAGCATCAGCATTGCGAAGGTGGCCTCCGTACACATCAAGACCGGCATCCTCTGGTCGGACATTTTGGTTGAATCGTCCGGCGGCACCGATCCGTTGGTCAGCCACGGCCACCGGAAGGCGGATGCGCGCCGCATCCGTGAGCTGGTGGAAATCGCGCAGGGGAGTTTGGGCGATCCGGAAAAGGTGAAGTTGTCTTGAGCAGGTGGGGCGAGCGTCCTCGTTCCGCATTGCGGGATCAGCAGCCTCGCCCCGCCATTTAGCTGGAAAATAATGGTGGGAGCGATGTCGTTTATAAAACTATTCGGGTTCATTTTTGCAATGTTGTTGGCGGGTTCACTGGTCGCGCGGGCGGATGACGACGACACGGTCACCCTGCCGGACCTGATTCAGGGCGCCCAACAATGGGCGCAGGAAAATCTCGATACCAACGTTCTCAATGCCCTGCCCAAGGTGGACGACCCCGCGGTGCAGCAATTCTTCCGCGAACTGCAGCAGCGTTATCAAGGCGACTACGTGGTGGACCTGGCCTCACTGCGGCAAACGGCCCAGTCCGTCCTCTCGGTGCTGGAAAGCAGCGAGGATACCCGGCCTTACGCTGCGTGGCTCAAGGCGCAGATGGATTACCTGGATGTCGCGGATGAAATCCGGCTCACGATCCCGCCGCCCAACGTTGAAACCAACCAGCCGCCCCCGCCGATTCCCAATCCTCCGCCACAAAAGGAACGCGAGCTTTGGATAAAAAAAGTCTCGGTTGTTCCCTGGCCGGCTTCAGCCAGGGAACTGGTGCCGGAGTTGAAGCCGATTTTTACCGCGCAAAAGGTGCCGCCGGATCTGGTCTGGGTGGCGGAGGTGGAATCGTCCTTTGACCGGCGGGCGCTGAGTCCGGCAGGAGCGGCGGGATTGTTTCAACTGATGCCGGACACGGCCAAACGGTTCGGGCTTTCCCTGTGGCCGCGCGACCAGCGCTATCAAGCGGAACCGAGCGCGACTGCCTCCGCCCAGTATCTGAAATATCTTTACGATCGTTTCAAGGATTGGCGGCTGACGCTGGCCGCCTATAACGCCGGGGAAGGCACGGTGCAAAAACTTCTGGACCGCTATAAAGCGCATAGTTACGACGACATCGCCGGGCATCTGCCCGCGGAAACGCAAATGTATGTGCCCCGCGTCGAAGCCGTCCTTCAGCAGCGTGAAGGCGCGAATCTCGAACAACTTGCCGTATCGCAAAATTAAACCCATTTCCGTCGGGAATAGTACTTAGGGTTTCACCCCATGGCACCGGCACGCTTCTCCGGTTACTCTCATTCCATGAAAAATAAAAAGCTTTTCTTCAAAACCAACGGGGTTGGATTCGTATTGGGTGCTGCGCTTCTGACGATGCTGACCGCAAACACGGGCTACGCTGATGGGTTGCGCGTCGGGATAGTCGTGTCACCGCCCGTGGTGGTGGTGACGCCGCCGGTAGTCGTGGTTCAGGACGACTACATTTATTACCCCGAATATGGCGTGTATTACAACAGTCACCGGCGCCAATACGCTAATTTGGAAAATGGCGTGTGGGTTTTGCAGGCGGCACCGCAGGGTGTCTCGGTTGACGTATTGCTGGCTTCACCGTCAGTGAGGATGGATTTCCATGATTCCCCGGCCAACCATCACGCGGAAATGATTCGGAAGTATCCAAAAAATTGGAGGCCCGAGGGTGCGCATCAGGATCGTAAGGAGGATGCGAAGGGGCCCGGGCCGGATCACGACCGGAAATAGCCGGGACCAGCGGCTCCAGTGGCTTGCCCCGCTAAGGCGCTGGCGGTTGTCTCCGCCGGAACCGCCGTGAACGTACAGGCCGTAAGAGATTTCAAGGTGAATAATGAATGTCGATGGGTTTAGAGTGATAATTCGCGCCCGGAATACATTTTTTTCGGCCAGATTGGAACTTGAAAGCCAGCGGGCATTTGCAGTGATTTATGATTCCAGGCTCAACGACGCCAAGGAGGTGGTCGGCAGGGATCGGATGGAGATTGATGTCCGGTTTTTACAGCAAATCACCGAATCCGAATATCTCTACAAAAAGGTGGTTGAACTTCCGGAACCGATCCACTCCAGGCTGATGACCCTGAACCGGGAAAACGGAACTGACCAGTCACGCCCTGGCACAGCAACGACGGGAACGGCCAACCAGTTTTCTTTATAGGACGAATACGCTTCGGGCGTTTCACGATTGAACCCGTGGACTCTCCCAACACGGCGGCAAGGAAAACAAACCGGGGTGGGGATGTGCTGCCGGGCCGTCCGTGATCAAAAACCATCCGCCGATTGCAAGGATGAAGCGGATTACATTTGCCACAAAAAGGTACAAAAAAGCCAGACTTGTAACGTCGCGCGTCTCCGAGCAAGGAGTTGTTCTTTCCAAAACAAAACGGCCGGAACGATTTTCTCATTCCGGCTTGTGCCTTCGACTGTCGACCCTCAACCGATCACGTGGCCGTCATGGGGAACAGGCCCTGTTCGGACTGCGCGAAGGCTGGTGCCTCCGGGTGGTTCGCCGGGCGAATGAAATTTGTCCGGCCAGCGCCGGACGCATCTCTCACTTTCAGGGCGAGTCGGTCGAAGCGCGCGTGAATCTGGTCTAGGTGTTCGTCGTCCCTGTCCGGCGGTTGGTATTGGTCATGAACACTCTTATTGTGTTTCATGCAGCAACCATAGACTGGCAACGATACGTCCGATATGGGGTGTTCACCTGATTGCGGGTTCTGCTCGTTCCGACCTTGGTTTCAGCCTTCCCATCTCCCATCTACTAACTTCTTTCAGTCGGTTACCCTCCCGCAAATACCGGTCGAAAGTTTGCCTCGGTCAGGATGCGTGCGACTTCCGCGCGTTTATCGCCCTGAATCTCGATCTGGCCGTTCTTCACCGTGCCGCCGGTGCCGCACGCGCGCTGCATCGCCTTGGCCAATTGCTCCTTCTCCGGCAGTCCGATGCCGACAAAGCCTTTCACCACCGTCACCGTCTTGCCGCCGCGCCCGGCGGTCTGTCGGATGATGTCCACGCGCCCGCGATTCTTCGGCGCCGGTTTCGAGGGTGGCGCGGAATCTGCCGCCGGATTTTCCGGCGCGGGCGGGAGCCCGTCACCGGACAGGGCAGCAAAGGGATTCTGACTTAAACCTGGTCCGCCATCGGTGGGAATGCGTTTGCGTCCGCTCATGTGTGTTTTGACTGAAAGAGGCTAAAGGCTAAATTCCAAATGCCAAATTATTTTGAGCCTTCCATTGCAGACAGCCCTGACGACAGATTGAAACCCGAACATCGGAGGAACCAAATGCACAGATCCGTCTGCCATCAGAGCCGAGTGAATATACTCCATTTCCAACTTTTTGCCAGCATCGCATCCGGTTTGGCCTTGGCAAAGTGATGGCTATGATTATTGTTTGCCTCACCATGAAGCCCACCTGCCGAATCTTGCTGCTGTCCCTTATCCTATGCAGCACACCGAATTTGCTGCGGGCGCAAACCACCAACGTACCGGCCTGGGCGCAGCCGGGTTCCGCCACGCACGTCCAGGTCGCGCCACCGGTGGATTTTCACCGGCCCAGCAGGAATTTCAGCGTGCCGCTCGGCCTGTTTGAGGGCCAATCTGACATCGGAAGCGCGGTCGTGCCGGGCAGCGCCAGTTATGACGCCAACACAAAACAGTACACCATCAATTCCGCCGGCTACAACATCTGGTACATGCGCGACGAGTTTCGTTTTCTCTGGAAGAAAATGTCCGGCGACGTTTCCCTGGCAGCCGACATCACGTTCCCGGATGCAGCCGGGTACGGCGACCGCAAGGCCGTCCTCATCATCCGCCAGGACCTCGATGACGGTTCGAAGGAGGCGTTCGTGGCCCTGCACGGTGCCGGCATGATTCAACTGGCGCAACGGCCTGAAAAAAATATACGCATCAAGGACATGGAATATCGCATCGGCAGCCGCGGCGGGCTTCCCGGCGGCAAGACCCCCGACGACCTTGTCACCGCCAATGCCAGACGCATTGGCATCGAAAAACACGGCGATTCCTTTGCCCTCTTCGTGAGTCTTACCGGTGAGCCCATGCACCAGTTCGGCCCACCCATCAAGCTGCACCTGGACGGGCCTTTCTACGTTGGCATCGGCTTCTGCTCGCATCTGCCTGACAAGTCTGATACGGCCGTATTTTCTGACGTCGTTCTCAAGAACTCCGCCGGCAGGATGCGGTAAAATGCGGCCGCTGACGAAAGCGCCACCCGGTTTGTGATTGACTTTTCATTTCCATTAGATTTCAATATATCCCTCATGAGTGGCAGCCAGCTGTTCATCCGGTGTTCCGTGCTTCTGTTTATTGTCCCCGCGGTGTACGCCGGCCCGGGCCAGCTCTCGATGTCCTCCCAAATCCAGTATCCCACTGTCATCCAGGGTTATCAGGACCCGGTCACTGCGCAGATTTACAACGAGGCTGCGCCCGGTTCCGATCCCGTGAATTTCAGCGTGTACGCGACCTTTCCCTATGGCAGCTCCGGCACTTATTCGGGGACCAGGGCGGCCGACGGTGGCAGCGGCTACCTCAACCTGCCGTTCTCGTTCAATTCGGGACTGGTGAGCCCCGGCTCGCAAACCGTCAGCGTCACCGCCACCGACACCGGCACGGGTGGATCGCTCACGCAATCCGGCAGCGTTCTAGTTCTGGCGCACGCCGACCCGGCTTTTAACATCGGCGGGAACGTCGTCCAGTTGTCGTCCCAGCCGTTGAGCCCGGCCGCGCAGGAACCGTCGGTGGACCCGCTGGCCTTTGGCGCCACCGGTGGCGGCGAGAGCTTTGCCGCGCGGGCGCCCAATGCCATTAACGACCCGGTCGCGCCGACCGCCGGGTTGGACCTGGACAGCATCACCGCCATCGGCGATTCCCAGATCACGCTGACCCTGGCGCCGTTCACGGACCTGGCCGCCAACGACGATCCCGCCTTCGGCGATCCGTTTCAAATCCTGGTGGATGGTTCGGTTCCCGGGGTTTATTTCACGGATTTCGAGTTGAACTATTCGGATGAGCAGGATCTTCCCGGGGCGGACGCGACCGGGTCGGAACACGCTTATTTCGCCGTGCAGGTGACCGTGACCCCCGGCGGGGTCACCGGGGAAGTGCTCGTTCCGGAGCCGGGTTCCGGTGGTCTGTTGGCTTTGGGCCTTCTGTCCGTGTTGCCCGTCGCGCGTTCGCATCGGCGACTCATCGCTTAAGCCGGGCAAGGTTCAAAACGCGGACCGGTCTCTTCACCTTTCACACGCATCGGAATACCCGCCCGCGCGTCATGCCTCTGACGATGCCGATCGTGTAGTTCAAGACGGCATGCCTCAACGCGCCCCAGAGCGTAAAATGCCAGCTTGTCTCCATGCCATCCATAAACGTAATCAGTCCGCGTCGCGCCATGGTTTCACAACGCTCCGCCCGCAACCTTTTAAACTCCTCCACCTCGTGCCCTTCGCCAAAAAGTTGCACCATCGCGCCCTTGTCCCGGAGCAAATCCCGATGATTTTGCAGCAGCGCCTGAAACGTGTTCACCACTGTCAACTGGCCCATCCAATGTCCCAACAAATCAATCTGCGCGCCATTCTGGTTGGCCGTGGTGTAATAGACCTTGCCGTTTTGTGTGGGCGTGTGAATCGTCACGCCTTGCGATTTCAGTGTAAAAATGTTGCCGGAGCAAACCACGACGAAGCAGTCCCTTTCCGGCGAAACCAGCAAAGCGTAATTTTGGCGGTAATTGGGCGTTCGGGGATCGGGCGCCCAGCCCAACAAAATAAATCCGCATTGGAGCGCTTGATTCGTCCATTGCTCAGCGTAACCCGCCACATCCGGGTAGGGTGGTTGCGTTCCCAGGTCGCCGTATTGCCAGACCAATCGCTTCTCCAGCCGGCCGGTCACCGTGATCAAGGCGATGAAAAACACCGGCATGACAATGTAGACAATGATATGCGCGCTCGTCATATGACGGTTTGGTTCTCTGAATGCCGCAAATTTGTCCTCCTGCGAACCGATGTCAACCGCGAATATGTTGCCATTCCTCTTCTTCAAAAAATGGTGATGTCTTATTATCAAGGTAGGGACGGCGCGCTGCGCTGTCCGCCCGCCGCAGCGTGGTGTCCAGCCATTGAAAACCATATACCCCTCAAAAAGTCTCGCGCTTGACAGCACCCGCCGGGTCTGTCATTTGCAGGCCCCTGATGAAACCTTTGCTCTTCGCTCTCCTTGTTGTGTTTGTTTGCGGCCGTCTGAACGCGCAGACGAATGTCTGGCAGCCGTCGCCGGGTCATACACAAGTGCCGATCTGGCCGGGAGCCGCGCCGGACGCGCAGCCGGTGCCGGGGGCGGAATATGTCACGAACACTTTGACGCCAAAGGGCAAGCCGTTGGTTTGGGTATGCAATGTTTCACAGCCGACGATGACGGTCTACCCGCCAGGGGGAACGAACACAGGGATGGCAATGGTCGTATTTCCCGGCGGCGGCTACAATGCGTTGGCCATGGACCTGGAAGGCACGGAGATTTGTGATTGGCTGACGTCCAGGGGTATCACGGCCGTACTCTTGAAATACCGCGTGCCGACTCCAAAAAGGGAGGCATATGGGGCGTCGCCGATGGCGTTGGAAGATGCGCAAAGGACATTGGGTCTGGTGCGTTTTCACGCCGCGGAATGGCATATTGACCCGCACAAGATTGGCGTGATCGGTTTTTCGGCAGGAGGGCATATGGTGGCAGCGACGAGCACGCATTTCGACAAACGTTCGTATCCGGCGGTGGATGCGGCGGACCAGGAAAGCTGCCGGCCGGATTTTGCCATAGCTTGTTATCCGGGACACCTGTGGGGCGGCGATGAAGATTTAAATTTGAATCCGAATGTTCCCGTTACCACCAATACGCCGCCCACGTTTATTGTGCAG
>Ga0070731_10001519_pt1 | contig 23840 bp, 20 predicted proteins | sample Coa_R1_2_FD_66448 | JGI IMG/M metagenome (GOLD analysis project Ga0070731, IMG submission 66448) | Surface soil microbial communities from Centralia Pennsylvania, which are recovering from an underground coalmine fire - Coalmine... | ecosystem: Environmental > Terrestrial > Soil > Unclassified ... | reverse complement strand
CGGCGCGCCTGGTTCCGGGAGACATTTGCGTCGAATTCCCCAACCACACTCACCTGCTGGTTTCCCCTAAAATGAAGGGAGCGGCCCATTATATCGCACCCCGGTTGTGTGAATTTGAAGAAATGTCCTTTGTGGCGCATTTTTTACAGCCCGGTCGCATCTTTGTGGATGTGGGTGCAAATGTGGGCGCCTTCACCATTTTGGCGACCGGCGTCGCCGGCGCGCGGACCATCGCCTTTGAACCCAGCCCGGACACTTTTGAAATGCTGGCGCGGAACATCCGGCTGAACGGGCTGGGAGAACATGCCCGGGCGGTCCATGCGGCCGTGGGACGGGAGGAAGGCACCGTACAATTCAGCGTCGGCTTCGGGACCGAAAATCATGTGGCGACGGGCGCAGCCGCGGATAAGTCGGTGACAGTGCAAATGACGACGCTCGACAAGCAGCTGGCGGGAACTCCGCCTGATTTGTTAAAGGTGGACGTGGAGGGCTTTGAAACGGAAGTCTTTGCCGGAGCCAGCCAAACCCTGAGACATTCCGGGTTGCAGGCGATTATTATTGAGCGAAACAACATCGGAGCACGTTACGGCTTCAACGAGACCCCATTGCATCAGGAAATCCAGCAGTGCGGCTTTGTGCCATGTCACTATCAGCCTTTTGCCCGTCATCTGTCTCCCGCCGACAACGTCCCCCACCAGAATATTATTTACATCCGGAATGTTGAAGCCGCGAACGCCCGATTGCGGGCAGCGCCGGCATTTAAGCTGGATGATTTGAGCCTTTAGCGGCAATGTCCTTTGAAATCGGCGGTGTTTTGGCTACGTTCCTCCCATGCAGGCAATTGAGAACCCGGCGTCACCTTGGCCACGTGTCAGCTTCATTCTGCCAACGCTGAATGCGGAAGCCTTGCTGGATAATTGCCTGGCGTCCATCGCCCGTCAGGGATACCCCCGTGAACGGTACGAAATTGTGCTGGCGGATGCGCGCTCAACGGATCGCACACGCGAAATTGCCAGGGCCTATGACGCGATTGTCCTTGATGATGACGGTAAAAACATGGAGGAGGGCAAACGCCTCGGGTTACGCCGCGCCACCGGCGAATACATCGTGTTCCTGGACGCCGACAACGAAATCACCCATCCCGATTACCTCGAGTTGGCGGTGAAGGCTTTGGCCGCAAACCCGCAGGCGCTGGGCGTGGAGAGTTATTATTTGCCATCGCCCAAAATGAGCTCGTTCTGCGCGTACCTGACGCATCGGCTCCACATCAGCGACCCGATTTGCTGGTTGATGAGCACGAATCCCAAGCTGGTCGCGCGCGACGGCGAAACCGAACGGTGGACGCTGCCCGGCGGCTCATTGTCTTATCCGCTCGGCGCGAACGGCTTTGTCTTTCGGCGCGCGGACCTGGATGCCGTAAAGGCGGGCGAGCATTTCCAGGACACCCACGTCGCCTTGTTCCTGATGAAAAATGGCAAACGCGAGTGGCTGCGCCTTCGCGGCCGCGGCGTGCATCATTATTACATCCAGACGCTCTGGAAATTTGTGCAAAAACGCCGGCGCGCCACGGTGCATTTCCTCCGCGTGCAAACGGAAATGCCGGTCAACTGGATGAATGAGAAACCGCCGGTGCCGCTCTGGCTGGCGACGGTTTACTGTGTCACGTTCATCGGACCGCTCTGGCACACACTGCGCGGAATCCTTCGTGATCGCGACGTGCGCTGGCTCTGGCACATGCCCGCATGCCTCGCCAGCGTGTTCGGCGACGCCTGGGGCGTTTGGACCTATAAAACGTCGGCCGGCCAAAAAGATCTGATCGCGAGATTGAAGCCAAAACAGACTTTGAAATAGTGGCTGAAATTGAAATGCATAGCGAACGTTGATGGTTTGCAAGATGAACCCAAGCATGAAACCGCCGCCGTTAATATCCGTCGTTGTCTTAACCTATAACAGTCAGGATTGGATCGAAAAATGCCTCAACAGCCTGGGCGGCCAGACCATCTCTACGGACCTGGAAATCATCCTGGCTGACAATTCGTCTTCCGATAAAACAGTGGCTTTGGCTTATCAGGTTCAAAAAACGCTGCCGAATCTCCAAATTAGAGAATTAGGCGGCAATTTCGGTTATTGTGAGGGGAATAATCGCGCGGCTCAGTTTGCCTCTGGAAAATATTTGCTGTTTCTTAATCCGGACACATGGCTTGAACCGGATTGCCTGAAAACCCTGCTTGATGAAGTCCAGTTGAGAAACGTACAGGCGGCGCAACCGGCGATATTGTCTTATGTTGGCAACGAGCCTGATTCGTATGGAGTTGGCGGATTGGACTTTATGGGCCTGGCCAGCCAGGCGATGCCTTGTAAACAAACCAAAAAAATAATGATTGTCAGTGGAAGTTGTTTCCTGATGGAAAAGAGCGTTTTTGACCGATTAGGCGGGTTTGATGATAAATTCTTCATGTACGCCGACGAAGATGATCTTTCCTTCCGGCTTTGGGTCGCGGGTTACAAGGCAATCGTTGTTCCAAATGCGATAATCCATCATCGGGGGACATCCCACGTCAACCCCTCCGGTAAAGAAAAAATAGTTGAATACCGGACCACGGCCAAGGCGCGGTACCTGGCTACGCGAAATGGGCTGCTGACGCTGCTGAAGAATGCAGAGCACATTCTGCTGGCACTGGCCGCTTCCTACGTTTTTTTTCACCTGCTTGAATCTGTGCTGGCATTGATTCTGACGCGAAACGTGCAATTTGCCAAACATGCCTACTGGGATGGAATACGGGACGCCTGGAAAATGCGCCAGCACGTGTTTGCGCAACGCCGGAAAATCAAAAAACTTCGGGCACGATCCGATTGGTGGATGTTAAGATTTCTTAGATTGCGGCCGAATCGATGGCTGTTGTTTGAAAAAATGCTCAAGATGGGCGTGCCCAAGGTAAGTTAACCCCCCGGGACTGATGTTATTTGGCTTGTCGCCCCCAAGCTTCCAGGTCAGTTAAAGTGATACTGGGATGCTTCCAGAAAACCCAGCGAACGATCAGCCGGGCCAGAATATTCAGAGGTGCAATCGGAGCTATGGCCACGGCTCGTCTTAAATTTCTGCCAATTTGAGATTGGGGAAGCAACGCGAGCCTTTCCTCGTAATCTTTCAAGGAATAGTGCCCCATCGCGCGATTAAGTAATAGCACCAATAGCGACCGCCAGGGTTCGCGTGGGATAACCCGCTTTTTTGCCCAATCAGCGTAGTCGGGAAATGACCAGATCAGGGCGGGCAAGCTAAACATCCAAATTCCGAATTTGCGCGGCACCCATTCGGCATTGCCATAACGAATGACAATCCACGGGCGCGCCATGACGAGCACACTGCCCGGCAACAGGCTCTGGAAAATCACCCCGATATGCACAAAGGCGGTGCCGAAATACCCGGCCTTGTCCCGACAGTTCCATAACTCGCGCTTTATCACCATGCAGCCAATAAAGGTGAGGTAACCCCCGACTGTGGCAAGAAAGTCGTTCCGCTCTGGAGAGGTTAAAGAAAAGACCCGATCCGATTCCCATTTGATGCGGCGAGGAGCGATTTGCCGATCCAGGGCAAGGTTGCGAACTTCCGCGTTCACAATAATTAAACTGTAATTCCGGCGCGCCGCTTCCAGAACTGCGGCAATCGCGCCGGGCTGCATCAAGTCATCATCGGTAAAGAGCCAGACGTATTCTCCGCGGGCCAACTCGACAGATTTGGTGTAGTCCTGATCCACTCCGCCTTTCCTTTCGAACCGCGTGTAGCGCAACGATGGATGCCGTTCTGCAAAATCCCGCACCACCTGTTCCGTATTGTCGGTGGAGGCTCCGTCAGCCACAACTACCTCCACTTCATCAGACGCCTGGCTCAAGACGCTCATCAGCGTCTCGCCGATAAAACGCCCGCGGTTAAACGTGGCGATGCAGATGGAAAGGCGGATTGGATTCATGGCTTTACAAATTCCATGGCGATTACGCCTTCGCCGGGAAGCGCGTCGACTGAGTCGAAATAAGCATATTCAAGGCTCACCATGTACGGTTCCCGCCAAAATGGATAATATCTGTTGGTGCGCTTGTCGGTTGCCATCGTCAGGAACAAACCTGGAACCCGTTCTCCAAAAACAACCTGCCGGTGAGGTTGACCGGTGACGCTGAAGATGTTTTCAGCCAGCAGATGCTTATCGTAAAAACGTTGCCAAAATACTCCGTCAGCCTTGTCGCCCCCCCGCAGTCCGTATTCATCCCGGTCAATATATTGCTCGTAAGCCTCGGCAGCGCAGGGGAGTGTCAGTAAGAGCCGGCCTCCGGGTTTCAGCAACTCCCACATTTTGGAAATGGCCTGCCGATCCTGGGGGATATGCTCCACCACCGAAAGACTCGTGATGGTGTCGTAGGATCCAGCAGACAGGGGTGCGTCCTCAATGAGACAATCGTAAAACCGGCAGCGGGCGAGCAAGCCGGCGGCGTTCAGCAACTGCCTGGTTTCTGCAAGGTCGGTCTGATCCGGGTTGATCAAATCAGCCCGTAAGGCTGGTGCTTCGCGCAGCAACAAAGTATAAAGCAGGCGGGGAGAAGACACATCCAGGTATTGACCCATTTTGCTTCCAGACAGGGTTTTCCAGGCAAAATCCAATTCAAAATAGCGCGTCGAATCGAGCGGATAAAGGGCCACAAGGAGAATGGTCTTTAGATCGATGGCAGCCCGTCTTCGAAAAAACAAAGTGAAGGCCAGCGCGACGCATTTCCATCGAACCGGCAAACCGGGAACGCCCCGCACGCGCGCCAGCGCCCAATAGAGCGGAACCAGCGTGAGGCCGGCCAACCCGGACACCACCATTTGCACCGGTGTGGGCGGCAGTAATCGCGATGATCGGAGAAAAACTTTCCTCACACATTCCCAATTCGTTGAGGCAACGGATTGGCCCGTTCGATTTCCGGCCGGTTGTCCAATTCGGCCCGGACCATGTCTTCGATGGTTTCATGGAAGTCCCATTCACGGGTCCACTGCAGTTCTATTTCCGCCCGGCGAGCGTTACCGCACAGTCCGTTGGTCACCTGCCGGGCGGCGCTGGTTGGTTCAGCCATTTTGACAAATTTGTGATAATCAAGCCCGGCGGTCCGAAAGGCGCATTCCACCAATTCGCCAACCCGGTGACTCCGGCCCGAAGCAAAAACATAATCGCTTGGAGCCCTGGCTTGAAGGGTGAGCCAGAAGCCGCGGACAAAATCGCGGGCATCGCTCCAGTCACGTTCTGCGTCCAGGCCGGCGAGAGACAATTCATTCACACGTCCCTGACGAATGGCCGCCACGGCACGAGCCACGCGACTGCTGAGGTAATTCTGCGGACGAAGGGGCGACTCGTGGTTGTAGAGGATGCCGGTTGAGACAAACTGTCCATACTTTTCCCGGTGTAAGCGCGCGAATTGATCGGCGGCAAGTTTGGCGATGCCATAGGGTGTGACCGGTTGTTTCAGCGTGGTTTCGTCTTGCGGCACCTGGGCTGGCACACCAAAAATTTCACATGATGATGCCAGAAAAATCCGCGCCGGAGCGCAGATTTCGCGGGCGGCTTCCAGCAGGTGCAGCGTGCCCAGAGTGATGGTGCTGACCGTTTGTCCGGGAATGTCAAAACTTTGGCGCGAGTCGGTTACACCGGCGAGGTGATAAACCTCGTCGGGCTGCGAGGCCTTGAGAAAATGCACGAGTGAGAAGGGATCTTCCATCGAACCCGTGTGCCACTGGATTTTGGCCACCTGTTCCGGCCCAAATCTCCGCAACAGCCGTGCTGCTTCGCGGTCGAAAGACGATCGCAACAGTCCATGAACCTCGTAGCCCTGCTGCACAAGCCAGCGTGCCAGATAGGTTCCATCCTGTCCCGTTATGCCAGTGATTGCCGCACGCTTCATGGCTGGCTACTGACCGATGAAATGAACCTTGGGCATGGGGAGCACGAACTGTCCGCCGCGTTCCAGAAAGTCCCGCTCCCGTTTTTTAAATTCGTCTATGAAATGCCATGGCAACGCGAGGTAAAAATCGGGCTTTTGCTTCCGCGAGGCGGCTTCCGAAATGATCGGGATATTGGTTCCCACCGTTTTCGTCCCCCATTTGTCTTCGTTACGGTCGGCGATGGCAGGCAGGAGATCGGGCGTCACTCCGCAGTATTGCAGGGTGGTGTTGCCTTTGGTGGAAGCTCCGTAGCCGTGAACCAGCTTCTTTTGCGCCTTGGCCCGCTTGAGAAACGATCGGATGTCCTTGCGGATGATTTCGATATTTTTGCGAAAAATGGCGTAAGGCACATCGGTGTCCAACGCCAGTTCAAATTCCTTCAAACGCAGTTGTTGAACCCGTTCGCGGGCCTCCACGGACGGCTTGACTTTGCCGATATGACCGGCGGCAATCCTGAAACTTCCACCATTAATGTCGTTCAAAGTGACATCAATTACTTCCAACCCGTGTTGTGCCAGCAAACGTTCCATCGGGGCCAGAAAATAATATTCCAGATGCTCGTGGCAGATGGTATCAAAACTGTTCATTGCCAGCATGGCCGGCAGATAACTCAATTCCAAAACCCAGACGCCTTCCGCGTGCAGGCTGCTTTTTATGTCCGCGACGAACGACTGCGGGTTTTCCAAGTCATAAAACATCGCAATGGAAGTGATGATCTTGGGCTTCAGCCGGGGGTAGGCAGATTGCAGTGCGGCGGCGGAAAAGAAATCGTTTACCACCTGCAACCCGGCAGCCCGGGCATGAGCAACAACATTGGAGGGATCGATTCCCAGTCGTTTGATGCCTTTCGTGCAATAGGATTTTAACAGGGTGCCATCGTTGCAACCGATATCCAGGACCAGGTCCCCGGCCCGTAACCGGGCGATTTTCTCGACCATGTGTGCAATCCCCGAAAGATTGTCCCGCATGGTCTGATTGACTCCGGAACGATACCAGTACGAGGCATAAAGCACTCTGGGGGGCACGGAATGACGCATCTGGACCAACCCGCAGGCATTTTGATCAAGTGCCGGGTCGCAGCGCACAAGATCGAGCGGGATCCGGCGTTGCGCCGGCGGGGTGCAATCCGGCTTGGCAAATGCACCGCCAATGTACTGATCTCCCAGCGAAGCAACCGGCGTGAGTGCCCGGCTTCCACAAAGCCGGCACGTTTGCCGGGTAACCAGGATGGGTGAAAAAGCAAGCGTTGACATTCGGGGAATGAATCAAAAAAAAAATTGGCGAACAAGGATTAAACTGCAAATCTTGGCCTCCGCGGATCAGTTAGTGACCTTGATCCGTCCCTCCCGGTGATCCTTCAGGAGTTGCACATCAGCATCCACCATCAGCCTTACCAGGTCCTTGAACTTTGTCTTTGGCTCCCAGTTTAAATGCCTTCTGGCCTTGCTGGCGTCACCGATCAGCAAATCCACTTCCGAGGGACGCAAGTAACGTGGATCCAGTTCCACATACTTGGTCCAATCGAGGCCCGCGTACCCAAAAGCCGCCTCAAGGAATTCGCGGACGGAATGGGTTTCGCCAGTGGCGATGACATAATCGTCCGGTTTGTCTTGTTGCAACATCAGCCACATGGCTTCGACGTATTCTTTGGCATAACCCCAGTCACGTTTGGCGTCCAAATTGCCCAGATACAATTTATTCTGCAAGCCGGCCTTGATATGAGCCACCGCCCGGGTGATTTTCCGGGTTACAAAACCCTCGCCGCGCCGGGGCGATTCATGGTTAAAGAGGATGCCATTGGTAGCGTGCATGCCGTAGGCCTCGCGATAGTTGACCGTCATCCAATAGGCAAACACCTTGGAAACCGCGTAGGGACTGCGGGGATGAAACTGTGTTTTCTCCGTTTGCGGCACTTCACGAACCAGGCCATACATCTCACTGGAAGAAGCCTGGTAAAAACGGGCATTGATGCCGGATTCGCGGATGGCTTCCAGCAAACGGACACACCCGGTCGCATTGACATCAGACGTATATTCCGGATTATCAAAACTGACGCGCACATGGCTTTGGGCGCCTAAATTGTAGATTTCCTCCGGCTGTAAGCGGCTCAGCAGCCGCACCAGCGAGCCATCTCCCAAATCGCCATAGTGCAAAAAAAGGCGGGTTTCATTCAGTTGCGGATCCGAATACACGCCGTCCAACCTTGCGCGGTTAAAGGTGCTGGCACGGCGTACGATTCCGTGAACCTCGTAACCCTTGGAAAGCAGCAACTCTGCAAGATAGGAGCCATCCTGACCAGTGATGCCGGTGATTAAAGCTTTTTTTGCCACGTTTCCAAACAGGTTATAAATAAGACAAATAATCTGACAAGTGAAATGGCGTTTTAACAGGAAAAGGCATGGGAAACCTAAATGTCATCCAACAATTCCTGACCGTCATTGGGCGGCTGACGGACCCGCCGTCGCACCGTCCCGTCAATGGAAATCCAGCAAGCAACCCGTCCAAAACCGACGCCGCCCAGCCCAAGATGGCCACCAACGGCAAAATTCGCGCCCCCTCGGCCCGACAGGCTGCTAGCTTCGCCGGCACAACAGGTTGGTACTGTTGCCAAATTCCGGGGGTAGGTTTCCCGCAGGCTTCGAGTACTGGAACGGCTTCAGTCGATGCTCGCCTTCGCATATCTCGAAGAGCTTAAAACCTTGCTGCAGCAGCAGTTCCACAAACTTTTCCGGATCAGAACCGGCCTTTTGCAGCCCATAAGGCCAAAATTCGGTGACCAGCACGACATCCCGCCACTTGTTCAGCACTTCCAACATTCCACTTAGAGCGTGGTATTCCGCACCTTGAATATCCATCTTGATAAACCGGATCTGACTGGAACCATCGCGGAAGTAGTCGTCGAGCCTGATAGCCTGGATCTCGATGGTTTCCCGGGATTCGTCGGACGCATATACCCGATGATCCCCTTTATTATCCTTGGAGACGAACAACCGCAGCGGTCCTGAAATGTTGGAAACGGCCAGTCGAAGCGGCGTGACGTTCTGGTATCCATTGACCTGAATGTTTCGCGTCAGCAAACTGAAATTATGCGGTTCCGGCTCGAAGGCGTAAACCCGTCCCGTGGCGCCAACCTTCCGGGCAAATTGGAGGGTATAGTATCCAATATTGGCCCCAATATCGACAACCGCGCTCCCTTCGGGAATTTCACCGACCAACACCCCGGTTTCAAACGGCTCGTAGACTTTGAAAATCGAAAGCTCCAAGGAATCCTTCTCGTCCAAAAACATTTTGTGCCCCAAAATATTATCCTCATATTGGCTCTTTGCCAGCCGCGTCAGAAAAATGTAGATGCGGTCCCAAAACGGAAAATAGCGGTTCAGCCGGAAATCCGGGCAGAGACGGCCTTTTACGGTTACAAGGAGGAAACGCAGGATCTTTCCCAGGATTGATTTCATAAACAGTATTACGGAGGCAACTCCGAAACAAAGGCCGTTATTTCTGCGTCTCGCACCGGAAGAACTTTTAATCGCGGGGCCCAAGTTGCCTGAGACGCCAGAATATGCAAGGACTTTTGCCGTCAAACCTTGACACCGTTGGAAGGTGCGCGCCGCCCCAACGCCCGCCGCATACCGGGTCAGCTTCGCGCGTGTTGCGTTTGAGCAATGGTTGAACATTTTTGAGTCCCGCCACCTGCCGGTTGTAACCGAATCATTCTCCGGTTCATCAGTGCGGACTTGACGTAAACCGCGGATAAAACTAAGAGTAAGCGCACGTTTCGCCGGCGACATGTTCAATGAAAACTGCTAGCTCGACTCAAAAGCCAAAACCACTCGTGTTTTGGGTGCCGGTCCTGCTGGTGATCGTTTTGGGATTGCTCTTCTGGAAAAGTTTTTTACCGGACTATGTTTTCTTTTCCAACGATAACCCATTGGGCCAGGAAATGGCGGCGTGGCACTCGCTTCCTGCCGACTATACGGGATGCTGGTATGATCTGAATGTCATCGGCAGCAATGACAACGCACTCCCGCCAACTCCATCCACGTTGATTTTCTGGGTTTTGGGACCGGTTGGTTTTGCAAAATTTTTCGCGCCCATCGCCCTGTTTATTCTCGGAATCGGCGCGTGGGCCTTTTTCAGGCAATTAAAACTGGCTCCGCTGGCGGCGATCCTGGGTGCGTTGGCGGCCGCACTGATCTCCCTCTTTTTTTCGGACGCCTGCTGGGGCGTGGCCTCGCATCAAATCGCCTTTGGCATGGACTTCCTGGCGTTGGCCTTGATTGTCTCCAACTCACCGGCAACCCCCTGGTTTCTCCGCTGGAGCCGGGTGGCCTTGGCGGGCTTGGCCGTGGGCATGAACGTGATGGAAGCCGCAGACATTGGTGCAATTTTCAGCCTCTTTGTCGCCGCTTTTACACTGTTTCACTCGCTGGTGGCCGAAGAACCGGGACCGGCGGTGAAAAAATTCGGGCGCGGCATCGGACGAATCGCGGTCATCGCGATCTTCGCGGGTTTCATTGCCACCGAAGGCATTATTTTGTTGGTCGGCACCCAGATTCAAGGCATCGTTGGCACCCAACAGAACACGGAAACCAAGGCGGAACACTGGGACTGGGCCACCGAGTGGAGTCTTCCCAAAATTGAGACCTTGGGAATCGCAGTGCCCGGACTGTTCGGTTATCGGATGGACACCCCGAATGGCGGCAACTACTGGGGTGCCGTAGGGCGCAGCCCGGCATGGGATCGCTACTTCGCCGGTAATGGTCAAGGTCCGGCTCCCGACTCCCAATACCAATATCTCCGCTTCAGCGGCACCGGCAACTACGCCGGAGTCCTCGTCATTTTAGTGGCTTTGTGGGCCATTGCCCAATCACTGCGCCGCCAAAATTCCGTGTTTTCCACAACCCATCGGCGGTTTCTTTGGTTCTGGACGGGGGTGTTGATTGTTTCCCTGCTTCTGGCCTTCGGCCGGTTTGCTCCGTTTTACCAACTCGTCTATGCGTTGCCTTATTTCTCAACCATTCGCAATCCCATCAAATTCCTTTTTGTCTTTTCGTGGGCACTCGTCGTCATTTTTGGCTACGGCATCCATGGCTTGAGCCGGCGTTATCTGGAAGTCCCGGCCGCGGGCCCCGCTTCGCTGTCTGTCCAATTCAGGACGTGGTGGACCAAAGCCCGTGGCTTCGACCGAAATTGGGTTTCTCTTTGCGTCGTGCTTTTTATCGGCAGTTTGTTGGCATGGCTGATTTATGCGGTGCAAAAGCCCAGTCTGGTTGCCTATTTGAAAACAGTCGGTTTTTCCGACGAGAATATGGCCGGCCAGATCGCCGCGTTTAGTGTCAGGCAGGCTGGCTGGTTTTGCCTTTTCTTCGCACTTGCCCTGGGATTGTTCACGTTGATGCTGAGCGGCGCGTTGGCAGGACGCCGGGCCAAATGGGGTGGCATTCTGTTAAGCGTGCTGTTGGTCCTGGATTTGGGGCGCGCCAATTTGCCCTGGCTGGTCTTTTGGAATTATCCGCAAAAATATGCCGGCAATCCCATCATCCGTTTGCTTCAGGACAAACCTTATGAGCATCGGGTGGCCGTCTTGCACTCCAAGTCGCTTTTTGAAGAGCTCTACAACATCGAATGGTCCCAGCAACTTTTTACTTATTACAACATTCAATCGCTGGACGTCATTCAGATGTCACGCTTGCCGGAGGATTTGGCGGCCTATCAAACGGCGCTTTCACCGCTGGGAACACCGGATACGGCGTATCTCGTCGCCCGCCATTGGGAACTGACCAACACCCGCTATCTGCTCGGCCCGGCGGGTTTCCTCGACGAGTTAAATCAACAGCTCGATCCGGTGCAGCACCGCTTCCGCATCGTCCAGCGATTTAGCGTGGTGCCCAAGCCGGGGATTGAAAATCCCACCCAGTATTCGGAACTGACGGCGGTTCCGGCCGAAGATGGTGACTATGCCCTCTTCGAATTCACCGGCGCATTGCCGCGGGCCAGGTTGTATTCCGATTGGCAGGTCAGCACGAATGACAACACCACGTTGGAAACACTGGCGGGCACAAATTTCGATGCCTGGAATACCGTTCTGGTTTCCACCAACCTGCCGACGACACCCGCAGCCGCCACCAACGCAAACCCCGGCACGGTTGAGTTTAAAAGTTATGCCCCGACGGATATTCAATTCACAACCCAGGCCGGGGCGCCATCGGTGCTGTTGCTCAACGACAAGTTTGACCCGAATTGGCACGTGTTCGTAGATGGCCGGGCCGAACCATTGCTGCGTTGCAACTTCATCATGCGCGGTGTTTATCTGACGCCCGGTGCACACACGGTGGAATTCAAATTCTCACTTCCACTTGGCCCGCTCTCCGTCACCCTCGCGGCCGTCGGTGTGGGCATGCTTTTGTGTGGAGTTTTGTTTTTTTCAACGCGGCGAACAGCCGCCCGTTGAAACCGACCGCGCCCGCCTGAATTTCACAAACCGGTCGGATAATCAATAAACGTCCAGGGCAGGTGAAATCGCCGCGAAAGTGCCGTCGCCAGCGCCTTGACGCCGAATGTCTCCGTCGCGTAATGGCCGCCGTAAAGAACGTTGATGCCGAGTTCCTCCGCCAGGGCATATGTCCAATGCGGCCCTTCGCCGGTGATGAATGTGTCCACTCCTTCCCCGGCCGCGTTTCGCAAAAAATCTCCCGCCCCGCCGGTGATCACCCCGATGCGTTCGCACGTTTCGCTTCCGCCCGGAATGATCAATGGTTCTTCTCCCGTTGCGCGATGTAAACGGGACGCCAGCACCGAGCGCAAAATCCCGGCCCGTGACTGCAGACCATAATATTGTCCTTCCTTCAACAGAAAGGGATGAAGATTTTTCAGACCGAGCGCGACGCAGAGGATCACATTGTTGCCAAGTTTCGGGTGAAAATCCAGCGGCAGGTGTGAGCTGTAAACCGCGAGATTATTTTCGACGAGCAACCGGAACAGTTCGTAGTGCTTTCCGGTCCATGGCTGGCGCACGCTCCAAAACAGGCCGTGATGGACGATGAGCAAGTCCGCCCGGGCGGCGATGGCGCGTTTGACCGTGGCCAGGCTCGCGTCCACGGTGGCGGCGATGCGGCTGACCGTGCCCCGATTCTCCGCCTGCAAACCGTTGGCCGCACCGTCGAAATCCTTGATTTTCGCAGTACGAAGAATTTTGTCGCAATGGGCGACGAGGGTTTTGAGTAAAACTTTCGGCATGGCGCGATGGAAACAGTTTTTTGAAGGGTTGCAAAGCGCGAAGGTGACGAAAAATCCAAACTGTTTCTTGAATTCTGCACGCCGGATTCGATAGTATCCCCCCGTTCTCTATGATTAAGACCCTTGCCCATATTTGCATCTTTTCAAAGGATTTGACCCGAAGTCTGGATTTTTATTGCGGTGCGCTCGGATTAAAAAGGCATTTCGATTTTTTCAAGGACGGCGCGTTGTTTGGGTTCTATCTCCAGGTCGGCCCGGGTCAATTCATCGAATTTTTCAAGGCCGATCCGGCTGTGGAAATCCGCAACCAGCGAATCCACCATTTCTGCCTGGAAGTGGAGGACATCGACGCGATGCGCGACACATTGATCCGGCGCGGCGTGGAGGTGACGGCGAAAAAACTGGGTTGCGACCAAACCTGGCAATTCTGGTGCAAGGACCCCGACGGGACGGATTTGGAATTTCAACAGTACACGGCCCAAAGTTCACAGCTCATTCGTAAAAATTGCATCGTGGATTGGTAGCCGGAAATCCGCCCGCGTGTTTTTCTGCCTCCAAAATTTTTCATTCCGCGTATTGAATTCCCTGCACAGCGTTCTATAGTTCGCATGAATTCATGAGATGAGCAATTCAACCGAGGCCAGCCCGCCGTGGGATATTGACGCCGCGCGCGCGCTTTACAACATCCGCCGCTGGGGCGCCAAGTATTACGACATCAACGAGGCCGGGCACGTTGTGGCGCGTCCGTTGCAGGACGCGGGCGTGGCGGTGGATTTGACCGACGTGACCGAGGAGGCCAAGGCGCGAGGGTTGAAATTTCCGCTGCTCATCCGATTTCAGGACATTTTACGCCACCGGGTTGAGTCCTTGAACCAGGCATTTCGCAACGCCATCACGGAATACAATTATCAGGGCCGGTATCGCGGCGTGTTTCCCATCAAGGTCAATCAACTGCGTGAAGTCGTGGAGGAGATCCTCGACGCCGGCAAGCCGTTCGAGTTTGGCCTGGAAGTCGGCAGCAAGCCGGAGTTGTTCGCCGGCCTCGCGCTGCAAAACCAGATGGGCTGTCTCATCATCTGCAACGGTTACAAGGACGCGGAATTCATCAAGATGGCCATGCTCGGCATCAAGCTGGGCAAAACGGTCATCATGGTCGTTGAAAAGCTCGAGGAACTGCGGCAAATCATTACGATTTCAAAACAGGCCGGCGTCGAACCGTTCATCGGCATCCGCGCCCGGTTGTTGAGCAAGGGCGCCGGGCGCTGGGCGGAAAGCGGTGGTGAAAATGCGAAGTTCGGCCTAAGCACGGCGGAGATTCTGGAGGCGACCGAAATGTTGAAGGCCGAGAACCTCGGTCATTGTCTCAAGCTGTTGCATTTCCACATCGGCTCGCAGGTGCCGGACATTCTGACGGTGAAAAAGGCCGTGCAGGAGGCCGCCCGGTTTTACGCCAAGCTCCATAAGATGGGTTTTCCAATTTCGTATCTTGATGTCGGCGGCGGGTTGGGGGTGGATTACGATGGCAGCCGCTCGGCGTTCGACAGCTCGACAAATTACAGCTTGCAGGAATACACCAACGACGTGGTTTTTTACATCGCCGACGTGTGCAATGCGGAAAACGTTCCCCACCCGGACATCATCAGTGAAAGCGGACGCGCCATCGTGGCGCATCACAGCGTTTTGATTGTCGAAGTGTTCGGCGCGATTGAAAAGATCCGGCCCGGCGAATTTTTGAAATACGGCGACCGCGAACACGCGCTCGTGAAGGAACTGCTCGACATCAAACAGAATCTGCCGAAGCTCAACAAACTTGAAGCTTATCACGACGCCCTCGAACGCCGGGATGACGCGCAGCACATGTTCACGCTGGGAGTGCTGGATTTGCCAGACAAGGCGAAGATTGAAGACCTTTACTGGCAGATCAGCCGGGCCGTGGTCGAGCATTACAAGGGCCAGCCTTTTGTGCCGGAGGATATCCGCCAGTTGGAAGACAGCCTCGGTGATCAATATCTCTGCAATTTCTCCGTCTTCCAGTCCCTGCTCGATCACTGGGCGCTCGACCAGCTTTTCCCGATCATGCCCATCACGCGTCTGAACGAACGCCCGACGCGGGAAGGCACCCTCGTGGACATCACGTGCGATTCCGACGGGCAGGTCAACAAGTTCATTGATTTCCGCGATGTGCGCGACACCCTGCCGTTGCACAAACTCAATACCAACGGCAACGGCCTGCCCGAGCCGTATTACATCGGTTTCTTCCTCATGGGCGCGTATCAGGACATCATGGGCGACCTGCACAACCTGTTCGGCCGCGTCAACGAGGTTCACGTTTTCCTCGAACCCGACGAACCAACCGGTTATTACATCGAGGAAATCATCGAAGGCAACACCATCATCCAATCGCTCGCGGCGGTGCAATACGACGAAAATGAACTCAAACGCCAGATGAAAGCCCAGGTGGACGATGCCATCAAATCGGACCGCATGAAACCGTCCGAAGCCATGAGGTTGCTCGATGATTATGAACGCGGTTTGAAGGCTTACACTTATCTTTCGTTTTGACCGAAACTCTCAATCCTGAGACCGAGACCCGGAACAAAGCTCAATTGCTTCGCTCGCTCGGGCATCTGGCCCGCGGTTTGTCCGCCTTGTTCTGGGGTTTGCCGGCATCTTTGATGGTCTGCGCGGAAACCACGAAAACCGACTGGCTGAAATCCTTTGGCTTCATCCCGGCATTGGCCGCCACCGGCCTGCTGATTTTTGGACTCTGGCAAATGAGCGATTTCCAAAAACAGGAACGTCCCTGGCGCCAGGCGTTGGACCGCGCGAAACTCCTCGGCCTGGTCAACTTCGGGCTTTGTCCGTTTCTGTATTGGCACAATGAAATGCCACGGGAAACCTTCTTCAGCGCCGCGGTCTTCATCCTGGTCCTTTCCGCGGTGCTTTTTCTGTTCAACTTGAATGTGGTCCTCAAACAACTCGTCGCCATGCTGCCGGACGAGACCCTGCGGCACGAGACGTCCCTGTTCACCGCGCTCAACCGCTGGTTGCTGGGTTTTCTTTTGTTGCTTGCGGTGGCGTACGTGGTTTTGCTCCACGTATCGCAAATTCCTTTGGCCTTCGGCATTGTCGCCGTCTGGTTCAACCGCCTCGGCCTGTGGCTGTTGACCTTTCTTGCCTTGTTGCCCCTGGCCATGACCATGGCGCTGATCTGGAAAACCAAGGAAACCATCCTCGACAGCGTGTTCGGCGAGCGTCAGTGATCTTGAGTATTACCATCGCGCTTTTTGTATGAAAACATCGGCTTTATCCGTGCTGGGCCGCCGCACCGGGCCCCCGCCCATCTCCTGGCTCATGCAAACCGCGTTATCCCGGCCCAAACTGATTTCACTCGCCGCCGGTTTTACCGACAGCCCCACCCTGCCCATCGACATCTCGCGCGGCGTGCTCAACCGGATCCTGCGTTCGCCCAAAACCGGCCGGCCCGCGCTGCAATACGGCATCACTACTGGCGAAACCAATCTCCGCCGGCTCACAGCACGCCATTTGCAGAAACTCGACGCCGCCGGCGTGACGAGCCAGAGTCACTCCTGGAAACAGGTGATGATCACCGGCGGTTCGCAACAATTGCTTTATATGGCCCTCGAGGCGCTTTGTGACGAAGGCGATCTCGTCCTCGTCGAAGATCCGACCTATTTTGTATTCCTGAGCATTCTCCAAAGCCGCGGCATCCGCGCGCGCGGTGTCCGGCTCGAACGCGACGGCCCCGACCTCGCGCACCTCGAAACCGTTTTGCAACGCCTGAAAAAATCCGGCGAACTCCCCCGTCTCAAGGCCTTTTATCTCATCAGTTATTTTCAAAACCCGACCGGCGTCACCACCCGCTTCGAGAAAAAGCGTGGCATTTTAAAATTGCTGAAACAATTCGAGCGCGCGGCGGGTCATCCAATTTACCTGATGGAAGACGCCGCGTATCGCGAATTGCGATTCAATGGTCCCGACATTCCGTCCGCACTCATGGTGCCCGGCGGGGCTGGCCGTGTGATTTACACCGGCACTTACAGCAAACCCTACGCGCCCGGCACGCGCGTGGGCTTTGGCCTTTTGCCCGAACCGCTCTTTACGAGCGTCCAGCGCATCAAAGGCAACCACGATTTCGGCACGGCGAACCTGTTGCAACAGCTTCTCGCCGGCGTGCTGGAAACCGGCCTTTACGACCGGCACGTGGCAAAAATCGAAAGACGTTACGGCCGAAAGGCGCGCGTAATGAAGCAGGCACTCACAAAACACTTTCCGCCGAACGTCGAAATCTGGGAATCCGGCGGCGGACTTTATTTCTGGGCACGCCTGCCCAGGAACATCTCCACCGGTGTAAAATCAAAAGTCTTCCAGGCCGCGTTGAAAAACAACGTGCTTTATGTGCCGGGCGAACTTTGCTACGCCGATGACCCGGCGCGCCGGAAACCGGACCACGAAATGCGCATCAGTTTCGGCAGCGCGAGCGAGGAAAACATCCGTGAAGGCATCAAGCGGCTTGGCGCCGTGTTGCGGAAATTTTTATTGTAGCGGCCGTCGATGACGCCGCTGTCTTGAACCAGCGCCACGCACAGAGCGCCAATATAATCATCAACCCGGCGGCCACTTCAGGTAGCGGCCACCAAGAATGTGGACATGCAGGTGCGGCACGGTTTCGCCGCCGTCCGCGCCGTTGTTGATGACCAGCCGGAATCCATCCTTGCCCAAACCCAGTTTCCCGGCCACTTCCGCGGCCTTGAACAACAAATAACCCAGCAGCGGCTGATCATCGGCCTTTGCCTCGGCCACGCGCGGAATCGGCCGCTTCGGCACAATCAAGGCATGGGTTGGCGCCTGGGGGTTGATATCGCGGAACGCGAGCACCAAATCATCCTCATAGACGATTTGGGCCGGAATTTCGCGGGCAATGATTTTTTCGAAAAGCGTCTTCATCAAGTCGTGAGTTTTGAATTCTAAATTAAGAACCGCCGTGTCCCGCCAGCGCTTCAACTTAAAACTAAAAATTTAAAATTAACAACTCCCGTTATTCCACCACCAGCGCACAATCGGTGGACTCGGGTTCGGCGGTAAGGCATTGGCGCAAATAATCGACGATGTGGTCACGCAATCTTTCGCAACGGCCGCTCCAGCGGCGCGCCCCGGCCAGCTGCTTGACGCAGCCGCGCAGGCCGCGAAAACGCAGCACCCGGGGGGAATGGCGGAGCTGGGTGCGGAGTTCGTCGCGCAGGCGCGGGAAGAAAAGGAGTTCGAAGCTGCCACCGGATTCCTTCGCCATCAACCCCAGATCGGTTTCGATGGTTTCCCGTGAGCGCGATTCCACGGCGCCGGCGCGGATGGTAAAACCGAGATTGCGCAGCACCTTTTCCAGGGCACCCGCAAATTCGCCCACCGTGACACTCTCGCGACATAGTTCAGCTTTAAAATAATGAAAAACGGACGCGGCCGCGTGGCGCAACACCTCGGGGTCAAGCAGACCGTCGCTGCCGCCGACCAGCTCAACCGAAATCATCTCCGCCGAGCAGGGCACGCTTTCACCATTGGTGAGTTGGAACAGCAGGCAATCGGATAACAGGGCGATCATTTGGCAGCCTCCAGTTTTTTGACTTCATGGACGAAATCGGTGGCTTCCTGAAACCGGCGATAGACGCTGGCGAACCGCACGTAGGCGACCTCGTCGATGTTCCGCAGACCATCCATGACCGATTTGCCGATGAATTCGGCGGGCACCTCATTTTCAAATTTGTCGGTCACGGCGGCCACGATGTGGTCAGTCAAATCCTCCATGGTTTGCGGACTGACCGGACGCTTTTGGCAGGCTTTCTTGATACCGGACAGGAGTTTCTCGCGCGAAAACTCCTCATGCCGCCCGTCGCGCTTGAGCACCATCAACCCTTCACGCTCAACTTCTTCGTAGGTCGTGAACCGGTGTTTGCACTGGGTACATTCGCGGCGGCGGCGAATCGTGGCTCCTTCGCGCGAGGCACGCGAGTCAATGACTTTGTCTTCCTGACAGCCGCACTTGGGACAACGCATAAAGCCACTGCTAATTGTGGCTGCTCCTTTGTAGCACACAAAGTTTTGTGGTGTCAAGCGATGGTCAGGTCAAGTGCGATAAAAGTTATTCACCGGAAACCACGCTTGCACTCAGTGGATTTTTGACTATACTCGGCGGCTCTTGTTCTACAAAAACAGCGATACGTCGGTTTAAACGATTGATTTTATGGCAACAGCAAACGATCTCCGCCGCGGCATGGCGATCAGTTACAACGGCGACATTTGCGTGGTGCTGGACATGCAGCACCGCACTCCGGGCAATCTGCGCGCGTTCGTGCAGGCGACGCTCCGCAGCATCCGCACCGGCAAATCGTCCGACGTGCGGTTCAGCTCCACCGAGCGCATCGAGCCGGTGCCGATGATCACCAAAAAAATGGAATACAGCTACAAGGACGGCGACGACTACGTTTTCACCGACCCGGAAACCTATGAAACGGTCACCCTCGCGGCGGAACTGGTCGGGGACACGAAAAATTATCTCGTGGAAAACGCCCAGGTGACGGTGACGTTCGTCGAAGAGAAAGCCGTGACCATCGAATTGCCGTCGAGCGTGGTATTGAAGGTGTCCGACGCGCCGGAAGGCGTCCGGGGCGACTCGTCGAACAACGTGCAAAAGCCGGTAACGCTCGAAACCGGCATCACGGTGCAGGTGCCCCTGTTCATCAAGACCGGCGAGCAGATTAAAGTGGACACCCGCACCGGCAAATACATGGAACGCGCCTGAACGCCGCTGCGTTTGCGGGCAAAAGCCCGCCGGGCGCCGGCTTTCATTTTTACGGGAATTGCTTTTCAAGGCGGACAACTTGGGCTATTTCTGGTCTGACACGTATGTCGGGGCAACCCAAAGGAGAAAAGGTGTTTCGCGGCATCGCCGTTTCCGCCGGCATTTGCCGCGGCAAAATTCTTGTCCTGCATCGCGCCCGCCACATCATCGCCCGACGCGGACTGGCGGACCATGAAGTCAATGAGGAGGTTGGCCGTTTCGAAAAAGCCCTAGTGCAAACCCGCCAGCAAATCCTGGAAATCCAGGACAAGGTGCTGAAAACGTTGAGTGCGAAGGAGGCGGATATTTTTGAAGCGCACCTGCTGATGCTGGAAGACCAGGTGCTCGTGGACGAAGTCATCCGGATGATCCGGGACCAACAAGTCAATGCCGACTTCGCCTTCCATACGGTGGCGGAACGTTATGTGACGGCGCTGGTGGCTGCCGATGACGAATATCTCCGTGAACGCGCCAACGACATGCGCGATTTGACGGCGCGGGTGCTGGACAATCTGCTCGAGGTCAGGGACGAATTCGACCTGCGCCACCTCGCCGAACCCTGCATTCTGGTCAGCCACGACCTCAGCCCGTCCACCACCGCCCAACTGGACAAAAAATTCGTGCTGGGGTTTGCCACCGATATCGGCGGACAGACTTCGCACACGGCCATCATGGCGCGGTCGCTGGGCATTCCGGCCGTCGTCGGCCTCCTGACCGTCAGCCAGGAATTGGAAAGCGGCGATTATGCGTTGCTCGACGGCTACAACGGCACGATTGTTGTCAACCCCACCGACCAGACGCTGTTTGAATACGGCCAGTTGGCCAAAATCAAGGCGTCCCTGGACGAAAAACTCCGGGAAATCCGGCAGCAACCCGCCGTCACCCTCGACGGCAAATTCATTCACCTCTCGGCGAACATTGAAGACCAGCACGACATTGAAGCCGTTTTGGCGCATGGCGCGGAAGGCGTCGGATTGTTCCGGACGGAATACCTGTTCATCAGCCGTGACAGCCTGCCGACCGAGGAGGAGCAATATCAGTCCTACCGCAAGGTCGCCGCGGCGTTGAAACCGAATCCGGTCATCATCCGCACGCTCGATCTGGGCGGCGACAAATTTGCCTCGCACCTGCAACTGGCCCAGGAGGTGAATCCCTTCCTGGGTTGGCGCGCCATCCGGTTCTGCCTCGCACAACCGGAACTGTTCCGCGCCCAGCTCCGTGCCATTCTGCGGGCCAGCGCCGAAGGCAACGTGAAAATGATGTACCCCATGATTTCCGGCCTGGACGAATTGATCCGGGCCAACGCACTCGTGGACCAATGCCGGGCCGAGTTGCGCGCCGAAGGACTGCCCTTCGACGAAAAAATGGACATCGGCGCGATGATTGAAATTCCGTCCGCCGCGCTCATTGCGGACACGCTGGCCTCCCGGGTCAAATTTTTCAGCATCGGCAGCAATGACCTCATCCAATACACGCTCGCCGCCGACCGCACGAACGAGAAGGTTTCGCACCTTTACGAACCGACGCACCCCGCAATCATCCGCCTGATCAAGACGACGGTGGACGCGGCGCATCAGCATGGCATTTGGGTGGGGGTGTGCGGCGAAATTGCCGGTGATCCCGTGCTCGCGCCGCTGTTGATCGGCCTCGGCGTGGACGAATTGAGCGCCGCGCCGACCGTGGTGGCCCAGGTCAAATACATCGTTCGCCGGCTCCGATTGACCGAGGCCCAGGCGTTGGCCGAATTTGCGTTCCACTGTGAATCGCCCGTGGAAATTCACGCACGCTGCCGGGAACTGGCCCGGCAAACCGCGCCGAGCCTTTTTGAAAGCAAAACATGAAAGTCATCATCCTGGCCGCCGGCTACGCCACCCGGTTGTACCCGCTTACCCTGAACCAGCCCAAGCCGTTGTTGCCCGTCGCGGGCAAGCCCATGATCGAGCATGTGCTCGACAACCTGGCGCCCATCGGCGGCATTGACCGCATTTATGTCGTGACCAACGCCAAATTTGCCGGTCATTTCCAAAAATGGTCGGAATCGTATCGCGCCACCAAATCGAAGCTCGATTTCAACGTGGTCAGTGACGGCACCACCAGCGACGCCGACAAACTCGGCGCCATTGGCGACGTCCATTTTGTCCTCCAGACCCAGAACGTGGAGGACGATGTGATCGTCGTGGCCGGCGATAATCTGTTCAGCGAAAAGTTGAGCGACTTTGGAAAATTCTGCCGCGAGAAAAGCGCACCCGTGCTGGCGCTCTACGACGTGGGTGACCTGGAACTGGTCAAAAAATACAGTTCCATTTCCGTGGCGGCTGACAGTCGCATCACTGCCTTCGAGGAAAAGCCGAAGAACCCGACGAGCACCCTCACCGGCATCGCACTCTACTTTTACTCCAAAAGCACCATACCGCTGATTAAACAGTATATCGCCGAAGGCAACAACCCCGACCAGCCCGGGCGACTCGTGCAATGGCTTTTTCCCCGCACGCCGGTCTATACCTGGCATGTGCCGGGACTCTGGTTTGATATTGGCTCGAAGGAAACGCTGGAAGAAGCCAATGAAATTTTCGCAAAACTTCCGGCAAAGTAAAAATAGTTTCCCAGGAACGGGAATTGGGCTACAAGCAGACCCAGCCCTATGGATTTTTTTGACCAGGAAGCCCACGCCAAAAGGCAAACCCGCCTGTTGCTGTGCCTGTTTGGACTGGCGGTATCGGGCTTCGTGGTCCTGACCTACCTGATTCTGGCCGCGCCCATCCGCTTTTTTTCTCCGGCGACGGCGACCAGCACGACCTTTCTCCAATGGATTTGGGATCCGCAACTGGCCTGCTGGGTGACCGTCGGGACCTTGATTTCCGTCGCCCTCGGCTGCTTCTACAAACTGCACCTGCTGGCCAGCGGCGGCCCGGCCGTCGCGGAACTGCTCGGGGGACGAAAAATCGGCGAAAACTGCCCCGACCCGGATGAACAACGCCTGCGCGACGTGGTCGAGGAAATGGCCGTCGCCTCCGGCCTGCCGGCCCCGGGGGTTTATGTGCTCGACCGCGAGCGCGGCATCAATGCCTTCGCGGCGGGCCACACGCGAAACGACGTGGCCATTGGCATCACACTGGGCGCGCTGAAATTGCTGACGCGTGATGAATTGCAGGGCGTGGTTGCCCACGAATTCAGCCATGTGCTGAACGGGGACACGCGGTCGAACATGAAATTGATGGCGCTGGCGCACGGATTGTTCTGGCCGACGATTGTTGGCCGTATTCTGGTACGCGGGACTACGCGCGCGCCGGAAATCGGTGAATCCATTTTTGATGAAGGCACGCCTCCGGTTTTTCTCCCGACCGCGCCGCTGGGCGCCCTGTTTTTAATCATCGGCGGCATCAGCTCGCCGCTGGTGCGCCTGCTTAAATGCCTGATTTGTCGCGAACGCGAATGGCTGGCGGATGCCGCGGCGGTGCAGTTCACGCGCAATCCGGCGGGTATCGAAGGCGCCCTCACAAAAATTGGCGGGCTGTTCAAGCAGGGCCGGCTCGACACGCCCACCGCCGAAACGGCGAGCCATCTGTGTTTTGTCAATTCCGCTTACGACCCGTGGCTCGGCTTTCTTTCCACGCACCCGCCGCTGTCGAAACGGATTCTGGCGATCGACCCTGCGTTCGACGGCCAGTTTCCACACCTCCAATCACTGCCACCACCAACGCCGGACATTTCCGGGGAAGCCCAATACGATCAAAAGTATGACGAAACCCTCCGCCGGGCGCGGGAGGAAGCCAAAGAACGCGGGGA
>Ga0070731_10001518_pt1 | contig 23845 bp, 22 predicted proteins | sample Coa_R1_2_FD_66448 | JGI IMG/M metagenome (GOLD analysis project Ga0070731, IMG submission 66448) | Surface soil microbial communities from Centralia Pennsylvania, which are recovering from an underground coalmine fire - Coalmine... | ecosystem: Environmental > Terrestrial > Soil > Unclassified ... | reverse complement strand
CTCGGTCGCCGAGGTCGACCACCACGACGTCTGGCAGCGCGCCCGCATCACCGTCGCCTGCGTCGCCCGCGAGCACCGGGACGCCGAGGGGCTGCTCGACGCGGCTGAGCGGTGGCTGCGCGGCCAGGAGTGGGAGGTCGCGCTCGCCGAGCGGCTCATCGTCGACCCGGAGGACTAGGCCGTGAACGTGCCGCTTCGCGCCGTCCTGCGCGAGTGGGGGCGGATCGGCTGCATCGGGTTCGGCGGGCCGCCGACGCACATCGCCCTGCTGCGCGACCTGTGCGTACGGAGGCGTGGCTGGCTGGCGGAGACGGACTTCGAGGACGCGATCGCTGCGTGCAACCTGCTGCCGGGCCCGGCATCGACGCAGCTCGCGATCTACTGTGCCTGGCGGCTGCGGGGACGGGTCGGCGCGCTCGTCGGCGGCCTCGCCTTCATCGTCCCGGGCCTCGTCCTCATCATCGGTCTCGCCGCGGTGTTCCTCGGCTCGCCGCCGCGTTGGGTCCTCGGAGCCGGTGCTGGGGCGGGAGCGGCGGTCGCCGCGGTCGCCGTGCGCGCGGGAGTGGGCCTCGTTCCTGCGAGCTGGTCGCGCACCTCCAGCCGTTTCCGCTGGGCGGTCTACGTCGTGGCGGGTGGAGTCGCTGCAGCGCTCGCGGGGCCGTGGGTCGTTCTCGTGCTGCTCGGGTGCGGCGCGATCGAGCTCTTCCTCCGTCTGCGCCTCTCCGCTGCCGTGAGCGTCGGCGGGCTCGTCTGGGTCGCGTTCAAGGTCGGCGCGCTCTCCTACGGCGGCGGCTTCGTGATCATCCCCCTCATGCAGGCCGACGCCGTCACGCACTACCACTGGATGACGTCGGCCCAGTTCCTGAATGCGGTCGCGCTCGGACAGGTGACCCCGGGCCCGGTCGTGCAGACCGTCGCCGTCGTCGGCTACGCGGCGCGCGGTGTAGGCGGTGCGCTGCTCGCCGCGGTCGTCGCGTTCACGCCGTCGTTCGTGTTCATCCTCGCCGGTGGGCGGCGCTTCGATCTCCTCCGGCGCGACCCGCGCGCACGTGCGTTTCTCGACGGCGCCGGTCCGGCCGCCATCGGCGCGATCCTGGGCGTCGCCGTGCCGTTGGCGCGCGCGCTCCACGAGGCCTGGCAGCTCGGCGTCCTCGCCGCGGGGGCCGTGCTCCTCCTCGCCCTGCGGCGCGGGACCGTCACGACGCTTCTGCTTGCCGGCGCCGCCGGCGTCTCCGCCGCGCTCGCGGGCGCACCCTTGCCACACTAGGAGCCGATGGCGGAGCGGATGCGCAGGGTGAACGAGTCGGTCCGGCAGGTGCTCGCAGAGGCGTTGCCCGAGCTGAAGGACCCGCGCATCGGCCTCGTCACCGTGACCGGCGTCGACACGACACCGGATCTCCGGCACGCGACGGTGTACGTGAGCGTGCTCGGCTCGGCACGGAAGCGGAGGGCCTCCCTGCAGGGGCTCACGGCGGCGCACGGGCTGCTCCAGGCGCGGCTCGCCCGCGAGCTCCGAATGAAACGGACTCCGCAGCTGACGTTCGAGTACGATCCGTCCGTCGAGCGCGGCGTGCGCATGACACATCTGATCGATGAGCTCGCCCCAGACGACGAGTGACCTTCTGGCCATGGTCGAGGCGCTCCGCGCGAACGACCGCTTTCTCGTCGTCAGCCACGAGAATCCCGACGGCGACTCTCTGGGCTCGCTGCTCGCGGCGACGCTCGCGCTTCGCCAAATCGGCAAGGACGCCGTCATGTATCTCAGCGGCGACGCTCCGCTCCCGCGCGAGTATGCGTTCATGCCGTTCGACGACCTCAGACGGGACGTTCCGGAGGACATGTCCGAGCGCGTGCTCGTCGCCATCGACTGCGCGAAGGCGGACCGCATCGGACCGGATCCGACGCCGCTGATGGTGGCGAAGCTCAAGCTCGACATCGACCACCACCACGACAACTCGCGTTTCGGCGACGTCAACCTCATCGTCCCCGAGGCGTCGTCGACCGGCGAGGTGCTCCGAGACGTCTTCCGCGAGCTCGGCGTCGAGCTCACGTCCGAGATCGCCGAGCCGCTGTACATCGCGCTCGTCACCGACACCGGCCGCTTCCAGTACACGAACACCACACCGAAGGCGCTCCGTCTCGCGGCCGAGCTCGTCGAGGCCGGCGCCGACGTGCACGCCGTGTTCCAGCAGGTGTACGAGTCGGTCGAGTTCGCGAAGCTGAAGCTGCTCGCCCGCGCGCTCGAGGGGGCGCAGATCCTCGAGGGCGGCCGCATCGTCGTGTCGGTCTTGCTGCGCAACGACTTCACCGACGTCGGGGCTCCCGAGGCGTACTCGGAGGGGATCATCGACTACCTCCGAGCGGTCGAGGGGTCGGAGCTCGCCGTCCTCATCCGCGAGCCGCCGCGCGACGACGGGTCCCCGGTGCGGCGCGTGTCGCTGCGGTCGAGCGTCGACGAGCTGGACGTGTCGGCGATCGCCCGGCGCTTCGGCGGCGGAGGCCACCGGCAGGCGGCCGGATTCTCGAGCGACTCGTCGGTGGAGCAGATCACTGCGATCGTCCGCGACGGGTTCGTGGAGCAGCGTGCCCGCCCGAGCGCTTGAACCGTCGGGCGTCGCGCTCGTCGACAAGCCCGCCGGCCCGTCGTCGTTCGCGATCGTCGCCCAGGTGCGCCGGATGACCGGCGCGCGCACAGGCCACGCCGGGACGCTCGACCCGTTCGCAACCGGGCTGCTCCTGCTTCTGTCGGGACGCGCGACGAAGCTCGCGCCGCGGCTCGTCGGCCTCGACAAGCGCTACGTGACCACCGTCGATCTGACCGCGACGACGACGACCGGCGACCCGGAGGGCGAGGTCGTCGAGCTTCACGAAGCCCCGCCCGCGCTCGAGCTGGACCGGCTCCGCGGCGAGATCGAGCTGCCGGTGCCGGCGGTGTCGGCGGTGAAGATCGGCGGCGAACGGGCGTACAGGCTGTACCGGCGCGGGGTGGAAGTCGAGATGCCCGTCCGGCGTTCGATCGTGCATGTGCTCGACGTCATCGGACGGGACGGCGACACGGTGACCCTCGACCTGTGCGTCAGCAGCGGTACCTACGTCCGCTCCATCGCGCACGCCCTCGGCGGCCACTGCCGCACGCTGCGTCGCACTGCGGTCGGGCCGTTCTCGATCGACGAGGCGCACCCCCCGCAGGAGTTCGAGCTGCTGACCGAGGAGGAGGTGCTTGCGCGGCTGTGACCGTCGTGCGCCGACCCGAGGAGCTCGAGCCTGCCCGGCGCGCGGTCGCGATCGGCACGTTCGACGGCGTGCACCGCGGCCATCGGAGAGTGCTCGAGGCGGCGACGGCGGCGGCGGGCCTGCGGCCTGCGGTGGTGACCTTCGATCCGCATCCCCGCAGCTTCTTCGGCGCCGACGTCGAGCTCTTGACGACGATCGAGCGGCGACTCGAGCTGCTCGCCGACGCCGGTATCGAGGACGTGCTCGTGCTGCACTTCGACTCCGAGCTGGCCGAGCTGTCGGCCGAGGCATTCGCGGACACGATCCTGCGCCGGATGGGCGCGGAGGTCGTCGCCGCCGGCGACGGGTTTCGCTTCGGTCGCGGGCGAGCGGGCGACCTCGGTCTTCTCGCAACCCTCGGCTTCGACGTCCGCCGCGTGCCGCTCGTCGAGAACGTCTCGTCGAGCCACATCCGCGCGCTGCTCGCGGCCGGCGACGTGGGCGCGGCCGCAAGGCTGCTGGGGCGTCCTCCGGAGGTGGAGGGGACGGTCGTGCACGGCGACCATCGCGGCGCCGCACTCGGCTTCCCGACGGCGAACCTCGACGTGCCCGCCGGCCTGCTCGTGCCCGCGCTCGGCATCTACGCCGGCGAGGCCGACGGTCACCGCGCCGCCGTCTCGATCGGGACGAATCCGCACTACGGCGGCGGCGAGCGCCGCGTCGAGGCGTTCCTCCTCGACTACGACTGCGACCTGTACGGGAGGCGCCTCGTGGTGGAGCTCTGGGAGAAGCTCCGCGACGAGGCTGCGTTCGCTTCCGAGTCGGATCTGGTGGAGGCGATCGCGGACGACGTCCGCCGCACGCGGGAGGCGCGGCGCCCGGCGTGAGTTTCGCGCACGTCCGGCGTCTCCCGTCGTATGGAGGCCGCCCGCTCGCCCGATCTCACCGTCCTCGCGAGTGTGCGCTGTCTCGGGTGCGGTGCGGTCTACGCGAAGCCGACGGTCGGGGGGACGACCGAGAGCAACCCCGGCTGCCCCGTCTGCGGGTACGTCGGGTGGATCCCCGTCAGGCTCGCTCCGACGCCGACGACACCGCCCCGCTCCGCCGGGGGTCGGCCGCCGCGCCCCTCCGCCCGATTGCGCTGACACCGCCGAAGTAGTGGTGCAGGGCGGGCCAGCGCCGAACGGGGCGCCCCGAGCGCTCGAGCCGCGCGAGTGCCTCCTCGTCGACGCCGGGCTCGACGTTGACGACGCCCGCAGCCGGGTGCGCGCGCGGCCGGTCGGTCGCCTCCTGGGGATCGATGCTCTCGTCGAGGACGGCGGCGGCGACTCCGACGAGTGCGGTGCGCAGCCGTGTCCCGCCCGCCGCGCCGAGTGCGAGAACGAGGCCGTCGTGATCCACCGCGAGGCTCGGCGCCATCATGCTCTGCATCCGCACTCCCGGCTCGAGCGGCCCGTGCAGCAGGTCGGTCTCGCCGAGCATGCTGTTCAGGTGCAGGTCGAGGCCCGGCAGCCAATCGCCGGAGCCGAGACCGAGACTCGTCGTCAGCACGCAGGCGTTCCCGTCGCGATCGACCGCGACGAGGTTCGTCGTGTGCGTCTCGGGCCCGTCCGCACCCTCGACCGCGTCGAGGAGCGCGAGGACGCGCGCGGCGGGTGAGAGGTCGCGGAGACGCGGAAGGCGGGGAAGCGTCGACGGGATCCCGGAGAGCCCGCCGCGGGTCAGGAAGCGGAGGCCGAGCCAGCCGACGTCCTCCGGCTCGGCCCAGCGGGCCTCGTACGTCTGGAGGTCGTCTCGCGTCACGAGGCCGCCCCGGTCGGCTGCGAGTGAGAGCAGGGCCTCGCCGATCGTCCCCGTGTACGCGCCCGCCGCTCCCTCCGCGGCGATGGACTCGAGCGCAGCGACGAGTCCCGGCTGCTCGAGCCGGCTGCCGGCCTGCAGGAGCGATCCGCCGGGCGCGTAGATGCGCGCGCCCTCGCGCATCGTCATGACCGGCTCGAGCATCGCGAGGCAGGCGGCGTGCGCCGCCGGCATCTCGACGCCGTCGCGCGCGAGCCGGAGCGCCGGCTCGACGAGCCGCGCCCATGGCAGGCGCCCGTACGCCTCCCACAGCGCGCCGAGGCCGGCGGGGACTCCGGGGACGGCGCAGCTGGCGGCGCCGACCGCGTAGTGGACGAGCTCCTCGCCGAAGGGCACCTCGAGCCCGACCAGCTCTCCGCCCGACCCGGTGGGCACCGCGCAGAAGCAGTCGAGGTTCCGCGCCTCGCCGCGCTCGGCGTCCCAGTGGATCGCATGCCCGCCACCGAGGAGGCCGGTCATCACCGTCTCGGCGACGCAGGACGCGAGGCAGGCGGCGACAGCTGCATCGGCGGCCGAGCCGCCCTCGGCGAGGATCTCGGCCCCGGCCTCCGCCGTGGCCGGGTGACCGGCTGCAACTGCACTGATCATGCGGGATTGCTACCCTAGTCGCGACCCAGTCCCGGCTCCGGCGCGCCCTTCCTTCGCGCCGCGGGCGGAGGCTCGGGAGACAACGACAGAGGAGGCTCATGGCCCTCACCAAGGAAGCCAAGCTGGAGATCATCAAGAAGCACGGCCGCGGCGAAGCCGACACCGGGTCGCCGCAGGTGCAGATCGCGATGCTCACGCAGCGCATCAACGAGCTGACCGAGCACCTGCGCACCCATAAGCACGACCATTACTCCCGCCGCGGGCTGCTGAAGCTCGTCGGCCGGCGCCGCCGCTTCCTGACGTATCTCCAGAAGCACGATCTCGAGGGCTATCGCGCCCTGATCAAGGAGCTCGGCCTGCGCAGATAGGCCGAGGCCAACAATGGAGAGTGGAAGTTGAGCGAGCTCCGCGAAGCTCGTCGGGGCTGTCTCAACTCCCACTCTCCTCAAAGCAGAGTGGAGGACAATCGATGAGTATCACGACCGAGCGGCAGGCTCGGGTCTCCGTCCAGGTCGGCGAGCAGGAGATCTCGTTCGAGACCGGCAAGCTCGCCAAGCAGGCGGACGGCGCAGTCGTCGTTCGCTCCGGCGACACGATGGTGCTGGCGACCGCGCAGGGACGGATGGAGACGCGCGAGGGCGCGGACTTCTTCCCGCTCACCGTCGACGTGGAAGAGCGGATGTACGCCGCCGGGAAGATCCCGGGCGGATTCTTCAAGCGTGAAGGGCGGCCGACCGAGCGGGCGATCCTCACCGCACGCATGATCGACCGGCCGATCCGGCCGCTGTGGCCCAAAGGCTTCCGCAACGAGGTGCAGGTCATCTGCACCGTCCTGTCGGCAGACCTCGTCAACGCGCACGACGTCCTGTGCATCAACGGCGCGTCCGCGGCGCTGATGATCTCGCCGCTGCCGTTCCTCGGCCCGGTCGGCGCGGTGCGCATCGGCCGCATCGACGGCGACCTCGTCGTCAACCCGACGCTGCGCGTGGTGGACGACGACTCCTCACTCGACCTGCTCGTCGTCGGGACCAAGGACGCGCTGACGATGGTCGAGGCGGGGGGCGACCAGATCCCCGAGGACATCATCCTCGAGGCGCTCGAGCTCGCACAGGGTGAGATCGTGAAGCTGTGCGAGGCGCAGGAGGACCTGCGCCGGGAGGCCGGCAAGCCGAAGTGGCTCGATCTCGAGCTCGCCTCCGAGGTGGAGCGAGACCACGGCGGCGCGGTCTGGGCTCGGATTCAGGAGGTCGGCCTCAAGGACGCGGGCGCCGTCGTCGAGGAGATCGCCGCCGAGCTCGTCCCGCCGCTGTCCATGGAGTCGACGGACGACGACATCACCCGCCAGATGCAGGTTCGGGCCGCGCTCGCGGGACTGCTCGAGCAGCAGCGCGCCGCCGCGGTCGAGGGACCGGTGCGCGAGCAGTTCGGCGACGAGCTGCGTGCGCTCACCGACGCCGAGCAGGACTCGAAGCAGCTGAAGTCCGCGAAACGGCAGCTGCTGTTCGAGCGCATCACCGACGAGCTGACGCTCCCGTTCCCCGTCGGCCCGGTCACGGCCGAGGGCGAGGAGCCGGCGAAGGACTCGATGACCCGCTCGTACATCAAGAAGGCGGGCGACGCGATCTACAAGGACCTCGTCCGGAAGAAGATCGCCGTCGAGAAGCGCCGCCCCGACGGTCGCGGCACGGAGGAGATCCGCCCGATCGACATCGAGGTCGGCGTCAACCCGCGCGCGCACGGCTCCGGCCTCTTCACGCGCGGCCAGACGCAGATCCTCACGTCGCTCACGCTGGGCACGGCAAAGGAGGGCCAGCGGATCGACGATCTGTCGCTCGAGGAGGAGCGCCGCTACATGCACCACTACAACTTCCCGCCCTATTCGGTCGGGGAGACGGGCTTCATGCGCGGACCGAAGCGCCGTGACATCGGCCACGGTGCGCTCGCGCAGCGCGCGCTCGAGGCGGTCATCCCGCCGGCAGACGTGTTCCCCTACACGATCCGCCTCGTGTCCGAGACGCTCGAGTCGAACGGCTCCTCGTCGATGGGCTCGGTCTGCGGCTCGACGCTCGCGCTGATGGATGCGGGCGTGCCGATCACCGCACCGGTGAGCGGTATCGCGATGGGCCTCGTCAAGGAAGGCGACGACTACGTCATCCTCACCGACATCCAGGGCGCGGAGGACCACCTGGGCGACATGGACTTCAAGGTCGCCGGGTCGCGTGACGGCATCACCGCGCTCCAGATGGACATCAAGATCACCGGCGTCACGCAGCAGATCATGCGGGACGCGCTCGAGCAGGCGAAGCGTGCGCGGGAGTCCATCCTCGACAAGATGCTCTCGGTCATCCCCGAGTCTCGGACGGAGCTCTCGCAGAACGCCCCGCGGATCACGTCGATCAAGATCGACCAGGAGAAGATCGGCATGGTCATCGGCAAGGGCGGCGAGACGATCCGCGGCCTCGAGTCGGAGTACGAGGTGCAGATCGACATCGAGGAGGACGGAACCATCCTCATCTACGCGACCGACGGCGAGAAGGCCGACGGCGCGATCGCCGCGATCACTGCTCTCACCAAGGAGCCCGAGGTGGGGGACACGTACACCGGCAAGATCGTGAAGACGACGCAGTTCGGCGCCTTCGTCGAGCTGAAGAAGGGGACGGACGGCCTGCTGCACGTCTCCAACGTCGGTCCGGGCCGCGTCGGCCACATCGAGGACGTGATGGCGCGCGGCGACATCGTCGACGTGGTCGTCCAGGAGGTCGACAAGGCGCGCGGCCGCATCGGGCTGAAGCTCATCGCAAAGCACGAGAACGGCCACCTCGTCCAGCCGGAGGAGCTGATCGAGCGGGCGAAGAACGCGCCGCCGCGCCCGCCGGAGGAGGAGCGCCCGCGCCGTGAAGGCGACCGCCGGCGCGGAGGCCGCGGCCGCGACCGCGAGCGCAGCTAGCTAGCGCCGTTCGGTAAGGAAGCTGCAAAACGAGAGGCGGCTCGCGCCGCCTCTCACCTGTTTGGGCTACTCGCACGGAGCCGGTCCGCCGATGACATGGCGGAGGAGTGCCGTAGTTGTCCAAGCCCCTTCCACCGGTATCCCCGCTTCGCGGGCTGCTCGAGGTCACGCGCCTGGTCCGCGCGGCCCACGACGTCCCCGAGCTCTTCAGTGCGATCGCGCGCGTCGTCTCCGAGTCGCTCGGCTACCGGACGGTGGCGATCAACGTCTACCGGCCGGCCTGGAACGACTTCGAGACGACGACCGTGCACGGCAACGCGGAAGCGCGCGCATCGCTCCTGGGGCACGTGCGCAGCATCGAAGAATGGGAACCGATCCTGACGGAGCGGTTCGAGCGCCGCGGCGCGTACGTCGTGCCGGCTGGCGAGTTCGACTGGGCGTCGATCGGCGACCAGGATCTCTACATCCCGGACGGCGAGGCGTGCGCCGGAGTGGATGCGTGGCATCCGCTCGATGCGCTCTTCGTGCCCATGCGGCATCACGATGGGCATTTGCTCGGCATCCTGTCGGTGGACGAGCCGGTCAGCAGGCTGCGTCCGACGGACGACGAGCTCGACGTCCTCGTCGCGCTCGCCGACCACGCGGCGATCGCGGTGCAGTCGGCGCAGGAGACGGCCGACGCGGTGCGCCACCGCCTCGCGCTCGAGCAGCTCCTGCGCGTCTCCACCGGGCTCGCTGCGCACTCGAGCGCGGACGAGATCATGCAGCGTGTCTGCGACGGCGTACGCGACGCGCTCGGCTTCCAGAACGTCCTCGTGCTCCTCACGGATCCGGCTACCTCGCGCGTCAGCGCGGGGGCGGCGGTGGGCTGGAAACGCGACAGCGTGATGACGACTCCGATCTTCCTCTCCGACATCGAGCCGCTGCTCGATCCCGAGTTCGAGATCGAGGGCTGCTTCCTCGTTCCGAACGAGGAAGCGGCGCGGCGGGTCTCGCCGGAGAAGGTCGGATACCGCTCGAAGATGAACGGGAGCGGTCCGCACGCGTGGAACCGGCACTGGCTGCTCGTGCCGCTGCGCGACGCGGAGGGCGCGGTCATCGGCGTCCTCTCCGCCGACGAGCCGGAGGATCGCCTGCTGCCGTCGGGCGAGAGGCTGCAGGCGCTGCGCATCTTCGCAAACCAGGCGGCGGCGGCGATCGTGTCGGCCGAGCGTGTTCGCGAGCTGAGCTTCCTCGCAGACCACGATCCGCTGACGCGGCTGCTGAACCGGCGCGCATTCGTCGAGCGGCTCGAGGGAGAGGTCGCCGGCGCCAACCGTTACGGCCGCCGCTTCAGCCTCGTGGTGTGCGATCTCGACGGGTTCAAGTCCGTCAACGACCGTCTCGGGCATCAGGCCGGCGACGCGGCGTTACTGGGATTCGCGCGCACGATCGAAGGGGCGCTGCGCAAGAGCGATACCGCGTTCCGCATCGGCGGGGACGAGTTCGCACTGCTCCTCGTGGAGGCGTCGGACGACGACGCGCGCGAGGTGATAACCCGCATCCGCCAGAAGCTCGAGGGGCTGCCCGCGAGCTTCGGTGTCGCCTCCTGCCCCGAGGATGCCGCCGACGCGCAGACGCTCTTCCGCCTCGGCGACGAGGCTCTCTACGAGGCCAAGCGCTCAGGCACCGGCCTCCAGTTCGTCTAGGCGGGGCCGGGCGCTCGGGTACCAGCTCCACCGTCACGGATCCGTCGCGGAAGCGTCACGGTTCCGTATGGGGGAGTGTCCCCAGGCGTGTCCCGCCGGCCCGTCTACGATCAGGACGTGCAGAAATACGTCCTGTCCGAGCTCGATAGCGGCGAGCGCGTCATCTCCGAGCGGGTGCCGAGCGTCCGCTCCGTGGCGATCGGCTTCTGGATCGGCGCCGGCTCGCGCGACGAGCGCGACGACCGCGCCGGTGTCTCGCACTTCATCGAGCACCTCCTGTTCAAGGGCTCCCGCTCGTACGACGCGCAGCAGATTGCGGAGACGTTCGACGCGATGGGCGCGGAGCTGAACGCGGCCACCTCGCGCGAGCACACCGTCGTCTTCTCGCGCGTCCCCGACCGGCACGCCGACGAGGCGCTCGAGGTGATGACCGACATGGTCTTCGCGCCCGCGTTCGCCGAGCTCGACCAGGAGCGGGAGGTCGTGCTCGAGGAGATCGCGATGTACGAGGACACGCCGCAGGAGCTCGTCCACGACCTCTTCTCCGAGGCAGTGTTCGGATCGCACGCGCTCGGGCGGCCGGTCATCGGCACTGCCGACGTGATCTCCTCCGTCGGCCGGCGCGCGATCGCTGCGTACCACCGCGCGATGTACACGGGCGGGAACATCGTCGTCGCGGCAGCCGGCAACATCCAGCACGACCGCTTCGTCTCCCTCCTCGAGCGCTTCGAGCGCAAGAGCGCCGCGGCCGCACGCGGCGCGCCGCGCGTTCGCCGGCCGCTGACGCAGGCGCCGCCGCCCGGCATTCGCTTCGAGCGCAAGGAGACCGAGCAGTACCATCTTTGCCTCGGCGCGCCCGGCATCTCGCGCTCCGACCGCCGCCGCTTCGCAGCGTCGCTGCTCGATTCGATCCTCGGCGGCTCGGCGTCGTCGCGCCTCTTCCAGGAGATCCGCGAGAAGCGAGGGATGGCGTATTCGGTCTACACGTTCGCCTCGCAGTACACCGACACGGGGCTGATCGGGATCTACGTGGGCACTCGCGAGGAGAATCTCGCGACGTGTGTGGAGATCTGCTCCGACCAGATCGCCGAGATCACCGCCGGGCGCTTCCGAGCGGGTGAGCTCGAGCGCGCCAAGGAAAGCATCAAGGGCCGGATCATGCTCTCGATGGAGTCGACGTCGAACCGGATGACCCGGCTCGGCAAGTCGCTCATCACCGACACGGAGCTCCTGAGCTTCGAGCGGATCATCGCGGAGATCGACGCCGTCGAGCCGGACGAGGTCGCCGAGCTCGCCGGCGTGCTGCTCGGCCCCGACCTGCTGTCGGCAGCATGCGTCGGGCCGGACGAGGGCCGCTTCCGCGCCGCCATCGGCAACGGCGCCGTGCGGAAGGCCGCGTGAAGCTCGCGCTCTTCGGAGCGGAAGGAAAGGTGGGCGCCGCACTGAGGCCGGCGCTCGAGCGCGCCGGCCACGAGGTGAAGCCGATCGAGATCGGCGAGGACCCGGACGTGTCCGGCCTCGACGCCGCCGTCGATTTCACGACGCCCGAGGCGGCCCCGGAGAACGTTCGCGCCGCGCTCGAGCAGGGCGTGTCGTGCATCGTCGGCACGACGGGGTGGGACCCACAGCCCTTCCACGAGCCGGCCGCGCGCGACGGGCTCAAGCTGTTCGTCGCGCCGAACTTCTCCATCGGCGCGGTGCTGATGATGCGCTTCGCGCGCGAGGCGGCGCAGTACTTCCCCCGCGCCGAGATCATCGAGCTGCACAACGAGGCGAAGAAGGACGCGCCGTCCGGGACGGCCCGCGCGACGGCGGAGCTCGTTGGCGGCGACGTCGTCATCCATTCGGTCCGGCTGCCGGGCCTCGTCGCGCACCAGGAGGTCATCTTCGGCGGCGACGGCCAGCTGCTGACCATCCGCCACGACACGACCTCGCGCGAGTCGTTCGCCGACGGCGTGCTCCTCGCGCTCGACAAGCTGCACTCGCTGCCGCCGGGTCTTACGGTCGGCCTGGGCTCGATCCTGTAGTCCATAGTTCCCGGAATGCCCGGCCAGGCGGCGGAGCTCGTCTTCGACAAGGCGACGAAGCGATACGAGGGACGAGAGGGCGACGCCGTCCACGATCTCTCGCTCACCGTCCCGGCGGGGGAGATCTGCGTGCTCGTCGGCCCGTCGGGCGGCGGCAAGACCACGGCTCTCAAGCTCGTGAACCGCCTGATCTCGATGACGAGCGGCGACATCCGGATCGACGGGACGAGCATCCTCGAGCAGAACGTCGTGCAGCTGCGGCGCAGCATCGGCTACGTCATCCAGCACGTCGGCCTCTTCCCGCACATGACGATCGAGGCGAACATCGGAACGGTCCCGCGCCTCTACGGACGACCGCGCCAGTGGATCCGTGCCCGCTCGCAGGAGCTGCTCGAGCTCGTCGGGCTCGACCAGTCGTATTCGAAGCGCTACCCGTCGCAGCTCTCGGGCGGCGAGCGCCAGCGCGTCGGGCTCGCGCGCGCGATCGCGGCCAATCCGCCGCTCATGCTCATGGACGAGCCCTTCGGTGCGATCGACCCGATCGTCCGCGAGCGTCTTCAGGACTCGTTCCTCGACCTCCAGAACGAGGTGCGGAAGACCGTCGTCTTCGTCACTCACGACATCGACGAGGCGATCAAGCTCGGGAACCGGATCGCCATCCTGCGAACCGGCGGCCGGCTCGCGCAGTACGACACCCCCCGCAACATCCTCGAGCGGCCCGCCGACGACTTCGTCGCCGAGTTCGTCGGACGAGACCGTGCGCTGAAGGCGCTCGCGCTGCGAACACTCGCGGAGATCGAGCTCGGCCCGCCCGCCGACGGGCCGCGCGTCCCCAGGACCTCGACCGTACGCGACGCGCTCGCGCTGTCGATCGAGACGCGTGCGCACGTCCTGGCCGTCACCAACGGCGACGCCGTTGTCGGCTCCGTCACGCGGGACCAGCTCGTTCCGTGATCGTCGCCGCCGGCCCGGTCATCCCGAACTTCGGGAGCGGCAGCTCCTGCGAGGTGCGGAACGGCTGGTTCTGCACCGAGTGGGTGAGCCAGCACTGGAGCGACACGCTGCAGCCGGCGCTCTTCCAGCACATCGAGCTCGTCGCGATTGCGGTCGGCATCGGCTTCGTCATCGCCGCCGGGCTCGCCCTCGCCGGGTTCCGCTACCGGCTTCTCGACCCGCCGATCGGGTTCGTCTCCGACTTCCTCTACACGATCCCCAGCCTCGCGCTGTTCCAGATCCTCATCCCGTTCACGGGCATCTCCCTGACGACCGTGGAGATCGCGCTCGTCTCGTACACGCTGCTGATCCTCTACCGCAACCTGATCGTCGGGCTCCGCGCCGTGCCCGCCGACATCGTCGAGGCGGCCCGCGGCGCGGGCTTCACGCGGATGCAGACGTTCACTCGGGTCGAGGTGCCGCTCGCGCTCCCGGCGATTCTCACCGGGCTCCGCATCGCCACCGTCTCCACGGTCTCGATCGCGACGATCGCGCCGTTCGTCATCGCGAAGGGCCTGGGGCAGCCGATCTACGACGCGCTCGGCCAAGGCGTGTTCAAGACGGAGATCTTCACCGCCGGCGGGATGGTGATCGCGCTTGCGCTCGTGCTCGACGCCCTACTCGTCCTGCTGCAGCGCGCGCTCACTCCGTGGGTGCGCGCATGAACACGTTCGTCGATGCGTTCAGGTTCATGGGCGACCACCCGCACCTGCTCCTCGTGAAGACGGGAGAGCATCTCGAGCTGTCGGGAGCGGCGCTCGGCATCGCGCTCCTGATCGCCCTGCCCATCGGGTTGTGGCTCGGCCACCTGCATCGCGGCCTCTTCCTCGCGGCGAGCGTGTCGAATGTGGGCCGCGCGCTGCCGAGCCTCGTGCTCATCGCATTCGGGCTCACGATCTTCGGCGTCGGATTCTGGAACAACACGGCGGCGCTCGTCGTGCTCGCGATTCCACCGATCCTCACCAACGCGTACTTCGCGATCGACGCATGCGACCGCGACGCCGTCGAGGCCGCTCGCGGAATGGGTATGACCGGACTGCAGGTCCTGCTTCAAGTCGAGCTGCCGCTCGGCCTGCCGTTCGTCCTCGCCGGAATCCGCATCGCCGCGATCTTCGTCATCGCGACCGCGACCATTGCAGCCGTCGCTGGCGGCGGCGGGCTGGGGCAGATCATCGTCAACCAGGCGAGCTACGGTCTGGGCGGCGTCGTCGCTGCGGCCCTGTGGGTCTCCGCGCTCGCGTTCGCCGCGAGCCTTCTCCTGACGGCCGTGCGAAGGATCGGCTCGCCTAGACGGGTACCCGTCCCATAGCCTTCAAACCGATACTCGGCCCACCAGTGGAGGAGGGGAGGACGGATGATCAGAAAGCACACGCGGCGCGCCGCGAAAGCGGCGTTCGCGATCTCGTTCGGAGTCGCGATCGTCTTGGGCGGGACTGCGGCTGTCGCCTCGGCGAAGCCGCAGGCCAAGCCGACCGTGATCGTCGGCAACAAGAACTTCACCGAGGAGTACATCCTCGGCCAGCTGTACGGCCAGGCGCTCGCGGCGAAAGGATTCACGGTGAAGTACGCCGGCAGCCTCGGCAGCTCCGAGCTCGCCGACACGGCGATCAAGAACGGCAAGATCAACCTGCTGCCGGAATACACCGGCGTCATCGTCCAGGACATCGCCCACGAGAATCCCGCGAAGACTGCGGGCGCCGTCTACGCGCAGGCGAAGAAGTTCGAGGAGACGCGTGGCCTGACGATGCTCAAGAGCACGCCGTTCTACGACACCGATACCGTCACGGTGCTGAAGTCGACGGCCCAGAAGTACGGCCTGAAGACGATCGGCGACCTGAAGAAGGTCAAGTCTTTCTCGTACGCGGGCTTCCCGGAGTGCCAGACGCGCATGACGTGCCTGCTCGGTCTGAAGCGCACCTACGGGCTGACGCAGACGAAGTTCATCCCGCTCTCCAACATCAGCGTGTACACGCTGCTCGACGACGGGAAGGCAACCGGCGGGGACGGCTTCTCCACCGACCCGCAGCAGGCGACCGGCAAGTATGTCGCGCTCGCCGACACGAAGCACATCTTCGGCTTCCAGAACGTCGCCCCGATCGTCTCGAAGAAGGTTCTCGCCGCCGGCGGGACGCAGTTCGAGGACACCGTGAACGCGGTGTCGTCGAAGCTCACATTGGCGGCGATGCAGGCGATGAACAAGGCGGTCGGAATCGACAAGAAGACGCCGAAAGCGGTTGCGGCCGCCTTCCTGAAGGCGAACGGCCTCACGTAGCACGCGCACGGCGGAGGGGCGTCGCCCGCCCCTCCGCCGACGGCCTCTAGAATCCACTCTGTGCTCGGCGAGGTCCTCACCGCGATCCTGACACCGTTCCATGCGGACGGCTCGGTGGACGTCGACGCCTTCAAGCGGCTCGCCAACCACCTCGTGGACAACGGCTCCGACGGCCTCGTCGTCGCCGGCACGACGGGGGAGGCGCCGACACTGACGGACCCGGAGAAGCTCGAGCTCTTCACAGCGGCGCTCGAGGCCGTCGGCGACCGCGCCACCGTCGTCGCCAACACCGGCACCTACGACACGCAGCACTCCGCCGACCTCACCGGCGAGGCGCACGACCTCGGCGTTCACGCCTTCCTCGCCGTCACGCCGTACTACAACAAGCCGCCGCAGCGCGCGATCGTCCGCCATTTCCAGGAGATCGCGTGCATGACCGACAAGCCGGTCTTGGTCTACAACATTCCGAGCCGGGTCGTCGTCAACGTCGAGCCGACGACGATGGACGAGCTCGCGCAAATCGAGAACGTGCAGGGAGTGAAGCAGGCGAATCCCGATCTCGCACAGGCGAAGCACATCGTCGCCGCCGGCCTGACGCTCTACGCGGGCGACGACAACCTCGTGCTTCCGTTCGTCGAGCTCGGTGGCGAGGGCGGAGTCTGCGTGCACACGCACGTCTGGGGCCCCCAGACGAAGGAGATGATCGGCCGCGCGAAGAGCGGCGACCTCGACGGCGCGCGGCGATTGAACGAGGAGATGGCGCCCGCCTACGAGCTGCTGAAGATCCAGACGAACCCGATCCCGATCAAGGCCGCGATGAACCTCCTCGGGCACGAGCTCGGCGGCTACCGTCTGCCGATGGTCGACCCGACCGACGACGAGCTCGCGCAGGTGCGCGCCTGCCTCGAGCGGGCCGGCGTTCTCGAGCCGGTCCGGGCGTAGCTTTGGGCCTCTGCCGGATCATCCCCCTCGGCGGCCTCGGCGAGGTGGGGAAGAACATGACGGTGTACGAGGCGGAGGGCTCGATCGTCGTCGTCGACGCCGGTCTCGCGTTCCCGCGCGACGAGCATCTCGGAGTCGACCTCGTGCTCCCGGACTTCTCGTACCTCGTCGAGCGCGCGGAGATGGTGCGCGGCGTCGTGCTCACCCACGGCCACGAGGATCACGTCGGCTCGCTGCCGTACCTCATGCGCGAGGTGCGCGTCCCGCTCGTGGTCGCGACCCGTCTCACGCTCGGGCTCGTCAAGTCGAAGCTCGACGAGCACGGCCTCGCACGCGAGGCGGAGCTGCGCGAGGTCGCACCCGGCGACGAGCCATTCCAGCTCGGCCCGTTCCGGATCGAGCTCGTGCGCATGGCGCACTCGATCCCCGATGCGGCCGCGGTCGTGCTGGAGACGCCCGGCGGACGCGTCGTTCACACGGGCGACTACAAGCTCGACCACACGCCCGTCGACGGACAGCGAACCGACGTCGGCAAGCTCGCGGAGATCGGCAACCGCGGCGTCGACCTCCTCCTCGGCGACTCGACGAACGCGGAGCGCGCCGGCTTCACCCAGTCGGAGCGCGTCGTCGGAGAGGCATTCCGCCAGATCTTCCCGAGCCGGCAGGGGAAGATCCTCGTCTCGTCGTTCGCGTCGAACGTCCACCGCATGCAGCAGGCGGTAGACGTCGGGGTCGACTGCGGCCGCAAGGTCGCGTTCGTCGGCCGCTCGATGCGGAAGAACGCGAACATCGCGCGCAACCTCGGCTACATGAACGTCCCCGACGAGGCGATTCTGCGCCCGCACGAGCTCGCGGAGCTGCCCCCGCACGAGCAGCTCATCCTCTGCACCGGCAGCCAGGGCGAGCCGATGTCGGCGATGACGCGCATTGCGTACAACGACCATTCCGCCGTGAAGGTCGAGGCCGGTGACACGGTCATCATCTCGGCGAAGCCGATTCCGGGCAACGAGCTCCGCGTGCACGACGCGATCAACCGGCTCGCGCGCTCGGGGGCGGAGGTCCTGCACGAGGACAACGCACCGGTGCACGTCTCCGGGCACGGGCGCGCGGAGGAGCTCCGGACCATCATCGGCCTGCTTCGGCCGCGCGCGGTCATGCCCGTCCACGGTGAGTTCCGCATGCTCGCGGCGCACGCCCAGCTCGCGCGCGAGGGCGGAGTCCCCGAGGAGAGCATCGTCCTCGCCGAGAACGGCACCGTCGTCCAGCTCGAGGACGGCGTCCCGCGCATCGTCGACCACGTCGACGCCGGCATCACCTTCGTCGACGGCCTCGGCGTCGGCGACGTCCACGACGTCGCGCTGCGCGACCGGCGGCGCCTCGCCGAGGACGGCGTCGTCATCGTCGTCGCCACCCTGGCGGCGTCGAACGGCGGCGGGGGTCTGACCGCGCCGCCGGAGCTGATCGTCCGCGGCTTCGGCGAAGGCGCCGAGCCGCTGCTCGACGAGCTTCGCAGCGAGGCCGCGCGTGTGCTCGGCGAGCTGCTCGACGACGACGTCACCGAGATCAAGCTCCTGCAGGAGCACCTGCACGACACCCTGGGCGGCGTCGTCTACGACCGAACGCGCCGGCGGCCGATGATACTTCCGGTCCTGGTGGAGGTCTGATGGCGCCTCGCCTTCGATACGAGCCGACGTGGGCGGACGTGCTCGAGGAGTGCGCGACCGAACAGGCGACGGCGCTGCGCCTCGTCGCGCAGCTCGGGGCGTGCGAGGCGGCTGCGCTCGCGTTCTGCCGGCTGCTCGAGAGGTGGGCCCGCGGCGAGCCGCGCCCCGCGACCGCCGGCGCGCGCCAGGCGGCCCTGCGGCGTGCGGCGGATCGGGTGGAGACGGCGCTGTCCGGGCTCGCGGAGCCGCTCGAGCGATACCTCCTCGAGCTCGAGGCCGACGCGCTGGAGGGCCGGTCGTGGTACGGCGGACCTGGCGCGGCCGAGCTCCTCGAGTGGGAGCCGATCCTCACGCGAGCCGGCGTGCACGCGCCTCCGGAACGCGTCGCGCAGGCATATCTCGAGCTCGCGGTGATGGTGCGCGCGCTCGAAGGGCTCACGGATGCGGCGCGCGTCGAGCTCGTCCCCGACCGCTCGTCGCTGTGGGCCGGTCTGTTCGACCTGCGCGAGAATCTCCTCGGGCGGGCGGTCGACGATCTCCGCGTCCTCGCCGTCGCGTAGATTCGCCGCGTGCCCGTCCGCCTGACCGTCGTCGGGTCGATCAACCTCGACCTCGTCGCGCGCGCCGAGCGCCTGCCGCGACCGGGGGAGACGATCACCGGAGCCACCTTCAGCCGCATCCCGGGCGGCAAGGGTGCGAACCAGGCGGTCGCAGCGGCCCGACTCGGCGCCGACGTCGAGCTGATCGCATGCGTCGGCGACGACGAGCACGCCGAGCTCGCGCTCGCCGGACTGAAGGAGGCCGGGGTGGGGCTCGACCGATTGAAGCGGGTTCAGGGCGCGACCGGCGTCGCGCTCGTGACCGTCGACGGCACCGGCGAGAACGAGATCGTCGTCGCGCCCGGCGCGAACCTCGAGCTCCGGCCCGATGACCTCGACCTCGGCGACACCGACGCCGTGCTCTGCCAGCTCGAGATCCCGCTCGAGACGGTGGAGCGGGCGTCGCAGCTCGCGCCCGACGGTTTCTTCCTCAATGCCGCGCCCGCGCGCGGGCCCTATCCCGCCGCCGACGTCACCATCGTGAACCGCTTCGAGGAGGAGACGCTGCCGCACCGCGACGGAGTCGTCGCGCTGACGCTCGGCTCCGACGGCGCGGTCATCCTCGAGGGCGGCGTCGAGGTCGCGCGCGCCGTGCCGCCGCGAATCGATGCCGTCGACGGGACCGCGGCCGGAGACGCGTTCACCGCGTGCCTCGTCGTGTCGCTGCTCGAGGAGCGTCCGCGCGACGAGGCGCTCCGCCGCGCGTGCATCGCCGGCGCGCTCGCGGCGTCGAAGCTCGGTGCGCAGACGTCGCTCCCGACCGCGGCGGAAGTAGATGCGTTGATGTGAGCACACCCATCGTGATCGATTGCGATCCGGGTCATGACGATGCGATCGCGATTCTCCTTGCGCTCGCATCCCCGGAGGTCGAGCTCCGCGGCATCGTCACCGTCGCCGGCAACCAGACGGTGGACAAGACGACAAGGAATGCGCTGAAGGTGCTCGAGCTCGTCGGCCGGTCCGACATCCCGGTCGTCCGCGGCGCGGAGGCGCCGCTGCGCCGATCCCTGCGGACGGCGGCGCACGTCCACGGAGAGAGCGGGCTCGACGGTCCCGACCTGCCCGAGCCCGAGACGGCGCCGTCGGGCGTAGATCCGGCCGAGTGGCTCGGGCCAGGCGTCGTGCTCGTCCCGACGGGTCCGCTGACGAACGTCGCGCGGCTCGTCGAGCGCCGGGTCGCCATCGACCGGATCGTGTGGATGGGCGGTGCCATCGCGGAAGGGAACGTCACGCCGGCGGCCGAGTTCAACGCGTTCGTCGACCCGGAGGCGGCGGCGATCGTGTTCGCGAGCGGCGTGCCGATCACCATGGTCGGCCTCGACGTCACCCACAAGGCGCTGTTCACGCGCGCGCACGCGGACCGGGTGCGTGCAACAGGCCGCGCGGGGCGCGTCGTCGCCGAGCTGTCCGACTTCTTCCAGGGATTCCACGAGCGCCGCTACCGGTTCGACGGCTCGCCGATTCACGACGCGATGGCGGTCGCGCACGTCATCGACCCGACGCTGCTCACCACCGTCCGCTGCAACGTCGAGATCGAGACGGCCTCGCAGTTCTGCGACGGTCGCACCGTCGTCGACCGCTGGCTCGCGAGCGACCGGCCGCGCAACGCCGACGTCGGGATCGACGTGGACGCCGCGCGCTTCCTCGAGCTGCTCGTCGAACGGATCTCGACGCTGCCGTGATCGTCTTTGCCTGCATCGCGCCGCACGGCGACATGGACCTCGACCCGGCCCTGCGCGCTGCGATGGAGGAGCTCGGCCGTCGCTTCGACGCGGCGCATGCGGACCTCGCCGTCGTCGTCACGCCGCACAACGTCCACGTCGAGGGCCACTTCGCCGTCGTCACGGCCGCGCGTGTGGGCGAGTGGGAGACCGACCGGGAGGCTGCGGGAGCGCTGCTCGAGTGCGAACTTCCGATTCTCGGCGTCTCGTACGGCGGCAACGATCCGGCCGGCGCAGAGATGCCGGCGGACTGGGGGACCGAGGTCCCGCTCACGTTCATGCGGGCGACGCGCATCGTCGTCGTCGCGCCGGCCCGAGACCGCCCGCTCGAGGAGCACCTCGAGCTCGGCGAGGCGATCGGCGCCCTGCCGGGCCGGGTCGCGGTGATCGCCTCCGCCGACCATGGGCACGCGCACGACCCCGACGGCCCATACGGGTTCGACCCGGCCGCCGCCGCCTACGACGCCCGCCTGCAGGAGATCCTCGCGTCCGAACGCCTCGACTTCCTCCCGCTCGCCGAGCACGTCGAGGCGGGGAAGGCCGACTCCCTCTGGCAGCTCCTCGTCCTGCAGGGCGCGGTGGGCGAAGCTGCGAGCGCCGACGTCCTGGCCTACGCCGCTCCGACGTACTACGGGATGGCCGTCGCAGAGGTATCCGCCTAGCCGCCGCGAAGAACGCGCCCATGGCGCGTCCGAAGAAGCGGAAGCGGCGCTCGCTCCCGCGCGGGCTCATCAAGCGGTATCCCGAGCTCTGGGGGCTCGGCCTCGTCGCCTTCGGCGCGTTTCTCGGCAGCGTGCGCTTCGCCGGCTGGAACGGCGGCTGGCTCGGCGGCGCGCTCGTGGACGGCTTCGAGACGCTCGTCGGCGGGGCTTCGTGGGTGCTCCCGATCCTCCTCGTCGCGCTCGGCGCGCTCATGGTCGCGCGCAGCGCGCTCGTCGACGTCCGCCCGTTCCGCACCGGCCTCGTCGTGCTCGCGATCGGGCTCATGCTCACACTCGGGAAGGGGCACGGAGGCTACGTCGGCCGGGCGCTCGGCGGGGCGGTGGGCGTCGCCGTCGGGGTCACCGGCTCGACCATCCTCGGCGCGTTCCTGCTCCTCGTCGGTGCGCTCCTGCTCTCGGGCGCCTCCCTCGGGGCGATCCTGCGCCGCTCGCACCGGCAGATCCGCGAGGCCGCGCGCCGCCGGCCGCAACTCCGGCCGCAGCCTGCGGCTGCACCGCGGACGCGGCCGCAGCCGCAGCTACAGCCGAAGAAGGCCCAGCCCGTCGTCGATGCGGAGGCCGTGTATCCCGACGTCGTCGCCGGGATCGCCCCGTCGCCGCTCATGAGCCTCGAGCCGACCCCGCTCGTCGTCCAGCAGGAGCCCCTCTTCGAGGACGTCACCACCGAGCATCTCGAGTACCGGCTGCCGGACCGCAGCGTCCTGCGCCCCAGCCCGGATCGCGAGAGCGGGAGCGAGGAGACCTCCGCCCGCGTCGCCGAGCTGCTCGTGCAGACGCTCGCGCACTTCGGCGTCGACGCGACCGTCGTCGGCCAGATCTCCGGCCCGCGCGTCACCCGCTTCGAGCTGCAGCTCGCACCGGGCACGAAGGTCTCGAAGGTCGCCGGCCTGAAGGACGACCTGTCGTACGCGCTCGCGACGACGGAGATCCGGATCCTCGCGCCGATCCCGGGCAAGCAGGCGGTAGGCGTCGAGCTCCCGAACCTCTCGCCGAACCTCGTCACCCTCGGCGACATCTTCGACGACCTGCCGGCGACCGCGAGCCCGCTCGCGGTCTGGCTCGGCAAGGACATCTCCGGCGCCGCAGTCTGGACCGACCTCGCGCGCATGCCGCACCTGCTCATCGCGGGCACCACCGGCTCGGGCAAGTCGGGCTGCATCAATGCGCTGCTCACCTCCATCCTCCTGCGGGCGACGCCGGACGAGGTGCGGATGATCCTCATCGACCCGAAGCGGATCGAGCTCAACCACTACGAGTCGATCCCGCATCTGCTCACGCCCGTCGTCTCCAGCCCGAAGGAGGCGAGCGCCGTCCTCGCCAATTGCCTCGCGGAGATGGAGCGCCGCTACGAGCGGCTCTCACAGGTGCGCGCGCGCAACATCGCCGAGGCGAATCGGTCGTTCCGGCAGCGCGGCGAGCCGACGATTCCCTACCTGCTCGTCGTCATCGACGAGCTCGCCGACCTGATGATGGTCGCGCCGCAGGCGGTCGAGGACGCGGTGATCCGCCTCGCGCAGAAGTCGCGCGCGGTCGGCATCCACCTGGTGCTCGCGACGCAGCGGCCGTCGGTGGACGTCATCACCGGGATGATCAAGGCGAACGTTCCCTCCCGGATCGCGTTCGCCGTCTCCTCGCAGACCGACTCGCGCGTCATCCTCGACTCGGGCGGCGCCGAGTCGCTGCTCGGCCAGGGCGACATGCTCTTCAAGCCGCTCGGGACGTCGCGGCTGCAGCGGGTCCAGGGCGCATATGTCTCCGAGGAGGAGATCGCCCTCGTCGTCGAGCAGACGCGACAGCGCGAGCAGGAGCTGGACGAGGCCTATCTCGAGCTGCCGGAGGTCTTCGCCGAGCCCGAGGACGACGACGAGCACGGCGAGTTCGACCCCGACGACGACCCGCTCCTCGACAAGGCGATCGAGATCGTCGTCCAGACTCAGACCGCGTCGGTCTCGCTGCTCCAGCGGCGCCTCCGCGTCGGCTACACGCGGGCCGGGCGCCTCGTCGACATGCTCGAGCGGCGCGGGATCATCAGCGGCTACGAAGGGTCGAAGCCGCGGCGCGTCCTCGTCGACGAGTCGGCGATCGTCCAGCGCTCCTGAGCGTCCGCTCAGCGGGCGACGTGCACGGACTGAAAACCCCTGATCACGAAGGCTGGAACGCGCTCCGGCTCCTCGACGAGGTGAAGCGTCGGGCGGAGCTGCGCAAGCGCCTCGAAGCTTGCCGCGAGCTCGATGCGCGCAAGTGGTGCGCCGATGCACACATGGATGCCCCCTCCGAAGCCGACATGCTCGGCCGCGTTCGCGCGTGAGAGGTCGAGCCGATCCGCCTCGGCGAAGGCACGTGGATCCCGGTTTGCCGAGCCGAAAAGAAGCGCAAGCCTCTCCCCCCGCGCAACAGGCTCTCCTGCAACTTCGACGCCGTCCGCGAGCACCCAGCGCTCGAACAGCTGCAGCGGCGGATCCCAGCGGATCAACTCCTCGATCGCGTGCGCAGCCGGCACCTCGCCCGAGACGAGCCGCCGCCACTCGTCCGGGTGCGCGGCGAGTGCGCGGAAACCGTTGCCGACGGTATTGACCGTCGCCTCGTGGCCGGCATTCAGGAGGACCACC
>Ga0070731_10001517_pt1 | contig 23865 bp, 23 predicted proteins | sample Coa_R1_2_FD_66448 | JGI IMG/M metagenome (GOLD analysis project Ga0070731, IMG submission 66448) | Surface soil microbial communities from Centralia Pennsylvania, which are recovering from an underground coalmine fire - Coalmine... | ecosystem: Environmental > Terrestrial > Soil > Unclassified ... | reverse complement strand
GACCGCCGACGGCTCGAGCCGGATCCGGATCCCATGGTCGGCCGCGCGCATGCTGAACTCGTCGTCCTGGTTGCGATCGAGGTCCACGTTGAAGCCGCCGAGACGGGCCACGTCGGCGCGGCGCCAGACGGCGAACGGATGGTGCGGGACGTCGCGGCGGTGCGTCTCGGTGCGAAAGCCCCTGCCGACGCCCCACGGATGCGTCACGACTGCGGCGATCGCCCGTCCGACGGGGGTGCGGGCCTCGGCGACGAGCCGGCCGCCGACGGCAACCGACGGCCCTGCCCGCTCGAGTTCGGCCAGGCATTCCTCGAGATAGCTCCGCGACAGCTCGGTCCTGCCGGCGAGCACGGTGAAACACGCGCAGCGGCTCGCGGCGAGCCCGGCGTTCAGCGCGTGAGGGACTGTACGGCCGGGGTTGTCGCGCACCTCGAACCGGCCCCACGGTTGGGAGCGGCTGACGGCGTCGCAGATCTCGCGCGTCCGGTCGCGGCTACCGCCGTCGTAGACGAGGACCTCGAGGGCCTCGGGGCCGATCGTCTGGGCTGCGAGGCTCTTCAGGGCGTCCGCGACCGTGCGTTCCTCGTCGCGCACGGGCACCACCACCGTGATCCGCGGCTCGCAGGCGAGGCGCGCACGGCAGGCGTTGCCGCCTTCTCCCTGTGTGGTTGTCTGTAACCGCATCCAGCGCTTCCGCCCCGGAGTCCGCTCTCCAGGGCCCGGGCTGCGAGCGCGCCGCACCCAGGCGGGAGATTATTCCAAAGCCCGCAAACCTCAAAACGTTCGCGTCGCACGAACGGCGGCCGAACCGCAACGGCCTCAGCGGCGACTCATGGACTACTGTCCGGGCCCGAATTGTGAGGCTGCTCTACGTCACCTCGAGCTTCCCGTACGGCGAAGGCGAAGGCTTCCTCGTCCCCGAGTTGCGCGAGCTCGAACGGCAGGGACACGAGGTAACGATCGTGCCGGCGCTCGCGCGCGGCCGCGTCGTTCACCGAGATGCGGGGGCCTTTCTACCCGACACGCGGCGGATGCCGCTGCTCTCCCCCGCGGTCGTCTCGGCGGCGGCCCGCGTCTCGCTCGCTTCTCCGGCCTCGTCCCTACGGGAGCTGCTCTTGCTCCGCCGGAGCCAGACCCCCTCGATCCTGGCGAAGAACCTCGCCGTCCTGCCGAAGGCGCTGTGGCTCGCGGCACTGGCGCGCAAGCTCGAGGTCGCGCACATCCACGCGCACTGGGGCGGAACGAGCGGAACGCTCGCAATGGTGGCCGGACGGCTTGCGCGCGTTCCCTGGAGCCTCACCGTGCACCGGTGGGACATCCGGGAGGACAACCTCCTCGCCCGAAAGGTGCAGTCGGCCGCGTTCGTCCGCGCGATCAGCCGCGACGGCCTGCGCGACCTCCGTCGGGTGGCGGGTCCCGCCTCGACGCCGACGCTCGTCATCCACATGGGCATCGATCTGCCCGCCCGGGTCCCGGTACCGGTCGACCGCGCAGCCGGGGAGCCGTTCCGCATCCTCGTCGCCGCGAATCTGCTCGAGGTGAAGGGTCACAAGCACCTCGTCGAGGCGGCGGCGCTGCTGCGGTCGCGCGGCGTCAGGGTGCTCGTCGGCCTGGCAGGCGAGGGACCGCTCCGGGCCGAGCTTGCCGGGCAGATCGCCGGCAACCGCCTCGAGGGCGAATGCGTCATGCTCGGCCAGCTCGACCACGCGGACCTTCTCGGCCAGCTCGCCGCCGGGCGCTGGGATGCCGTCGCGCTCGCGAGCATCGTGACGGAGCGGGGCGAGAAGGAGGGCATTCCCGTCGCTCTGCTCGAAGCGATGAGCTACGGGCTGCCGGTCGTCGGCACCGCTGCCGGCGCCGTGCCCGAGCTGCTCGGGAGCGGCGCCGGAATCCTCGTCCCGCCCGGTGATCCGGCGGCGCTCGCGGCAGCGCTCGAGCAGCTCGCGCGCGACCGTGCCCTACGGGCGCGGATCGGCGGACGCGGGCGCGAGCTCGTCGAGCGCGAGTTCGACGTCACGCAGATCGTGCGCGAGCTTGGGAGTCGTTTCGAGCAGGCGAGCCGGCCCCGGAGGGAGCCGGTTCAAACCGCAGGTCGGGGGCGATCGCGCCCCTCTCGAGCAGGCTCGTGATCGTCCGCAGGCGTTGGAAGCGCGGACCCTCGAAGTCGGCGAGCGTGAGACCCGCGTCTCGATACGCGGCGTAATGCTGCTCGACCCCCATCCGTACGTTCCAGCGCGGCTCCACCCCAAGGGTCTCGGACAGCTTCGCGCAGCTCACCCGGTAGTTCCGGGCGTCGGGTGAGGCGTTCGGCGCCAGCTCGACGAGCGACCCCGGCACGGTCCGGGCGACGATCTCGGCGACGTCTCGGACCTGGTAGTTCTCGGCCGTTCCGCCGACGTTGAACGCCTGCGCGTGTACGAGCTCGCGCGGGGCCTCGAGAGCCGAGAGGAAGGCGCGGCAGACGTCCTCGAGATGAACGAGCGGGCGCCAGGGTGTGCCGTCGCTCGACAGGCGAACGACGTGCCTCGTGAAGGCCCACGCGACGAGGTTGTTCACGACGATGTCGAGGCGAAGCCGCGGCGAGGTGCCGTAGACCGTCGCATTGCGGAGGAAGGTCGGACTGAAGCCGTCGTCAGCCAGCTTCGCGACGTCGCGCTCGACGAGCACCTTCGAGATCCCGTAGGCCGTCAGGGGCCGCAGCTCCGCCTCTTCGTCGAGCAGGTCCTCGCCGCCGCTCGCGCCGTAGTTGCTGCACGACGAGGCGAAGAGGAAGCGGCCGACGCCGGCGCGCTTCGCCTTCTTCGCCAGGCGGACCGAGGCCGCGTGGTTGATCTCGTAGGTGCGGTGCTCGTCCAGGGCGCCGAGCGGATCGTTCGAGAGCGCCGCGAGGTGCACGACGGCGTCGTAGCCGGCGAGGTCGCGCACCTCGACGTCGCGAACGTCCCGTACGGACGACGGTATCTTCGGGAAGGCCGGGCCGCCGAAGTCACAGCCGCGGTACAGGTCGGAGTCGAGGCCGGTCACCTCGTGCCCGGCGGCCGCTAGGAACGGCGCCAGCACCGATCCGATGTAGCCCCGATCGCCGGTCACCAGCACCCGCATAGAACCCACACCGTAGTCGAGCCCACGCCGGAGTCGACGATCGGCTCGACGCACACGAGCTAGGCCGGCGGGGGAGACATGCCGCCCGGGGAGGCATGCCGCGACTATCGTCCAGCCGGCTGCCTCGCCATGACGGTCGACCTGGAAAGAGCGTTTGCTTCATTCGTCGGCGAGGAGCTGCTCGAGCTGATGCGGGAGCTCTTTCCGCTCTCGCGCAGCCTGACCGGAGACGGCGTTCGCGAAACGCTCGCCGTGCTCGCGCGCGACGTGCCGCTCGAGGTCGTCGAGACACCGTCCGGGACACCCGTCTTCGACTGGGTCGTGCCGCGGGAATGGAACATCCGGCGGGCCTGGGTGGAGGGACCAGACGGGCAGCGCGTCGTCGACCTCGCCGACTCGACGCTCCACGTGCTCGGCTACAGCCTCCCTGTTGACGCGACGATCGGCCTGGACGAGCTCCGCCAACACGTCTTCACGCATCGGGACGACCCGGATCTCGTCCCGTATCGGACGTCGTACTGGGAGGAGCAGTGGGGCTTCTGCATGAGCCGCCGGCAACTCGAATCGCTCCCGGAGGGCCGGTACCACGTCGTGATCGACTCGACACTCGCGAACGGCTCACTGACCTCGGGCGAGGTGCGCATTCCCGGCACGACCGACGCGGAGTTCCTCCTCAGCACGCACGTCTGCCACCCTGCGCTTGCCAACGACAACCTCTCCGGCGTCGTCGTTCTCTGGGCGCTCGCGAAGGCGCTGGCCCGCCAGGAAGAGCTCCGCTTCACGTACCGGCTGCTCTGGAGCCCGGGCACGCTCGGCCCGCTCTGCTGGCTCTCCCGCAACCTGGAGGGGCTCGAACGCGTGCACCACGGTCTCGCGATCTCGTGCGTCGGCGATTCCGGGCCGCTCCGGTACAAGCGAAGCAGGCGCGGGAATGCGACGGTCGACCGCGCCGCCGCGCACGTGCTGGCTGCCGAGCCGGGCAGCCTCGTCACCCCGTGGGAACCGGGCGGGGGGGACGAGCGTCAGTTCTGCTCGCCCGGCTTCGACCTGCCGCTCGGCGCTCTCACCCGCACGCCGCACGGCCTCTTCCCGCAGTACCACTCGTCCGCCGACGACCTCGACCTCGTCACGCCCGCTGCGCTCGCCTCGTCGCTGCGTACGGTGCTCGAGATCATCGAAGTGATCGAGGCCAACGCAACCTGCAGGAACCTCTCGCCCTATGGAGAGCCGCAGCTCGGAAGGCGCGGGCTCTACCAGAGCGTTCCCGACGGCACTCGTCCGGAGGCCGCGCTCCTATGGGTGCTGAGCTTCTCGGACGGGTCCCGCGACCTGCTCGCGATCGCCGAGCGCTCTGGGCTTCCGTTCCGGACGATCCAGCAGGCAGCCGCGGCGCTCGAGGAGCAGGAGCTCCTCGAGCGGCTGTCGTAGGTGGCATGCGGTGGCGGTCGCGGTCGTCACGGGAGCAAGCCGCGGCATCGGTCGCGCGACGGCGCTTGCGCTTGCACAGAAGGGCTTCACCGTCGCGGTCATCGCACGCGCGCCGGACGAGCTCGAGGAGACACGAGAGCTCGTCGCGAGGCAGGGAGGCGCGGCGGTCGCCGTCGCCGGCGACGTCACGGACCCTCGCGTCGTGCGCGAGGCGGTAATCGAGATCGAGAAACGTGGCGGACCGATCGCCGCACTCGTGAACAACGCCGGCACCTTGCTCGCAATCGGCCCGCTCTGGGAGGTGCGCCCGGAGGACTGGTGGACGGACGTGCGTACGAGCCTCGGCGGCGCCTTCACGTGTTGCCGCGAGATCGTGCCGGGGATGGTCGCCCGCGGCGAAGGCCGCATCGTCAACTTGGTGAGCTACGCCGCCGTCAGGCCTGCCCCGTACCAGGCCGGGTATGCGGCCGCGAAGGCCGGAGTCGTGAGTCTGACGGAGGCGCTCGCGGCGTCGCTGGAGCCGCACGGCGTGAAGGCGTTCGCGGTCGCCCCAGGGTTCACGCGCACCGAGATGACTCGAAGCCTGCTGGAATCGGATGCCGGCCGGAGGTGGCTTCCGGAAGCGGGGAGGGGCGGCGAGGTCGCTGCGGAGCAGACCGCCCGGCTGATTGCGCGGCTCGCAAGCGGCGCCGCGGACGAGCTCACTGGACGCGTGCTGCACACCCTCGACGACCTCGACGACCTGCTCGTGAGAATCGAAGAGATCCGCCGCGGCGATCTCTATGTACCGCGGCTGCGCCGACTCCTCGAGGAAGGCTCGTAGTCCGGCCAGGAGCGGTCGCGGTCGCTGATCACGGTCACGGCTGCGGGCCAGTCGATCCCGATGGCCGAGTCGTCCCAGCGCACGCCGGTGGCTGCGGCTGGGACGTAAGGGTCGGACATCATGTAGAAGACCTCGCTCCCATCCTCGAGGGTCTGGAAGCCGTGTGCGAAACCCTTCGGCACGTAGAGGGCGGTGCCGCGCTCTGCGTCGAGGTTCACGCCGACCCAGTCGCGGTGGGTCGGCGAGTCGGGCCGGAGGTCGACGATCACGTCGAAGATCGATCCGATGGTGCAGCGGACGAGCTTGACCTCCTCCCACGGTGCCCGCTGGAAGTGGAGACCGCGGACCGTCCCGGCCCGCGTGCTGCGGGAGATGCTGCACTGGGCGAGATCCGTGACGAGCCCGTGCTCGGAAAGCTCCTCACGACACCATGTCCGGGCAAAGAAGCCTCGTGCGTCCCGGTGCGGCTCGAGTTCGACGAGGTAGGCACCAGGCAGTTCGAGACCGACGAACCTCATCCGGCGACGAGAACGACCTTGCGGCAGGTGAATGCCTCGGCGTAGCGCTCCGGGGCAACCGCCTCGATCCCGCGCAGTCGCATCAGCCCCAGGAACGTCTCCCGGTCGAACCAGTGCCGACCGGACTGGCTCGGGAAGTGTCGCTCGAGCAACGCGACCTTCTCCTCTGCAATCGCAGCCGGGAGCGGCACGAAGGCGTTCGGCGTTCCGAAGTCGCCGTCCACCTTCGGCACCTCGTACTCGAGGATCAGGTGGCCGCGGAACGTGTTCCACGTGAGCTCACACGCGAGCCGGTGGTCCTGATGGAGGTCGTAGCGGGCGTGGGTGAACACGAGCTGCGGCTCGACTCGTCCCTTCAGATCCTCGAACAGCTCCTTAACCTCGCCGCCTACGTAAGGCAGGAACCCGTCCCGGAAGCCGTACACCTCGACCCGCGCGGTCCCGGCGGCGGCGAGGAACGCCGCGGCGCTCGAGCGTGCCTCCTCGGCGCGTTCGCCGCGCGCGGCCAGCACGACCCAGTCGACCTCGAGGTCCGGGATCGCCCTCGTCAAGGTGAGCAGCGTCCCGCCGCAACCGATCTCCAGATCGTCGGCGTGGCAGCCGATCGCCAGGACGCGGCGTAGGGGTGCCGAGCCCGACAGGCTCAACAGGTGCATCAGCCGACGGTCGGCTCGGCCAGCGCGTGCAGGCCCACGAGGAGCCACGGCGCGCGGCCCGACTGATGCAGCTCTTCGAGACGCTGGCGATCCTTGATCGTGTCCATCGGCTCGAAAAAGCCGTCGTACGGATACGCGACCAGCTCGCGACGGGCGATCAGGCGCGAGAAGGGCTCCTCGACCAGCTCGTCACCCGGCTCGATCCAATCGAAAATCTCACGGCGGAAGACGAAGAAGCCGCCGTTGATGCGGATCTGCGACCGGCTCATTTCCTCGACAGCGAGCACGGTGTTGTCGTCGTCGACGGTGACCAGGTGCGCGTTGAAGGTCGGACGGACGGAGAGGAAGATCGCCGTCCTGCCGCTCTCGCGGAAGGCTCGGATCACATCCGGCAGCGGCGCGTCGGTGAGGCCGTCTCCGTAGGTGGCGAGGAACTCCTCGTCGTCGCCGAGCAGGTGCCGGACTGCCTTCAGGCGCTCGCCGATGGTCGCGTCGCGACCCGTGTCGACGAAGGCGATCCGCCACTCGTCGTGGGCATGCGACAGCAGGTCGAGCTTCGCACCGCGCGCGTCCTGCTCGAGCACGAAGTCGTTGAAGAGGGCGCCCCCGTAGGAGAGGAAGTACTCCTTGATCGCCTCGCTCTTGTAGCCCAGGCAGAGGACGAAGTCGTTGTGGCCCCATGCATGGTAGTAGCGCATGATGTGCCAGAGGATCGGCCTGCCGCCGATCTGGATCATCGGTTTTGGTATCCGCTGGGTCTCCTCGCCCATGCGGACGCCGAGTCCCCCGCAGAAGATGACGACTTTCATCTGGCCGCTCCGAGGGTGATTCGCACCGGTTTCTGCCTCCATCTAAGTGGCGGGTCGCTGCGCCGTCAACCTGGGGCGGCGCCCGGATCGATCATCCTCGCCGTCGGGACGGGGATTACGAGCCTCGCCCCCCACTCGGCTGTATACGCGAGCTGGGCGGAGATCTCGCGCGCGAGGTTCCAGGGGAGGACCACGATCACATCCGGCCGGGTCTCGGCGATCCGCTCGGGGGGGAAGATCGGGATCTGCGTGCCGGGTGTGAACTTTCCTTGCTTGTACGGGCTGCGGTCGACGACGTAATCGAGGAAGTCCGTACGGACGCCGCAGTAGTTGAGCAGCGTGTTCCCCTTGCCCGGGGCGCCGTAGCCGACGACCTGAGCACCTGCTCGCCGGAGCTCGATCAGCAGCCCCAGGAGCGAACGCTTCGACTCCTCGACCTCGGCGGCGAAGCGCTCGTAGCGCTCAACCGTGCGAATCCCGCTGGCCGCCTCGTCGGCGAGCAGCTCGTCGACCGCCGCAGCCGGGTTTCGACCCTCGGAGGCATGAGCAGCGTAGATGCGCAGCGAGCCGCCGTGGCTCTGCAGCTCCTCGACGTCGACGATCGCCAGCTCGTGCGCTGCGAACACATCGCGAACCGTCCCGAACGAGAAGTACGAGAAGTGCTCGTGGTAGATCGTGTCGTACTGGAGGCCGTCGAGCAGCCGGAGGAGGTGGGGAAACTCGAATGTCGCCGTGCCGCCGGGAGCAACCAACGTCGCGACACCGCGAACGAAGTCGTTGAGATCGGGAACCTGAGCGAGCACGTTGTTCCCGATCACGAGGTCGGCCCGGCCACGATCGTCGACGAGCTGCTCGGCGACGGCGGTGCCGAAGAACTCGACGAGAGTCGGCACGCCGCGCGCTTCGGCTGCCTCCGCGACGTTCGCGGCGGGGTCGATGCCGAGCACCGGAATGTGCTTCGGCAGGAAGTGCTGAAGCAGGTAGCCGTCGTTCGAAGCGAGCTCGACCACGAGGCTGCTCGAGCTCAGCCCGAGCCGGTCGGTGATCATGTCGACGTAGCTCTGCGCGTGCTCGACCCAGGAGTCGGAGTAGCCGGAGAAGTAGGCGTACTCGGAGAAGATGTCCTCCGGCGCGACGAACGCGGGCAGTTGGGCGAGCCAGCAGCGCGTGCAGACGCGTACGTGGAGGGGATAAAAGGGTTCCATCGCCTCGAGCCGGTCGGCGGGCAGATAGCTCTCGCAAAGCGGCGACTTGCCGAGGTCGACGACCGTCAGTTCGAGCGGCGCCTCGCAGGCGCGACAGTGAGTTGCCCCGCTCGCGCGGAACTTGCCGCGGCGAAGAGGGGACATCTCCACACCCTACAGAGCGAGTTGGGCTGGAGATGGGACCGGCCGGTCACGAGTCGGGAACCAAGCGCGCAGCTCACGAACACCTGAAGGGCGCGAATATCGGCGTCGCTGTGGGTGAGCGAGAAGATTGGGAGGATCGGCTGCATGGCCTCTCCTTCCTCGATCTCGCCGTTCGGGCGCTGCCGTGCCCAGGTTCGAGCCCAGTACTGCCCATCACTCGCTCGCACCGTGGCCGCAGACACGATAGAGCTGCCAGCGTTCCGGCACGCCCTTGAGCTCGTGCTCGCCGGCGTCCTCGAACTGGAGGCCGGAGCCGGCGGTCAGATCGCGCACCGTGCGCGACACGAGCACCTCGCCCGGGCCGGCAAGAGCTGCGACACGAGCCCCGATGTGCACCGCGATGCCGCGGATGCCCTCTGGCGTGCGGTCGATCTCGCCGGCGTGACAGCCCGCGCGGATCTGCACGCCGAGCTCCTCGACGACGCTCGAAAGCTCGACTGCGCACGCGACGGCGCGCGCCGGCCCGTCGAACGTGACGAGGAAGCCGTCGCCCGCGGCGTCGATCTCGCGGCCGCCGTGCGCGGCGAATGTTGCGCGGGCACGGGAGTGGTGGACGTCCACGAGCTCCCGCCAGCGCGCGTCGCCGAGGGTGGCGGCCAGGCGCGTCGAGTCCACGATGTCCGTGAACAGCACGGTCGCGAGCATCCGTGTCGGCTCGCGCACCGTCGGAGCTGCGCCGAGGAACTCGCCGACCGCGTCGGCGACGGCATCCGGCTCGCCCGCCCACGGGTTCGTGTCCACTCCCGGTAGCTCGACGAGCGTCGCGTTCGGAATCTTCTCGGCGACGTAGCGCGCCGCCGTCAGACCCTCCTCTCGCGCCGCGGGCCGCACGAGCACCAGCGTCGGTTGGCGAAGTGATCCGAGCAGGGGCGCGACGCTGGTGTCCCGCAGCCGGGTGCGGTAGGAGACCCACGTCTCCGGCGTGCAGTTGAGCGGGAACATCCGCACCGCCCAGTCGAGGTAATCACGGTCGCCGACGAGAGATGGCTCCAACGTTCGGACGTATTGCTCGACGCGCTCGCGCGGATGCGAGACACGTGCGAACTGTCCGATCGCGGACGCCACACGGTCGGGCGTCGAAAGCCAGTGCAGCTCGTCGGTTCGGGTTCCGGCGGGCGGGAGTCTCTCACCCACGTAGACAACGAGTCCCGACACCCGCTCCGGATGCGTCGCCGCAGCGAGTATCGCCGAGAAGCCGCCGTCGGCGGCGAAGACGACCGGCGCCGGTCCCTGCGCGTCTTCGATCACCGCGAGGAGATCGTCGACGTCCTCCTCCAGCGACGGCGCAGGCGCCGAACCACTCGAGCAGCCGAACCCACGGCGGTCGATGACGATCAACCGTGAAAAGACGGCAAGCCGCTGGAGAAATCGTGCGTACGGCGGCCACTCCCAATTCCAGACGACGTTGCCCCACGGCGGTAGGTAGACGAGGTCGATCGGGCCGTCCCCGAAGACCTGGTAGGCGATCTGCGCGTCGCCGCTGCGCGTGTAGCGCACATCGGGCTGCGGTTGCATGGGCGGAGTCTGCTACAGCGACGCGAGCCGGCGAAAATCGGGTCCGGGGGTCGCGGAAGAGCGGGCCCCTCGACCGCGAACTCGGCGAAGGCGGAGTGCTCGGGCCGCAATCGGTGTCGGTGACGACGCTCCAAGAGGCAGCGCTGCACTGGGGCGAGTCGTTCGATCGGGGCGAGTTCGACGAAGGGGCCGCACGTGTCCGCGAGGCGCTGAACGCGCCCGCGGCGGTGGTCAGGCGAAGAAGACGCCGTTCCGCTCGGAGCCCGTGCCGGCGTAGAGGAGCTTCTGGCCGTGGGCCTCGGAGCGGTACACCACGTCCGAGTCGTCGTTCTTCGCGGTGAAGCTGATCGTGGCCGGCCCGTCGACGAACGAGCCTGCGAAGCGGTAGGTGGTGTCCCGGACCTGCTGCCGGTCGCCGCCGCCGTGCCACTGCACGTCGAAGCTCACGTGGGACGGCTTCGTCGGCTTCTGATGCTTAGCGATCGCGTTGAAGAAGTTGCCGAAGTCCGGGATGGCGAAGTCGGTCGCGTGAAAGCGCGCGCTACCGAAGGCGGCGTCGTGGTGGATCGCCGACGTCGGGATCGGGACCGTCCAGAAGAGGCCCGACTGAGCGATTCCCGGCTCGAAGTCGTGGAACTGATGTTTCGGATCGCCGACCGCGTCCTTGGCGAAGAGGTCGATTCATATGAAGCCGAACGTGCCGTTCTGAAGCCGTCCGTCGATGTCCACGTAGGCGCCCTGGAAGAAGCGCATGTCGCAGTCGAAGCTGAAGGTCGTGCCGTCGCTTCCTTTCGCGAGCCCTTGGATCTCGGTCGCCGCGACGACGCCGTCGAAGTCGGAGATCGTGGTCAGCTCGCCGCCCTTGACCGGCGAGAACACGTGAATGAGCGGATTCGACGCGACGGGCGCGAACGCCGCGTCGTAGCCGCCCGGGATCGGCTTCGGGCCGGTGGAGAGCGCCAGCGCCGGCAGCGCCCGCGCTAGCCGAACGCCGGCGAGAGCGCCGACGGCGACCGCGCTGCGCCCGATGAACGTCGAGCGCGTGAAGCCCGTCGGCTCAGCCGCCGTTGCCTGACCGATGCCTGCCGACAGCCCCGTGCCTACCTCCTCGGGACGCGATCCACGCGATCCTACGACCCTCGTCGCGGCACTGTCAACGGAGGAGCTTCGACAAGCAGCTGCCGCCGGACGGGCTTCGCGAGCGTGGCATTCCCGAAGACGAAGGCCAGAAGCCTGGAGGAAGACATCAGTGGTTACGGCCGTCTCCGGCCTCCTTTCCAATTCGGTTGACAGCGCTAGACCGCGACGCGCCCGCCGTCGACGGGTACGACGGCGCCGTTGATGTAGCTGGCGCGCTCCGAGGCAAGGAAGAGAATCGTCTCCGCGATCTCCTCCGGGCCGGCGGCGCGGCCGAGTGGGATGGTCGAGACGATGGCGGCGAAGCCCTCGCCCATCGCGTCGGTACCAGGCGTCGAGGTCGGTCCGGGGGAGACCGCGTTGACGCGAACGCCCTGCGGGCCGTACTCGGCTGCCCACGCCTTGGTCAGTAGCGCCGCCGCCGCCTTCGAAGCACCGTACGCGGAGAGACCGGCCATGCCGAACTCCGCGACCATCGTGGTCACGTTGACGATCGCTCCGCCGCCGCGCGCCGCCATCTGCGGCGCGATCGCCGCGGTCAAGTAGAACGGCGCCTTGACGTTGACGGCGAACGTCTCGTCGAAGGCTGACTCCGGCAGCTCATGCGTGGGACCGGCGGGGAAGACGCCGGCGTTGTTGACGAGGATGTCCACCTCCGATGCGCGCGCGGCCAGTGCGCGAACGTCGTCGGGCGAAGCAAGATCGGCGCGGACGAACTCTGCCTCGCCGCCTGCCGCCTCGATCGCCGCGACCACTTCGGCACCGCGCTCTTCGCTCCGACCGCTGATCAACACGTGCGCGCCCTCACGGGCAAGCAGCTCTGCGGCGGCGCGCCCGATCCCGGACGTTCCCCCCGTAACGAGTGCTCGCTTTCCCACCAGCTCGTGCATGCGACTCCTCCTGTTTGGACTAGACAGTCCAAACAGAATAACTGGACTGTCAAGTCCAATCGAGCTACCATCTCGCCATGGCAGAGACCAAGGCACCGGCGACCACGAAGGGGCGTGCAACCCGGGAGCGGATCCTCCAGGCCGCAGCCGAGCTCGTCGCCGAAAAAGGCGCGGCCGGCATGAGCCTCGACGACGTCCGCGCGCGCACGGGCGCCAGTCGCAGCCAGCTCTACCACTACTTCGAGGACCGCGATGACCTCGTCCGCACCGTCGTCGACGTCACGACCGACGCCGTCATCGACTTCCAGGGCGACCTCCTCCACCACCTCGACACCTGGGCCGGCATCGACCGCTGGTTCGACGCGCTCATCCAGCTCCAGGTCGACCGGCAAGCACGCGGCGGCTGCCCGATCGGCTCGCTCGCCGGCCAGCTCGCAGAACAGGACGCCGGCGCCCGGGCGGCGATTGCCGCCGGCCTCGACCGCTGGGAAACACATCTCCGCGACGGCCTCCTCGGGATGAAGGCCCGCGGCAAGCTCGGCAGCGACGCCGAACCGGCAGAACTCGCGAGCGCGACGATGGCCAGCATCCAGGGGGGGCTCCTGCTCACGCAGGTGCGCCGCGACCCGCGCCAGCTCCGCATCGCGCTCGATGCGGCGCGGGCGAACCTCCGGCTCCACGCAACCACTCGACCGAACCAGAAAGGGGAGAGAACATGAGCGTGAGATTCGGACTGCTCGCCCTCCTCGAGGTGACAGACAAGGGATCGGATGTCGAAGCGTTCCTCGTTTCCGGCCGGGAGATCGCTGGACGACGGCGACGGTGACCGCGGCGACTGGACGCGGCCCGTCGAGCATCGCTGGTAGGGAGCGGCCGGTCGCGAGGGGGCACGCGACGAGCGTCACTCAACCGAAGGAGGCGCGGCTTGGACGCACGCGCCTTTCTCCGACAACGGGTGAACCGGCCCCTTGTCTTCAGGGTCGCCAGAGGCGTTTGCGCACCTCGATCCACAACGAGACGAACAGCGCGAAGACCAGTCCGCCCAGAACAGCGCGCGTCAGCTTCTCGCCACTAAGGAAGAAGACGGCGACGCCGCCTCCGCACGCCAGCAGCACGAACAGCCAGGGCTGTCCCATGGGCGGTCGCATTCGCGCCACCCTAAAGCCAGCCCGTAAAGGCGCGCGGCAAATCTTCGGGTTACGCCGTTCCCAGCTGGGGCCAGCCGGTCGAAGGGAGTCGGTGTCACGCGCTGGCGGTATCCTTCGCGGCCGCGGCCGTGACTTCCACGAACCTCCAGTGCCCGGTCGCCTTCGTCCTCGGCGCAAGCGCTGGAACGTGCAAGTTCTTCCACGCGAGCAGGAACGAGATCGCGTGGGGGAGCTTCGTCTTCACCGCGCTGCGGCGTGACCTTACGAGGATCTGATGAACGTGACGCGGATACGTCGGCTCGCAGGAAACGGAGCGTAATGCTGCTCGTCCTGGCGCTCATACTCGCGCTCGTCTTTCTTCCCTGGCCGTGGAACTTTGCGGTGATCCTGATCGCCGCCGCGTGCGAGGCATCGATCGTTGTGCTCGGGCTGTACACGCGGCGTCGCCGTGCGCGCGTAGGCGTGGAAACCCTGATCGGCGCCGGCGCCTACGTCGTCACTCCGCTTGTGCCGGAGGGGCAGGTGAAGGTGAACGGCGAGATCTGGCGCGCCCATTCGGACCATGCAGCCGAGGTCGGCGAGACGGTTCGGATCAAAGCCGTCCGCGGGCTCACGCTCGACGTCGAGCCTCGGGCCGCTGAGCCTACCCGCCGATAATCGCTTCCGAGCGGGGTCTAGGCCGAGCCGCGTCTGCGCAAGCAGAATCACTGCGCCGCGTGCCCAGCCTGAGTCGAGAACGCGGTTTGACGATGAATGGATGAGCGCTCCGGGCGGTTGCTTGTCTAGTCGCCGGCGCGTTCGTAGTGGTAGACGACGTTCGCGCTGACGAAGCCGATCGTGATCGTCAGCTCCTTCGTGCTGCCGCCGGCGTAGTCCGCAGAGATCGGGACTGTGTAGTCCTTGGAGGCGCTCGCCTGCGTCGGGTAGTTGATGCTCAGCGCCTGGGCGAAATCAGGGGCGAGCGCGGAGATCTGGTAGCCGTTCGGTTGAACGGGATTCTCGCTCACAACCTGCACGCCGATCGTGAGCGAGGCGCTTTTGCCGGGGACGAGCGTGCCCGGCACCGTGAAGGTGTACTTGACCTCCCAGTCGCCGCCGTTGCCCGCGCCGCCGTATTGACCGGTGTGGTTCCAATCAGCCGTCCCGCCCATCGCGTCGATCGTCAACTGCGGCGCGTTCGGATTCTTGACCTCCGTCAACTGAGGGGCGAGCACGTACGTGCCCGCAGCGGCGGCCGCTGCAGTCGTCGTCGTGGTCGGCGTCGTCTTCGGGGTCGGCGGCAGCCTGCACACGGTCGCTGACTGCACGACTCTCGGCATCAAGCCGGGGGGCGCCAGGGAGAAGAAAGTTCCGCCGAAGTAGCTCAGGTTGAACGCCGGGCGCGTCGGGTCGCGGCCGGGAATCAGCTCGAAGTCGACGTCGTAGGTCTTGATTTGCGACCCTTTGACGACGGTCAGTGTGCCCTTGATCTCGTCGTTCCTCGGCGGCGGCACCGTCTGGGTCGGGTCGTAGCTGTAGAGGGTTCCCGTGAAGCTGCCCCTGTAGCCGGGCTGGCCGTTCTCGGACGGTTCTTGCCAGGAGGCGGTGATCGTTCTCCCATTCTGGCTGAAGTGCCAGTTGCCGACAGTGCCGCAGACGCCGCTCGTCCCCTTCCAGAGCCCGTCGAGCTTGGGACGGACGCGGTAGCCGGTTCCGTGGTCGCGGACGAAGTTGTACCGGCTCTCGGCGCCGTTGGACGAATAGCCGCCTGTCGACCTGCAGTCCGCGCGCGCGACCGGCGCATCGGCCGGAATCTGCTCGTCGCAGAGCTTCCGCATGTCAGCCAGGAACTTGTTGTCGACCTCTTCCTTGGTCTTGCCGTAGTAGTCGTACCAGACGCCGTTGATCGCGTCCCAGACGAGGGCGCCCGAGTAGCCCGCGTCGTGCAGATTGCACGCCTCGCGGAAGTCGACCTTGTATCGGTGTAGATACGGGAAGGAGTCGCGGTAGACCGACGTGTCCCCGAAGGCGTTCTGCGCCGCGATCAGCGTCTCAGAGCTCCCTCCGCCGCAACCGTTCGAGATCGACGCGATGTCGACCGCCCCCGGCGGCTCCGTGCCCTGTGGCTGCGGCTTGAGCACCAGCGCAAGCCTGGCTGCGCTTGCGTTAGCGGTCACCGCGCTCCCGACCACGAGGGCAGCGAACGCCGCCAGCGGCAGCAGGCGACGCCACGCCCTAGTCCGCAAATCACCACATCGTCGCCGCAACTCCCCACCCTCGCTAGGGTCGCTCAGTCCGCGATCGTCCCAGAAAGATCAGCTCGAGGCAAGCAGACTGCGTCAGCGCAGAAGGGACGCGACACCGACGCCCACCGGGCGCGCGGCCGCAGGAACGGGCCGAGCCTGACTCGTGTTCAGGGTCGTTCCAGGACAACTCGCGCAAGCGAGCGAGGCCGAGCAACGCACCGCCGGACTCGAACCACGAATCGTCCCGACAACCTCGAGTCGGCGCTCGCGGCGCGACCAGCGCGAGTTGATCTCGGGATCGAGATCCAGCTGCCGGAAGCCGCCGGCCGGCGACGGCCGGCCGATCTCCACATCCGCGGCCTGCAGGTCGAAATCGAAGACCCGGATCAAGCAGTCGCACAGACGGCCGGGGCAACTGCGTCGTTCTTCAAAGAGCTCCTTCGCAAGTTGCTATGTACTTCGTTGCCTGCTCTGACTGAGGCCGCGCTGTCAGCACTAGGCGAACCGCTTGACGAAGTCGAGCGCGGTCTGGGCGACTTCGCGCCAGCCGTGGTCGATTGTGAGGGAGTGACCTCGGTTCGGGATCTTCACGATCTCCGTCACGGCAGCGTTGCGCCGCTGCCGCTTGTAGGCGGCGTGCGCGATCGCCCATGGCACCGTGTGGTCCTTCTCACCGTCGATGATCAGCAGCGGGCCGCGGTCGGGGGTCTTCGTGTTCACCTTCGCCTGCGTCCACGGGTTGAGGTTCGCGTTGCCCATCTGCACGAGCGAGATCCCGGAGCAGGCGACGTGAAACGTATCGTAGAGCTCCCTGGCCTCCTTGTCGTCCAGCGCGTTCGCCCACCCGTACTGGAACTGGTCGAACGTGAGCGTGATCGCGCGGCCGCGCGTAAGCGGGTTGATCAGGAACGGCCCCACACCCTTGAGCACGGAGGCGGGCAGAGGCAGGACGCCGCGGAAGACGCCGGGGTCGATCGCAACCGTGGCCGCCGAGAGGCCGCGGCCCGCGAGCAACTGCGCCAGCAAGCCCCCGGTCGAGTGCCCAATGACCGCCGGCTTCTTGTCCAAGGCATCGATGATCTCGGTGGTGTGATCGGCGACCTGCTTCAGGGTCTTCTTCGCGAGGACGTCTGGGTTCGCCCGGGCCTCTTCAACCGTCGCTGGGTCGTCTGGCCAGTCCGGCGTCAGCGGCGCGTAACCGGCCTGCTGAAAGAAGTCAGCCCAGTTGGCCCAGCTGCTCGGTAGCAGCCAGAGGCCGTGGATGAAGACGACCGGGGTGTTGGCAGAGGCGCTGGCCGCCTCGATCTCCCGGTTCTCCCGCTCGGAAATTGACGCCATGCCGAACTCCGTCCGGTCGGGTGAGAGTCAACCCGACCCTATCGAATTGATTGAGTCCGAGCCACGTCCGTCATCATGCACCGCGTATGAGCAAGCCGCGCATCTTCCTCGGGTCGTCGGGCAAGCAGACCAAGTTGCTCAATGCGATCACGCGCGGGCTCGAGGACGTCGCCGACGTCGAGCCCTGGACGACCACGTTCAATCCGGGGCGGTCCACCCTTGACCGGCTCGTCGAGCTCTCCCAGCAGGTCGATTTCGCCGCCTTCGTGTTCGCCCAGGACGACTGGACAACGACGGATGCGTCCCAGTCAGGCCACGCGTCGCCGCGCGACAACGTGGTGTTCGAGGCCGGGCTGTTCGGCGGGGCGCTCGGCATCCGGCGCACGTTCATCCTCCACGCGCACGATTCGAAGCTGCCGAGCGACCTGCTCGGGCTGACCTCCGTCCGCTACGACCCGGCCGCCGGCCCGGCGGAGGTTCGTGCAATCAACCAGAAGCTCCGCAAGGCGATCGAGACGGAGGGTCGCCGCGGCCCGGTCGAGGGTTTGTGGTGGCAGCTCTCGCTCACCATGCGGAGCGAGGAAGAACCGTCGGCGGTCAGCCTCCTGCGCGTCTCACGGGACCCCGACGGTGGCCTGAACGTGGCCGGCCGGTCCTGGCAGGAGGAAGGCACGCTGTCGGCCCGCTACTGGAGCGAAGCGGCGAAGGAGCGCCGGGATCCGGCCGGCATCTTCTACTTCTGGAAGGGCGAGCGCCCTCGAGACCCGAATGCCCCGCAGCTCGAGGGCACCGGCGAGATCAGGTTGGAGACAGCCGACCGGGCCACGGGTTACTGGACGACACGGTCGGAGCGCGACCCGGGCCTGAATGCCCGAACCGCCGGCGTCTACCTTCGAGCCGACCCCTCAGACCTCGAGGTACTGGACGGCGGAAGCGAGGAGGAGCGAGCCCGGCTCATCGCGCAGCGCCTCCGGGAGTGGAAATCGGCCGCGAACGCATTCTGAGCACCGACGTGCTGTTGGGGCGACGCTACCTTCGCTCTTCCTCTGAGGGCTCAGAAATCGCCTCGACGAGCTCACCAGTCTTCGTCTCTTTCTCCCTCAGGGCGATGTCAGCCTGGGCAACGATGCCGACGAGCCTGCCGTTCTCGACAACGGGAAGTCGCCGAACCTGATGGCGGGCCATGAGTCGGAGCGCCTGATCGAGATCTGTGTTGGGCTCAACACTGATGAGGTCCCGAGAGTAGACATCCCCGACCGACGTCGTCTTCGGGTCTGCGGCCTCGGCGACCACTCTCGTAGTGATGTCTCGGTCGGTGATCATCCCAACAAGCGTCTCGTCGTCGGTTATCGGGAGCGAGCCGACGTGCTTCTCTCGCATCAGTCGCGCGGCCTCGACTACCGAGGCCGATGGGGCGATCGAGCGAGGATCTCCAGTCATCGCGTCGCGAACGCTCTTCGCCATCGCGTCTCCTCTCGTGTTTGCCTGCGATCTTAGTCCTGTTGCAATCCGATCGTTGTAGAGGAAGCCGCCTCCACGAATGTTGCGGCGCCCGTGCTGTGCTCATGCACGCTAGATCTGAGGCTGCCGGCACGGGTGCAAGCTGTCACGATGCGCGAATATTTGCGGCGTTCGCATCAGCGGTGCAAACATGCACTGCCGAGAGCGCGCGGGCGGTGACGACGGCGCGCTTCCCCGACCGCCGCGTCCGCTGGTGAAGTCGGTGTGGAAGATCTGGTCTCCTTGGCGGATGAAGACGCTCAGGCCAAAGGACTCGCCGTCCTGGTCGTAGTCGTGTTACGGCGCTGGTGGCGAGATGCCGAAGTCGACGTTGAAGTCGCTGCGGAAGGATGAGTACCAGGGCAGCTGAAGGGGAGGTCCCGACCGCCATGTCGCCGAAACGATAAGGAGCGACGCGCCGTGAAGAGAGAGGATTCAGAGCTCGCTGCACGTTTCGCGCTCGCTCGCGACCGGCTGAGGTTGCGGTCAGGCCCATCCAGATCGCTCCAGACTGGCGTTCGCTGAGCCGGTCTTCTTGCGTGGCTCGGCGGGGGATTAGGACAGCGGTGCACGATGCTCGACAGGTAACGGCGACAACCGGACGAACGTTCACACTTCGTCGCGCTCGGCCCAGAGCAAGTGAGTACGTGTGCCGAGTTCGGAATTCTTCTCGTCTGAGGGCGTCGCGGATGGAGCCGGCTCTCTAAGCGACTTTTTAGTGGTTCGTTGGGTGGACGATCAGCACGGCCCTCGGACTTTGATTGAGGACGGCGTGACTGACGCTTCCGAGCAGGAGGGACGTCGTCGCGCCGCGTCCGCGGGCTCCCATGACGATTAGGTCGTGGTTTCCTGCTTGCGCTGCCGCCACGATCTCGTCGGCGGGCCGCCCGACGCGGACGAGCTTGGAAACCGTGACGCCGTCGGGCACGGCTGCGGCTGCTTGATCGACCACGGTCTGGGCTGAGTGCTCGAGTTCGCTGTCTGGGACGATCATGGTGTAGGCGCTCGGCCAGATCTTGGGCGGTGCCCCGACGCTGATCAGCGTCAGGGTGCCGTTTCCGGCAACGGCGAGGTCAGCCGCTTCGGCGACAGCGCGCGCGCTCTCGTCCGAGCCGTCGACTGCGGCGATGATGCTTCGGAACATTCAGGTCTCCGTTTCGGTCGCTGGGAAAGCAACTCTCGTCCACCCGGGGGCGGGGTAGTTGCCGCGGATCGCGGCGGGGGCGGACGCCGGCACTACGCGACCGCGCTTACCGGTTCGTCCTTCGCTCGCTCGACCGTTTCCGGGCGGACGAGTCCCCAGCTGACGAGGACGCCGACGACGCCGATCCCGGCGAGCACCCAGAACGCGAGCGAGTAGCCGCTGGTGAACGCGGCGTTGGAGGCGCGCCCGATGCTGAGCAGGTGGTCGGCGCGGCTGAGGCTGACGCTCGAGACGATTGCCGTCCCGATCGCGCCGCCGATCTGCTGCGACGTGTTGAGGAGCCCGGACGCGACGCCGGCGAGTCGCGGCGGCACCCCGGCGAGCGCGGCGATCGAGACCGGAATGAAGGCGAGCGCGAGGCCGACGCCCACGAGCAGGTAGCCGGGCAGCAGGTCGGACGCGAACTTGCCGTCGACCGGGATCTGCGCGTAGACGATCATGCCGCCGGTCAAGAGCACGAGCCCGAGCGTGAGCACCGGCCTCGGCCCGAAGCGCGTCGTCAACGCCTGCGCGAGCCCGGCGACCACGACGACGGTTCCCGCAGTCGCGAGGAACGTCAGCCCCGTCTTCAGCGCCGAGTAGTGGAGCACGTTCTGCACGTACAACGTCAGCAGGAAGAAGTTCGCGAAGATGACCATGCCGAGCAGCACCGAGACCGTGTTCGCACCGGTCACGGTACGGATGCGGAAGATCGCGAGCGGCATCAAGGGCGCCGCCGCCCTCGTTTCCCAGACGACGAAGCCGACCAGCAACGCAGCCGCGACCGCAAGCGACGCGATCGTCGAGGCCGCCCCCCAGCCGTGCGCCGGCGCCTCCGAGATCCCGTACACGAGCAGCGCGAGGCCGGCGGTGACGCTGCCGGCGCCGAGCAGGTCGAAGCTCCGCCGCGTCGGCTCGTCGCGGCTCTCACGGATGATCGCGCGCGAAACGGCGAGCACCGCCGCGCCAACCGGGACGTTAACGAAGAAGATCCACTGCCAGCCGAGGTAGCGCGTCAGGATGCCGCCGAAGAGGACGCCGGCAGCCGCCCCGCCGCCGCCCATCGCGCCCCAGATGCCCAGGGCCTTGTTGCGCTCCGCCCCTTCCTCGAAGGTCGTCGTGATGATCGACAGTGTCGCCGGCGACACCAACGCCGCGCCGACTCCCTGCACCGAGCGGGCCGCGATCAGCATCGCCGTCGAACCCGCGAGCCCGCACACGAGCGAAGCGGCCGTGAAGACCGCGACGCCAACCATGAAGATCAGCCTACGGCCGAGCAGGTCGGCGCAGCGACCGCCGAGCAACAGGAATCCGCCGAACGTGATCGTGTACGCCGTGATCACCCACTGCAGCCCACTCGCGGAGAAATGGAGCGACCGCGAGATCGACGGCAGCGCGACCGTCACGATCGAGACGTCGAGGACCGTCATGAAGAACGCGACGCAAACAACGGCCAACGCCAGCCAGCGCCGCGGATCGGGGGCGGTTCCGTTCACGAACTCCTCCGTTTCGGTCGAGATCAGCCAGTCATAGCGAACAGCAATGGTCTGCCGCAGCGAACCCCTCGTCCGCGGGCGAAAGGCTCGTGAACCGCGGCCAAGCCTTGCCCGCCGATCGAGAGGTCGCCGGCGAGGGTCGGATCGCGGCCGACCGGCGATCCATGCCTACACAGATGGACACTCCCACTTGCGCACGCGGTCTAGGAATCTGATGCAGCGAGTCCTGCGTCGTTCGCCGTGCGCAGTGTTTGCGGAGGGTGGTCGACGGCGGATCGACAGGCCAGACGTCGGGGGCGGAGTGATGGCTCCGCCCCCGGCTGTTCGGTCACGATCCTGGGAAGGCGTAGACGTCGGTGGCGTTGTTGTCGGTCGGCGTGACGTTTGTTGGGTTGGTCACGGAGCTGAGCGCGCGGCACCTGGGCTGCGTGCCTGAGCCGCCGTCGTCGCCAGTTGCCGAGCACGTTGAAGGGGATGAAGCCGCTTGAGTTTGCGGTCAGTCCTTCGTAGTCGCCGAGGAAGTACCCGTCTCGGAGTAGGGCGGCGCGAGCCCGTTGAACTCGTTCGAGACCGCTGTGCGCGTGCCGAACGTGGGAGCGCTCGCACTGCTTCCGATGGTCGTGCTCTTCTGGAGGTAGAGCACTGTTGGCTCGGCGCCGCTCGAGGTGTCGACGTCCCACTGGTAGTAGGTGACGCCGACGGTGCCGTCGGGCGCGACCGCGACCGCGGGCGTGTACGCGGGCCTGCTCGTGTACGAGGAGTCGACCAGCGCGGGCGTGCTCCAGTGCGCGCCGTCGTCGTTCGAGCTGGTGACGTACACCTGGTCGGTGCCCGTGGCCGGGTCGGTTCCCTCCCAGACGACGTAGAGCTGGCCGGTCGAGCTAACGGCCGGCTCGGGCAGCCCCGCACCCGTCCGCAGCGGCGCTGGTGCGTTGCCGGTGGTCGGGTCGACGTTGTTTGGGTCGGCCACCCCGTTCGCGGGCTCGGCGGCGATCGTCTGCACCGGGCCTCGTTCCCGGGCATCAGATGCCCATACGGTCGAATCGCGTTCACGCCTGCCGCGATCATCAGCGACGCGAACGTGTGCCGCCCCTCGTGTAGGCCGATCGACGTCAGCTTCGCGTCCTTCCACGCCTTCTGCGCGGCCTGAGGGCCGCTCCCCGCGTCGTGAAGTGTGGGCCAGTTGCGGTCCAGTCGACGTGTCGCCGCTGCGGTTCTCTGCGGTCCATAGCGGCAACCGAGAGGGGTGGTGGATAGAGCCGGAAACCGTTTGCTGATGCGGCTTCCGGCTCTACGTCACGGAGGGGGAGGGATTTGAACCCTCGACCGACGGAACCGCCGGTAACGGTTTTCGAGACACCTGGGAGCATGGGCCGGAGTTGGCGGTGTGCGCGAACTTCGGGCCGGCGCGGGTTATCGGTGCGATCGTCGACGCGATCGGGGACGATCGCGCGGCGGGGGTTTTGCGAGTTTTGCAAGTGACGCCGGCGTTTCGGCGCCTGGTTAGTCGAGGCGGTCGCCGAAGTGGATGCCGAGCTCGGGCGGCGGGAGGCCGAGCAGGCCTGAGCCTGTGAGTTGGTCGTGTGTCTGCTGTGAGCGGCGCTGCTGTTGCCTGTAGGCATCGAGACGGCGTTCGGCGTAGCTGCGGCCGCGGCCGAGGCCGAGGCTGGTGTCGATCCGCGCTCGCGGGACGTGGAGGGAGGCGTTGACTTTGCGGCGGCCGGGCGGGTTGAGGGTGAGCGTCATCATGACGGCGTCGGCCCGGTCGGGGCTGCGGCGGAGCCGTTTCTTCGTCTCGGCCTTGGGCTCGACGACGCGGCGGCCGTGGCTGTCGATCGTGTACCTCGGCGCGAGCAGGTCGGCCGCGAGTTCGGGGTCGGGGTCGAGGTCGAGCTGCGGAAGCAGCTCGGCGAGCGTGAACCAGTCCTCGGATCGGCGGTTGGGGTAGTCGTTCGGGTGCGCGGCGGCGCGGGCGGCGTTGTAGGCGACGATCTTGAAGCCGAGGAGGTCGCCCTGGCGCTGGAGCTCGCGCAGGCGGTCGGTGACGCCGCCGCCGACGCCGACGTCGTCGACGACGATCGTCGGCTTGTACCCGTGCTTTGCTTCGAGGTCGCGGGCGAGGCGGATGATCTGGCCGACGGTGCGCATCAGGTCGCTGCCGCCGTAGCTGCGCGCGATCCGCACGACGCCGCCGTGACGGACGGCGAGGACGGTGAGGTCGGAGCCGTAGCGGGCGACGTCGCAGCCGACGACGAGTGATCCGTCCGGCTCGAGCGTGCGCGCTTGTGCGTCTTCGAGGTCGCGGAGGGCGACGACGGCGTCGTCTTCGCGGCTCGGGAACTCGGCCGCGATCCGCACCTGGTAGAGGAGCGAGCCCTCGCCCCACTTGCGCGTCTGCTCCTCGACCCATTGGGTGGAGACGAGCCGGCGCGCGACGTGCGCGGGGACGGGCTCGCCGGTGAACGCCGGCGTCGAGCTGGCCGGGATCGCGATCGTGTTGTAGAAGCCGCGCGCTGAGTGGAAGGCGTTGAAGAACTCGCCGGAGGTGCGGGTCGGGTTGCCGATCAGCAGGCAGCGGGCGCCGGGGCTCGTGAGGAAGCCGGCGGCGGCCTCGTAGATCTCCTCGGCGACGCCGGAGGCCTCGTCGACGACGAGTAGCAGGTGCTCGGCGTGGTGGCCCTGGAAGCG
>Ga0070731_10001515_pt1 | contig 23879 bp, 21 predicted proteins | sample Coa_R1_2_FD_66448 | JGI IMG/M metagenome (GOLD analysis project Ga0070731, IMG submission 66448) | Surface soil microbial communities from Centralia Pennsylvania, which are recovering from an underground coalmine fire - Coalmine... | ecosystem: Environmental > Terrestrial > Soil > Unclassified ... | reverse complement strand
CGAGAGCTCTAGGGCGTTAACGCCGAATCGGAGACGTAAGTGGCAGACTCGCAGAGGACCTCGTGAATCGAACGGACTATGTGCTGCGACCGAGGAGCGGGGGATCGAGCGCCCACCCGACCAACTCTCACCTGCCTGAGTACCGATTGCTCCATTTCGACATGACCGCCGAGCGCGACGGAAAGCCGATCGGCGGGCACAGCGTCCAAGTCGTCGTCGGTGCGCCGGACCGGGAACGACGAGGCCTCGGTGAACAGATCGCACTCACGCTGGACTCCGGCTGGTGGGTGGCGTTCCGGAACGAGTTCGCCCGGGCTTCGTGTGAGGCGACGGAAAATCGTCAGGTTGGCGCGAGATGACTTGTGCGCGATCACGGCGGAGGCGACGGGCGCGCGGGGTCCGGCCGCCGGCGAGGTGACGCGCAAGCCCTTCTCGATGGTGTTCAGGGCAAATGGGCCCGACTACTGGCGCTGATCCAAGCGTCAAGCGTCGATCGAGGACCGGCAGCACCAAAAAACGATTCCGCGGAATCGGTCGTGCCAGTTCCGCGACCACCGCCTTGATCGACCGATGGAGGTCAAATCGATGCCCCTGCTAGCGCCCGTGCCTGTTGGTTTTGGGCCATCGGCTCGAAACCCAGGTGGCCGATCAGCTCACGGTGCTCGATGCCGTGGGCTCCGCGACGCCCGTACTCGTTGGCGGTAGTCAAGGCGGTGCGATGCATGCGATGTTCGCTGCGAGCCATCCTCAGCGCACCTCGGGTGGGGATTGGGTCCTCGGGGAGGTTGGTGGGATCCAGCGTCGATTTAGCTGGCGGGCTCAGTTCCGCGCAACCGGGGCTTCGACCAGGGCGCTGGCGTCTCGGGCGATTGTCCTGCAGCCAAGCTCTCGCGCGCGGGCGAGAGCCTTCTCAGCTAAGCAGCGCGAGCGGTCGCGATCCCCTCGGCGCCGCCGCAGGGCCAGCATGCGCGCGGTCTCGAGCTGGGTCCGAGCAGTCCAGACCGGCGCACCCATCTGGTCATGCACACGCGCCGCGTGATCGAAATGGTCGCCTGCCGCGGCGAAATCCTGAAGTACCGTGGCCAGCATCCCGAGATAGTGCGCCACGCACCCCCACCCGCCGCCGCCCAGCGCGACCTGGTCACGCCAGGGCTCGAGCATCGAATAGAGGGCCCGGGCCGGGTCCAGCTCGCCCAAACGTGCGCAGATGTGGGCATAGACGCAGACGACGGTAAGCCAGGTGAAATCGTAGGCGAGCTGTTGAAACGCGAGATCAGCGTCATATGCGATAGCTCGCCTTGCCTCCTCGAACTCCTGTTTCTCGTATCGAGCCAGCGCCAGGAGTGCACGGAAGCCGGTGATCCCCGAGTGTTGGGTTAGGACCTGCTCCATCAGCGGCACGAGCTCGTCGAGGCGGCCCTGATCGAATCGGAGGTTCGCGAGCTGCGCCGCATACACCGGCAGTGCGTCAGGTTGACCGCTTCGCTGTCCGAGCTCCAGCGCGCTCTCGGCGAGCCTCTCGGCCTGATCGAGGCGGCCGAGCGCGAGCGCTAAGTTCGCCTCGTTGTAGGCCGCCTGCCACATGACCGTGGGTTCTCTGAGGCGATTTGAGAGCCGGGCGACCCTCTCGATGCAGTGCCTCGCCGATGCCATGTCGCATGCTTCGATGCATACGTTTGCACGCCAGTGCAGTGCTTGGCAGAGGGCGACCGGATCGCCGCGGCGGTCGCAGAGCCGCACGTTCTCCTCGCTTTCGGACAGCCGAATTGGGAGCGTGTCGGGCGTCCATATGGCGAAGAACCGAGTTGTCAGCACGTTGGTGAGGGCGGCGTCATCACCGCACCGCCGGGCCATTGCGAGCGCCTCGTCGCTGAGACGACGCGGCGTGTCACGCTCGCCGCAGAAGGCAAGTTCGACGGCCTGGGCAGCGAGTAGGCGAGCGCGTTCGGGGCTGTCGGCGGGGTCGATCGAATCGAGGGCTGCGGTCAGCATTTCGACGCGCTCGGTGTCGATCGCTCCGGTGGCGCTGCTGAACCCGCGAGTGTTTGCGAGCGTCGATCTGACGAGACGCCCCGTGTCGCGCAGCAGTTGCGCGCGCCGTCCTGCCTCCAAGAGGGTTTCGCGAAACGTCGCGTCGCCCGCTTGGCGCTGCGCCTCACCAAGCCTGATGAGCAACTCGCAGCGCTTCGCACGTGCCGGTTTTGCTAGTTGAGCGTGCAGCTCAAGCGCGTCCTTATACCAGCGAGCAGCCTCGGCCGGCGCCAACCGGTCGATGGCCTGCTGGGCAGCAAGCTCCGTAGCGCGAAGCGCCGGTTCGACTGCTGGCGGCTCGCAGCCGGCGCGCCAGTGATGGGCGAGTGCCGTGATGTGCTCGCCGCCGTCCTCACCGTACACCCGCTCCATTGCTCGGGCGACTCTTCGGTGTAACGCGCGTCGCCGCAGGCTGCTCAGCTCGGTCCGCAGCACCTGCGGAACGAGTGCGTGCACGAAGGCCAGCCGCCCGGCCGGTCCCGGAAGGTCGACGAGCAGCTGCGCAGCGAGCCCGGCCTCGATCGCCGCGAGCAGCTCGTCGTCTGGAGCGAGCTCGAGGCAACGCAGAAGCGCAAGTTCGAACTCGTCGCCCGCGACTGCGGCCGCGTCGAGAACCGCGGCCGCTTGGGCACCGAGCCGCTTGGTGCGCCCGGTGATCGTCTCGCGTAGGCTCACGGGGAGCACGTGAGCAGGGTCGTCGGGGGAGGTCGCGTGGCCGGCGTCCGTCCTGACTGCACTGCCTGCCTGCATCAGCTGGATTAGGAAAAATGGGTTGCCTGCCGTATCGCGACAGAGGCGACGCGCGGCACTATGCCCGTCATCGCCGAGGGGGTCCTGTGTGTGCGCTTCAACCAGCTCAAGCACTTCCCGTTCGCTTAGCCCCTCGAGTGTGATCCGTTGCACGCCGTGTTCGCGATGGAGCTCGGGCAACAGCGCGCCGAGTGGCGTGTCATTGAGCTCGGTTGGCCGGAACGTGCCGACGATGGTCAGCTGCTCTGCGTGCGGCATCGTCAATACATGCTTGAGGAGCAACACCGTGGCATCGTCGGCGGAATGGAGATCCTCGAGCACGAGCACAAGTGGGACTTGCTTTGCAACTTCGGCGAACAAGTCCGCAACCGCGATGAACAACCGATGGCGCGCACCTTCGTCCTCCTCAGTGAATCTCGATCTGAGCTCCGGCTGGCCGGCGGCGAGCCGAGGTGCAATTCGCGCAAGCACAGGGCCGTGGACCTCGAAATGGTGCTCGATCACGCTGCTCGGGACCCAGAGGAGTAAGTCATCGAGCACTTCGACAAACGGTTGGTATGGAAGGCCGAGGCCGGAATCACACCTTCCGGCGGCGACCGCGACCCCACGCTCGTGCACAGCTCTTGCGACCTCGTGCACAAGCCGCGTCTTGCCCACGCCTGGTTCCCCGGAGATCAGGACCGCACGCACGTTGTCGCCCCGCTCCGCAAGTGCATCCTCCAGCAGCTTGCGCTCCCGGGCCCTGCCGACGAAGGCGACATCTGATTGCGCGCGCAGCCTCGAACTGAGCACCGGTGGGAGGCTGGTGGCGGTTGCCCAAGATCGCACCTCGTTTAGCGTCGAGTGCCTTCTGTCGGCCGCATGGCCTGACCCGGCTGCCGCTTCGCTCTGAGCGGTCGCGTGGGGTTCGATGCCCTCGATGGCCGATGTTAGATCTTGAATGGCCGCCGCTCGCTGTCTCTGTGCGATGAGGGCCTGTCGGCGCGCGAGAGGTCGGAGGTCCTCTGGCATAAGCTCGGCTTTCGGCATCTGCGCTCCATCAACGAGCACCGGAATGACACGCCCGCTCGTGCGAAGCGCTGTCGCTACTTCGATCCGTACGAAGTCGTCGGGATCATCCAACCGACGATTGCCATCTTCGTCGGCAGCGTCGAGCCAGCCGGGCCCAATCAACACAAGCGCGACGTCGGTATTGGCCAAGGCACGGTTCAAATGCTCGACGAAGTCAACTCCAAGCGGAAGCGAGTCCACGTCCATAAAGACGTGGTCGCCGCCGAACCGCGCCGCTAAGCGTTCATAAATCCAACTCGCGTAGCCCGAGGTGGTGTCGCTGCGTCGGTACGAGATGAAGACTTGAGGCATTGAGCTGACTCCCCCGCTCTGCTCATTGACTTCGATTGACGGTCGGCGGTGCTACCGCCCACTCGATGGCGATCTCGCAGTCGCCATCAAGGCCCCCTTCTGATAGTCCGCTGCGCACCATAGCCGAGCAACCCCGAAGTCCGCAAGGCATCGGCTTCGGCTGGCAGTTGGATCGGGGCGGCATTGGTCAACGGACCCTTTAGCCCCAGAGGTCAGGTGACGCGCTGCGCCCGATATCCCAGCACGGTTGAACGCAGCGGTGGGCAGAGCGAAAATCGTAGTATGTCGTCAGAGCTGGCCAGCGGGTCGTTCGCTCGCCCGAGTCCGGACGAGCGCGAGGGCCGAATCACTTTCCGGGTTCGTATCGGTGTCACCGGCCATCGGCAATCGTTGAATGCGGAGTCAGTCGTTGTCGAGGTTAGGAAGCGGTTCGCGCAGGTGCGCGAGTTATTTCCTCCCAGCGAGGTGACACCCGTCGCATTTACACTTTTGACAGGGCTCGCAGAGGGAGCTGACCGCGTCGTTGCTCGAGAAGCGCTTACTGCTTTTGCTGACGCCGGGGTCGAGCTAGAGGCAGTGTTGCCGTTGACGGTCGCCGACTATGTGGAGGACTTCACGACCGAAGGGTCACGTGAAGAGTTCGCAGAGCTCCTCGGTCTTACGACGAGACGGGTCGAACTCGCGCGGGCGACTAAACCCCGGGGCCGGGAACGCGATCTTGCTTATCAGCGAGCGGGGTATTACATCGCCGATCACTGTGACGTGATGATTGCCGTCTGGGACGGGCGTCCCCCACATAACCCAGGTGGAACCGCGGACGTCGTTGGATACTCACGCGCCCAGGGCGTTCCGATATTGATCGTGCCTTCCGCCGGAGCCCGACAAGACACGGATCGCCTCGATGGAGTTGGCCAGGATCCGCGATCCGTTCGGCATCTCGAGGACTCCATCGAGGTGTTTCGGCGGCTGGACGAATACAACCGTCTCTCGATCAATCGTCGACGCCTTAGCCGACAATACCGGCTCGCCCAGGACCGCCTGCAAGGTCTGCTCGCAAGATCCAGCCTTAGCTGGCAGCTGAGGCCGGTCGTTGATTGGGCCGCGCCTCACCTCGTGCGAGCGGACGCACTCGCTCTCCGCTACCAGTCTCGTTACCGCAACCTGGGGACGGCCAGCTATTTTCTGGCGGCAGCTGCCGTCGCGGTTGTTGCGGCGCAGACCGTGTTCGCGCCAACCCATCCTGGCTGGCTCGGCTTTGAGATCGGTCTGCTGGCCGTGCTCATGGGGTCACTCTGGATTGGCCGTCGAGGACGCTTGCACGAGCGGTGGGTTGGCTACCGCTCGCTTGCGGAGGCATTTCGGTCGGCGCCGTTCATAGTGCTGAGTGGCGCGCGTCAAGGTCACGCTGAGCAGTCTGAAGCGGAGGTTGTCGAACTTAACGAGCGCTGGCATCAGCGCGCGTTTTCGGAAGTGTGGCGGCAGCGTCCGAAGCTGACACTCGAGGGTCCGGACGCGCCCGAGATGCGGCGCTTCATCGTCTCGGCGTGGATCGATGATCAAATCGGGTACCACCGTGAAAAGGCGAAACACTGGCGGCGCCAGCGCAACCTGTATACCGGAACGGTATACGCCTTCGCGGTGGCAACAATCATTGTCGCCGCGCTGCACATCGTCGGATGGGCAGGATTGAGCTGGATAAAGCTGTTTGCGTTCCTCGCCATCGTGCTCCCGGGCTTTGGCGCCGCTGTGACCGGCCTGCGTGACCACGGGCGACACCGTCTCAACCAGGAACGCTCCATGCGTACGGCCGAGCGACTCGAGAGGCTAAAGATCCGGCTCGAACAACGTACGGGACTAGCCTCAGTACGCCACGTAACGGGCGAAGTTCAACGCGTTATCGCCGAGGAGAATCTCGATTGGTCGGGCGTAATCGAGTTCCAAGATCTGGAGATGGTCATATAAGCGGGTGACGTGGGCAGAAGGTTCTGAGGTCGTTCGCTGGCAGCGGGGCTCTCCTAGCGCGCCCGGAGAGATTCGAACTCCCGACCTTCGGTTCCGTAGACCGACGCTCTATCCAGCTGAGCTACGGGCGCGTGGGTCGCGGGCTGTTTGCCCGCGACCGCCGATTCTAGCCTCGCCCCACGGGCGCCGGATCGAAGTAGCGGGCCACCGTGAAGCCGACAAGGGTCGGGACGTGGACCGCGAAGACGACCAGCGAGAGGGTGAGGACGACCAAGGGGCCGCCGCTCAGATGGTCGCGCAGGAAGACGTACTCGATCATGCCGGCGATTGCGATGTACGCGAGCAACGACCACTTCCCGACCTGGAAAAAGCGATCCCAGGCGAAGCCCTCAACTCGGGCGAGGAGCGCCAGGTTGATCGCCAGCAGGACAGCCGAGGCCGCCAGCAGCGCCACCGCCGGCCCGAGTGGAACCGGGCGCGGCAGGTGCGAGGACAGGTAGATCCCGCCCGCCACGATCAGCGTCAGCGACGCCATTGCCAGCTGAGTCACCGGAGGAAAGCTGCGCTCGGTCATGACGCGGCCAGCTTGGTCATGATCACGAGCGTCGCGATCTGCATGAGGCCGAGGATCCCGGCGCAGTAGATGAAGCGCTTCATCAGCCGCTCGATGATCTCAGGGCGGGGGCGTGGCTTCTTGAGCTCGAAGAGGACGGCGATGTTCGCCGGCTCGAGCAGCCCGAGTGCGAGAACCGACATCACGCCGACCACGATGAAGCTCGCGACCACCCAGCCATGCTGGGGATACGAGGTGAGGTTGGTGCCCATCTTGGTCGAGAGCTGCCACCCGGCGGCGAGCGTCATCGTCACCACCGTCGGCATGATCACGACCATCTTGGGCATCAGCCGCGTCGTGAACTCGACCCGAGCCTGGGGCGACATCATCCCCATGATCGGCCCGAGGACGAGACCGAGAAAGAGGTCGATGATCGTCCACGCGGCGCCGCCACCAACGTGGAAGAACGTCAGCGGCCACAGCTTGTTCACCGCGATGGCCACTATCACGAGGGCGGTTACAACCACCGAGATCGCGAGGCCGACTCTCGGCACGATGTTGAACTGCGGGATTTGAAGGGGGGGATGAGGAGCCGCCTCGGGTGCCTCTGCCTCGGCGACTGGCGCCCCCAGAGCTACGTCAGCCATGCCTGGATAGTAGTCGCCTACCACGACGAGTGGCGAAACGCTTGGAGGGGCCGACGCCCGCGGTTCAGGCGGAGGGGGCGGGATTCGAACCCGCGGTCCGGGGTCGCCGGACTCCAGTTTTCAAGACTGGCGCATTCGACCGCTCTGCCACCCCTCCGTAGGCAGCGATCGTAGCCGGAGGGCCGAGGGTCAAGCTCTACACTGCCTCGGACCCTGGAGAGGTGGCCGAGTGGCTGAAGGCACTCGCCTGCTAAGCGAGTATGGGGTCATAAGCTCCATCGAGGGTTCGAATCCCTCCCTCTCCGCTTACCTGCCGTTTCCGCCCTCCCAGCGGATCACGGTCGCTCCCCACGTGAACCCGCCGCCGAACGTCGCCAGCAGGGCCGTGTTCCCAGGCGTAAGGCGGCCTTCGGACTCAGCCACGGACAGCGCGATCGGCAGTGTGGCGGTCGAGGCGTTGGCGAATCGGTCGACGTAGTCGATGACGCGCTCGGGGACGAGGCCGAGGCGCTCGCCCACCGCGCGAAGGATCCGGGAATTTGCCTGGTGGTAGACGAAGAGATTGACTTCCTCGAGCTTCCGCCCGGCGGCATCTAGCGCCTCGAGGGTGACTTCGGTGAGCCGTGAGACGGCGGCCCGGAAGGTCTCCTGGCCCTGCATCGAGATGCGCTGCCCCCGCTCGAGGCGGATGAGGTCAGCGCCCGAATGATCCGCCCTTAGAACCACCGGCCCGATCAGCCCCTGCGCGCCGTCTACGGCTGAGATTACGGCCGCCCCCGCCCCATCCGCGAACAGCGGAGCGGTCGAGCGGTCCTCGGGATCCAGGAAGCGTGAGAGAAAGTCCGCACCGACTACCACCGCGTGCCGCGCCCGACCGGACTCGATCTGCCCCGAGGCGAGCGCCAGGCCGACCAGCCAGCCGGTGCACGCCGCGCCCAGATCGCTGGCGCCCGCTCGATCGGCGCCGATCAGGCCGGCGACCAGCGGCGCTGCATTTGGTGTGATCTCATCGGCGGTGGAGGTGGCCACGAGGACCAGGTCGACCTGATCCGGGTCCACCTGGGCTCGCTCGAGCGCCGCTGACGCCGCGCGGGCAGCGAAGTCGCTCAACCGCTCACCGTCGAGTGCCCAGGGGCGAGATGAGGTGCCGGTGCGCTTGGCGATCCACTCGGGATCGACCCCGATCCGCGGCGCGAGCTCCTCGTTGGCGACGAGTCGCTCGGGAACCGCCATGGCCACCGCGCGGATCGCCGCCCCTTGGCCGTCTGCGGCGAGCGGCACTAACCGCGCGGCTTCAGCGGGGTCCCGAAGACGTAATCCCAGAACGGCGCGCTGACGCCGTAGCCCCGCTCGTGGTTCTGGAAGTGGTGGCGCATATGAAGCTCGCGGAGCTTCTTACCCATGGCGGTCGTCGGGGTGTGGTGATGCACGTGGTAGTGCAGCATGTCGTAGCCGAGATAGCCGCTCAGAAAGCCAGCCGCGAAGGGCAGAAAGCCGGGGCTTCCAAAGACGGCATAGAACCCCAGAACGAAGAGCGCCGACAGCGGCACGCTCACCGAGGGGGGCATGACCAGGCGCATCGGATCGTTCGGGTGGTCGTGGTGGACGCCATGAATAATCCAGTGCAGCCGAGCGCCGATGCCCTTCTCAGGCTCGAAGTGAAACACGAGCCGGTGCAGCCAGTACTCGGTCAATGTCCAGAAGACGTAGCCCCCGAGGAGCCACGCCAGCGTGAGGACCCCGGCGCCCTGGATCACTCCGTAGACGATCAGGAAAACGATCGCCGGGCCGAAGATCACAGGCGGGACAGCCGGGTGAACCCGGGACATGCGCTCGAAGAACTCGGACTCGAACATCCGCGGTGAGGCCTTGAGAAGCTCGCTGCGGCTGAGGCCCTGAAGTTCATCCTGACGGACTGCCATGGGTTTAACGATACCTCGCGTTAGGGGCACCTAACCGATGCCGCGGTACGTGGAGAGTCGCGTGGCTGGGCTACGCCGCCCGCTCGTCGAGCGGCACCGCGAACACGATGTGGCGCAGCGACAGGGCGAGGAAATTGTGCCGCTCAACCGGGCCATCCCCGTTCAGCGGCGTGAGCTCGACGTCCGTCACGGCCAGAAACGAATGCTCAGGAGTGTTGAGGTAATCGCTGAGCCGGCTTCGATAGCCGTCCGGGGGGAGCCGGACTATCCCGGTGATCCGGTAACGGTCGGTTTCGGCGAGTATGCGGATCGGGCGCTGTTCCACGGGCGGCGACGATAGCGGCTACCCCTCTGGGCGGCGGCGCAATCGTTGCGCGGCCGCGGTGCAATCCTTGCTGCGTGGCCTCCCGTCAACTTGCCCCCGCGCGCTGGTGGACGTTGCGCCGGGCGCAAAACCGAAAGCCCGCGACCTACACCTGCCCGCTGTGCGGCCAGTTCCTGCCCGCGCTCAGCGAACACATGCTGATCCTGCCCGAGGGCGACGGGAGCCGGCGGCGCCACGCCCACACGAAGTGCGTTCTGGCGGCCCGAAAGGCCGGGCGGCTGCCCACCCGGCAGGAATGGCTGGCCACCCAGCCTCGGCAACCGGGGCTGTTGGCGCGGCTGATCGCGCGCCTACGTACGCCATCTGGATGATCGGGTACCCGGTCCACCGATAGGGTTGGCGCGTCATGGCGCGCGCGTTGAAGCTTGGTTTGAACATGGGCTATTGGGGCGGAGGCCCCCCACCCGGTGCGCTCGAGTCGATTCAGGAGGCCGAGCGGCTCGGGTTCGAGTCGATCTGGACGGCCGAGGCGTACGGCTCGGACGCGCTCGTGCCCCTCGCGTGGTGGGGCGCCTCGACCGAGCGCATCAAGCTCGGTACCGCGATCGTCCAGATCTCGGCCCGCACCCCCGCCGCGACGGCCATGGCCGCGATGACGCTCGATCACCTGTCCGGCGGTCGGCTGATTCTCGGACTGGGCGTGTCGGGCCCGCAGGTCGTCGAAGGCTGGTACGGACAGGCCTTCGCCAAGCCTCTGGCGCGCATGCGTGAATACATCGGGATCCTTCGCGAGATCTGGGCCCGCACCGGCCCCGTGACCAATGACGGACCTCACTACCCGCTGCCGGTCCCCGACGGGACGGGACTCGGGAAACCGCTCAAGTCGAGCATCCATCCGCTCCGTGAGGACATCCCGATCTACCTCGCCGCCGAGGGACCGAAGAACATCGCGATGGCGGCCGAGCTCTGCGACGGGTGGCTGGCGATCTTCTACAGCCCTCACCATGAGGACCTGTACAAGGGAGCGCTGACTGAGGGCTTCGAACGCCCGAACGCCAGGCACCGCCCCGAGGATTTCGAGGTGGCGGCAACCGTCCCGCTGATCGTGACCGACGACCCCGAGTCCGCGATGGATGCCGTGCGGCCGATGTACGCACTCTACTTCGGCGGGATGGGAGCGAGAAGCGCCAATTTCCATGCCAACGTCCCCATCCGCATGGGGTTCGAGGCCGAGGTGAGGCAGATCCAGGACCTGTACCTGGAGGGAAAGAAGCAGGAGGCGGCCGCCGCGGTCCCGTCCCAGCTCATCGAACAACTCACGCTGATTGGGCCCGCCGAGAAGATTCGTCACGACCTCGAGGCCTGGCGTGAATCGAGCGTCACGACGTTGCTGATCGGGGGTGACCCGGCAACGCTGCGGACAGCTGCGGAGCTGGTACTGGGGTAGGCGGCTGGATGCTGCCCTACGACGAGGCGGGGGAGGGCTCGGCGATGGTGCTGTTGCACGCCGGGATCGCGGACCGTTCGATGTGGTCAGAGCAGTTGGAGCCACTCGCGGAGGCGGGGTACCGCGTGGTCGCGCCTGACCTGCCAGGGTTCGGCGACGCGCCGATAGCGGCGGGCGAGCAGGCGCCGTGGTCAGACGTCCTGGGGTTGATGGACGAGCTCGAGATCGAGCGAGCAGTCCTGGTCGGCAACTCGTTCGGGGGGGCCGTCGCCCTGCGAGTTGCTGTGCTGGCGGGCGAGCGGGTCACGGCCCTGGTCCTCGTATCGGCTCCGGCCCCGGGCCTTGACCCGTCGGCGCAGCTCCAGGCAGCGTGGAAGGCCGAGGAGGCAGGGTTGGACCGCGGCGACCTCGAGTCGGCGGTCAGCGCTGTGGTGAACGCATGGACGCTCCCGGACGCTCCCACCGAGCTCCGCGAACGCGTGGCGACGATGCAGCGTCGGGCCTTCGCGCGGCAGGCGGCGGCCGGCGAGGTGAGCGAGGCTCCCGACCCGGTGGAGGCTGATCCCGATCTGTTGGGAGGGCTCGACATGCCGGCGCTCGTGACCGCTGGCGAACTCGACATGCCCGACTTCCGGCGCTCGCTCAGATCGCTGGCCAGCGTCCTCCCGCAGGCGCGATCGGCGCTGATCGCGGGCGCCGCGCACCTGGCACCGCTGGAGCGCCCGTCCGAGTTCCGAGCGCTCCTGCTCTCGTTCCTGCGTGAGGTGGCTACTTGATGAAGAGGATCTCCGAGTACTTCGGCAGCGGCCAGAGGTCGTCGGCCACGACCTTCTCGAGCCGATCGGCTGCCGCCCGCATGTCGGACATCGCCGGCAGCACCGTGTCGTGCATATACCTGGCGTGTTCGAGCACATCGTCGTGCGGCTGATTCTCAGACAGGTTGGCCGATTCGAGCGCCCGGATCGCGTCGGTGAACCGCTCGATCAGCTCGGAGGTCTCGCCGGCGAGATCTGAGAGCTGAGCCGCCAGGAGCTCGGCGTGATAGCGGGCCGCGGCGGGCAGCAGCATCGTCCGGGCGATCGACGCCGCGGTCTCGGCCTCGATGTTGAGCTTGGTCACGTACTGCTCGAGGAAGACCTCGTAACGGGACTCGAGCTCGCGCTCGGAGAGCACGCCGTACTTGGAGAACATTGACTCGGCGTCGGCGTTGACCAGGTAGGGCAGAGCGTCGGGGGTGGCGCGGAGGTTGAGCAGGCCGCGCTTCGCAGCCTCGGCATGCCACTCCTCGGAGTAGTTGTCGCCACCGAAGACGATCTGCTTGTTGGCGGCGTAGGTGCGCTGGAGGATCGGGCGAAGCGCAGCCTCGAGATCCGCCCCGCCCTGGAGTGCGTCCTCCAGCTGCGTGGCCAGCTCGTCGATTGCCTCGGCCACGATGGTGTTCAGCACCGTATTCGGGAACGAGGGCGACATGCTCGATCCGAGCGCGCGGAACTCGAACTTGTTGCCCGTGAAGGCGAACGGGCTCGTACGGTTCCGGTCCCCCCCGTGCATCGGCAGCGGAGGCAGGACAGGCGTGCCGAGGCCGAGGAACGACCCGGGCGTCGTTTCGCCTGCCTCACCCCGCTCGATCGCCTCGAAGACCTCCTCCAGCTGATAGCCGAGGAAGATCGAGATGATCGCCGGGGGCGCCTCGTTCGCGCCCAGGCGGTGATCCTGGCCCGGGGAGGCGATCGAGGCGCGCAGGAGGCCCTGGTGCTTGTTCACCGCCTGGATCACAGCCGCGCAGAAGAACAGGAACTCCAGGTTCTCGTGGGGCGTGTCGCCGGGATCGAGCAGGTTCTTGCCGGTGTCGGTTCCCATCGACCAGTTGTTGTGCTTGCCGGAGCCGTTGACGCCGGCGAACGGCTTCTCGTGCAGGAGGCACACCAGGCGGTAGCGCCGGGCGACGTTCTGCATGATCTGCATCGTCAGCTGCTGATGGTCGGAGCCGACGTTCGAGTTCTCGAACACGGGCGCGATCTCGTACTGGTTCGGCGCCACCTCGTTGTGGCGGGTCTTGACCGGAATCCCCAGCTTCGCGAGCTCACGCTCGGTGTCGAGCATGTAGGCGAGGATGCGCTCGGGGATCGACCCGAAGTAGTGATCGTCGAGCTCGTGCCCCTTGGGGGGCTTGGCCCCGAACAGCGTACGCCCCGTCGTGAACAGGTCGGGCCGCTCGAAGTAGAACTGCTCGTCGATCAGGAAGTACTCCTGCTCAGGCCCGACCGTCGTGAACACGCGCTGGGCGCTCGCGTCGCCGAACAGGCGCAGCGCGCGAACCGCCGACTTCGACAGCGCGTCCATCGAGCGAAGGAGTGGGATCTTGTGATCGAGCGCCTCGCCGGTCCAGGACGCGAACGCGGTGGGGATGCAGAGGACGGCGCCGTTGGGGTTCTCGAGGATGAAGGCCGGGCTCGTGGGGTCCCACGCCGTGTAGCCGCGCGCCTCAAAGGTGGCGCGGATACCGCCGGTGGGAAAGCTCGAAGCGTCGGGCTCGCCCTGGATCAGCTCCTTGCCGGAGAACTCGGCCAGGGCGGTGCCCTCACCGGTGGGAGCGTAGAAGCTGTCGTGCTTCTCAGCCGTCATCCCGGTCAGCGGCTGGAACCAGTGGGTGTAGTGGGTCGCGCCGCGCTCGAGCGCCCAGTCCTTCATCGCCTGCGCGACCGAGTCGGCCAGGGATGTATCGAGAATCTCGCCCCGGGCCAGGGTCTGCTGAAGGCGGCGGAAGATGTCCCGCGGCAGCCGCTGCCGCTGGACGGCGGGGCTGAAGACGTTCAGCCCGAAGACCTGGTTATCCGGCGCCGTGAGGTCGCTGGCGCCCAAGGAGTGTCCGTTGGGCGCCCACTGGGCGGCGAGGACATTTTGCTGACGGGTACGGGGCATCAGAGACTCCTTCGTGTGGCACTTCGAGCTTGGCGGGTACGCCGGTGGGGCGCCGCCCGTTTCAGAGCGCCCGCGTTCACGCCCCGACGGCTGGGCGTGTCGCGGCAAATGTAGGGGATGACCCCGGCCGGTTCACTATCCATGTGGATAAAGCGGCCTGCACTTTGCGGGAAACGCTCGCGGCCCGCTGCCGCGGTGCCGTCCAGGTTCCAGGGATAACCGTCAGGCAAACGTCGCGCGGGCGAGAAGCGTCGCACAATCCGTGCACATAGGGCACGTTTTCGGCGACGCTTCGCCCGCCCGAGGGCCGCGCGCCCATACATCGGTGCCGCGACGGTCGCCTCCGGTGGCATTCGCGTCTCACCTCGCGCCGGGCTGCCTCACGCTGGCGAGGGCGAGGGTGAGGGCGAGCGCCCGGGGTCGTGCGCCGGCTCCGGCGTCCGCGCCGGCAGCCCTCCTGAGTACCCCAGCGAGGGGACGTCGGAGGGGTAGACCTCGTGGCCGTGCTCGGCCACGTCGCCGAGTTCCATGTTCTCGGTCGTCATCCTCAGAGGAATGAAGACGCCGACGAGCTTGAGCAGCCCGAACGTCACGAGCGCGGTCCAGACGATCACGAACGCCGCCGCGAAGAACTGCCACTTGAGCAACGAGAGGTTGCCGTGGATCAGTCCGGCAACGCCGCCGCCGGTCACCAGACCGTGCTTGCCCGTTTTGTAGAAGAGCGCCATGTTGGGATCGGCGAAGATCCCGACCAGCAGCCCGCCCGCCACCCCGGCAAAACCGTGGGTGTAGATGACGCCGAGCGTGTCGTCGACCTTGCGGAAGGGGCGCATCCGGCTCAGGTAGTTGAGCGAGAAGTAGACGAGGGTCGATGCGATCGCCCCGATCGCGATGGCTCCCCAGCCGTTGACGTAGCCGGCCGCCGGCGTGATCGCGACCAGCCCGACGATCATGCCGTTGACCGCGGAGATGAGGCCAGGCTTGCGGCCGGTGAGGTAGTCCCAGCCGACCCAGATCAGAAACGCGACCGCCGTACACAGGTTGGTGTTGAGCACGGCCGCGGACGCCGACATGTTCGACGCGTACGGGTCACCCCCGTTGAAGCCATTCCAGCCCATCCACAGCAGCCCGGCGCCAACTGCGAGCATGGCGACGTTGTTGGGGGCATCGATCTCCCGGTCACGCTGCAGCCGCGGCCCGATCACCGCCGCCGCGACGAAGCCGGCGACGCCGGCCGAGAGGTGGATCACGTAGCCGCCGGAGAAGTCAACCGCGCCGTGCTGGGCGAAGAAGCCGCCGCCCCAGATCAAGAACGCGTCCACGCAGTAGACACAGGTGATCCAGAGCACGCAGAAGGGAAGCCAGGCTTTGAAGTTGACCCGCCCCAGAACCGACCCCAGAGCCAGAATCGGCGTGATGGCCGCGAACACGAGCTGGAAATACACGAGCGCCGACTTGGGGAAGGCCATTGACCCGATGTTGGGGATGTTCGCCTGGTGCTGGAGCTCGGTGTGCGAAAGCACCGGTCCCGGCTGGCCGATGAAGTTCCCAAAGAACCCGGAGTGCGAGAGCCCGTGCCACGGTGAGCCGAAGCCCATCTTGAAGCCCCAGAGGACCCAGACGACGAGCACCACGGCGAACGTGGCGAAGGTGAGGATCATGCTGTTGATGGACCAGCGCTTCTGCATCACCCCGCCGTACAGGACGGCAAGGCCGGGGACGCTCATCAGTCCGACCAGGGTGGCCGCCGTGAGCTGCCAGGACGTATCTCCAGAACTCAGCCAACTCGGTGCTTCTAATGGCAATGGGGCTCCCCTCTAGCTGGAATGACAATGACCCGAGATGGCGAACAGTGTCCGGCGTGACGGGCGCTCCAACCATGTCCGTTCGTCTAGCAACGCCCCTCGCCGTCTAGACATTCGGATAAACGGTCCATGCAAGCAGCGAACATTTAGCCCATGCTCCTGCTCGGGGTACATCTCCACCTGCATCTCTTCCACCACGTCCATGGACCGGCGTTTGACTACGTGGGGGTGGGGGTGGCGGCCTTCGCGAGCTGGGCCGGTCTACCGGGTCCGGGGGAGGCGTTGTTGCTCGCCGCCGGCGTATTTGCCGCCAAGCACAAGCTCGACATCACCCCCGTCATCGTCGTCGCCTTCGTCGGCGCGACGGCGGGCGGGATCCTCGGCTGGCTGGTCGGGCTGGTAGCGGGGCGCTCGGTCCTGACCGCGCCCGGCCCATTGCGCAGCATCCGGCTCGACGCTGTCGAGCGTGGCGCCCAGGCGTTCAAGCGCGTCGAGGCCATGGCGATCTTCCTCAGCCCCTCATGGGTGGCGGGGATCTTTCGCGCCAAGGCGGGTCTGTACAACCTGGTCAACGCCCTGAGCGCCGCCGGATGGGCGCTGAGCATCGGCGTTGGCGGCTACTACATCGGGCCGCCGATCCTTGACGTGGTGGGTGACATGGGCACCGCAGGTCTCGTCCTCACGATCGTGATCGTCACGGTCGGTATCGTCACCGCCGTCGTCCGCCGCCAGCGGGGAGCGGTTCGGCGGACCGCCGATCAAAAAGGCGTCGACTCCTAGCCCACAGGAAGGCCGGCCTTGCGGCACTCCGCGGCGATCACGCGCGCCGAGGAGACGGTGAAGGCTCCGGACTGCTCTGCGCCTCGGCATGTTGCCCGCGCCTGGCCGCCGCACTGGTCGATCTCCTGCGCTCCCACCGCGCCGGGGATCGTCGCGTGGATACAGCCGTGGGCCGAGCTGCGGCCGCCAACGGCCAGCGAGATCACCAGCGCCACCGTGAGCGCCGCGGCCAGCACCAGCACCCCCGCGATCAGCCGCCTCTCCCGTCCGGACAGCGCCGGTGGCGCGGCGATCGTCTGACCATGCCCTGGCGGGAGGGCCACGTCTAAAGCGCGGTCCCGGCCCACGAGACGTTGGCGAACGGGATCGCCGGTGAGCCGACGTCGAGCTGTATCACGCCGTGGGGGAGGAGCGGGATCCGTCGCGGGTCCTTCGTCCACGGCCGGCCGTCCACGAACGCGCGCACCATGCCGCGGGCGGTCGCCACGCGGTCGCGGCCGAGCGGCTGGCGCCACTCGTCAAAGAACTCACCCAGGGTGTAGATCCGCCTCGTGGGCGACTCGATGTGGATGACACCGTCAGAGGTATGGGTGTGCAGCCAGTAGTAACACTGCCGCGCGCCGTAGAACGGGCCCACAGGTGTCTGGTCGGCAAACGGCTTGACCAGGCCGATCGCCCCCGGAAGCGACCGCGGCCGGCCATCGACGTAAACCTGGAGGTGAGCGTGGATGTGGTAGAGGAGCTGCTCGACCGGGGCACAGCGGATGCCATCGACCGTGGTGCCCGGCGCCGTCGTCGCGGCGGGCGCCAGAGCCGCGCCCCGCTCAAGCGGCATCCGCTCCGGACCGAGCTGCCCGGCGCCTGAGGAGCTCGCCTGGGCCGTCATGGTCGTGGCCGCAGCCTGCGTGCCTGACCCCGAGGAGCCAGAACCGCTCCCCGAGCCCGACCCGCAGCCGGCGATCAAAACGGCGATGGCCGCGGCACAAAGGCTGCCGTGGATCCCGCGCGCGCGGCTAGTTTCGCCCACCGCCGAACAGGCGCAGGAAGAACAGGAAGACGTTGAAGATGTCGAGGAAGATGCTGGCGGCGATCGGGACCGCTCCGGCCATCGTGGTTCGGCGCAGCCGGTTGAAGTCGAAGATCGTGAAGGCGCCGAAGACGGCCAGCCCGAGTACGGCATAGATGATGTGGGCGTGCGGGATCGCGGCGAAGATCGCGACGATCCCGAACACGATCAGCGCCAGCAGGGCCCAAAACAGCGTCCGCGCCCAGCTCGAGAGATCACGGCGGGTGGCGTAGCCGTAGGCGCCGAGGCCGGCCACGAAGGCCGCGGTGGCGCCGGCGGCCTGCCAGAGGATCGACGGCTCCGCCTTGGCGTAGACGGCGAGTACGGGGCCGACGGCGATTCCGAGCAGTAGCCCCATCCCGAACAGCAACCCCACGGCGAGCTGTTCGCGGCCGCGGGCGGCCGCGTAGTTCAGGCCAAAGATGCAGGCGAAGGCGCCGATGAATACGAACAGACCGGTTCCGCCCGACAGGTCGCGCCCGACGTAGGCGCCGAGCGCCGCGCAGCCGACGGTCAGGGCGACCAGCCCCATGACATGCCCAAAGACCTCTCGGGTTCGGTCTCTGGTGAGGGTGGCGCCGCGGAGGGCGAGGTCTTCGTAGGTGGGCATCAGGTTCGCTCCTGGTGTGAGAGATGCGCAATACCAAGGCTAGCGGCCCGCGTGGCCGCCTTGACCGTCCGCACCGACGCCTGAAGAATCAGCGCGACCATCGTGAGGGAGATGACATGACCGAGTACGACTACGTGATCGTCGGTGCCGGATCGGCCGGGTGTGTGCTGGCCAATCGGCTGAGCGAGGATCCCGATGTGACGGTGTGCCTGCTGGAAGCGGGTCCGCCGGATCTCGCCGATGAGCTTCATATCCCGGCGGGACTGCTGGCGGCCAGCCTGAGCAAGTACGACTGGAGCTTGGTCAGCGACCCGGAGCCCGGCCTCGGCTATCGCTCACGCGTGCTTCCCCGGGGTCGGACGCTGGGGGGGTCGTCTTCGATCAACGCGATGATCTACATCCGCGGCAACCGAGCCGACTACGACGCCTGGGCGGCGATGGGGTTGGACGGTTGGGGTTGGGAGGACGTCCTGCCCTACTTCCTCAAGGCCGAGGACAACGAACGCGGCGCCAGCGAGCTGCACGGGACGGGGGGGCCGCTGCGCGTCATCGACAACCGCTCGCGCTACCGGACGTGTGAGGCCTTCATCGAGGCCGCGGTCGAGGCCGGGCTGCCCCGCAACGAGGACTTCAACGGGCCTGAGCAGGACGGCGTCGGCTGGTATCAGGTGAATGAGCGCGACGGCCTGCGTTGCTCGGCCGCGGTGGCCTACCTGCATCCCGTGCTCGAGCGCTCGAACCTGACGGTCGAGACGAACGCGTATGTGAACCGGCTCCTGCTCGACGGCCAGCGGGCGGTCGGCGTGGAGATCGACCAGCATGATGGGCTGCGCGAGGTTCGCGCCGCGCGCGAGGTGATCGTCAGCGCCGGCACCTATCAGAGTCCGCAGATCCTGCTGCTCAGCGGGATCGGGCCGGCCGAGGAGCTCGAGTTCGGCGGGATTCCGGCCGTGGCCGACCTGCCCGTCGGCCGCGGTCTCCAGGACCACATCGCCGTGTGGATCACCTACACGACCGACCAGCCTTCCCTCCTGACCGCGGAGACGGAGGAGAATGCCGTCCTTCTGCAGACCCAGGGTCGCGGCCCGCTGACCTCGAACTTCGCGGAGTCCGGCGGTTTCATCCGCACGCGGGAAGGGCTCGAAGCACCCGATATCCAGCTTCACGCCATCCCGATCCTGTTCCCGGAAGCCGGAGCCGGGGAGATCCTGGTTGACGGGTGGGCCTTGTCGGCGTGTCTCCTGCGCCCCTCGAGCACCGGCTTCGTGCGCCTCCGCGCTCGCGTGCCCTCGGCAAAGCCGAGGATCCTCCACAACTACCTCGAGACCGAGGAGGACCGGCGGACGCTGCTGGCCGGGCTGCGTCAGTGCCTGGACATCGCCGGGCAGCCGGCTCTGAATGCCGTCAGCACAGCTCCCTACGGAGTCCCCGCGGGCGAGGACGACCACAGCCTGATGGCTCACATCGAGCGCAACGCGACGACGATCTATCACCCGGTGGGCACCTGCGCCATGGGCGCGGTCGTGGACAGTCAGCTGCGGGTCCTGGGTCTGGACGGCCTGCGGGTTGTCGACGCCTCCGTGATGCCGACACTGATACGTGGAAACACCAACGCCCCGACGATCATGATCGCCGAGCGCGCGGCCGACCTGATCCGCGGACGGGTGGCCAAGTCCGAATCGGCGGAGCTGGTCTCACCGACGTAGGCTGTTGGGGTCGCTCTCCGAAGGGCGGTCGCTCTCCGAGGGGGTTGTGGGCGATTTGCCCCTCTATGTCGGGTTTTTCTCCCACGCGAGGGCTCCCGCCCGGGCGAGAAAGCTTTAGCCGCGGCACTGGCAGCGCGCCGTTCGGGGGCGAACGCGTGCGCCCTCGGCGTGTCGAATCGGACGCGCGCGCGGGGGATTAATGCGTACGAGCCCGCCCCGCGTACCGCTTGGACAAATGTTCGATGTGCGCAACGGCCGTTGCCGCCGATATCTCTGACACCGGAAACCGGGGCTTCCGGACCGGGGCCGCGTGAACAAGACCCCACGCGGTGTGGACCAAAAATTGGAGATGCATCCATGCGTCGCGTACTTCGCCAGAAGCGTGTGCGCGCGGGGCTCGGGGTGCTGTTCACCCTCGTCTTCGTCGCAGGCGCCGTCGCGTACTTCACCACCAGTGGCTCGGGAACCGGCACGGCAGCCGTCGGCACCGCCTCGCAGCTCACAATTCACGGAACGAGCGGGACCACGCTCTACCCAGGCGTTCAGAGCACGGTGTCCTTCACCGTCGACAACCCGTCGTCCGGTCATCAGCAGCTCGGCACGATTCACCTCGCCTCGATTAAGGCGTGCGTGGGCGCCGGGTCGTCGTGGAATGGTTCTAGCTGCACGAACGGCGGAGTCGAAGCCACGACCTGCGAGTCAGCCGAGACCGGACTCTCGGACACGAACACGGCCAACTTCTGGATGCCCGACGTCGCGGCGAACCAGGACTTCGGGAACGGCAACGGCCAGGCGGTCACGGCGACCGGGACGTTGACCATGAACAACCTGAGCTCGAGTCAGGACGCGTGCAAGAACGCGAACCTGACGCTCAACTTCACGGCCTAGCCGACCCCGCCTCAACGGACGAGGGGACCGCGTCCGCGCGGTCCCCTCGCCGGGAGTCGCCCGCACGATGTCCGCGCTCGGCACGTTCGCCAGAATCGCTTCTCCGCGCCTCCGGGCACTGCTGCTCGGGGCGGGGCTCATCTTCGGCCTCTGCGCCTACACCGGCGCGACCGCGCATCCGCTCAAGCACGCCCGCGGCCCCAGCGGTGGGAAGCGGACAGCGAGGCTATTTCTCTTCTCGTCGCCTCACGCGGACACGATCCTGGCCGGCTCGACGGCGGGCTACCGGATCACAATCCGTCGCAGGCCGGTCTCGGGCAAGGTCGAGCTGCGGGTCGCCGGTGGCCTGCCGCCGGGCGCGGACGCGGGCTTCTCACCGCGAGTAACCGCTGGGTCGCGCTCCACCCTCACCGTTCGCACCAGCCTCCTGACGGCTGACGGTGTCTACCGCATCAGGATTCGCGCGCGCAGCGGACGGCTGGAGCGGACCGTTGCGGTCACCCTCACGGTCGGCGGAGGAAGCCGTTCGGGTGGCACGACGGCGATCGCCCTCCCCGACTACCAGCTCGCGGCGGATGCCGTCGATCCGCTGTGGCCGGCCGTTCCGCGCGCGCTCGATCTGAGAATCACGAACCCCAACTCGGCCCCCCTCAGGCTCACGAGCCTCACCGCGCAGATCGTCAACATCGTCGCCCCTCGTGCCACGCCGATCCTTCCGTGCTCGCCGGCCGATTTCATGGTGCAGCAGTATTCGGGCCCCTACCCGGTCGTCGTGCCGGCCTCGAGCACGGTCAGCCTGCATGACCTGGGCGTCCCCAGCTCAGCCTGGCCGCAGGTGGCGATCGTCGACCTCCCGGTAGACCAGGACGGTTGCCAGGGCGCCACCGTCACGCTTGCCTATAGCGGACAGGCGACACTCGGATGAGAAGGTCGGCCGGCAGGCTCCTTCTCGCCGGCGCCCTCGTGGGCCTTGGCCTTCTCACGTGCGCGGGTCAGGCGGCGGCCTACTTCAAGACCAGCGCGTCGGGTAAGGCGACGGCAAGCCTCGCGACGATCACCGGCCCGACCGGTGTGACGCTTCTGCAGACCGGGACAAGCATTGCGGTGAGCTGGAACGCGGCCACCCTCAGCACCGGAGGAGCGGTTCAGGGTTATTACCTGGAGCGTTCCGACGGCATGACGGTCTGCGGGATTCCCACCCTGGTGACCGCCCTCACCTGTACGGACGCGAGCGTGCCGAGCGGGACCTATACGTACTCGGTGACCGCGGTCTACAAGTCGTGGGCGTCGACAAGCGCGAGCGGCTCCTTCACCACTCTGACCGCGCCAACGATCAGCTCGGAACCTCCCACCGCCAGCAACAGCGCCTCTGCCACCTTCAGCTTCAGCGGCGGCAACGCGAGCTCGTATCAATGCCGCCTCGACGGCGCGAGCTACTCCACCTGCACGAGCCCGGCGTCGTACGCGGGCTTGAGTCAGGGATCCCACACGTTCAGCCTTCGCGCCACCAGCGGAAGCTCAACGGGACCGGCCACCACGTACACGTGGACCGTGGATACGACGGCACCGACGCAGACAGTGAGTTTGGCCTCAGGTGCCGCAGGCGCGTACCTGAGCGGCACGACGCTCTATTACCGGGGACGGGTGGCGGGGTCGTTCAAGCTCACCGACGCCGTATCTGACGGCGGCACGGGACCGGCCTCAGCGAGCTTTCCCAGCATCGCGACGACGGGCTGGAGCCACGCCGCGGAAACGGTCAGTACGCCCTCAGGCGGTCCGTACACATCGAGCACGTTTAGCTGGAGCGCCAACCCTTCGACGCCGGCCGCCTATTCGGTCACGGGGGCGGACGGCGCCGGGAACACCACGTCGAGCACGCTGACCTTCACCAACGACAGCACCGCCCCCAACGGCGGCGCGCTGACGGTGAACGGAACCGCGGCAACCGGTGCAGGCTCAGCCAGCCAGGCGACGAACAGCACGAGCTTCACGATCGATGCTCGCACCGACTACAGCGACGGCGGCTCGGGGCTCCGGAGTTCAGTACTGACCGTGGTTTCGGAATCGCTTACGGGCAGCACGTGTGGAGCCGCGGGATCTGGCGGGCCGTTCCCCACCCCGACGGCGATCACGGGTACGACCCAGCCCTCAGGAATCGTCGCCGGCTATTGCTACCTGTACACCCTTACGGGCACCGACGACGTCGGCAACGTGGCGGCGACCAGCACCACCGTGGTCGACAACGCGCTCGCGTTCAGCGTCACCGCACAGGTGACGACCGCTACAGCCGGAGTGCCGACAAGCGCCAGCGCACTTGTAATCACGGCGATGAAGAACGGGGCCGTCGACACGACATACACCGGTGCCACACTCTTCTGGAGCGGGGCCGCGAACAGCCCGAACGGCGCGACCCCGACGCTGCCGACCAACCCCGTGTGGGCGGCCGGAGTGGCCACGGTCGGAATCACTCTGGTCGACGCTCAGACCGCCACCCTGACGGTGAGCGACGGCACGCGGAGCGTAACTCTGAGCCCGATCACGGTGAGCGCCGGGACGCCGAGCAACGTGGCCTGGACCGCGGTCAGCAGCCCGGCTGGCGTTCCGAGCCCCTGCCTCTTCACCTGCACCTACGCGAGCGGTTTCGGGAACAGCCAGACGTGGACGGCACAGGTGAGCATCACGGACGTCGAGGGGAACATCGTCACGAACCTCGGCGCCGGTCACACGGTGACGGTCACGCTGGGCGGCAGCGCGAAGGGGACGACCACGCCGGCCGCACCCGCGACGCTCACGATCCCCTCAGCCGGGCCCGCCACCTCGACCACCCAGCTGACATACACAAGTGTGGCTCACGGCGCCTACACGGACACCCTGACGGCCGCTGCCGCCGGGTACACGAGCGCCGCCGCGAGCTTCACCCGATAGAGGGTCAGACACGGGCCACGGCTGCGCCGTCGGGCAGGGCTGTCCGGGCCAAGTCGAACCCGCGCTCGTCGGGCGGTCGGGGCTTCGCGCGTCAACGTCCTATCGGCGCCCTGGATACGCCGTGGCTACCGGGTTGACAGAAAGCTCAACGTTCGGGCGACTGACGTTTCAGTAACCC
>Ga0070731_10001514_pt1 | contig 23925 bp, 25 predicted proteins | sample Coa_R1_2_FD_66448 | JGI IMG/M metagenome (GOLD analysis project Ga0070731, IMG submission 66448) | Surface soil microbial communities from Centralia Pennsylvania, which are recovering from an underground coalmine fire - Coalmine... | ecosystem: Environmental > Terrestrial > Soil > Unclassified ... | reverse complement strand
TTTTCGCGACGTGATCAGGATGCTGGAAGCGAAACGATTCCCGGTGGACGACGCGGTGACGCATACCGTGCCGATGGAGAAGACGCCGGAGATCCTGGAGGCATGGAACCGCGAGCCTGCGCGGTTCAGCAAGATCATGGTGGACGTGAGCTGAGGCAGCGAATTCGTCGTGCCGTTGCTCCTTGGCAGCGGCGCCGGACAGTCATGATTGTCGGGCGAGGAAGATGACCCTCACCCGGGGTTCAGCAAGTTGGAATGCGGCTAGCGTGCCTTGACCCCGTCCGGCAGGCTTCCGTATGCTCGGGGCGGATGCGCGGGCGGAAAGGCCCGCGAAGGAAGCGATTCGATGAGCGCTGCTACTTCGCCTGCGGCTTCAAAGCCGAGTGTTTCCGCAAAACCGTTGCTGGTCCGTCGCGCCGCCGTGCTTGGCGCTGGCACCATGGGCTCGCGCATTGCCGCGCACCTGGCGAACGCGGGAATCCCCACGCTGCTGCTGGACATGGTTCCGGCGGGCGAGAGCGAGCGAAACAAGCTCGCCGAACGGGCGGTCGCCGCACTTGCCAAATCGAAGCCTGCAGCGTTCTACGATGCATCGTTCGCATCGCGGATTACGGCAGGAAACTTTGAAGACGACTTGGCGAAGCTGGCGCAATGCGACTGGATCGTTGAGGCTGTGGCAGAGAATCTCGCGATCAAGACGGCGCTGCTGAAGAGAGTCGAGCCGCACCTGGCAAAACATGCGGTGCTTTCGACCAACACGTCCGGTTTGCCGGTGAAGAAGGTTGGCGCGGCGCTGACCACGCATCGGGAGCAGTTCTTCGGGACGCATTTTTTCAATCCGCCGCGGTACATGCGGCTGCTTGAAGTGATTCCGACCGAAGAGAGTGACTCCGGGCTGGTGGCGTCGTTCGCGGCCTTTGCGGACCGCATGCTCGGCAAGCAGGTGGTATTCGCGCACGACACGCCCAACTTCATCGGGAACCGCGTCGGGGTTGCAGTCATGTTCTGGGCGTCGACGCTGATGCTCGAACAAGGACTGACGATTGAGGAAGTGGACGCGCTGACGGGTCCGGCAATTGGCTGGCCGCGTACGGGGACGTTCCGGCTTGCCGATATGGTGGGGATCGACATTCTGGCGCACGTGGCGGCGAATTTTCCGCAGGGCGTGTCGCAGGGCGATTTCGGCGCGGTGCTCGCCGAGATCGTGAAACGCGGCTGGCTGGGCGACAAGGCGGGACAGGGGTTTTATAAGAAGACGCGCGGTGCGGATGGAAAAGATGAGCGGCTGGTGCTCGACCTGAAGACGTTCGAGTATCGGCCGTCGGCGAAACCCGCTCTGCCGTCGCTGGAGATGGCGAAGAATGCCTCGACCGTGGCGGAGCGCCTGCGCATGCTGCTTGCCAACGATCCGAAGAAGGACCGGGCGGCGGCGTTTCTGTGGCCGTTTTTGACGAAGCTTTGGAACTTTGCCGCAGATCGGATCGGCGAAGTGGCGGACGACGCGGTGTCGATCGACCGGGCGATGCGTGCGGGGTTTAACTGGGAGCTTGGGCCATTTCAGATGTGGGATGCAGCGGGCGTGGGCTCGACGGTTGAGCGCATGAAGGGGATGGGCGCGGAGCCGAGCGGCAATGTGCAGTCGCTGCTGGCGGGCGGAAATACGAGTTGGTACACGGAGGACGGACGTGCGTGCTTCCAGCCCGAGACGCGGACGATGACGCCTTTGCCCACACTGCCCGGGCATGCATGGGTTACCGACTACAAGGGGACACAGGGCGTGCTACGCAGCAATGCAGGCGCGTCGCTGGTGGATCTTGGCGATGGCATTGGATGCATCGAACTGCATTCGATGAAGAACGCGATCGGCGGGGACGTGGTGGCGCTGATCTCGTCGGTACTGCGGCCGGATTCGGACGCGGTGCGGGATTTTGCGGGATTCGTGATCACGGGCGACCGCGACCACTTCAGCGTAGGCGCAAACCTGCTGCAATTGCTGCTCCTGGCCCAGGAAGGCGAGTGGGACGAAGTGAACGCGGCGATTCGCGCGTTCCAGCAAATGACGGCGGCAATCAAGTTCTGCCCGAGGCCGGTGGTAGCGGCTCCGTTTGGAATGACATTAGGCGGAGGCGCGGAGATCTGCCTGCACGCAACGCGTCGACAGCCGCATGCGGAAACCTACATCGGGCTAGTGGAGGCCGGGGTGGGACTGATTCCCGGAGGCGGCGGCACGAAGGAGATGTTGCTGCGCGCTGTGGATACAGCGACGGCATTGGCCCCGCCCGATCCGAAGGATCCGCCGTCGCGGTTTGCGCAATCGGCGGAAATGAATGATGCGCTGAAGCGGGCACTGGAATTGATTGCGATGGCCAAAGTGTCGACGTCGGCCGCGGAAGCGCGCGGGATGGGGTTGCTGGCCGATGCGGATCGCATCACGCTGAACCGCGAGCGCCTGTTGCTGGATGCAAAGGCGCAGGCGTTGGCGCTGGCCGACGAAGGCTATGCCGCGCCGGTGGAGCGGATGGCGATACCAGCGCCCGGAGTGGCAGCTCTGGGAACGCTGGAGATGGGTGTCTTCCTGATGGGTGAAGCGGGTTATGCGTCGGACCACGATATGAAGGTGGCACGGTGGGCGGCATACATCTTGTGCGGCGGGCGCGTGACGGCGGGAACGCCGATCAGCGAGCAGTACCTGCTGGACCTGGAGCGGGAGGCGTTTCTGTCGCTGTGCGGAGAGCGCAAAACGCAGGAGCGGATCGCGCATACGCTCAAGACTGGCAAGCCATTGAGAAACTAGGCCGTCGATGAAGCGTGCGATCGAGATGGCGCTGTGTGCGTTGCTGTGGGAATGGGGAGCGCATGGATGGGGGCAATCCGCGGCGTCAGAGGCGGGTGCGGGGCAGTTGATGGAATCGGGGCATATCGATGTCGATGGGCACCCGAGGGCATACGTGCTTCATCGCTTGCCCGTCGATTCGTTTCCCGAATTGCCGGAACAGGTTGGCGCAGTGCTGGCGAAGCGCGGCTGCATGATTCCGCAAACGTATGAGGCGCACCGGCCCGAGAACGTGATTCACGCGAGCCTGGAGCGTGCCGGCTCATCGGATTGGGCAGTGTTGTGCTCGACGCACGGAACGGTATCGCTGCTGGTGTTCTTTGGGAGCGCGCTGGGCGAACCGAAGGTACTGGCTTCAGCGCCGGAAACGGAGCGTATGCAACCGCATGGCGCAGACGGAACGCTGGGATTCAACTGGGGCATCGACCCTGCGACGCCGCTTCAAGTGCACGAAGCGCAGGCGGGGTTGGATCGCCGGCCGCCGCCTCCGGGGCACGACGCTCTGGCCGATTCGGTGATCGATCACCGGACGATCTACCATTTCTACACCAAGGGAACGTGGACGCTGCTGGAGATGCCAGACAATTAGAGAGCCGGGCGCGGGTGAATCGGCTGAGCGGGCTGTGAATCGAATAGGACAAGGAGAATGATGTGGCCGAAGCGGTATTGGTAAGTGCGGTGCGAACGCCGGTAGGTCGGGCGCCCCGAGGGACGCTGGCCACGACGCGTCCTGACGACCTGGCTGCGATTGCGATGCATGGAGCGCTGGATCGGGTTCCGGGCCTCGAAAAATCGGAAATTGACGATGTGATCCTGGGGTGCGCGCAACCGGAGGGTGAGCAGGGATACAACATTGCGCGAATGGCCGCGCTGCGTGCTGAATTCCCGGTGGAGATTCCGGGGACGACGGTGAACCGGTTATGCGCGTCGGGGCTGGAAGCGATCGCACAGGCGGATATGAAGATCAGCGCCGGTGTGTGCCGGACGGTGATTGCCGGCGGGGCGGAATCAATGAGCATGATTCCGGCGGGCGGGTCAAAGCTGAGCGCGAATCCGTGGCTGGCCGAGCATTATCCCGCATCGCTGCTGACCATGGGACTTACCGCTGAGCGCGTGGCAAAACACTACAACATTGCGCGCGACGATCAAGATGCGTTTGCGTTGTCGAGCCACATGAAGGCCCTTGCGGCGCAGCAGGCGGGGAGATTTGATGAGGAACTGGTGCCGGTGAAAGTGATGAAGGCTGTGCCTGGCGCGAAGGCGGGGAAGCCGGAAGTGACGGAGTCGATCTTCGGAGCTGATGAGGGGCCGCGCAAAGACACCTCGGCGGAGGCTCTGGCTGCGTTGAAGCCGGTGTTCCATGCGCGTGGATCGGTGACGGCGGGCAACTCGTCGCAGACGTCGGACGGAGCGGCGGCCGCGGTGGTGATGGAGGCGGGACGAGCCAAGGAACTGGGGATCAAGCCGCTGGCGCGGCTGGTGGCTTATGCGGCGGCGGGCTGCCTGCCGGAAGAGATGGGCATGGGCCCGGTGTACGCGGTTCCGAAGGCGCTGAAACAGGCCGGGTTGAAGCTCAAGGACATCGAGCTGATCGAGTTCAACGAGGCGTTTGCTGCGCAGGCGCTGGCGGTGATGCGCGAACTGGGGTTCGATCCGGAGAAGACGAATGTGAATGGCGGCGCCATCGCGTTGGGTCATCCGCTGGGATGCACGGGAGCGAAGCTGACAGCGACGCTGCTGGGGGAGATGCGGCGGAGGAAGGCGCGCTACGGCATGGTGACGATGTGCGTGGGCGGAGGGATGGGTGCCGCCGGGATTTTCGAGCGGATGGAGTGAGATTCCCGATGGGGCTGGAAGGCCGGTTGTTTTTTCAGATTGTCAAAGTACGGGCTGAAGCCCGTAGCCTTCGCTGGAATGCCGTGCTTGACCGAAGCCCGTGCCATTTAGTTGAAGCCCCGGAACGTTCGCTGGCCCGTAACGTTGACCTGAAGACTGTGCCCTTTGCTGAAGGCCGAACATGACTGAGGGCCTGTACACTTCGCTGAAGCTCCCGGATTCTTCAAAAACAGATGGAGATCCTTCACTCCGCTCGACCGCGCCGAACTTTGTTCTGCGCGGTTCCCGAAGACCGCTCCGTTCAGGATGACAGGTCATGAAAATTAGGCCGGGATGTACGGGCTAAAGCCCGTACCCTTCGCTGGAGGCCGTAGCCTTCATTTGAAGCCCGTGCCCTTCACCTGAAGCCCGTGCCCTTCATTTGAAGCTCCGCAAACTTCACTGGAGCGCGTGCTCTTCACTGTAGTCCGTGCTCTTCACCTGAAGGGAGAACATGGCTGGATCCCGTAAGCTCCACTGAAGCCCCTGACTTCAAAACTGCGTGAGACTTTCTGCGTCACCAAAGTGAAACGGCCGGGAGCAATCCCGGCCGTTGGCCTGTGGTCTGAAAATTGGTTCGCGTTACGCCTTGGCGGAGAGCGCCTTCACGCGCGCGTTGAGGCGGCTCTTGTAGCGGGAGACGGTGTTGGAGTGCAAAGCGCCCTTCTGCACGCTCTTATCGAGAGCGGAGACGGTTTCGCGGAACTTGGCTTGGGCGGCCTTGGCATCGCCGGAGGCGAGCGCTTCGCGGAGGTCTCGCAGGCTGGTCCGGACGCGGGTGCGGTTGGCGCGGTTCACCGCGGTGCGGGTTTCGGTCTGACGAGCGCGCTTCAGCGAAGATACGTGGTTTGCCATCAATATTCCTTCTCTGTGGTTTGAATGCGGGGAGGGGCAAAACCCGCATCCTTCGCAATTACTTAGTTTACGGGAAAGATCATGGTGGGTCAATTCGCGCGAGACGGCCGCAGAGGCCACGGGAACCGTTCGCGGATCGCGTTCCGGCATCGATTCTGCCGGAGACGCGGTGGACATCTTGCGAGGCAGGCAAACAGAAGCAAGAACACGGATGCAACACGTGTGCGCGGGAACACTTCAAAAATGTCAACGTGGAGCGAGAATCAAGTCGCTTCCCACAAAAATGAGTCGCAATGGACGGCTCAGGCATGTGTGCGTCGCGCTTCGGATTTTTTTTCGTCCTGTTTTTGGGCGGGCTGATCAGCGGTAAGGTCGATGGCCAATCCACCTCGTGCGCGACCTCTGTCAAATTGCATCACGGAGTGCCGTTTGTCCGCGTGATGGTGAATGGCAAGGGACCGTTCAACTTCATCGTCGATACGGGCACGAACCGCGCAGTCATCGTGTCGCCTTCTCTTGCAAAAGTTCTGGGACTGCCCATCGTTGGGGAGACAAGCCTGCTGGATCTGAGCGGGAAAGTTCGCGAGCGTGTGAATGAAGTCGCGGTCGACACGGTGTCTGTGGGCGGACGCGAGTTTCATCCCGGGCGCGCATTGGTGCATCGCAATCTTGCGACGGAAGGATCGTATGACGGTGTACTGGGTTTCGCTCTCTTCCAGAACGCGTTACTGACGCTCGATTATCCGCAGCATTGCATGACGATTGCCGAAGGGAGCCTGGGCGACGACGGAAATGCGCTTCCGCTGGTGCTGTCGCGTGTGGGGCCGATGACGGCGCTGCTGGTGGGCAACCAGGCGGTGATGGCGGTGATTGACACGGGCGGAGGAGGCTTGAATCTTCCTGAGAGCGTTGCCCGTCAAGTAGAGTTCGAGCGGTCCTCCGAAGTGATGGTGCGTGAGGACACGCAGGTGAGCACGGCGTACTTTCGCGGGGGCGAGATCAAGGGTCAGCTGCGGCTGGGAGCGTATGTCTTCAAAAACCCATTTGTGTCCATCGATGGATTGATTCCGTTTGCCACCATCGGGTCGGCGCCACTGCAGGACTTTGCGGTGACGTTCGATCAAAGGCACGGGTTGATTCGGTTTGAGGCGAAGAAGAACGCGCACAGCGTGGAGCGCAACCAGCTGCCCAGCTGGGAATCCGCCGGCGAAGCAGGCAATTTGACGGCATTGGAGTTGCCTGCCGGCGGCCGCTGAGCGCATGGCTCATCGGTACCGTAGCCGAGGAGTAACTAATTCCCAGAATGTTTACCCAGATGGGATTGACGCGGGAAGCGACTGGCGCTACTCTCACCCCATATACAGCACTTGGTCGCCCTCGCCAACCCGCAAATCAATCAATTCATCCAAGGTTCAGTGCGCGTCTGCGAGAACTTCGCGCAACGCAGTTGCGTATTTCTTTTGGAAGACGCCGCTGGAACGCATCAACGGAACCCGCTGTCTGCCCGGCAGGCAGCCATGGAGGAACTCTGAACGCTGCACTGGAAATCACACCGAATCTTGAGCCGCTGTTTGGGACTCGCGATGAAAACGTACGGTTGATGGAAGATTCGCTCGGCGTGAAGATCGAACTTCGTTCAGACGCCGTTTACGTAGAGGGACCAGAGGAATCGGTGGCCAGAGTCCAGCGCATCTTTCAGGACTTCGAGGCATTGCGGCGGCAGGGCATCAATCCACACAATGGGGAACTGAACGGGATGCTGCGATTGGTGGTAGCCGATCCGGCCACTACCCTGCGTTCGCTGGCCGACGCCGGCAAACAGCGCTCGGCGGGAGTGAAGCGCACCGTGCAGCCGCGCTCGATCAACCAGCGGAAATATGTGGAAGCGATCGAGCAGAACGACATGGTATTTGGCGTAGGGCCGGCGGGTACCGGCAAGACCTACCTTGCGGTCGCGATGGCGGTTGCAGCGATGAATGCCAAGAAGGTGAGCCGCATCGTGCTGGTGCGTCCGGCGGTAGAAGCCGGCGAGCGCCTGGGCTTTCTGCCGGGGAGCTTGCAGGAAAAGGTGGATCCGTATTTGCGGCCGCTGTATGACGCGCTTTATGACTTGCTCGATCCTGAAAAGGTGGACAAGATGCTGGAGCGCAACGTGATTGAAGTTGCGCCGCTGGCGTTCATGCGCGGCCGCACGCTCAACGACGCCTTCATCATCATGGACGAAGCGCAGAACACCACGGTCGAGCAGATGAAAATGTTCCTGACGCGCATGGGGAACAATTCGAAGGCCGTGATCACGGGCGATATTACGCAGATCGACCTGCCGAACCCGCGCAAGTCGGGATTGGTGGATGCGATCAACGTGCTTGATGGAGTCGAGGGCCTCCAGTTCTGCCACTTCGAGGAGACGGATGTGGTGCGTCACGCGCTGGTTCAGCGCATCGTGCGCGCCTACGAGTCGGCCAAGCCTCAGCAGCAGGAACTGCCGCTCAACATGGGCGAAACGATGCAAGTGGAAACGCCGGCGCCGCCGGCGCATCCGACCATGCCGCAATAGGCGATTCCGCTGCGTGAGCAGGAACTCAAAGAGGCCACGCAGAGGGAAGGCAGACAAAGTGTTCGCAAATGCTTGAAATCAGTGGAATTCGCACTGGATTTCGATGTGCTGAGCGATGGTTTCGGATTCGCGTAAGATTGAGGATGACGGGTCTGCGAACCCCCGGGTGCAGTCTCGTGCACGATGATTGTCCTCGACCCAGATCTTGACTCTCCTCCCAGACCGCGAAGAATGCCCGCGCAACGCAGCGATCTGCCCGCAGTTCGAACGCTTGCGGGTTTTCTGCGTGATGCGCGAGCTTTGGTGCGTTTGCCCGGCAAAGTGACGGTCTTGCTGACGACGGACGCGGAGATTCGCAGGTTGAACCGGTTGTTTCGCGGGAAGAACAAGGCGACGGACGTATTGTCGTTTCCGGCATCGGGGCCGGCGGCGGAGGGCATTGCCGGTGACCTGGCGATCAGCGTGCCGACAGCGATCCGACAGGCAGCAGAACACGGCCATCGCGTGAGCACTGAAATCAAAGTTTTAATCCTGCATGGGCTGCTGCATCTGGCGGGTTACGACCACGAAACAGATCAAGGGCGCATGGCGCGTCGGGAAGCGCAGTTGAGGGCTCGCCTTGGGTTGCCGCAAGGACTCATCGAGCGTGCCGCGGGGAACGCAAAAGATCGGAGCAGGGCAAAAAAGGCTCGGCCATGACCTGGACAACCATTCTGCTGCTGATTCTTGCCGCCCTGGTGGTCACGCTCACCTCGTACATCAATCGCGTCTATGCGGAGTTCGGGAAGATTCTTGCGCGCGAGGTGCAGGAGAACCTGGACGCGTGGGAAGAGCGGGTCGAGCCGAAGCTCGGTTTGAATCGCGAACACGCCGCGATTTCGGCCGCGGTGCTGCAGCAACTCACGCTGGGCGCAATCGCGCTGGAGTTTGGCGCGGTGCTGTTCGATCGCGCTCCGCACATGGCGCGGCCCAGCTACGGAGAGATTATCCAGGCGGTGATCGCGCTGGTGTTAGTGGTGGCGATCTGCAACCAGGTGCTGCCGACGCTGCTGTTCCACCACACGCGCGGGCAATGGGCGGCGCGTCTGGTGTGGCCGATCCGGCTGCTGCTGTGGTTGATGACCCCGATTACGCTGTTTGTCCGGTTCTTCTACTCCGTGGCATCACTGGCTGAGCAGCCAGTGAGCAGCGAAGAGGAGACGGCGGGCGATGTGGAGGCGCTGATCGAGGCGGGGCAGGAAGAAGGCATCCTGGAGGAAACGGACAGCGACCTGGTGCGCTCGGCGGTGGAGTTCGGCGACAAGCTGGTGCGTGAGGTGATGACTCCGCGGCCGCGCGTTTTTGCGGTTCCGGAGTCGACGACGCTTGAAGCTTTCATCGCGCTGCTTCGGGACCATAACTTCTCACGAGTGCCGGTGTATGCGAGCTCTCTCGACAATGTTACCGGGATCGCGTTTGCGCACGATCTGCTGCAGATTTCCGATGAAGAAGCACGCACCCGCACGGTGGCGAACATCGAGCGGCCGGCGGTGTTTGTTCCGGAGACAAAGCGCGGGTATGAACTGTTGCGCGAGATGCAGCGCGAGAAACAGCATATGCGTATTGTGATCGACGAGTACGGGGGGGTGTCTGGCCTGGTAACGATTGAGGATCTGCTGGAGCAGATCGTGGGCGACATTCGCGACGAGCATGAGACGGATGCGCCGCTGGAAGAACCGCAGCGCGAAGCTAACGGAGCGTGGATGGTGCCGGGAAGCTTCCCGGTGGACCAGCTTACGGATCTCTTTGGCGAAACGGTCGAGGTGGGCGAGGATTTCGAGGCGGCGACACTGGGAGGCCTGGTAAGTGAGATTGAGGGCCGGATTCCGCTGGCGGGGGAAGTAGTGACCCTGGAGCGGGCGGGCCTGCGCGTGGAAGTGGTGGCATCGACCGACCGGCGCGTGGAGAAGCTGCGGGTGTATCCGCCGGCGAGACACGAAGCGCTGACCGCATAGCAAATCAGATTTCCAACCGCTAGAACGCGGGGAGAGCCGTTTCTGCGCCTCTTTGCGGCGGACACGTCGAGCAAAGACGCGATAATAGAACGCGGGAGCGTGAACGCGATTTGAAATCAGGATTTGTTGCCATCCTCGGGCGGCCGAACGCCGGAAAAAGCACCCTGCTGAACGCGCTGACCGGCGAGAAAGTGGCGATTGTGACGCCGAAGCCGCAGACCACGCGCAATCGCATTGCGGGCGTGCTGGAAGTGCCGGCGCGCAAGGGCGCGCATCCTGCCGCGCAGATTGTTTTCGTCGACACGCCGGGCGTGCACAAGCCGAGCTCGCAGCTGGACAGGCGCATGCTACAGGAGGTGCACGAAGCGCTGGAGACACGCGACCTGGTGCTGGTGCTGATTGACGCGAGCCGCCGCGTGCAACTGGAGGCGGCCGGTGAGCCAGGCGGGGCGCATCAGCATCGCTCTTCACAGTGGGCGAGCGAGGACGAATTTCTGTTCTCGCTGATTCGCGGAATCGATTGCCCGGCATTCCTGGTGCTGACCAAGATCGATCTTGTGGCAAAGAGCGTGCTCTTGCCCCTGATCGAAGCACTGAGCAAGCAATACAGCTTTGCGCAGGTGATCCCGATCAGCGCTCGCAAGCGCGACGGGCTTGACGTGCTGCTGGGCAAGATCGTGGATGTGCTGCCGATGGGTGAGCGCTATTACCCGAAGGACCAGTACACCGACCAGCCGATGCGATTCATGGCGGCGGAACTGATCCGGGAGCGGATCCTGGTGGAGACGGGCGAGGAAGTTCCCTATGCGTCGGCGGTCGTGATTGAGCGGTTCGAAGAACCGGCGCAGCAGGTGGATGCGAGGAAGCGCACGGCGAAGCTTCCGGTTACGCGGATTGCCGCGGCGATCTATTGCGAGCGCGATGGGCAGAAGGCGATCCTGATCGGCAAGGGGGGCGCGAAGCTGAAGGAGATCGGGACGGGCGCGCGCAAGGAGATCGAGTCTCTGCTGGGGACGAGGGTTTTTCTGGAGCTGCACGTCATTGTCGAGCCGCACTGGCGCGAGTCGCGGAGGTTTGTGGAGTCGCTGGATTGGCGCAATCAGCTGGAGAAGCTTTCGTCGGCCCAGCCTGGGGATGAAGAAGGCGCAGAAGAATAGGCTGACACGCAAGCTGCCGGAGCCGACGAGCGTTGCAGCTAGTCGTCAGGGTTCTTGGCGGAACCTGCCGACGACGCGGGCGAGGCCGTCGCCTGAGGATGCGAGTGGATGACCTGGATGTCGTACATGACTTCAGTCCACCACCACGCGCCGAAGGAGACGACGGTCATGACAACGGCGAGAACAGCAATGCGTGCATAAGATGTCGGGGCTTCGTGGGAGCGGGCCACAATGAGCAGGCCGCATCCTCCGAGAAGAAGCAGTACGGTTTCAGCCAGCGGCGGATCTCCGTAGATGCTTTGCATCGAATGGAGAACGTGGTTCACGACGAGCGAATAGATTCCATAGCCTGCCACGATGGCGGGGGGAACAAATGTGAGCACCTGCAAAAGCGGACGGCTTGACCACCGCTTTCTCCAAGTGGCGCAGATGCCGAACGCGCAAAGCCAAAAGAGGATGAAGCCGTTGAGCGTGGCGCCGCGAAGCACATTGATCTGGTCGAAGTACTGTTTCAACCGTTCGACTTTGTCTTCGCCCTGCATCAGGAGAGCGCTTTCCTGCAGGCGGAACAGGTCGGTCACGCGAGACTCGAATTTCTGGGGCGTATCGTTGGGAACGGAGCCGGGGCAGAGGCCGAAGGAATGCTCCTGCGCTTCGGTCGGCTTGAAGGGCAGGGTCATATTGCGGATCAGATGTTCGGTGCAGTACTCCTGCGTGTACACGGCCTGGCGGATCATGGTTTCGTTGGGAAGCATGCCGAACACTTCGTCGTCGAAGACGTCCATGGCGATGCGCGAGATCGCCGAACCGAGCAGATAGCCGAAGGCGATCAGCACCGCTGCTGCAAGGGCGCCTTGCGTTGACTTGGGGGCGGCAGAGAGATCGAAGGTGATTCCAGCATGCGGGCCCCGAGGAAACATGTGTTTGAGAACGATGAGCCAGGGAAGGGCCAATGCGCCGACAACCAGGATTTCGAACGCAAACTTCAATGCATCTGACATCGGGATGGCAGTATAGCGTGGACCCAGGTTGCGGCGCGACGAGATTCCGCGAAGAGGAAACTAGTTGCACGACAAGGTGCGGAGATTCAGGCGCCGCGTACGGCGCCGCGCGACTCGGCCTTCACGTTGTACATGCGACCGTCGGCGAGTCCAATGATGGTGTGGACCGAGGTGCCGTCATCGGGAGAAGTGGAAACGCCAACGCTGGCGCTGACACAAAGTTCCAAGCCGTTCTTCATGCGGAAGCGGGTGTCCATCAGCGATCGCAGCAGATAATTGGCATGGGCGAGGCCTTCCTTTGCCGTGGTGGCAGGCATAAGGATCACAAACTCATCGCCTCCATAACGGAAGCAGAGGTCCTGCTTCCGGCTGAGCTCCTGAAGACGCTGACCGGCGCGCGCGAGCAATTCGCTGCCGACGAGATGTCCATGCGCGTCGTTGACCAGCTTGAATTGGTCGAGGTCGATGAAGGCGAGACTTACAGGGCGGCCGGTGTGGGCACTGCGATCGATCTCCCAAGCGAGCATTTCATAGAGATGGCGCACGTTGAAGAGGCCGGTAGTGTCGTCGGTAATGGTGAGTTGCTGGATGCGGGAGACGTCGCGCGCGTTTTCAATGGCGATGGCGGCGTGATCGGCCAGAATATGCAGGAATGCGATGGTGTAGTCGGTGAGCTGGTTGGCGTGGGGATTGAAAATCTCAATGGCCCCGTGCGTACCTTTGCGCCCGCGCAGAGGCAGCGCGATGACCGATTTGATCTTGGGAGATTCGGGCGCGCCGGGACCATTGAGCCGCGGATCTTTTTCGGTTTCAGGAACGATGAGCGTCTCGCCGTTCTCCACTACCCATCCCGCGACGCCTTCACCCACCTTGACACGCAGATCGCGCAGCGCCGCTTCTTCGCATCCCGAGGCGATGGCGTAGTAGAGCTCCTGTTTTTGGTCATCGACCATCAGCAGGGTCCACAGGTCGGCCTCGATGATGCGTTCCATGTGATCGATGATGGTGCGCAAAATCGAATCCAGGTCGAAGTTGGATGTGAGCGACCGAGCCAGCTGATGGAACACGAGCAGATCGTCAATCGGGATTCGATGATCGAGTTCGTTGGTCATGGACCGAGCCTGAGCCATTCTTGCATACAGTTGATGGTGCGAACAGTGGCGCTTGTTGACGAATGAAAGTATTCGTTCCTGGAGATGGCATCTGCTGCCGCACCCAGTGTTGAGGACGTCCTGGTGACGGACGGAGACTGCTGTCTCGCATTGTGCGAGCGGATGCAGCCTTGCGAAATCGACCGCGATTAACCTCCGATGTGAACCATGGAGCGAGACGGCTTGAGGAACCCGGGCTCACCGATGTGGTGGCGGGCTTCCTTTGCGTAGACCGTGCGCACGATGTAGGCACGAAGTTCCTCATCGTTTTCGCCGGCCCGCATGTGGCCGTAGAGATCGTGTTCGATCTGGGAAAAGAGGCAGGTGCGGATTTTGCCGTCCGAAGTGAGGCGTACGCGGCTGCAGGCTCCGCAGAACGCTTGGGTGACTGGAGCGATGATGCCGATTTCGCCGACGCCATCGGAGAACGTGTAGCGGCGGGCAGTTTCGCTGGGCTCGCGCGGAGGCAGCGGAACAAGGGGCATGACACGGTTGATGCGCTCCACGATTTCACCCATGGAGACCACGATCTCGGGCGACCAGAGGCGGTCTTCTTCGAGGGGCATGAATTCGATGAAGCGGACGACGAGGTTTTCGTCGCGGGCAAAACGGGCAAAGCCCTCGATCTCGCCGTCGTTGAATCCGCGAAGGAGCACGCAATTGATCTTGAGAGGCGTGAGGCCGGCATCGCGGGCGGCGCGCACGCCGGCAAGCACTCTCTGGTAGCTGCCGGGAACTCGCGTGATGCGCTCAAAGATCGCCGGATCGACGGCATCCATGCTGACGGTCACCCGGTTGAGTCCAGCATTCTTGAGGGTTTGCGCCAAGCCTTCGAGAAGATGGCCGTTGGTGGTCAGCGCCAACTCGAGGCGGTGGCCGGACGGGGTGCGGAGCGCGGCCAGGGCGGCGACGAGATCGATGAGACCACGGCGCAGCAGAGGCTCTCCTCCGGTAAGCCGGACCTTTTCGATTCCCAGGGATACGAAGAGCTTGATGAGGCGGAAGTATTCGTCGATGCCAAGCTCAGGATAGAGAGCGCCCAACTCGCCGGTGCGGCAGTAAACGCATTTGTAATTGCAGCGATCGGTGATGGAGACGCGGAGATCGTGGATGTCGCGGCCGTGACTATCCTTCAGCCGGCTGGCGGGCGACACGGTTGTCTCGATTGGGGAAGCGGTAACCATCTACCCCTTTAAGGCTATACCGTTTCGAGGATCGGTGCATTGCCGGTGCAGGGAGCGGGCGAAAGCCTCTTAATCAATGCGCGGGGAGCCGCGTCGCAAAATGAAGCCCGTCAGGCCGAATCCGATGATGAGAATCACGGCGAAGGCGAAGTAGTAGGCCATGGGATGCACCCAGCCCGGGGAGTACGTCAGATCCTGTCCTACCCACAGGAGGAGAACGGTAGCGATGACGGCAAATTGTCCGGCCAGGACGAGAAACGTGTGGCCCAGGTCGCGCCGACGATCCAGTGCTTCCACTTGGTCGGGGGTGAGATTGCGTTCTTCAGGGGGAAGCAGGGTATTTGCCATTGCTGTTCGATCTCCCGGCGGGGTCCTGATCTGTCCCGCCACTATGTCGATTCAATCACATGCGACGGGTACTGCGCCACCTGAAGAGCCAATGCCCGCGGAGTGCAGCGCGCTTTACGATCAGACTAAAAAGCGAATTGATGCAGCCTGGAAGACCGGACCCCTACTCGGTCAGGAAGGCCAGGGACTGCAGCGTGGTGATCTCGAATGGCTTTCGGCAGCGCACATTGGCGCAGGCCAGCTTGTCATCGCGGCGCACCATATACGATTGCGCTTTGGCGAACCGGGCGCGATCGCGTTCATCGGCATGACGGGGCAGTTGCGGTTTCTTGCGGCGGACGACCCAGGTGACTTTGTACTCGGAAGCCTGTCCGCACTTGGGGCAGGTCAGAGTGTGGGTGCGCATCTCAGTGGACTCGTTAAAAAACTCGCGTTCTTCCATGGTCCGAGGTCCCAACCTGCATGGAAGCCGGATCAGGAGAGCGTCCGGCCTTCACGCATGGTATTAACTATTTCATAGTCGTCCTAGCCATGAGGAAACGCAAGCCGGGCAAATTCTCAGCAACGAAGGCGGTGAAGGCGAATGCGCGCCAGCGCGTGGGACAGCCAAAGTCGTCTCGTGTGATCCAGGACAAGCCGCGCTCAGGACGGGATGCCAAGTACAAGGCCAAGGTCGATGAACTGATGCGAGGAGAGGAGTAGCGGGATGGCGAAGGCGGTTGGTATTGGAGGCGTTTTCCTGAAGGCGCGGGATCCGAAGGCGCTGGGAGCCTGGTATGCGGCGCATCTGGGCATCCCCCAGGGCGGGATTTTCGAGGGGCCGGAGTCGGTGGGGACGTCGGTGCTCACGCATTTTCCGGCGGACACGAAGCATTTCGGCGACGGGCCGCAGCAGGTGATGGTGAACTTCAGGGTGGACGATCTCGACGGGCTGTTGACGCAGCTTGAGGTTGCGGGCGTGCGCATCGATCCAAAACGCGAAGGCGGCGAGTACGGCAAGTTTGCCTGGATCTGGGATCCGGAGGGGAACCGCGTAGAGCTGTGGCAGCCAGCGGCTGAGTAACTTAATTCAGGAGCAGAAGCAAGCTTGCGGCGAGCGCGAGCGGCATGGCAACGGCGCCGACCTTGAAGAATTCCCATGCCGTGATCTCGACGTTCTCGCGACGCAGGGCGATCAGCCAGAGAATCGTGGCAAGAGAGCCGGTGACGGTGAGGTTCGGTCCCAGGTCGACGCCAATAAGGAGGGCGTGCGAAATCAATCCCGATTCCCCCGCCTGCTGAATCGCCGCGCCACTCATGAGGCCCACGGGCAGGTTGTTCATGCCGTTGGAAAGCAGCGCGACGGCGAAGGCGGATGCACCCTTGGCGATGACAGCGGGCGCATTAGCAAGGGCTTGAAGCCCGGCGAGCCCTGCCTGGAGGAGGCCCCGATTCTTGAGCGCTTCGACGATGACGAAAAGCCCCGCGACAAGTGGCAGAACAGACCAGGAAACATCTTTTGCGACCCGCGGCGCCAGGGATCGATTGCGGGTTGCGACAGCCACGAGAACAAGCAGCGCTGCCGCGCAGGTTGGAGCGCCGAGGGGAATTCCAATTGCCGACGAGAGCATGAGGGCAAGAGCGGCCAGCAGCAGGCCGGCCAGCGCCATTTTCCCTTCGGTGGTTAAGGGGGTCTCGCGCAACTCGCCTTCAAGGGGGTCGCGCAATTGCGCGCGGCAACACCAGCGCAATGCGAGAAAAGTAACGGCAATGGAAGCGATCGACGGCAACAGGAAAATGTGCAGCCAAGGTATCAGGGGCGGCATGCGGCGGTCGAATACCACAAGGTTGGCCGGATTCGAGATGGGGAACACGAAGCTGGCCGCGTTGGCGATGAGCGCACACGCCAGCAGATAGGGTTTGGGGCCGGTGCGAATGCGGCGCATCACGGCGAGCACTGCCGGCGTAAGGACGACCGCCGTGGCGTCATTCGAGAGCAGCGCCGTGACGACGGTGCCGACAAGATAAATCAGCGTGAAGAGGCGGCGGGGCGAGTGGCGGGCGTGCCCTGCAGCCACACCCGCGGCCCAGTCGAACAGATGCTCCATGCGGGCAATTTCAGCCAGGACCATCATGCCGGTGAGAAAGAGATAGACGTCGACTCCCTCGTAGACCGCGGCGGCGGCCTGGCGGACAGAAATGAGGCCGGTGACGACAAGGACGAGTGCCCCTCCGCAGGCCCAATACGCCTCCGGGGTTCCGCGGGGGCGCAGGAGGATGAGGAGAATGCTGGAGAGCGCGATGGCCCAAACCAGGATGGGAATGATGGGCGCGGAATGCAAGAAGGGCGAGGACCTCCAAAAGAAAATACTACCGGCGAGTGTGGTGCGATCAGCCCAAGTTGGACATCGGGGTGTCTTTCCGAGCAGGGGCGGGTCTTCGTTTGTCTTACAGAAGAAAGCAGTGTGAGACGAGTGTCTTACACGGGATTGGATGCTGTCTTGCAGCGAGAACAGAGAAGTTGTCCGGGTGCCGATCTCTCAACGCGAGGCGTTATCGAGGCAGGCTTTCGAACCAGTCAGCGAGGTCTGCGTAGCCGCGTTCGCGGGCGAACTGGGCGGGAGTTTTACCTTGCTCGGTCTGATGATGCGGATCGGCTCCGTGGGAGATGAGCAATTCAGCCAGGTCGCGGCGGTTGGCTGTGGCGGCGGAGAAAATGGGGGTGAATCCGCCGGCCTGAACGGCGTCGGGATCGGCATCGGCCTTGAGCAAGAGCTGTACCGTCTCGCGATTTTTGCCGATGGCCATTGCGGCGTGGAGCGGATGATTGTGTTGAGCATTGCGGGAAACGGCGTCAACCGCGGCTCCGTGGGCCAACAGGAGCGCGACCACTCCGGGTGTGCCGAATGCGGCAGCGAGATGAAGGAGAGTCCAGCCGTCGCCGGAAAAGACCTGGGCACCGTCGGTGTTGTCTTGGAGCAAGTCGCGCAGGCGGGTTTCGTCGCCCAGGGCCGAGGCCTCGAAGATGTCGAGCTGAATGCCGCGCTCGGCGCGCTGCGAAAGAAAGAAATCGCGCGCCATGATCTGTCCAGTGTAGATGGACCAGAGCAGCGCGGAGACTCCCTGGGGGTCGCGATATTCGAGAAGGGCAGGGTCGGCGGCGACTGCGTCGGCCAGTTCCGCTGTGGCTCCGCTTTGGATGAGACGCAGCAGACTCTGGTTCACTGATGACCCGCGCTGTACGGGCCCGGAAGAATCGATCCCGATGGAGCGGCTGCTGATTCAGGCTCGCCTTCCACCGAGGTTCTCTTGGAGAAGATGCGGAACTGGACGACGAGGTCGAGCATCACGGGAACGGGCTTGCCATCTTTGATGGCCGGTTGAAATTCGGCCTTGCGGATGGTGTCGACCGCGTTCTCATCGAGTCCGAATCCGATGGGCCTGCTCACGACGATTTCCGCGGGCTTACCGTCGGCGCCGATCACGGCGTGATACAGGGCCATGCCGGCCACGCCGCCGGTTTGCGCGTACTCGTTGGAAGGAGCCTCGATATTCGAGAGCAGCCGGGCCTTCTGGTCCACGTTGTTGTCAAAGAGAACGCCGGACGCGGTTGGCTGGAAGTTGGTGTGATCCGCGACCGACTTGTAATAGAGCTTCCAAAAGTCGGGCATGCCGGCGATCAGGCGGTCGTCGAGACCGATGGAAAAGACGTTGCCCACGGCACCGTTGAGCAGCTTGAGGGCGTGAGCCGGGGACGTGGTGGTGGTGACCCCGCGGTCGCCGGTTGGGACCTCGCCCGATGTTGCGGAGGCCTCATCAGCGTCCGTGGTTTGATTGTCGGTGGCTGCCGGAGCGGGCGGGGCCGGCTGTTCCTTGTCGTCCTTATCTTTCGACTTCTTCTTTTTGGGCTTGACCACGAGTTCGCGATCGATGGTGATCCTGACGATCTTCTTTTTCGGCGTGATTCGCACCCGGTCAACGGCCTTGGTGGGGTCCTCGTTGGGAGTGGCGCCGAGGAAATGCAAACCGTAGCGAACGCCTTCCAGTTGGAGCTTGCGCTTTTCGAGGTGCAGCTTGTCGATCTGCAGAAGGTTCAGGGTGAACGATCCGTGCGGAGAGTGGCCGATCAGACCGCCGTACTCGTTGAAGCTGAGGTTGTTATCAAGATAGCCTCCGCGGAGATAGATCGACTTGCCGACGAGCATCTGGCGAAGGTGCTCCTCAAGGACGGAGTCGGAGGGGGTGACTTCCTGAGGCGACGCCTCGGCGGGGGTAGCGGGTGACTGCAAGATTGGCGCGGAAGCAGCCGGAGCGGAGGCAGCGGGCAGGGCGGCGAGTGCCGCGCATACGCCAACTTGAGCCAGAACCGCACCGGGCCGCCATGCGCGAAACCGGGGGAGTGACATACGCATTGGGCAAGACCTTTCGGGCCCACTTTAGCAGCAGTGGGAACCAAAGGGATGCGAGAATCCGAGGGTAACCCGTTACCAGGGTGTCATTTGGGTAAATGATTCGGCTTAGCACGTGCACTCAAGCGCCATAGGATGCGCCGGAAAAGGCCGAGGGCGCGGCGCAGGTCGGCAGGGCGAAGATTCAGGCGGCGAAGCAGCAAGCCAAGATCGTGACGGTTGGCAGGCCGCATGAGGCGGGGCGAGTAGTTTGCTGCCACCATAGTCTGCTCGATCAGGTCCGCCAGGGCATCGAGTGAGCCCGAAGTTGCGGGAGGGTCCTGCTTCACGGGCGAGGCAGGAGCCGGGGCAGGTACGCGGGTAGAGAGCTCGTAAAGACAGACGGCAGCGGCCTGGCCGAGATTCATGGAGGGCTGGGACGGATGCGTGGGGATCTCGACGAGCAGGTGACAGTAGGACAGGTCATCGCGGGTTAGGCCATGCTTTTCGGGTCCGAAGAGGAGGGCGACGCGGCCGCCGTGTTCGAGTTCGTCGCCGACGAGCGGCGCGAGTTCCGGGAGCTGAACGACGCGTTGCTCCGGTTTGCGATGCGCGAGGGTGCCGGTACCGAGCACGAGCGTGCACTGGCGAACCGCTTCAGCGAGGCACTGCGTGCTGCGGGCGTTTTGAAGCAGGCTCTCGGCACCCACCGCGGACCTGGCTTCGCGCCAGTGCGGTTCAAACGGAGCAACGGCAGTCAGCTGACTCAGACCGAAGTTGGCCATGGCGCGCGCCACGGCGCCGATGTTGAGTGGATTGCGCGGCGAGACGAGGACGACGGAGATGCGGTCGAGCTGGTCCGAGGGGAGCATGTTGGTGAACAAACAGAGATTGTAGAACCGCAACGCGCGGTTGTTACACTCGACACGGATGGACCCCGATTCGAACACATTGCCGGCGGAAGTCGAAGCGCTGTGCGAAACGGCGCGCTGGTGCTATGCGCGCGGATGGGTCCCGGCGACCAGCGGCAACTTCAGCGTGCGAGCCGGCGGGCACATCCTGATCACGCCGACGGGGCTCGATAAGGGCACGCTTGCGCCGGAGGACCTGCTCGAAATCGATCTCGAGGGCCGGGCCATCGCGGGCAGCGGCAAGCCATCGGCGGAAACGGGTTTGCATACTGTGATCTATCGCGAGCGGCACAGGGCAAAGGCGATTCTGCACGTGCACTCCATTTGGAACACGATGATGTCGGGGCGGTTTGCGAAACAGGGGCATGTTGCGATCGAGGGCTACGAGCTGCTGAAGGGTTTGGCTGGGGTGATGACCCATGAACACCAGGAGAAGGTACCAATCATCGCGAACTCGCAGGAGTACCGCGTGCTGGCCGAGGAACTTGCTGCAACGTTGACCAGGCATCAGGATGCACACGGGGTGCTATTGAGCTCGCATGGGCTTTATACTTGGGGCAATTCGGTGGCCGAGGCGCGCCGGCACCTGGAGGCACTCGAGTTTCTGTTCGAGGTGGAAGGGCGGCGACTGGGCGGGGTTGCCTGAGTTTCCGGTATTCCCCAATCTCAGAATCGAGAGGCGGGCAGCCAAGGCCTTGGTCTGAGGAGATTCCCCATGGCAGTTCTCCGGTTTCCCAATGAGTCAGAGCAAACGTTGAGCGCGGATGAAGACGTTCGCGCGGTTCTTGCGCCGCTGGGCATCGACTACGAGCGCTGGAACCTGGATCGCGTGGCGGCCGATTGCCCGGCCGACGATGTTTTGCGCGCTTACGCCGAGGAGATCGACGAGATGAAGCGCAAGGGCGGCTACGTGACGGCGGACGTGATTGATGTGAACCCGCAGACGCCGAATCTTGAGACGATGCTGGCCAAGTTTGACAGGGAGCATACGCACGACGAGGACGAGGTGCGCTTCATTCTTGCGGGACGCGGGATTTTCTTTCTGCATGTGGGTGAGCGCGTGGCTTCGGTGGAGGTGGGGCCGGGCGATATGCTGAGAGTTCCGCGCGGCACCACGCACTGGTTCACCTTGTGCGAAGATCGCCGCATCCGCGCCATTCGCTGGTTCCAGGACACAAGCGGCTGGACGCCACATTACACCGATTCAGGCGTGGACAAGAATTACCAGCCGCTGTGCTTTGGGCCGGCGTACCTGGGAGCTCGCGTGAAGGGCTCGCTTTTCTTTGACGAGAACGCATGAGCGAACCGCAGCCGCGCGTGTATTTGCTTGATGTGGAGGGCACGGTTGCGCCGCTGACTCTGACGACGGAAGTGCTGTTCCCGTATGCGCGGAAGCACTTTCCTGATTTCCTGAAAAAGAGCCGTGACGATGCCGATGTACGTGCGGCGCTGGCATTGCTTGCGCAGGAGAATCGAGCAGAGAAGGCGACCGGTATTCCGCGATTGCCGGAGGTGACCGATCCGGAGCAGGTAGAAACACCGCGATTTCGGCTCGATGCGATGGTGTACCTGACATGGCTGATGGATCGCGACCGGAAGTCGACGGCGCTGAAGAGCCTTCAGGGGAAGATCTGGAAGTCGGGTTTCGAAAGCGGGGAGTTGAAAGGGACGCTGTTTGATGATGTGCCGGGGGCGTTCAAGCGCTGGGTCGGGACCGGAAAGGTCGCGATTTACTCCTCGGGCAGCGTGGAAGCGCAGCGACTGCTGTTTGGCCATACAAACCACGGTGATTTAACTCCGCTGATCGCGAACTACTTTGACACGCGCACCGGGCCGAAGATGGAACGTGCCAGTTATCGAGCCATCGCCGCGGAGTTAGGAGTTTCGCCGGACGGAGTGCTCTTTTTTTCTGATGCGGTGAAGGAACTGGATGCGGCGCGGGAGGCCGGTTGCCAGACCCGGCTGGCCGTTCGGGAAGGCAACCCGGCGGTTGCGGATACGAACGGACACGCGAGGGTTGAATCCTTCGAGGCCGTGTAGGACTCTATCTTCTTGTGACGATCTGGACGAATCCTGCGGCAACGGCTCTGAACGAGTTGAGTCATGCGCCGATTGTGCGCTTCAGCGTGCTGGCGTTGAGCTCGATTTTCTTTCTTGTCGACCCGTTTGCAGCGATTCCGTCGTTTATCGCGATTACAGGAAGCGCCGACGCCGCCCGGCGCAAGCGCATGGCGCGCAAAGCAGCGCTGACCTGCTTTATTGTGCTGACCAGCTTTGCGCTGGCGGGGCAGCTGATCTTCAAGATGTTCGGCATCACGCTGCCGGCGTTTGAGATTGCCGGCGGGATGATTCTGCTGCTGATCGGTCTCGACATGCTCGAGGCCAAGCGGTCGCCAACGCAGGAGGCGAGCGGTGATACCGAAGAGGGTGCGGCGAAGGAGGATGCGGGCATCGTGCCGCTCGGAATTCCCATGCTGGCCGGGCCCGGAGCGATCTCGTCGGTGATGGTGCTGGTGGGTACGGTTCCTTCCTTTCTCCACTGGCAGATGGGCGCCATCCTGGGAGCGATCGCCGTCACGGCACTGGTCAGTTATTGGGTCCTCGCCGGGGCGGGACGGGTACGTGCTGTGCTGGGGGAGACCGGCATCCGTATCCTGGTTCGAATCATGGGCCTGCTGCTGGTGGCGCTGGCGATGCAGTTCTTCGTGAATGGATTGACGGACCTGGGGATTATCGCGAGACAGCAGTAAAAGACAGCGGAAGTTGCGGGACAGGATGGTCCAGTGCGTTTCTGGCGCGTCTTTCCACAGGACTCGGGGCTTTCCCACAGGCATCTCGCCTTGCGCTGAGCGGGTTCGGTTGCTATTCTCAACAAGTCGCTTCGGGCGAATCCGATTGAGTCGGTCGTCTGTTGCATACGGGAATAGCCTGTGCTATTCTTAACAAGTTGCGAATGAAGCAGTGGAGCCTCCCGTGGCCTTTTCGGCCTGCCCAGTTGGGAAGTGGGAAGCCGGTTCGTAGGGTGAGTTGAGACAGCGATTTACGCGTCCCGAGCCCCTGTAGGGAATCCCGCAGAGAACAAGCCATTGCATGACCCAGGAGGCAAACCCTCTTGTGCGCCTTAGTGGCGCAGGCGATGCTGGTCGCTGTTTGATATTTTGCGCTATGCGAGCCCGGCCGGGCGTATTCCCGGCGGAACGGTAGGCTGCCTGGATCGGTTGGTTCGATCCGGAAAGCCTCAAACGAGTAACGGTCCAATGCTTGACTTGAGACTGGAACTTCGATAGTTTTAAAAGGTTCGCGCAAAAATGCTGGCGAACGCAATCAAGCAGAATAACCAGCAAGCGCAATCAAGTTCGAGGACACCCTGGCGTCAAAACCCAGGCCTCGATCCACAAGGGCCTCGCTCAGGCGATGTGCTCTCAAGGATCTTTGACAATAAGGTTGAACGTGCCAGTCGTGAGAGTCGATCAGGTTTGGCTTGATCATTCTCACAAGGTAAGGTGCTCAATGCAGCGATGCATGGAGCACGGTCGAACTCATCAGACCTCCGTCTAGATGGGTCGACAACAGGTTTCAAACGAGAGTTTGATCCTGGCTCAGAATCAACGCTGGCGGCGTGCCTAACACATGCAAGTCGAACGAGAAAGTGGTAGCAATACCATGAGTAAAGTGGCGCACGGGTGAGTAAC
>Ga0070731_10001513_pt1 | contig 23926 bp, 28 predicted proteins | sample Coa_R1_2_FD_66448 | JGI IMG/M metagenome (GOLD analysis project Ga0070731, IMG submission 66448) | Surface soil microbial communities from Centralia Pennsylvania, which are recovering from an underground coalmine fire - Coalmine... | ecosystem: Environmental > Terrestrial > Soil > Unclassified ... | reverse complement strand
CTTGATCATGCCGACGGCGCGTTCGGCCGCCGGGGTGATCACCACTTTGGCACCGAGGAAACGCATGAGTTTTCGCCGCTCGACGCTAAAGGGCTCCGCCATGACCAGCACCAGAGGATACCCCTTGGCGGCGCAGACCATGGCGAGGCCGATGCCGGTGTTGCCGCTGGTCGCTTCGATGACGGTCTGGCCCGGCTTCAGTGCGCCGGACTTCTCGGCCGCTTCGATCACGCCGATGGCAAGGCGATCCTTGACCGAGCCCAGAGGATTGAAGGCCTCGACCTTGACGAACAGGTTCACGCTGGCCGGCGCCAAGCGGTTGATGCGCACCACGGGCGTGTTGCCGATCGTCTCCAGAATGCTCGAGTATCGTTTTGCCATGGATCACCTGTCCGGGTTGACGATGTTAATAGGCTTGCCCGCGGCGTAGGCGTTGACCTGGTCGAAGATGTCGGAGAACTGGATTTCGTATTCGTCGCGCGAGACATAGCCGATGTGGGGCGTGCAGACGACGTTGTCCATGGTCAGCAGCGGATGGCGGGTGTCCCGCACCGGCTCTTCCTCGAACACGTCCACCGCCGCCATGCCCGGGCGCCCCGCCTTCAGGGCGGCCGCCAGCGCGCCGGACTCGATGAGCTGCGCGCGGCTGGTGTTCACCATCAGCGCCGTGGGCTTCATGCGCGCCAGGTCGACGGCGGTGACGATGCCGCGCGTCGCGTCGAGCAGACGCATATGCAGGGAAATGACGTCGCATTCCGCAAAAAACGTTTCCTTGGAAGGCGCGACCGAATAGCCGTCGGCCCTTGCGCGCGCCAGCGTCGCCTCCCGCGCCCACACCAGCACCTTCATGCCGAACGCCTTCGCGTATCCCGCGACCACGCTGCCGATCCTGCCGTAGCCGTATATCCCCAGCGTTTTGCCGCGCAGCGTGCTGCCGACGCCTACCTGCCACGTCCCCGCCCGCAGCGACGCCATCTGCCGAGGGATCTGGCGCATCGCCGCGATCACGAGGCCCCAGGTCATCTCGGCGGTCGCATACGACGGCGTACCGGCATGCATGTTGGAACACACCATGACGCCGAGCCGGGTGCAGGCGTCGATGTCGATGTGCGGGTACACGCTGCGCTGGCTGATGAGCTTCAGCTTCGGCAGGCGCTCGAGCAGCGGCGCGCGGATTTTCGTGCGCTCGCGTATCAGCACCAGCGCCTCGGCGTCCTTCAGCCGCGCCGCCAGTGCATCCACTTCCTGCACGTGATCATTCCAGATCGTGACGTCATGTCCCGACAGCTTGCGGAAGCAGGCAAGCGTGCGCAGGGTGTCGTGGTAATCGTCGAGTATCGATACTCTCATGGGCTGCGGCTAGCCGCCCAGCGCGGCGATCTTGCGTTTCGCTTCCTCGACGAACATCCCGCGCGGGAATTGTTCGATGTACAGCTTCAGGTCCTCGGGATCGTCGCTGTCCCTGACCCCTTCCCAGAATTCCGTCTCCGCCTCGCTGCTCTGCGCGCCGGCCGCGGGCGGCGGCATGGCGAGCGGCTTGGCGAGAACTTCATCGGGATCCTCGGGGGGCTTGCCCGCGAGGATGCGCTTGAGCGCATCGGCGAAACTGCGCGCGCTCTGGTAGCGCTGATCGACCTCTTTGGCCAGAGCGCGGGCGATGACGCGGTCGAATTCGGACGGAACCTGCACGATCGCGGAGGGCCAGACCGGGTCTTCCTGGATGATTTTCGCCTGCAACCCCCATTGATTCGCCGCGTCGAACGGTTTCTTCCCCGTGAGGAACTGGTAAAAAATGATGCCGGCCGAAAAGACGTCCGTGCGCCGGTCTAGCGTCAGCCCCTGGATCTGCTCCGGCGACATGTAGGCCGGCGTGCCGACCATGGTGCCGACCCGCGTAGCCTCGGCCTGCGGCGCATCGGGGTCGGCGACGCGCGCCACGCCGAAATCGGTGAGCTTGGCATGGCCGCTGGCGTCGATCATCACGTTGGCTGGCTTGATGTCGCGGTGGATGATCCCCGCCTCGTGCGCGAACTCGAGCGCGTCCAGCAGCTCGAGCATGAGGCGGAAAATCGACTTGATGTCGAACTGCTCCTTGGCCTCGAAGTAGTCCTGGAGCTCCTTGCCCTGGATGTGCTCCATCACGATGTACGCGAGGTCGCCTTCGGATCCGAAGTCGTACACCTGCACGATGTTGCGGTGGTTGAGCCGCGCCACGGCGCGCACTTCGCGCTCGAAGCGCACGGCAATCATGCGCGCGGCCTCGGCATCGAGCTTGCGGGTGAGGATGGTCTTGATCGCCACCCTGCGGTTCAGGTTGGGGTCGAGCCCGTCGTACACCAGGCCCATCGCCCCCTTGCCGAGGACGCCATGGATCTTGTACCGGCCGAGCGAAGCGAGTTCGTTTTCCACCGTGGCTGCAATACTAGTGGGACTTGCGGCAATGGCGAAATCGAATACTTCGCAAAAACCCGCCCCTATCCCGGAACGCAGGAAACGAAAAGGGCCTGCATCACTGCAAGCCCTTGTTATATCTGGCGCGTACATTCACGGGACGACATTGGTTCTGGGGGTGTAAAGCGGCACCTTTTCCCCATAACCCCGGATTTCGGCCTCTGCCACCTTGGCCAGATCGAAGCCCGGACAGCGCTCCGCGGTTTTCTCCGCCAGCAGGATGCGGGTGCCGTACTCCTTGTTGAGCGCCTCGATCCGGGAGGCAAGGTTGACCGCGTTGCCGTGGACCGTATAGCTGAGCCGGCCGCGCGAGCCGACCGCTCCCGCCACCACCTGCCCGGTCGAGATGCCGACCCGGTTGCGCACGCGCACGCCGGCAAAATCGCGCTCGTCCGCAGCGCGCACCAGTTCGATCGCTGCGCGCAAGGCATTGGCGCCGTGATCGGGGTCGGCGAGCGGCAGGTTGAACACCGCGAGCACCGCGTCGCCCTGGAACTGCGTGATCACGCCGCGATGGCGCTCCACGATGTCGCCCGCGACCGCGAAGTAGGCGTTCAGGAACTCGATCACGCCCTGCGGCCCGAGCGAATCGGTCAGTTGCGTGAAATCTTCGATGTCGCACAGCAGGACGGTAGCCTTGGCCTCGGCAGGCTCGAGGCGGCCGCCTTCGGCGAGCAGGCGCCGCGCGACTTCCTCCGGGAGCAGGCGACCCAGGGTCGCGCGAATGATGCTGCGCTCGCGCAGACCCTCGACCATCTGGTTGAACGAACGGTTCGCCTCGTCGAATTCCGCGATCCTGCTCTCCGGCAGCACCGGTACGTCCTCCAGCCGGTCCTCGCGGACCGCCGCTGCCGCGCGCGCGAGCGCTTCCACCGGGCCGCTCAGGCGCCGGCCCGCGAGCGCGGCGGCAAGCACTGCGAGCGCAAGTACGGCCAACCCTGCTCCCAGCGATAGCGCCAGGCGCCGCATCTCGGCACCCTGGTCGCCGCGCTCCGCGTTGATATAGATGCCGAGATTCCAGGGAGTCGCGCCAGTCCCCGGAATCTGCCGGTAGACGTAGACATAGCTACTGTCGCCGATCTTGGCGCCGACCGCGTGCGAGCGGGTCAGGGCGCGCATGCTGATCGGCGTGGCGGCGCCCTGCGCCTGCAGGCGGGCAAGCACCGGGTCACCGACTTCAAGCACGCTCGGCAGCGGGTTGGCGCGCGACACTCCGCCCTGGGTCGCCGCCAGCAGGGGGTGCGCGAGCACGAAATCGTCGCCATAGAGAATGAACGCGGTGAACCTGTGTTCGGCGCCGAAGGCCGCAACTTCGCTCGACAGCCTGGCGACCGGCACCGACTGCCCGAACATCCCGAGAAAGCGGCCGCCACGCCGTAACGGCGTCTGATATACGAGCGCCGCGGCCTGCCGCGTCTGCGCCCAGAGCGGCGGCCGCCAGCTCGAGTCCTGCAACGTTTTTCCCCGCTCGAGCCAATCCATGATGTTGCGTCGGCCGGACCAGTCCTCGCGGAGGGTACCCGGGCGATCCCGCGTCCAGCGCTGGGCCTGGCCGGAGGGATCGATCAGAACCAGTGCGCCGCCCTCGTGCATCGCGCCGACCAGGCCTGTCATGAACGCATCGAGCTGGGGGCGGCGCCGGAGGTCGATCCGGCCCTCGGAGAAAGCGCTCGCGACCCAGGCAGATTGCGCGCGCACGGGCTCGAGTTCGGCGTCGATGCGGCGCTCGAGCGAATCGAGCAGGTATTCGGTATTCTGCGCGAGCATCACCTGCGTCGCGCGCAGGTCGCCGGCGCCGCTCAAATACAGCGTGATGCCGGTCGAGGCCGCGACGAACGCGCCCAGGCCGAACACCGCGATGGTCGCGAACCGGATCCGCCCCAGAGGCATGCCGGATTATCGCCCGCAAGCGGGCAAAAGCCGTTTGCGGCCGCGAGACCGACGGCGGCTAGCGGCCCAGAGACTCCATCGGGATTGTCCCGGCCAGCCCGTCGTCGGCGACGCGCTTTTGCTCGTCAGAGAGCGTCGAATAGAGATTCTTCGCGGCGCGGGAAATCTGCTCCATCGTCGCGGCTCGCCTTTGCTCTGCGGCGAGGCGACGGTCAATCTGGGCAAAAACATTTTCACCTGCCGCGCTACCTGTTTGTTCTCCCAGTTCCGAAAGGAACTCGAGCACTTCATCCTCGTAGGCCTGCCAGGCGCCGGCCTGCTCGGGCTTGAGTCTGAGGGCGAGCCGAAGGTTCGTCAGGCGCAGGCGAAGCTGGTCATTCGCGCTCAGGCGCGTAGCTTCCGCCGGCTGCTGCGCGCTGTTGTCCTGAGAAAAGCTGCGGCTCCCTCCGCCGCGCCGCGAACCTCCGCCAAACGGCGAACAGCCTTGCACGAGCATTGCAAGCAATAGCGCGAGTGTGAGACAGGGACGGTCGCGATTCATCGCGACGAACCGGCCGGGAACGCCAGGTCTAGGCCCGCCCCCAGGACCTGTCTCGGCCGCCGCCGTGGCCGTGGCCGAATCCGCGTTCACGGATATTTTTCGGTGCAAGCACCACGTCGGCCACTTTTTTCTGTTCCGCGCTCAGTGATTCATACAGCGGCTTGACGGTGGCGAGCTGATCGTCGATTTGCGCGATCGCGTCCGCGTGCATCTTCTGCCCCCGCTCCATGCGCTCGATCACCGACAGCTGCCGATGCTCGTGCTTGCCCTTGTTCTGCGCCATCTCCTTGTGCTTCTGCATCATCTTTTCGTGCCACTCATGCATCTTCTTCTCGCGCGCCGCCGCTTGCTGCCGCATGCTGTCGGCGAACGCATTCCACTGCGGCTGCTCCGCGTCGGTGATCCTGAGCGCCGTCCGGATATAGGCGAGGCGCGCCTCGACCTGCTCCGTCGGCTGGCTGAACGGGCGCTGCTGATACTCGTGCTGGCTTTGCGCGACGGCGGATCCCGCCGAAAAGGCAAGCGCGGCCGAAAATAGAGAGGCTCCGATTGACCGGTTCATGGCTTTCCCCTAGTCCTAGTAGTAGAACCGAACCATCTTTCACGTCCGGTTGCTCCTTTGCAACGCAAGAATTGCAACCAATTGCAACTGCCTCTGCTCTGCCTAAGGCCTTCTGTCTTCCAGCCGCTGATCGATACCGGTCGCGTCGCCTTTGCCTCGAGTTTGGCCCGGTGGGCGAATTTGTGCGGCACAGCAACCCGGTTTCCACGGAACCAAGCCAAGGCCCGTCTGTCGCACGAGTGGAGGAAGAGGGAGGAAAATCCGTACCAGCCACCGGACCGGAATGCCCGGGTTCGGCCACACCCTGAGGAGGAGGACATGAAGAAAACTGCGTTCGCCGCCGCCGTTGCGATGCTTCTTGCCGGTCCCGCGTTTGCCGCCGGTGACGACACCATTACCATCGGCATGACCGTTTCCCAGACCGGCGCTCTCAACGTCGATTCGGTCGCCCAGCTCAAGGGAGCGGAATACTGGCGCGATGAAGTCAACGCCGCCGGCGGCATCAAGGCGGGCGGCAAGCGCTACAAAGTCCGTTTCGTGGAGTACGACGACCAGTCGCAGGGCGGACGCGTCCAGCAGCTGTATACCCGCCTCATCGTCCAGGACAAGGCGCAGTTCCTGTTCGGGCCGTACTCGTCCGGGCTCACGGCGACCGCGGCCGTGATCAGCGAGCAGTATGGCAGGATCATGCTGATCGGCGGCGGTGCCGAAGCGAAAACCTACCAGCTCGGAAACAAGTACCTCTTTCAGTGCATCACGCCGGCCGACTACTACCTCACCGGCGCAATCCAGGCGCTCAAGGAAAAAGATGCCCGCGCCAAGGTCGCATTCGTGTATTCTGATGATCCATTCTCGAAGGCCGTCGTGGCTGCGGCTCGCGCGCAGGCCGTCGAGGCCGGGTTCACGGTCGCGCTCGACGAATCCTATGCGCCGAGCACCACGGACTTCAGTCCGATCATCAACAAGATCATCTCGTCCGGCGCGGATGCCTTTCTCGGGGGCGGCCACTATCCCGATGGCGCCACGCTCGCGCGCCAGCTCTACGATCAGAAGGCGCCGCTGAAGTACGTCGCGATCCTGGTCGCGCCGGACAGCCCGAAGTTCGCGACGCTCGGATCCGCCGCGCTCGGCATCACGGTGCCATCGCAATGGGAACCGCAGGTGAAGTACAAGCCGGATTTCGGGCCCACGCCGGAGGAATTCGCGAAGTCGTACCAGGCCAAGACCAGTCTTGAAGCCGATTACCACACGGCGTCCGGCTACGTGACCGGGATGCTGCTGCAGCACGCCATCGAGCAGGCGGGCTCGATCGAGCCCGAAAAGGTAACGGCGGCGCTGGAGAAAACCGACGTTACGACGTTCTTCGGCCGCGACAAGTTCTCCACCGATCCGAAGAGCCACGGCCTGCAGATCGCGCACCAGATGGTGCTCGCGCAGTGGCAGATGAAGAACGGCAAGCTCGAAAAAGAGATGGTCTGGCCTGACGCGGCCAAGACCGCCAGCCTCGTCTTCGCCCAGCACTGAGGCATGGCGATCCAAGGGAGCCGGATGCGCGCCCGGCTCCCCGCTCCTGATTTGCACCGGTGATCGGGCTGCTCGCCTCGATCCTGGACGGCGTGCTCGTCGGCGCAGTCTACGGCCTCGCTGCAATGGGAATCACGCTGATCTGGGGCGTGATGAACGTGATAAATCTCACCCACGGCGCGATGATCGTGGCGGGCATGTTCGGGCTGTACTTCCTCGTCGCTGCATTGGGCGTTCCCGCCTATGCGGCGCTGGCGCCGGTGCTGGTTGCCGGATTTCTCGTCGGCCTGGCGCTCTATTGGATAGCCGTGCACCGAATGGTCGGCCAGCCGCCGCTGATGAGCCTTCTGTCCACGTTCGCGGTGAACCTCGTGCTGATCGGGCTCGGCACCGCCGCGTGGGGCACCGTCCTCTTCAACGTCCAGGTCTCGCTTCCCGGTTTCAGCATCGGGCGCTACACCTTCCCGGGGACGCACATGATGGCGGCGGCCCTGACCGCGGCCATCGCCGGAGTGCTGTATCTCTTCCTGTATCGGACCCGAGCCGGAAAGGCGGTGCGCGCGGTCGCCGGAAACCGGGACGCCGCGGAACTCGTCGGCATCCCGACTACGCGCATTCTTGCGCTCGCTTTCGGCCTTGGGGTCGCACTCGCCAGCGTCTCGGGAGCGCTGATCGCGACCATGTTTCCATTTACCGTGCTCTCGGGCGACGCCTATCAGCTTAAGAGTTTCGTCGTCACCGTGCTGGGAGGGCTCGGCAACCCCACGGGGGCGCTGGTCGCAGGCATTGCGCTCGGCCTGGTCGAGGGGCTGGCCACGCCGTTCATGCCCGTGAGCTGGACGCTCGTCATCGAATTCGCGTTGTTCGTCGTGGTGCTGATCGCGCTCCCGGGCGGCCTCCTGTCCTTGCGCATCCGACGCCGCAGGACCTAGGCGGAACGCGAGCGCCCGATGATCCTCCGCCGCCCCTTCTTCTGGATCATCGGAATCGCGATGCTGGCGTTCGCCGCGGCGCCTCTCGGCAAGAACGTGGAGTTGCGCGAAAGCCTGGTGCTCGCTGCCGTCTACATTATCCTCGCGAGCAACCTGAACATGATGCTGGGCTACGCCGGGTATGTGAATTTCGGGAGCATCGTGTTTTTCGGGCTCGGCGGCTATTTCTGCCTCTTCCTGATGAGCGCCCGCGACTGGCCGCTGATACCGGCGATACTCGCGGGCGGGATCGCCGTGAGTTTCCTGGCGTTCCTTTTCGGGATCGGGATTCTCCGGTTGCGCGGCGTCTACTTCGCGCTGGCGACGATTGGCGTCAATGAAGCCGTGATGGCCTTCGTCAATAACTTCGAGCCATGGGGCGGGGCGACCGGCATCTATCTTTCGACCGGGATCTTCCAGCAGCTGGGCGGCCCGGCGTCGGCGCTCTGGATCGTCTACTACCTGCTCGTGGCCACCATGGGCCTTTCCCTGTACCTCAGCTATTTCGTGAAGAGATCCAAATTCGGCCTGGGCCTCCTCGCAATCGGACAGAACGAGGACGCGGCCGCGGTGCTCGGCGTGCCGACGCCCCGCTACAAGGCGCTCATTTACAGCGCGTCCGCGTTTCTGCCGGCGGTCGCCGGCGGCCTGTATTTCTTCAAGGGAGCCTTCATCCAGCCGCCGGATGCCTTCGATCTGCAGCTTTCGACCGAAGCCATCGTAATCACCATGCTGGGCGGCCAGGGCACGATCCTCGGCCCGGCCTTGGGCGCCTTTCTCTACGAGGAATTGCGCGGCTGGCTGCTTACCTCGGCGACGTTTTCCAGCTTTCAGCTGGTCATCGCCGGTGCGTTGCTGCTCGTGATCGTGCTGTTCGCGCCCGGCGGCCTGATGGGCCTTCTCCATCGGCGCTGGCCGAACCTGAAGAGGTTCCTGGAATGAGCGCACTGCTCGAGATCGAGAACCTGAGCAAGCGTTTCGGCGGCCTGCAGGCCGTCGGATCGCTCAGCTTCACCGTGGTCGAGCGCGAGATCCTCGGGCTGATCGGGCCGAACGGCGCCGGCAAATCGACCGTGTTCAACCTGATCAATGGCGTGTTTGCGCCGGACGGCGGCCGCATCAGATTCCGGGGCGCCGACATAACGGGCGAGCCGCCCCACCGCGTGGCGCGCTGCGGACTGGCGCGTTCGCACCAGATAGTGCAGCCGTTCATCGGCATGAGCGTGCTCGAGAACTGTACCGTGGGCGCCTGCTTCGGCCGCGGCAATCTGCCGCTCGCGCGGGCGCGCGAAACCGCGCGCGAGACCGCGGCCATGGTCGGTCTCGGGGACCGGCTGGAGACGCCTGCCTCCCAGCTGACAATCGCCGGCAAGAAGCGGCTCGAGCTCGCACGCGCCCTGTCGGCGCAGCCGGCCCTGCTGCTGCTGGACGAGGTGCTCGCGGGCCTCAACCCGACCGAAGTCGATCACATGATCGGGATCATCCGCGCGATCCGCGAGCGCGGCACTGCGATCCTGATCATCGAACACCTGATGCAGGCGATCATGAGTCTTTCGGATCGCATCGTGGTGCTCAATTCGGGACGCAAGCTGACGGAGGGCGCGCCCGCCGAGGTCGCCCGCGATGCGCAGGTCATCGAGGCCTACCTCGGCGATCCCGAACTCGCCAAGACGCTGAAGGGCCGCAAGAAATGACCCGGGCGCTGCTGGAGGTCGAAGCGCTCGAGGCCGGCTATGGGGAGGTGCGGGTGCTGTGGGGAATCTCCCTCGGAGCGGCGGCAGGCCATCTCACGACCATCGTCGGCGCGAACGGGGTCGGCAAAACCACCGCGCTGCGCGCCATCGCCGGCAGCATCCGCCCGTGGGGCGGACGGATCCTGTTCGACGGCGAAGACGTGACCCGCCTCGAGCCGCACGTCAAGGCGGCGCGCGGCCTCGTGCTCGTGCCCGAGGGCAGGCAACTCTTCAACGACATGTCCGTCGAGGAAAATCTGGAGATGGGCGCCTACACCAGGCGGGGGTCGCGAAGCTACGCCGACCGCCTCGATCGGGTGTTCACGCTCTTTCCGCGCCTCAAGGAACGCCGGCGGCAGAGCGCCGGCACCTTCTCCGGCGGCGAGCAGCAGATGCTCGCCATCGCGCGGGGTCTGATGTCCGAACCAAAAATCGTGATCATCGACGAGCTTTCGCTCGGACTCGCGCCGGTCGTCGTGCATGAGCTGTTCTCGACGCTCATGGCCTTGAAAAACGGCGGGCTTACGATCCTGCTGGTGGAGCAGAACGTGCATCTTGCCTTCGCCCTCAGCGACTACGCCTACGTGATCGCCGAGGGACGCCTGTTCACCGAAGGCCCGCCCGCAAAACTCGAATCCATGCCGGAGATCCGGCAGGCGTACCTGGGTCTTTGATTTTCACGCCTCACGCCCGCGGCAGCATGGCGTCAATATCCCGCTTTGCGGTCCACCGCTTCCTTCAAAGGCCTGCCGTCCAGGAAGCGGCCCAAATTGTCGACAAACAGGCGCGCAACTATCCTGTCGCGCTGCGGGTGCGGGCCGCCGATATGGGGGAGCACGATGATCCGCTCGGTGGTCCAGAACGGGTGGTCGGCTGGCAGCGGTTCCTGCCGGAACACATCGAGCACGGCGCCCGCAATCTTCCTTGCCTTCACGGCGGCGACCAGGTCTTCGTCCCTGATCAGATGGCCGCGCCCGAAATTCATTAGCCAGGCGCCGGATTTCATCATCTGCAGGCGCTCGGCGTTGATGAAATTGTCGGTCTCCGGCGTCGCCGGCAGCAGCAGCAGCAGGAAGTCGGACTGAGCCAGCACCTCTGGTGTGCGGTCGGCGGGAAAAACCTCGGCGACGTCGGCCACGGGTTCCGGCCTGCGCCGGGTGCCGATCACCCGCATTCCAAGCGCGGCGGCAATGCGGGCGACGTCCCGGCCGATCGCGCCGAGCCCGAGAATGCCGAGGGTCTTGCCGGTCAGCGGCTGCGCGGGGCTGTGGACCCATTTTCCGTGCTTCTGGTTTTCTACCGCCGCGGCGTAAGGCTTGGCCACATACAGCAGCGCGCCGATGATGTTCTCCGGCATGGACTCCCGGTGGGTGCCGCGGGCGCAGGTGAGCGTCAGATCTTCCGGCAGGTCGGGCAATGCGACCCAGGCCTCGACGCCGGCGGTCATGGCCTGGGCCCAGAGGAGTTTCGGCATCGCCGGCAGCAGGCCCGGCGGAACAACGTAGGCCATAAGCGCTTCGGTCCGGGCCATCTGCTCGGCGGACGGTTTTTCCTTGCGGGGCAAAGTATCGACGACGACGCGGTCGGCCAAACCGGCGGCCTTGATCGCGTCGAGATAGGCGGCGCTAGAGTCGGTCCAGAGCAAAACATGCGTGCGGCGGGTCACAAGACGGCTCCTTTGAGGATTGGGAGACAGCCTAGCGGATTTTTCGTGTCCGCTTTAGGTCGAAGCTTGACACTGGACTGGGATCCAGGGTTTAGCCTTGTTCACCATTTCATCCAAGTGAGCACGCTCATGACAACTACGGCTGATCACCCTCGTCACTTACACACCGGATCCTGGAGCGGCGCGGCAAACGTAACGCTTCATTGCCTGACCGGATGTGCGATTGGCGAACTGGCGGGTCTTTCGATCGGCGTAAGCCTGGGGTGGACACCCCCAGCCACAATCACGTTGGCGGTCATTCTTTCTTTCGTCAGCGGTTTTTCCCTGACCCTGTTGCCTCTGTTTCAAGGCGGCTTTGGCTTCGTTGTGGCGTTCCGCACGGTATGGCTCGGGGAAACGATCTCCATCGGAGCGATGGAACTGGTGATGAATTTTGTCGACTACCATATGGGCGGCATGCGCGCGGTCAGCCTCGTGTCTACGAAATACTGGGCCGCGTTTGTTCTGGCCGGGATCGCCGGCTTCGTTGCGGCATTGCCGGTCAACTACTGGATGCTCTTGAAAAACATGAAACGCTGCCACGGCTGACAAATGGATGAGACTCAACAAACGTCGAGGCTGACGATCGGGCGCCTCGCAAAGGGGGCCGGCGTCGGGATTGACACGGTGCGCTTCTATGAGCGACAAGGGTTGCTGGGCAGGGCGCCGCGCTCGGAGGGAGGCTACCGCCTCTATAGTCCTGCCGACGTTCAGCGGTTGAAATTCATTCGCCGCGCCAAGGTACTGGGATTCCCCCTGACAGACATCGCGGAGCTTCTTGCCCTGGCGAGGGAAGGAAACAACCGGGCACGGGTCAAGTCGGTAGCTCAGCGTCGCTTGATAGACCTGGAGAACAGAATCCGGGAGCTGAAGGCGATGCGCGAAGCCCTTGCGCACCATGTACGGCACTGCTCGGGCCGCGGGCCGGTAAGAGGGTGCCCGATCATAGAAGCACTTTCGCGCTGACCGGCAGCCCCATAGTCAATCAAAATCTGGTCTTGAATCCAATCTGAACGCTACCCGGCATGGCGCGCAGTATCCAGGGGTTGTCCTGCTGGTGCGCCAGCCAGCCGGTGCCGAATCCCAGCGCCCAACCGGCGAGAACGTCCGACTGCCAGTGGGCCTGCGTCTTTACGCGCTGCACTGCCGTGTAGGCCGGCAGCACTTCCAAAGCGTAGACCCAGGGGTTGTCGTGCCCGTACTCCAGGACGAACGGCGTTACCGCCGCGCTCGAAAAAGTCACCTCGCCGCTCGGAAAGCTGTAGTGCCCTTTCCCCTGGAACCACAGGTTCGGGTCCTCCGATTGTGCAGGCCGCGACCGCGTGAACGTGTACTTCAGTGCGGTCGAGCTGACTGCGCCAAGCGCCATCGAATCCAGCGTCTGCCAGTACGTCCTGCCCAGACGGTCCTGACCGCCTTCCCACAGCGCGCCACCCAGGGTAGTGGCGAAGGTCAGGCCTTCGACTACGTTCAAAGTGCTGTGCTTATAGAGCGACGAGTGGTCGTACGTCACGGGGTGGTCGATCCCCAGCGGACCCCCACCGGCCCAGGCCAGGCCGGAGACGAGCATCGCGAGCATTGCCGAAACGAGCCGCACGGGGCGCCTCTCGGGGTTTGACGTCGAGGAAAAAGCATACGCCGCAGCAATTTCCGGAAACTGAAAAGTTTCTTACGCAAATCTGACCACAGTCAGGCAGATGCAAAGCTGCATGCTTATACTGTTGAAGAACACCGGCAGCCGGTGAGGAGAGTGGCGTGCGCATCCTGGTGGTCGAGGACGAAGAAAAAGTCGCGAGTGCGCTGCGCGACGGACTCGAAGCGGAGCAGTTCGAAGTCAGCGTCGCGGCCAGCGGAGAAGAGGGATTCAGTCTCGCGAGCAGGGAAACCTTCGATCTCCTGATTCTCGATCTGATGCTGCCGCGCCGTGGCGGCATAGAAGTGCTCTCCACGCTAAGGACGCGCGGAATGCGCGCCCCCGTGCTCGTTCTCACCGCCAGGGACGGCATCGAGGATCGCGTGCAGGCACTCGACTTCGGCGCCGACGACTACCTGGTCAAGCCTTTCGCGCTTCCCGAACTGCTGGCACGGGTCCGCGCCCTGTTGCGCCGCGGCGGCCCGACTGCCGGCATGAGGCTGCGCCATGAAGACCTCGAACTGGACGTCGCCGCGCACAAGGCCACGAGGGGCAGGACGCGCCTCAATCTCACCGCCAAGGAATTCGAGCTCACCGAGTACCTGCTGAGGCATACGGGCCGCGTGGTTTCGCGGGAGATGCTCGCGCGCGACGTGTGGAAGGTCTCCGCGCGCGCCACGCCGCTCGACAACGTCATCGACGTCACGATGGTGCGGCTGCGCCGCAAGCTCGATGATCCGTTCAGGCACAAGCTGCTGCACACCATCCGCGGCTTCGGCTATATCCTCGGAAAAGAGCACGGTTGAAGGCCCCTTCGCTCAGCATTCGGGCGCGGCTCACGCTGTGGCACGCGAGCGTGCTGGCCGTCGTCATCCTGGTTTTTTCAGCGGGAACGTTCTTCTCCGCTTGGCTGTGGCTGTATCACGATCTGGACCGGAGGCTGGCAAGCGACATGACCACGGTCGCGGCGGCGCACCGGATGGGAACGCAGGAACTGGGCGAGCTCGAAACTCAGGTGGGCATGACTCTGTTCGAAGTCGCACAGAAAGGCCGGGTCCTCTACCAGGCCACGGGCTGGAAGCAGGGCCAGCTCGCGCTCGCCATGCCGCCAGGCGAGACCGGAGTGCGCACGTGGACAGGGCCGGATGGACTCGTTTACCGCGTCGCGCGCGCGCCGGGGCCGGAATACCAGATCACCGTAGCCAGGCACGAAAGAGTGGTGAGAGACGCCCTCAAGTCCCTGGCGATCATCCTGTCCGCCGGCGTGCCGATCGCGATCGGCATCGCGCTTGCTGGCGGCTACCTGCTCGCGGGACGCGTGCTCTCGCCGATAGGCGCCATGGCCGACAAGGCAAGAATGATATCTGCGGATTCGCTCGCGGAGCGCTTGCCGACCGGCAATCCACGCGACGAGTTCGGGCGCCTCGCCGGCGTCATCAACGAGGCGCTGGCGCGCGTCCAGGGTTCGTTCGACCAGCTGCGCCGCTTCACGGCCGACGCATCGCATGAGCTGCGCACGCCGCTGACGGCGATGAGAAGCGTGGGCGAAGTTGCGCTGCACAGGCCGCTCGATCCGGACGCCTACCGCAACGTGATCGGCAGCATGCTCGAAGAAGTGGAGCATTTGACGCGTGTCGTCGAAAGCCTGCTCGCGCTCACGCGGGCCGAATCGGGCGCCATCCGCCCGAAGCGCGAAGCGGTCGATCTTTGCCGCCTCGCCGAGGACGTCGCAGCGCACCTGCGCGTCCTGGCCGACGAAAAGGAACAGCGGCTGCTTGTCGAGGCGGCGGAACCGGTGCTTGCCGACTGCGATCCGGCGATCCTGCGCCAGGGGCTGACTAACATCCTGCACAACGCGATCAAGTACACCCCCGCCGGTGGACAGGTTCGCGTCGCGGTCACAAGACCTTCCGCCGCAGAGGCCGCGATCGAAATACGGGATTCGGGCCCGGGTATTCCTCCTCAGCACCGCGCCCGGATATTCGAGCGCTTCTACCGCGTGGACGAAGGACGCGCGAGGGATTTGGGCGGCGTGGGCCTCGGCCTTGCCATCGCGCGCTGGGCCGTAGAGGCAAACGGCGGCCGCGTGGAGCTGGAAAGCGCGGAAGGCGGAGGAAGCTTGTTCCGGGTATGCGCTCTGCGGGCCGTGGCGGTTCCGGGTGATGGCATCAATCCGTCTCAGGGCAGCAAATGAGCAAGGTCCCCGAGGTCACGCTGGCCTTCTGGATCATCAAGATCGCGGCCACCACACTTGGGGAAACCGGCGGTGACTCGGTCACGATGTCGATGGATCTTGGCTATCTTGTCGGAACCGGCATCTTCGGCGCCGTCTTCGTGGTCGCAGTCCTGTTTCAGATCAAAGCGAAGCGATTTCACCCGCTTCTGTACTGGACAACGATAGTGGCGACGACAACCGTCGGCACGACCCTGGCCGACTTCGCCGACCGGTCTCTGGGCATCGGATATGCAGGCGGCACATCGCTTCTGTTTGCGCTCCTCATAAGTTCCCTGCTCGTCTGGTATCGCGCGCTCGGCTCGGTATCGGCCCAGGCCGTGAGCGATCCCAAATCCGAAATGTTCTATTGGCTTACGATCATGTTCTCCCAGACGCTGGGCACGGCGCTTGGCGATTGGACGGCGAGTACAGCCGGCCTTGGCTACGTGGGCGGCGCGATGGTGTTTGGCGCCTTGCTGGCGCTCGTAGTCGCGGCATACTACGGGACAGAAATTTCCCGGGTCTTGCTGTTCTGGACGGCGTTCGTTCTCACTCGGCCCCTCGGTGCGGTGGTCGGTGATTTCCTCGACAAGCCGATTGCCGAGGGCGGATTGGCGCTAAGCCGGTACTCCGCTTCCGCGGCCCTGCTCGTTTTTATGATCGTCTGTATTTTGGTCGTCCCGCAACGGGCAACAGGTGCCGGCCATTGACTTTCAATGGCTCAGCAGGAGATCCGCAATAATGCCTGTCGCGACCGCAATCAGTACGTAGTCGCCGCCCGACTGAACCCACTGATACCCGCGCGGCGGGGCGCGGAGATTGTGGCTGCGCCAGTCATCGACTACGTAATTGCGGTGGCGGTATTCGGCTGGCAGGCTATCGCCGCGGTAGTACTCGTTGTTGGGGCCCACGCCGCGGCCCTTGCTGCGTTCTTGCTCGTGCGCGCGTCCGAAGCCGCGATTGTCGTGCTGGTTTGCCGCAGCGACCGGACGTTGCGGCCCTTTCGCCGCAGCGACCGGACGTTGCGACTTTTGGCCTTGCTTGCCGCCGTGTTCGTTTCGGTCGCTGTTGCCTTGCGCGAAGGCAAATTGCGCGGTGGCCATTGCGAGGGCGATGACGGCGGAAATAGCTGCTTTGCGGCTCATTTGAACTCCAAATATATAGGGAAACCCACGACGCACTATAGACCATCGCTTCGGCAGTATCCGTGCGTTAGCGCACATTGCCCATGACATTAGCTGCGTCAAATTCCCACCCCATACAAATTTCTTTCAGTCCGGCTTGTAACCTGGCTCGTCCTCCTTCCTCGTGTAACCCAATTTGCCGTCTTTGGGAATGAACTCGAGAATGTCCGGTTCCTTGGGCTTTTCGGCGGGCGCGGGCTCGGCGGGAGCGTGAGGGGTGCTGGCGGCCGGCTTCTTCACTGGCGCGGAAGCGGCCACCAGCTGCTCCCTCAGGATCTTGTCGGTGGCGGCGAGCTTCTTCGCCTGCTCCGACCGCGCGACGGCGGCCATGCTCTTCGCGTGTTCCTTCGCCGCGGCGACGCATTGCGGGCACATGAACTTGCCGGTTTTGTGCCCGGCTTCCGTAAGCTGCGCGACAGAGTGCTCCACGCATAGCGGCTGATCGCAGTTGAGGCACCTCGCGACGGCGGCATATCCGCAGGGCTTCTTGCGGAGGAGGCCAGTCTCGATCGTACAGGTGTTCATGCCCAATCGTATCAATGTTCGGGAAAGGCTGGCAAAGCTACGAAACGGCGACGCTGATGTCCATGCCCGACCCAATGGCCGCTTTCAGTGAGATGGACGCCCCCGCCCGTAACGGCATCGATGTGCCAGAGTGGAAGCGTCACTTCAACCACTGAACCGAGAGGGGCGTCCGAGATGAAGGTTACGACGGTAGGCATCCTGGCGTTGCGCAGGAAGGCGAAGCCCGAAGCCTGGCTGCATGACTTGGTGAAGCGACGCAATGCCAACGTCGCCGCAGTGGCCCTTGCCAACAAGAACGCACGCATCGCCTGGGCGTTGCTCGTCCATGATCGAAGCTTCCGAACCGATTACGTCGGCAGCGCCGCTTAACGAAACACAGGAGATCCCACCACCAGATTGCTCAGGCAATCACGAAGTGATGGCATGCCAGGTAAGACCGTGGTCGGTAAAGCCCGCTTTGGCCGTAGCACCTTGAGTGCGCGCTTTCGTTGGGGCCCCGATCAGCGAATCCCATCAGGGACAGCGGCCAAGGGCCGCACTAAAGTCCGGATGTACGGGTGCAATCTTCGCCTTCATGCCGCCACCAAGTGAACGCTTGGCAAACCGGGGGCGTCCATGTACGGCCAAAAGTGGTCATTCACAAATCACTGGTTAGAGATCCGGATGGTTCGCCAACAGGTCAATTAGGAGGTGGGTTGGAAATTGAAGGTTCTGATTCCGAAACCGTTGTATTCAGCCCATCCCAGATCTCGGAAAGCTTCCGCGGTAGCTCGTGCACACTGAATGGCTTGAGGACAATGCCTGCGACACCAAGCGCATTCAATTCCTTAATCCCGAGCCCGGTCGCGCTCGCGGTCAAAAAAACGACGGGGATTCGTGCCAGGGTTGGATCGGCCTGAAATCGCTTTAAAAGCGTGACTCCATCGAGATTAGGCATCACATAGTCAAGGAGAATCAGATCAGGCATGACTTCGCGTGCCATCTCTATGGCACGTTGCGAATCGGTGCAAGCATGCACTCGGATGCCGCCAACACGTTCGAGCGAGATTTTGACGATGCGCTGAAATGAATGACCGCTTTGGGTCGAAAGCGGCCGTTCGTGCACCCACCAATACTAGTCGAGGCTTACCGGGTGGGTGTGTTACCCCGCATGGACGTAACCATAGCGAATATTGCTCCGCGCCGGGCCTTTCTGCTCGTACTCTGTCTTGATCGCTGCGAAGCGGTCGCAATACGTCAATTGCGCATGTTGATCGTGTCCGAAGAGGCGAAGTCCGTTCCTCGCGAAGATCGCACTCTTCACCGATCCGTCTGCTGGGCCAAGCGGCTCAAAACCGTTCCGCTTCTGCATGTCTTCGGGGATTTCGAGTCGCCTTAACGCCTCGATCTGCCACTGCGGCGAACCAGTCCAGACCGAATCCGTGCCCCAAATGACATGATCGGCGCCCAGGCCCTTGATGAGCGTACCCATCATGGCCGCGCAAAGCCGAGGCTGCGCGATTACGGTCCACGCGAAAATGGCGCCAAGATCGCCGTAGACGTTGCTGACGCCATATTTTTCCGGAATCTCCGCGAGGTCGCTGAGCCAAGAGAGCCGGCCTGTCTGCTCCCATTCCTTGATGCCTTCGTCTGGCGGGCCGCCCAGATGACGGAAGCCGGAGTGGTAGATGGCGAAGTTCAGCTGCGGCCAGTCCTTCGCTGCCCTGCCGACGTCGCCAACCGCCGCGTGTTCGCGCAGGCGTGGCAGCCGCTGCTCGGCGAAGGGAGGGAAGAGCCCCTTGTGGATGCAGACGGTCTTGATGCCGGACTTAGCGGCCCTTTCGTAGAAGGGATACATCAGTTTCTCGTCGTCGAGACGATAGGCGCGCTTTCCTCCATGCGCGAGGATCACGTCGCCGATGGTGTATCCCTTCCAGCCGTCGGGCTTGTATGTTTCGATTGCATGGTCAACTGCATCCAACCATCCGTCCTGCCCTGGCGTGATCGTGAAGTGGGCCAGCAGCCGCTTGGAGCCTGCCTCCCCGTTCACTCGATCACGAGCCTCAAATACCTTGCCTTGCGGCAGCAACCAATCCTCCGGGGCATCAGAGGGGGCATTGGTCAAGAGCGCGACTCTGGTGTCGCTATCCAGATAGATTTCCTTGAAGAAGTTTTGGAACTTCAAGGCCTCGACGGTTTGCTCCTTGCCTGCAAGGTCCATGTTCCATCCCAATTTCGCGACCAGCACCCGCTGCCACATCAGTCCGCCTACACGCGCAGGATCCGATACTGCGGCGCTCGGGTCATCGCGCACGAAGTGCGTATGTGCATCGAACACCAACTGCTGCTTGAATGCCCGCGCCCGCAGATCCGCCAGTTCAGGGGTTGCGGCTTCGGCCTCGCTCACGGAGAAAATCGGCCCGTAGACCTGATTCATGACGAAGTAGGACGCCGCCATGCCAGCCGCAGTCTGGAAGAATCGCCGCCGGCTCAGGCCCTGCTTCCGGGCCATCGCCGAACCCAGTTCCTTGAGCCGCGCTTCCACTTCGCGCTGCTTTGCCGATTGCGGGGCCGGTAAATACTCGTCGCTGGACACGATCTGGGTGGGAATCGGTGCTGCGTAGGCCCTTTCCTCCGCGGCGGCCAATTCACGCAATTGTCGGGTAGTGAGAAAACGCATTTTTCTCCTCCTCGGGATGTCCTGCTACGTGAACAAATGGGAAAGTGCGGTCATGACCAGCCGCCAGCCCAAGGCCACCCCGACCACAGTGGTAAGGATCACGCCGGCGGAACGGAACGGATTGAGTGTCTTTGTCATCGACAGGCCGATCGCGTGGCAAATCCGGCCCGCCACGAACAGCGCGCACATGATCGCAATCGCCGTCCGATCAGCGCCTGCAATTTCCAGCAGCGCGAAACCGGCAGTGAAGATTGCGGCGTTTTCCGCAAAATTGCCGTGACGCCGGATAGCCAATAGCAGGTCTTGATGGCCACCATCGCCGATTGACTGGCGCGCCCGGCGCCGGGCGAGAATCACCCCAAGCATCAGCGCGATCTGCATGAGGAGAAGAATTCCGGCGGTAAGGGCAGAGACAGCGGGCAGCGGGAGACTCATTCAGACCTCTTCTCGTGAAGGTGTAAGTTGGTACCGTTGGGTACCATGGCGCCGAACTCTATGGTACTATTGGGTACCAAGTCAAGAGGATCCCTTAAAGGATGACAAAGCTGCGGAACCGCTCGGCGCCTGCTGCGGGCGGCCTACCGGCTGCGCGAGAACGGATACTGAACGCAGCAATGTCCGCCTTCATGGAGCGCGGATACGCGGGGAGCAGTACGTTGGATATTGCGACGTGCGCCAGGGTGTCCAAGCGCGAGCTTTACGCGCATTTCGGCGACAAACAGGCGATGCTGGCTGCGTGCGTTCTGGAGCGCGCAAAACGGATGCGGCTCCCGTTCGAATCGCCCCCTGCCCGGGACCTGAACGGTCTGGCGCTCATCTTGCGTAGATTCGGGGAGGCGGTTTTACGAGAGGTGACCCGTCCCGAGGTAACTTCCCTGTTCCGGCTCGCCGTAGCGGAGGCTGAGCGATCTCCCGATATCGCTCATCAGCTCAATGCCGTAGGACGCAATGCCAATCGCGCCGCCCTCACCCGCTTGCTCGCGCAAGCGAAGACCCATCGATTGATCGATGGCGACCCCTCTGCGGTGGCGAGGCAGTTCCTTTCCCTGCTGTGGGATGATTTACAGGTGCAATTGCTATTGCGTTTGGCCAAGCCCCCCGCGCAAATGGAGATTGCACGCAGGGCTCGCGATGCAACCGAAACGCTTCTGTCGCTGCATGGAAGCCGCGAATCGAGCGGAGACCGTCCTTAAGCGTCGGACGACAATCACGCGTGTAACCGTTCCGCAGGAAGGAATATGCCGCCCTTGAACGCGATCGATCATGTGCCGGAAACCCGCTTCGGTATCTGGTTTCTCGGCACCGAGACCTGGGTCAAATTCGTCCTTGAAGCGGCGATAGCGGATTTGCTCGTACTCATCGGGAATCCGCGTCCCACCGACGTCGGCATGTTGCTTGACGTCGGTTGCGGGCAGGGAAAATCGTTCCGGTTTCTGGTGCAGGCGTTCCGTCCGCATGCCCTGATCGGGATCGATGCTTCGCCGAAAATTCTTGATAAAGCGAAAATCCAGGCCCAACACGACAAAGTTCGAGTGGATTTGCGACTCGCCGGCTGCGCCGCGACCGGCCTGCCGGACGACAGCGTCGATATTCTATTTTGCCACCAGACGTTTCATCACCTGGCGGAACATGAACTGGCGATCGCGGAGTTTTACCGGATTCTCAAGCCGGGTGGCCTGCTTCTGTTTGCGGAATCGATGCGCGCTTACATTCATTCCTGGATCATCAAATGGCTGTTTCGGCATCCGATGGACGTGCAGAAAAGCGCGGATGAGTACTTGGCGCTGATCCGGAATGCCGGATTCAAGGTCGAGCCGGACCGCGTTTCGTTTCCCTACCTGTGGTGGAGCCGCATTGATCTCGGCCTGTTGAACAGGCTGGGCATCCGAAAAACGCCTCCTTGCGGTCAACGCGTCGAAACCCTGATGAACCTGGTAGCCGTCAAACCGGATGCCGGCTAAGCCGTGCCGGAGAGAGCCCATGCGGGGGTTGCCATATCTTGGCGGCGGGGTAAGATAGCCTTTCAGCACGACTGCGTTCGATGACGGTGGGGGCCGTCGGCTTCGTGCCTGGGCTGGTATCAAATCGTCGGCTAAAAGGGGGAATTCAATGAGAAATCTCAGGATTGCGGTTGCGCTTTTCCTTGGCATTCTTTGCACGACTGCCGTTGCGCAGCGCGCGCTGGTCCCGATCGTTGATTACAAGGACGTATCGGTAGCGACAAGCAGCGGCAAACCCGCGACCGTCGAACAGGTAAAGGACGCCGTAATCGCTGCAGGCAAGAAACTCAACTGGGACATGGCATTCGCGGCAAATAGCGGCCTGGTCGCAACCCTGGTGGTCGCGAACAAACATACGATCTCCGTCGACATCAGCGTCGCACCCGACAAGTATTCCATCACATACCGGAGCAGCATCAACATGAAATACAGCCCCGGGGAAAATAACCAATCGGATTATCGCTACTATCAGTCAAAAGCCGCGCGTGGTGGTCGGCCCGATCCGACGGGGGGACCTTTTATTCACCCTGCGTACAATCAGTGGGTACAGGCGCTGAACTCCGCAATCGAAGCTGAACTAAGGAAACTCTGAAGCTCACCCTTCTCATTTCATTCATGCTTCCGATCCTCCCGTCCATGTATTCGCTCCAGGCCCCGTTTTTGGCCTTTGGCCGGCAAGCGTAGTCGCGGGAGATCGCGTGTCACGCATGCTGCAAAGCGAAGTTCTGGAACCGGACCAGTTGGCGTTTGAAGTCGAGATTGCCCGGCTGATCGCCGAGACGGTCGACCTCGAATTCGCGCCGGAGCAGATCGATCCGCTGGCGCCGCTGTTCGGCGACGGGCTCGGCCTCGATTCCATCGACCTGCTGGAAATCGCACTGGCCATCTCGCAGACCTACGGCTTCTCGTTGCGCTCCGACGATCCGGACAACCGCCGGATCTTTGCGTCCCTGCGCGCCTTCGCCGCCCACATCGCGCAGCACCGCACCAAGTAAAGCCATGCCCCGCGGGGACAGGGTATGGCTCGGCCGGTCCGTCCTGCTGCTCGTTTGCGCCTGGCCGCTATCCCTGCATACCGCGATCCATTTTGCGCTGCCCGATTGGCCCGCCCGGATCAACGCCGCGGCGATAGTTCTCGGCGCCTTGATCTGGGCGGTTGCCAGCGGACGCGCCGGCACCGCGATCCTGGCGGCGGCGCTTGTCGCGCTGGCCGGTGCCGTCCTCATCGTGTCTCCGCAAACGCTCCTGTTCGCCCCTCCGGTGGCGATCAACGCGCTGCTCGCGGCCTTTTTCGGCGCCAGCCTGCGCTCCGGACACGAACCGCTGATCAGCGTCTTTGCGCGCCTCGAGCAGGGAAAGCTGCAGCCGGACCTCGCGCGGCATGCATACCTGATCACCTGGTGCTGGACGGTGCTGCTCGCGACGATCGCGGCCGCCGCGCTGGCCCTCGCCGCCTTCGCGCCGACGGAAATCTGGTCGCTGTTCACGAACGTCGTGAGCTACGCGCTGATCGGCGCGCTGTTCATCGGCGAGTACCTGTACCGCCGCCTGCGGTACCCCCAATACCGCCACGCATCGCTGGCGACACTGGTGCGCAACGTCAGGCGCGCCAACCTCTTCGCTAAACGTTGAACCCGGTGGCGACCACCGCTCCCCTGTTCGCTGATTACGCGCCGGGCGCCCCGGTGGGCTGGCGCGCGGGCACGCCGGTCGCAATCGAGCAGTTCCTGGAAGCGGCAGCCTCGCTCGCACGCCGAATGCCGCGGGCCGGCCACTGCATCAACGTCTGCGAGGACCGCTTGAATTTCATGCTCGGGTTCGCCGCCAGCCTGCTGGCCGGGTCGATCACGCTGCTGCCGCAGAGCCGGGTATCGGCGGTGTTGCGCGAGGTCGCCGCGCGATACCCGGGTGCCTGCCGCCTCGCCGATTTCGCCGGACCGTGGGAATTCGGCGAGCATGTCGAGGTCGGGTCCTGGCCGGAGTGCGCGGAAGCCCGCGAAACGCCGCGTATTGCCGTGGAACAAACCGCAGTCGTACTGTTTACTTCCGGCACCACGGGGACACCCAGCCCGCACGCCAAAACCTGGGGAACCCTGGTTGCCGGCGCACGCGCCCTGCGCGCCCGGGTGCCGCAAGTCGCCCGGGCCGCCATCGTCGGCACCGTGCCACCGCAGCACATGTGGGGGCTGGAGTCGACCGTGATGCTGCCGCTGCAGAGTGGCTGCGTGGTGCACTCGGCCTGTCCACTGCTGCCGGCCGAGATCGCATCGGCTCTGGCGCAACTTCAGGAACTGCGCTGGCTGGTCGCGACGCCGGCCCACCTGCGCGCCTGC
>Ga0070731_10001512_pt1 | contig 23928 bp, 25 predicted proteins | sample Coa_R1_2_FD_66448 | JGI IMG/M metagenome (GOLD analysis project Ga0070731, IMG submission 66448) | Surface soil microbial communities from Centralia Pennsylvania, which are recovering from an underground coalmine fire - Coalmine... | ecosystem: Environmental > Terrestrial > Soil > Unclassified ... | reverse complement strand
TCATGCAGAAGCAGTTGACGACGAACACCCCTGAATCGAACCAGTGATTGGAGGAGTCATGGGCGCCGAAAGACTTCGCGGCGAGTTCAACATCAGCAAGATCCCCGTCGAGGGCGTGGGCGGACTCGGGCTGCTGGTCATGGCCGCAGTCGTCGTCTGGGCGCTGCCGGCTCTCCGGGTGGCCGGCGTCGCCGCGTTGATTGGGGGAGCCGCCACCGGCGCGATGCTCATCGCCGGGCGGCGCTGGCGGCATTGATAGAATCCGCATGTGAAGATTGAGCCGTTCCTGCTGGAACGCTGGATGACGCGTCACGAGACGCACGTCCGGTACGACATCGCCGAGAGCGGCATTCTGCCGCTGTCGACGAACGACCTGCTGAATTTCGAGCCGGTCGCAGCACGTGCGGCGACGCTCGAGCGCCTGCTTGCGCTGCCGCTCGGCTACAGCGAAGCGCGTGGCACCGAGGCGCTGCGCGCGGCGCTGGCCGCGACCTACACTCGCGGCGACGCCGATCACATCCTGATTACCACGGGCGCGATCGAGGCGAACTACCTGCTCTTCAACGTGCTGCTCGACGCGGGCGATCACGTCATCGCGCCGTATCCGGCGTATCAGCAGCTCTACACCGTGCCGCGCGCGATTGGCTGCGACGTGTCGCTGTGGCACGTCGGTCCCGACACCGGCTATCGCTACGACATCGCCGCGCTCGAGCGGCTCGTCACGCCGAAGACGAAAGTCATCGTCGTCAACACGCCGCACAATCCGACCGGCGCGATGGTTGCGCCCGACGACGCGCGGTGCGTGTACGATCTGGCGGCGTCCGTTGGCGCGACCGTGATCGGCGACGAGGCCTATCGCTGGCTGGCCGTGCCGGACGGCGATCCCTTCGCGGCGCCGATGTTCGACTTGGGAGAACGCGGCGTCAGCGTCGGCACCCTGTCGAAGCCATTCGGATTGCCGGGCCTGCGCATCGGCTGGATCGCCGGTCCGCCCGATCTCATCCAGAAGTGCTGGGGCATGCGCGACTACATCTCGCTCAGTCCGGGCAAGCTCAACGACGCCCTGGCGCTGCTGGCGCTCTCGCACCGCGACCAGATCGTCGCGCGCAACCGCAAGATTATCGAAGCCAATCTGGCGACCGCAACGGAGTGGATTGCCGATCGCGGCGACTTCATTTCCTGGACGCCGCCGCGCGGCGGCTTGCTGGCGCTGCTCAAATACGATCTGCCGGTGCTGTCGCTCGAGCTCGCCGACCGCCTCGCGACGGAGTGGAGCGTGATGCTCGCGCCGGGATCCGCGTTCGGCTACGAATATCACTTGCGTCTCGGCGTGGGCCAGCGGCCGGATATCTTCACTGAGGGACTCGGCCGGGCGGGGAAGTGTTTCGATCAACTGCGAGCGTAACCGGGACGTTCTGACGGAGGACGTGGATTTGTGACGGCCATCCGGCTGACTTCGCACTGCGTCGGTGTCGTCATCGCCGCTCTGTCGGTGCGCGCCGCGATTGCCCATGTGCCATCGTCTCCGTTTGATGTCAGCGGCGGTCGCGGGGACTCGCGGACGACATCCCAACAGGGGGTGCTCTCGCGTCCGGTTGTTCCCAATCTTGACGATCTGTTCGCCCTTTACGCCGCGGGACACGAGTCTGAGGCGCTCGATCGCCTCGTCAGTCAGCGTTTCGAGACCGAAGCGGACGTCCGCCTGGCGATCAAGGAACTCGATAGCCGCATCAACACCTGGCCGAGGAACGAAGCGGCGGCGTTCGCGCTCGAGGCGGCGTCGGGCGCGATTCTCGTCAATGCCGTGCATCCGAGCGCCTTCCAGCCGCACTTCGGCGAGATCCTCGAGATTGGCGCGAAGACGCTCCGGAAATCTCCGCCGTCGGCCTTCGAGCATCAGTGGTTTCTTGCCGCGGTCGCGCTGCTGACGGGCCCCGCCTCCGACATGCGCGGCGGCGCCACGCCGTCATCGCTGCATCCCGGTTCGGCGCGGATGGACGCGCTCAAGACGTTGCACGCCAGGTCTTCGGATCGGTTTCCAAGGGATCCGGAGCTCGCGCTCGAGTGGGGAATCACCCGCGAGGCGGCAGTCCAGGCGTGGTTGTACAGCTGGGGCACGACCCGTCACGTCGAACTCGACGCCGCGATACCGAGTGAACCCTGGAGCGCGGACCCTCGACAGTGGCTCGACGACGCCGCGTCGGCGTTTGAGACGGCCAAATCGGATCCGGCGCTTCAAGGTGAAGCCACGCTGCGATCCGGACTGACGGATCTCTATCGCGGAAACGAGCCGGGCGCTCTGGCGGCCTGGTTGCAGGTGCCGGCGTTCACGCACGATCGGGGACTGCGATATCTCGCGCTCATGTTCACCGGGCGTGCCCGCGATCATGACGGCAGCGCAGACGCCGCCATCGATGCGTTTCGAAGCGCGGCGGCCGAGTATCCTGGCGCGCAGTCAGCGGTCATCCCACTTGCGGCGCTGCTCTACTTGAGCGGACGGCAGGACGAGGCCGCGACGCTGGTGAGGCCGATCATCGCCGCGCAAGCACCGGCGACCGATCCGTGGTGGACCTACACCGACGAACACCTGGCCGAACGAATGGCTGCCATCAGGCCGGCGGCGAAATGAGAATCGCCGGCGCGGCGGGGCTCGTTCTTGCGCTTGCGAGCTGGCCGCTGGCCGCGCAAACGCAGGTGTTCCGCGCGACCGTCGACGTCGTGGTCGTCGACGTCTCGGTGCGCGACGGCGATCAGCCGGTCAGAGGTCTCACGCCTGCGGATTTCGAGCTTCGAGATGACGGGGTCGTGCAAACGCTCGCGGATTTTTCCGTGGAGTCGCCGCCGCTCGACGTCACCGTTCTGGCCGACGCGAGCGAGAGCCTCGACCTGCGGTTCGATCGCTACGACGCGAAAGGCGTGCGCAGCCAGCTGGCCACGGACATTCAGCAGGTGCCATCGCTGTTGCAGAAGACGGATCACGTCCAGCTGCTCAAGTTTGGCAGCGGACTCAGCGCCGCGTCGATCGACGACGCCGTCAAAATCGATCCAGCGCCCGAGCGCCAGCACACGGCGTTGTTCGATTCGCTCATCGCCGTGCTCATGCAGCCGCCGAATCCTGATCGGCGCCGTCTCGCGATCGTGCTCTCGGACGGCATCGACACGAGCAGCGTCGTCAGTTACCGCACGCGTGCGGCGGTGCTCGATCGATCGAATGTCGTGGTGCATTTGATCACGACCGCGATCTCGCGCAGCGGCGAGCAGTTCGGCCCCGGGCCGCTCGTGCAGTTCAAGCCGACGGATTTTGGGTCTGTTCGCCTGACGACGACGTTTCCGGAGAGCAACTTCGAGACGTTCGCCTGGGTGCTGCGCGACATCGCCGATCGCACCGGCGGCCGTCACTTCGAGATGAAGCCGGACGAGAATTTCCTGCCGCCGCTGCAGCGCGCGATCGACGAATTCCGCACGCGTTACATGCTGCGCTACGTCCCGGCCGGCGTCACCACGACCGGCTGGCACACGCTGACCGTGACGGTGAAGGATCCGAAGTTCGAGGTGAGACACCGGCCGGGATACTGGCGGTGATACTTGACAACTTACAACTGACAACTCACAACGGCGGAGCCTGCCGGCGTTGTCTTCTTAACGTAATTCCGATCTTCGTCTTTATTGGTGGGCCGCGCAGGGATTGAACCTGCGACCCTCTGGTTAAAAGCCAGGTGCTCTACCACTGAGCTAGCGGCCCTCTGCGACAAACGATCATTGTAACTGTGAACCTGGAACTTTGAACTCAGAACTGTCGAGCGGCGCTTTGCGCCGTTCTTCCCTTGGAGAGCAGGCCAGCGTCAGTGCGTTCCACCGTTCAGAGTTCAAAGTTCCAAGTTCAAAGTTGGCAAGCGCATTTCAAATAATCCGCTGTCCCATCGCCGAGAGCGCCAGCTCCGTGCCGAGCACGGCCGTCTGATTCTGACTGTCGAGAATGGGATTGATCTCGACCAGGTCGAGGCCGATCAGGCGGCGCGACTCGGCGGCCATTTCCATCACCATGTGCGCTTCGCGGTAGTCGAGGCCGCCTTTGACCGGCGTGCCGACGCCGGGCGCGATCGCCGGGTCGCAGACGTCGAGATCGAACGAGACGTGGATTCCCGATGTGCCGCGGCTGGCGATGGCGATGGCGCGCTTCATGACGGTTGCGATGCCGTCCTGGTCGATGTCTTTCATCGTGAACAGGTGCACCTTCGCGCGCTTGATTTGCTCCTTCTCGAGGTCGTCGAGATTCCGGATGCCAATGAGCACCGTCTTGTCGGCGCGGATCTTCGGGCAGCGCCGGCCGATGCGCGCCAATTCCGACGGTTCCTTGCCGAGCAGCGCCGCCAGCGGCATGCCGTGGACGTTGCCGGTCGTGGTCGTCGTCGGCGTGTTCATGTCGCCGTGGGCGTCGACCCAGAGCACGCCGATCTCGCCGCCCTTGGTCGCGGCGAAGTCGGCCGAGGCGCCCACCGATCCGGCGGCCAGCGAGTGGTCGCCGCCGATCACGATCGGCAGGGCCCCCTCGTCATGCGACTGATAGACCTGCTGGTAGACGCGCTGGCAGACGCGCGAAATCTCGCGGATATACCGCTTTTTCGGGTCGCGCGCCGTCTGGGTTTCCGGGATGGGCGAGGCGAGATCGCCGCGATCCACGACGACGCAGCCGATGCCGGCGAGGCGCTCGCCGAGTCCGGCAATCCGCACCGCGGACGGTCCCATGTCGACGCCGCGGCGGCCGCCGCCGAGGTCGAGCGGCACCCCGATGACGTGCACGGTCCGAGGCTTCATGGTGAGGATTATAGTGTTACGATACCTCCGCGATATGTCGCCGATTTTTGTCCGGCCCGTCCGCGAGCAAGCCGAACACGATCGCCTCATCCGCTTCCTGCAGAACAAGTACAAGCGCAAGTACGAAGGCGTCGCGACCAACATCGGCGAGGAACGGGGCGCGCCGGTGAAAATCGGCAGCGGGTCATATTTTCCCGACATCGTGTTGACCGTGGGACGCAAAATCGTCGGCGTCGCGGAAATCGAAAGTGCCGAGTCGGTCAACAACCTCGAGGCGCTGGCGCAGTGGGTGCCGTTCAGCCGCGCGAAAATCCCGTTTACGCTCTATGTGCCGGTTCAGGCGTACGAAGTCGCGCGCCGGCTGTGCGACGCCAACAGCGTGACGCCGGCCGAAGTCTGGACGTACCGGCCCACCTTCGACGGTTTCGATCTGATTCGCATGTTCCAGGACCCGTCCCTCGCCAAGGACGACCGCAGCGAGCGAGCCGAGAAACCTGAGAAGACCGAGAAGGCCGAGGCCGCGAAGTCAAAGACGAAGGCGCCGGCCAAGCCGGTCAAGGCTGTCAAAGCGGTCAAACCGGCCAAGACCACCAAGGCCGCGACAGCTCCGAAGACAAAGAAGCCCGCGCCGAAGCCAGTCCCCAAGAACCTGAAAAAGAAGAAGAGATAGCCGGTGCCGTTCATCCGCTGCGCGCGCGACAAGCGCGGCTATGAAAGCACCTATGTGATGCACGTGTATCGGCCGGGCCAAGGTAACGCCCGGACGCGGGTCCTCTATTTGTTCCGGTCGCCGTCGCACGTGAAGATCGGGCGCCAGCCGCTCGACCCCGAGGTGATGGAGGCGCTCGAGCACACACATCCCGACTTGAGCTTCGACTGGAACGCGCTGTCGACCGAACGCGAGCGCGAGCACGACCGGCATGGGGACCGAGCCGAGCGCTTCGAGCGCCACGAGCGCCCGTCCCGAGATCGGCGGGACCGGCCCGCGGCGCCGCGGCCGGAATCCGCGCCGCGTTCCGCATCCGGGCCCACTCAGCCGGCGCCGGCGCCGCAGGCGCCCGTCCCGGTGGTCGACGACACCACGCTGCTGGGCCGGATACTGGGCGGCAGCGAGGCCGCGCGACTGCGCGCCAGATTCATCGAGGTCCGGCAGCGGGTCTTGCGCCGGGCACGAACGCCCGAAGACCGCGAACGGCTGAACGTCCGCGCCGAGCGTCTCAATCCTGACGACTGGGCCGACGAGCCCGTCATCCTGTCCCAGGCCGCCATCGTCGAGGCCGAATGGAACGCCATTCTGGCCGAGCTGCCCGGCCGGCGCCGCGGCCGCCGCGGCGGGCGCAACCGGGGCGGACGGCCAGACGAGGCGAGCGGGCCGTCTGGCATAATGGAAGACAACCAGTCCGAGGAGAGCCATGCGGATTCGAACGATGCGCCCGCTGCGTCTGATCAGCCTGATCGGGATGCCGCTGCTGTTGCTGACGATCGCGGCGCCCTCGGCGCAGACGCCGCAGGCACCGACATCGCCCCAGATCCCGATCTTCCGGGGCGGCGTTAATCACGTCCAAACTTCAGTCAAAGTTTTCGACAAGAAACACCAGTTCGTCTCCGACATGCGGAGCGACGAGTTCCAGGTGTTCGAAGACGGCGTGCGTCAGACGCTCACCGAAGTCGGCGGATCGTTCGGCGGCCAGCTGCTGAAGAGCTGGGAGGTCACCACGCCGGTTATGAACAACGGCATCCTCCTGCCGCCGCCGCCACCGAAGCAGATTGGCGGCCGCCTGTTCGTCATTTTTATCGACGACATGCACCTGCAGGCCTCCGAATCGCCGAAGGTCAAGCAGTTGTTGCACCTGATGGGCGACACGCTGCTGCATCCCGACGATTTGATCATCTCGGTCTGTACGGGATTCACGGCGTGCGAGAGCGAGGGCGCCGACCACGATTTGAATCACCGGAAGCTTGGTGAAGTCATCGACAAGCTGATGGGCAGCGCCGCGACGCCGCAGGAAATCGTCGACATGACGGCGACCAGCCAGGGGTTGTCCGAGCTGCATCACCGCATGAACACGGCGTTCCGCACGGCGTACGACATCCTTGACCAGCTGCAGTTCTATACGGGCAAGCAGAAGAATTTCATTTGGATCAGCGACGGCTACGATCTGGATCCATTCAAGGAAGCGCGGCTGCAGCATGCGCAGGACATGTATAACGACGAGTTCGGCGCGCCCAACCAGCGCGACGTGGCGGGCGCGCAGCGGGCGTCGACGGACCCGTCGCTCACGCCGGGCGTGATCAGTGGAGCCCCGCCGGCGGCGGGCGGGCAGTCGCTTGCCGATCCGCTCCTGAATCCATTCTCAGTGGTGAGCGGCCAGTTCTCGGACACGGACCTCTTGCAGCAGATGGCGGAGCTGATTCGCGCGGCCAACCGCGCGAACGTTCGTATCTACACGGTCGATCCGAGAGGCTTGTCGGCCGGTCCGCCGATGGACGTCAAGCTCTCGATGACCGACTGGCAGGATTATCTGCAGACGTCGATCGACTCGCTGAAGGCCATCGCAGAGGAGACGGGCGGCTTCGCCGGCGTCAACCGCAACGACTTCGACAAGATCTTCCGCGAGATCGACAACGACTCGAGCGACTTCTACATCATCGGGTGGGACAGCTCGAATCCCGATCCGCTCCATCGCCTCCGCAAGATCGACATCAAGGTGACCCGCCCCGGAGTCGAAGCGGTCGGCTACAAGCCCAGTTACACGCTGAGACCAAGAACCGATCCGCCCCCCGACAAGCCCGCCAAGGACGCGAGCAAGGGACGCGGCGGAAGACAGTGAAAGGCGCGGGTCAACTTAGAACTTCGAACTGGGAACTCTGAACTGCGGAACGCTGCGCCGAAGGCGCCACCACCCTTCTGAGTTCGTAGTTCTAAGTTCTAAGTTGGCTAGCTTTCACCCTCGCCACGGCTTCCTTTAAATAGTGTTCGTCGAGCTCGATGCCGACGAAGTCGATGCCGAGTGCGGCGGCGGCGATGGCGCTCGAGCCGAGTCCCAGAAAAGGATCGAGCATCGTGCCCACGCGGTCGAGGCCGTGCAGGCGGAGGCATTGTTCGGGCACTTTGGCCGGGAATGACGCCGGGTGGGGACGATCGCGATCGCGGCTTTGAATCGTCTCGTACGGAATGAACCACGTGTTCCCGCGGCAGCGTTTGCCTTCTCCGGCGGCGGCCCAGCGCTTCACGTTCGACGGATCCTGATACTTCACGCCGACCGCGCGCCGATCGAGGCGCGTCCGTCCGGCGGGCGAGAAGTGAAAGATGAACTCGTGGCAGTCGTTCAGGAAGCGGTCTGAGTTGATGGGCTTGTAATGACCGACGGCCACGTCACGATCGAGGCCGCAATTGACGCCGACGGCTTCCCGGTCGATGGCGATCGACTTCACCCAGTGAATCGTGTTTTGCAGCTTGAAGTGGCGCCGCGCCACCTGCGCGACCTCGAGCGCAATCCACGGATCGGTCGGCTTGGCCCCCACGTTCAGGAAAAACGATCCCTCGTCCGCCATGACGCGCGCGGCCACTCGAATCCAGCGATCCGTCCAGTTCAGGTACTCGGTTCGGGGCATGTCGTCCTCATACGTCCGGTACTTGATGCCCAGGTTGTATGGGGGCGACGTGACGATGGCGCCGATGGAGCGGGGTTCGAGCTGGGCCAGCACCGTCTCGCAATCACCCAGGTAGAACCGCATGCGGGCGGATCCGGTCGAAAACTCGTACCGGGGGCGTATTGGCCTCGATGAGGCGAGTGCCAGTGCCATGTCGAAGGGCTTTTCGGTCGTTTCGGGGTCGAAGTACAGGGCTCGACCCGTTGAACCGGTTGACCGCGTTCAAGACATGTTCGGGATTCAGAGGATTTTGGTGTCGAATCTCAGCGGATCTGAGCAGCAGGAGCAGGTGTCAGCCGCGCCGAAGCCCGGAGGGCGAAGGCGGGCGGGATGTCTACGACGCGTGGGCGGCGTCGGCGGTGGCGAACCCATGAGCGACGCGATCGGCGCTCACGGGCTGATTGCGCTGATGGCCGGCGTGGCCGCAGTGCATGCCCTTTTCTTCGATGTAGATCACCTCGCGGTGCGCGGCGACCTCGCGATATCTGCCTGAAACACAACCACAGGGCAGTGTCGTAAACCCGAGGAGTCTCACAAGACTCATTGCAGTTCCTCTAAAAAATGCGATGCAATCGCTGTACCCGTTTCGATACGGGCGCGGGTGGGCGTTGGCTCCGGTGTGTTCAGAGGGAATTCGCGAGACGATTCTCCGAGCGGGAATCGACGGATTGAACAACGAGTGTCGGCCGACCGTGTCAGTTCTACGCGATTGGCTGAAGATCTGACACCAATGGATTGGATCGAGCGGAGCGTGTCATGAATGTAATCGGATTGACGAGCGTGTCGGGATGGGCCGAATGATTGTTCGCCACGACGTTGCCGATACAAGAGATACAAGCAGTCGGGCGCCGAGTTGCGGTGTCGCGAATGGGAATGTTACTATCGGCTGCCCAAAAATGGCTCGCGGCTTGCGAGATGGTGGGTATTCTTTTCACGGGAAAGGCGCGCTCTTGGCGATGAAGTCTGTGATTTTTGCCGCAACGCTCGTGCTGGCGGCATCGCCGTCCTACGCGGGCCAGACGCCACAGTCGAGCAAGAAGTCGGCCGTCCCAGCCTCGGGTTCGACGAGCGACACCTCGGCCGCTCCCGCGACATCGGGCGCCGCTGGTTCGACGGTGACCGTCGAGGCGAAGCCGGCTCCGAAGCCCGCCGCCGTTCGGCCTGTGGTCGCGCCCAAAGACACCATGGCGTTCAAGCGTGACAGTCTGGGTAATCTCGTGCCCGACGTGCACGCCGCGGCCGCCATCGTCTACGAGCCCCAGACCGGCCGGGTGATTTGGGAGCAGAATTCGCGCGACGAGCGGTCGATCGCCAGCCTCACGAAGTTGATGACCACGGTCACCTTTGTCGCCGCGGAACCTGACCTAAGTCAGCGAGTGACCGTCACACGAGCCGACCTCAGAAATGCCTCGACCACCTATCTCCGGGCCGGCGACGTGCTCAGCTATGGCGAACTGCTGCACCTGACGCTGATCGCGTCCGACAATGCGGCGGCGCGCGTCCTCGCCCGCACGGGTTCGCCGGGTGGGACGGAAGCGTTCGTGGGGCGGATGAATGAGATGGCGGCTCAGCTGGGACTGAGCAACACTCACTATTCGGATCCGTCCGGTCTCGATCCAAACGACATTTCGTGCGCGTACGACATCTCGCGCCTCATCACGGTGGCTGCCGCCGATGCCCGGCTCGCTCCCATCATGCGGACCGCGCAATACGACGTGCACACGACTGCGCGGATGTTCACCATTCACAGCACGAATCATCTGCTCGGCACCGACGTGGACGTGCGCGCGGGGAAGACGGGATTCATCGCCAAGGCGGGCTACTGCCTCGCGACGCTGCTCCAGATTCCTCAGGGCAACCAGGTCGCGGTCGTCGTCCTCGGCGAGACGTCGAGCACGACCCGATTCGCCGAGGCGCGCCACCTGTTCAACTGGGTGGTAAGCCGCGCCCAGGGCATTATCGGGACCGAATCGTCCAAGTAACTCGGTTCCGAGTCGTTCGATCATCCGCGGCCAATCGCCGCGCCTCGCGATAAGCTCTCCTGACGTGCCGGGTTCCGATATTCCACGCTTAGCCGGGCGTTCGCCTCGCCTTGGAATTTTGATGGTCTCGTCTGAGGCGGCGCCGTGGGCCAAGACCGGCGGCCTCGCGGATGTGCTCTTCGCGCTCCCGCAAGCCCTGGCTCGACGTGGGCATCGCGTCACGGTGGTGATCCCCAAGTACCGCGGCGTCGAGATCCCCGCCGCGTCTTCCGTCGAACTTGTCGTCGACCGCGGCAAGCGACGGCACCATGTTGCCTGTCACGTCGCCGCGATTTCGCCGTCATGGCGCGTCGTGTTCGTGGACATTCCCGAGCTCTTCGATCGGCCGGGCTACTACGCGTCGGGCGGCCACGACTATCCGGACAACGCCGAGCGGTTTGGATTTCTGGCGGCCACAGCCCTCGAATTCGCCGAGCGCCAGTCGGACTTCGAGCGAATCGACGTCGTGCACGCTCACGACTGGCAGGCAGGATTGCTGCCGGCGCTGTTGAAGACTGAAGCGCATCGGTGGCCGCGCGTGGCCGAGGCTGGACTGGTGTTCACGATCCACAACCTCGCCTATCAAGGCGTGTTTGCCCGCGATGTCGTGCCCAACCTCGGACTCGACTGGCGTTTGTTCGGCATCGACGCCGGCGAGTTCTACGGACAGTTCAGTTTTCTCAAAGCCGGCATCACGCAGAGCGACTTCGTCACGACGGTCAGTCCGGCCTATGCGGATGAGACACGCCGGCCCGACTTTGGCGCGGGTCTCGACGGCGTGCTGCGCAGCAGGGCCGATCGGTATCTCGGAATTCTGAACGGCATCGATGCCGAAACGTGGAATCCTGCGACCGATCCAATGCTGCCGGCGCACTTCGACGCCGGCCAGTTGGCGGGGAAGGCCTCCTGCAAGCGCGCGCTGCTCGAGGCATTCGGGCTGCCGGTCGGCGATGACGCACAGAAGCGGCCGCTCATCGGGATGGTGTCTCGGCTTGTCGAACAAAAGGGGCTGGATTTGATCGAAGCGGCGACGCCGTCAATGATGGCGCTCGACGCGACCTGGATTTTCATTGGATCCGGCCAACCGCGGTACGAGACGTTCCTGTCGAACCTCGCCGCGAAGCATCCGTCGCGCGTCTCAGTGCGTATTGGATTTGATGAACGGCTGGCGCACCTCGTAGAGGCAGGCGCGGACATCTTCTTGATGCCGTCGATCTTTGAGCCGTGCGGGCTCAATCAGATGTACAGCCTCCGATACGGCACCGTCCCCGTCGTCCATGGCGTGGGCGGCCTCGACGACACGATTCGGCCGTACACGTCGCGCTCGGCGCGCGCCAACGGCTTCAAGTTCAAAGAGGCGACGGGCGAGGCGCTCGCGAAGACGCTGCGGCAAGCCGTGTCTGTTTTCGAGGACCGTGAGACGTGGCTATCGCTGATGCGCCAGGGCATGGCGGAGGATCACTCCTGGGAGACCTCGGCTAAGGAATATGTCAAAGTGTACAGACGGGCTCGGCGCGATGCCGACGCCAGGGGCGGCCAGCAAACGCCGTCCTGACGCGAAAGGACAGTGACGACAGATGGCTTCCGACAAGATTGTGACGTTCACCGACGGAAATTTTGATACCGACGTGCTCAAGGCTCAGACCCCGGTGCTGGTCGATTTCTGGGCGGAATGGTGCGGTCCGTGCCGCGCCCTGGCGCCGACGATCGATGCGCTGGCCAATGACTACGGTCCCAAAGTGCGCGTGGGTAAGCTCAACGTCGATGAAAATCCGCAAGTGACGATGCGCTACATGGTGCGGGGTATTCCGACGATCATGGTGTTCAAGGGCGGCCAGATGGTCGACCAGGTCGTTGGCGCGGTCGACAAGGGCGTCCTCAAGCAGATGCTCGACAAGCACGCGCAGTGAACGCCGATCATCCTCATCTTCGAAACGTCGCCATCATCGGTTCTGGGCCGGCCGGCCTGACAGCGGCGCTCTACGCGGCGCGCGCCAATCTCAATCCACTTCTGATTGAGGGCCTCGAGGCCGGCGGGCAGCTGATGATGACGACGGCCGTCGACAATTTTCCGGGATTCGAAGACGGCATCATGGGGCCGGATTTAATGGCCGCGATGCGGAAGCAGGCCGAGCGATTTGGCGCTGAAACGCGGACGGGCAACGTCCTCAGCGTGGACCTGAGCGACCGGCCGTTCGTGATTACAACTGCAGAAGAGACGCTGCGCACGCGCGCATTGATCATCGCGACTGGGGCGTCAGCCAGGATGCTCGGGCTGCCGTCGGAGCGGGCCCTGGTTGGACATGGCGTGTCGACGTGCGCAACCTGCGACGGATTTTTCTTCCGCGGCAAGCCCATCGCCGTCGTCGGCGGCGGCGACTCGGCGCTCGAGGAGGCGACATTTCTGACGCGCTTTGCCTCGCACGTGACGGTGATTCATCGCCGCGACACGCTGCGCGCGTCGAAGATCATGCAGGACAAAGCCTTCGCGAATCCGAAGATCTCCTTCGAGTGGGACACCGAAGTGCTCGAGGTTCGGAATCCGGCGCAAGGCCTCGTGTCATCCGTGCATCTGCAGAACCTGCGCACCGGCGTTCGAAAAGATCTGGAAATTGAAGGGCTGTTCGTCGCCATCGGCCACACGCCGAACACCGATCTCTTCAAGCACCAGCTCGAGATGACGGACATGGGTTACCTGATCACACGTGAGGGCACCAAGACCAGTCTGCCGGGCGTCTTCGCGTGCGGCGACGTCCAGGATCACGTCTATCGCCAGGCGATCACCGCCGCCGGCTCCGGCTGCATGGCGGCGATCGACGCCGAGCGATATCTCGAAGCGCTCGGGCACTGAGATACGTCTGGATTCAGTTCGCCGACGCGTTATTCAATCCAGCCCCCGCCGATCACCTCGTCGCCGTTGTAGAACACGACCGCCTGTCCAGGGGTGATCGCGGTCTGCGGGTCGTCGAAGACGAGCTGGGCGTGCGCGTTCGCGTCGGCGGTGACCGTGGCGGCCGCATCCTTGTGGCGGTGCCGGATGCGGGCGGTCACTCGCAGCGGACCATCGGGCGCCGATCCCGAAATCCAATTCACGAGTGACGCGGTCAACTCGCGTCCACCGAGTGCCTCTCGAGCTCCGACGACAACCCGCGCCTCGGCCGGCTCGAGGCGGAGCACGTACATCGGCGAGCCGGTCGCGACGCCGAGGTGCTTGCGCTGACCGATCGTGAATCGATGCACGCCGCGATGCTGTCCGATGATCTTGCCCGAGTCGTCGACGATGTCGCCGCCGCGCCTGTCGTTGCCCAACCGGCGCTCGACGAAGTCAGCCGCATCGCCGTCGGGCACGAAACAGATTTCGTGGCTGTCGGGCTTGTCGGCGACGGTCAGTCCGAGGCGGGCCGCGACCGCGCGTACGGCCGGCTTCGTCAGGTGTCCGACGGGGAACATCGCATGCGCGAGCTGGTCCTGCGTCAGCGAGAACAGGAAGTACGACTGATCCTTGTCTCCGTCGGCGCCGCGCAGCAGACGGTAGCGTCGCGTGTCCTCGTCGAACTCGACGCGCGCATAATGTCCTGTCGCGACCCACGCCGCGTCGAGCCCGGCCGCGCGCTCGACGAGCGTGGCGAACTTCAGGTCGGCGTTGCAGTGCACGCATGGAATCGGCGTGCGGCCTGACGCGTACTCGCTGACGAAGTTCGAGACGACGGTCTCGCGAAACTTCTCTTCGAAGTTGACGAGATAGTGCGGGAAACCGATGGCGGCGGCGACCCGCCGCGCGTCGTGCAGGTCGTCGATCGAGCAGCAGGATCCGAACGAGGCGCCGGGCGCCCGCTGATCGTAGAGCTGCATCGATAGGCCGATGACGTCGTGGCCCGCCTCGGCCAGCAGCGCAGCGGCCACCGACGAATCCACACCTCCGGACATCGCAACGACGACGCGCATGGCAAAGACTAGCGAAGGGCGGCGGCCATCCGCGTGACGCCGCGAAGTTTCGAGACGAGGGCGGGCAGCCGGCCGGCGACGTAATCGATCTCGTCAGCGGTGGTGGAAGGCCCGAGGCTGAACCTGAGCGAATTGCGCGTGCGCGCGTGTGCCAGTCCCATCGCGCGCAGGACGTGCGACGGCTCGAGCGATCCGGACGAGCAGGCCGATCCCGTTGAAATCGCGACGCCGTCGAGATCGAGCGCAATCAGCAGCGACTCGGCCTCGATGCCGTCGAAACTGATGTTGCTCGTGTTGGGCACGCGCGCGGCCGGATCGCCGTTGACGGCCGTGCCCGGCACGTCGCGCAGCACCGCGGCTTCGAGCCGGTCGCGCAGCGCCGCAATCGCGGGCGCAGACTCAGCAAGTGTCGCGCGGACGTGCTCGGCGGCGACGCCGAGTCCCGCCAGCGACGGCACGTTCTCGGTGCCGGCCCGCCGGCTGCGCTCCTGCCGTCCGCCGGTCATGAACGGAATCAGCCGGACGCCGCGCTTGATCCAGAGCGCGCCCGTGCCCTTCGGTCCGCCAAACTTGTGACCCGAAAGCGACAGCAGATCGACGCCAAGCCTGCGAACCGACACCGGAATCTTGCCGGCCGACTGCACCGCGTCGGTGTGAAACAGTGCGCCATGTTCGTGCGCGATGGCGGCCAGCGCCGCAATCGGCTGGATCGTGCCGACTTCGTTGTTGGCGTGCATGACCGAGACGAGGGCCGTCTGTCGCGAAACCGCGTGCGCGAGCACGTCCGGATCGAGCACGCCGCGCGGCCCGACGCTCAGCACGTCGATCGTCCAACCTCGGCGCTCGAGCGCCTTGAGCGTCGTCAGCACCGCTTCATGCTCGATGCCGCTCGTGACGATGTGCCGGCGTCCGCCCGGCTCGGCGGCCTCGGCCGCGCCTCGCAGCGCGAAGTTGTCGGACTCGGTCCCGCCGCTCGTGAAGACCATCTCGCTCGGATCTGCGTCGATGAGACTCGCAATCTGCCCGCGCGCTCGATCGAGCGTGGCTTTCGCCCGCTGGCCGAAGGCGTGCACCGACGACGCGTTGCCGAATTCGTCGCGGAGCAGGCGAGCGATCGTCTCGACGACGTCCGGATAAGGCGGGGTCGTCGCGTTGTGATCGAGATAAATTCGCACGGTCCTTCTCATGGTAGCACTGCCCCTGGACTGCGCGTTTTTGCAGCCGATATACTGGAAACCATCATGTGGAATCGAGATCAACCGGCCAAGCCACCGCAGCAACCATCATCACCGCCGGCACCGGCACCGGCTCCGACTCCCATGGCAACGACGCCTGAACCCGCCGCTACGCGTCCTGAGACGCCACGGCCGACTGTGAGGGATATCGTGAACATCGGCAAGAGCGTGATCATCAAAGGCGAGCTCAGCGCGAGCGAGGATCTGACGATCGAAGGTCAGGTCGACGGCAAAGTCGATCTGCATCAGAACACGCTGACGATTGGCGCCAACGGCCGGATTACGGCGCAGGTGGTCGCGAAGGTCGTGATCGTGCTCGGACAGGTGCACGGCAACATCACGGCGACGGAGAAAGTCGACATCCGCGACAACGGATCGGTCGACGGCGACGTCTCGGCGCCGCGCATCGCGATTGCCGAAGGCGCGCACTTCCGCGGCAGCATCGACATGCAGCAGAAGAGCGGCGGCGCGAAGACCACGGCGCCGGCCGCATCAGCGTCAGCGCCTGCGACACCGGCCGCGGCCGGTACGCCGGTGCCGTCAGCGACGCGGTAACGAAGTGGCGGGCATCGGTCCCGCAACGGAGCGCCCCTGGTGACAGGCTTGTTCAAGCGGGGAAAGCCCCCGGGCGATCCTCCCGGCGATCGCGACGAGACCGCCGGCGAGCAGCGCGTTCAATCCAAAGTTCTGCCGCGATTTCTCAGCGCGATCGCCCGGCGTCCGTCGCCGGTGCTCGTCGATCTGGGCCCGGTCGTCGGCGCCAACATCGCGTTCTTCGGCGACCGGCTGGCGTGCAAAATCCACGTCGAAGACGTCTGCGCTGAAATCGAAGCACACGCGAAGCGCGGCGACGGTTCGGCGATGGGCCATGCCCTGGTCGGACGGCTGAAGTATCCGCCCGACTCAATCGACGGCGTCCTCTGCTGGAACATCTTCGATTTCCTCGATCGTAAGACGAGCCTGGCGCTGGCGGCCCGGCTGGTGCAGATGCTGCGGTCGGGAGGCGCGCTGCACGGGTGCTTTGGCACGACGGCGATTGACCTCCAGCACTACACGCGCTATCTCGTCGATTCGGAGCAATCGCTTCGCGCCCGCCCCTACGCCGCCACAGGGAAGCGCAGGGAGGTGCTCACCACTCGGGATATCAACCGGATGTTCGAAGGATTGGCCATCGACGAGTCAGTGCTCTTGAAAAGCAGTTCCCGTGAGATGCTGTTCCGGAAGCTGTAGGGCAGTGTTCTACGTATGGTCAGACCGATCATCGCTTTCCTGACGGATTTCGGCACGCGCGATCACTACGCCGGCGTGCTGAAGGGCGTCGTCTTGAGCCTGCTCGCCGACGTGACGCTGGTCGACATCTCGCACGACCTGCCGGCGCACGACGTGCCCTTTGCCGCGCTCGAGCTGGCCGCAACCTATAAGTACTTTCCGGCCGGCACCATTTTCCTCGTCGTCGTCGATCCCGGCGTGGGGACGGCGAGGCGCGGGATTGCGGCCGAAGTCGGAGATTTCAGATTCGTGGCGCCCGATAACGGCGTGCTGACGGCCGTCTTCCAGGAGATGGCGCCGAAGAGAGTCGTCGAACTGACGGAGCGCCGTTTCGCGCGCCCCACGGTGAGCCGGACCTTCGAGGGCCGCGATCGGTTCGCGCCGGCCGCGGCGCACATCGCGAAAGGCATCCAGCTGCCGGCCCTGGGGCGGGCCATCACCGATTTCCACATGCTCGATCTGCCGCGCCCGCACGTGGATGGCGTCGTGCTTCGCGGCGTGATCGTCCGGATCGATCGTTTCGGCAACGTCGTGACCAATCTGGATCGCAAGTCATGCGAGCGGTTGACCGGCGGCGCCGGAGGCGGGCTGCAACTCACCGTGGGCGGACGCTCGATCGGCAAGCTGGTGACGACCTACTCCGACATCGCCGCGGGGGAGATTGGCGCGCTCTTCGGCAGCACCGACCACCTCGAATGCGCCGCGCAGGCGGCCAGCGCCGCCGAGGTGCTCGGCGTGAAGGTCGGCGATCCGGTCGAACTCAGACGCGTCTAACCCGAGGGTTCGACTGCTGTGTCCATCGATCTTTCCCTGGAGCTGCTGCGCGTCGTCGAACAGGCGGCGATTGCCTGCGCCCACACGATGGGGCAGGGCGACCGGCACGGATCCGATCGCGCCGCGGTGGAAGCCATGCGCCGCGTGATGGACGACGTGCCAATCGACGGGACGATCGTGATTGGCGAGGGCGAGCGCGACGAGGCGCCGATGCTGTTCATCGGCGAGAAAGTCGGGCAGGCCGCTCGGGGGATGAACGGACTGCCCGAGGTCGACATCGCGGTCGATCCACTCGAAGGCACCAACTTGTGCGCGACCGGCGCGCCCAACGCGATCGCCGTGCTGGCCGCGGCGAGCAAGGGCGGATTGCTGCACGCGCCCGATCTGTACATGGAGAAGCTCGTCGTCGGGCCGCGCGCGCGCAACGTCGTCAGCCTCGATCGGCCAGTGAAGCAGAATCTCAAGGCGATTGCGAAGTCGCTCGAGCGCAAGGTCACCGACCTCGTGGTGATGGTGCTCGAGCGGCCGAGACACGACAAGCTGATCGACGAGATTCGCGCCGCCGGCGCGCGCATCCGGCTGATTGGCGACGGCGACCTGTCGGCCGGCATCGCCGCGGCCGTCGATGGGTCCGGCGTGCACGCGGTGATGGGCACGGGCGGTGCGCCAGAGGGGGTGCTGACGGCGGCCGCGATGCGCTGTCTCGGGGGCGAGATCTACGCGCGGCTCGTCGTGTCGACGCCCGAACACGAAGCGCGGTGCCGCGCGATGGGCATCACCGACACGCGCCGGATCTATTCGTCAGGCGATCTGGCGTCCGGCGAGTCGATCACGTTCGTCGCCACCGGCGTCACCGACGGCACGCTGATGAAGGGCGTCCGGTTCTTCGGCAACGGCACGCGCACCAGCTCGGTCGTGATGCAGAATCAGCCGCATCAGATTCGCTTCATCGACACGATCCATGTCACGCGGACGGACGACGACCTGCGCATCCGGTTCTGACCAACCATTTCGATGGCGGTGACGCCGCCCGATCCCCACGCCCACTGGCGCCGCAACCAGGCTGCCGTCACTGTGGCGGTGTTCATCGGGTACGCGAGCTTCACGCTCGTGATGCCGTTTCTGCCGCTCTACTTCCGCGATCTCGGCGTGCGAGACACCGGCGCGATTGCGATCTGGTCCGGTCTCAGCCTTGGCGTGACGCCTGCCATCACCGCAGCCGTGGCGCCATGGTGGGCCCGGCTGGCCGAGCGTTACGGCCGCAAGCTGATGGTCGCGCGGTCGCTGGCGAGTTTTGTCGTGGTGATGGCGCTGCTGGCGGCGGTCCGGGCGCCCTGGCAGGTGTTGGCGCTCAGAACGCTGCTGGGATTTTTCGCCGGCTACGGCACGGTCGCGCTCGTGATGGCGGCCGAGTCGTCTCCACGAGAGCACATGGCGACGGCCATTGCCTGGGTGCAGACGGCGTTGCGCCTTGGCCCCGCGCTCGGCCCCGTCATCGGCGGCACGCTGGCGGCGACCGTTGGACTTCGAGAGACCTTCGTCGTGGCGTCCGTGTGTTATCTGGTCGCGCTGCTGCTGGTGATTTTCGGATATCACGAAGCGCGACAACCTGAGCAGGGCCACCAGGAGCCGCTTATCTCCTTTCGCGAACTGCGGCGGCTGCCGCACTTCACGCTTTTCCTCGGGATCGTCTTCGGATTGCAACTCGTCGATCGCAGCTTTGGCCCGATTCTGCCGCTCTACCTCGGTGAGATCGGCACGGCGGCTTCGAAGGTGCCCTTCCTGAGCGGCGTGATCTTCACGGTCGCCGCGGCTGCGGCGGCGATGGGCAACCAGGTGAACGGCTGGTTCATCGCGCGCTTCGGCATCCGCCGCGTGCTGACCGTGGCCTCGCTCGTCGCATCGGTACCTGCGCTGGTCTTTGGCTTCGGGCCGCCGACGCTGGTTCTTGCAGCGAGCGCCATCGTCTTCGGATTCGCCGTCGGATTGGCCACGACCACGGTCTACACGGCCGCGGGCCGCGACGTGGACCACGCCGCGCGAGGCGTCGTGTTTGGATATCTGACGACGTCGTATCTGGCCGGACTCGCGGTCAGTCCGGTCATCGCCGGTTTTATCGGATCGGTCAGCAATCGAACGGTCTTTTTCGTCGACGCCGCCAGCTTGTGCGTCGTGGCCGCGATCATCCACCGCAAGATGGCGGACCCTTAATCGTCACTTTCGATCGGCGCCGTTTTCGACCAAGATCGTATTCGTGCTTCTTCGCATTCAGGAGCCGGATCGCGTGGCGCCGCACGATTTGCAGGGCGCAGCCGACTGGCTGCGTCGAGGCGGCATCGTCGCGTTTCCGACAGACACGTTCTATGGCCTGGCCGTGGATCCGCGGTCGGCGCAGGCCGTGGGCGCGCTCTATGAATTGAAGGGGCGGCCTGGATCCAGCGCGCTGCCGTTCGTGGCGGCGAGTCGCGATCAAGTCGAAGCGCTGTGCGGCCGTCTCGATCGTCGAAGCGCAGCGCTTGCCGATGCGTTCTGGCCGGGTCCGTTGTCGTTGGTGCTCGACGCTCCGAGCGCATTTGCGCCGGACGTGCTGGCGGGCCAGCGGTCGATCGCGATTCGTGTTCCCGCGATGCGCGTGGCCCGCGTGCTGTGTGAAGTGTGGGGATCGCCGCTGCCGGCGACCAGTGCGAATCGATCCGGTGAACCGCCGGCCGCGACGGCGGCGGCGCTTGAAGCGCTTGCCGCGGACACGCGTGTCTGCGTCGTCGATGGCGGCACGACGGCGGGAGGCCGGCCGTCAACGATTGTCGACGTGCGCGGCGCCGCTCCCGTGCTGATTCGTGAAGGCGCGATCGCCTGGAGCCGGGTGCTAAGATCGTTTGAAGCGTGAGGCGGACTGCATCGTGAAGGCCATCGCATGAAAAGCCGCGGAGCGGTGTCGATTGAGACGCCGGTCGAACGGGCGGCGCTCGTCGGCTTGATCACGCGAGCCGAGCGATCGGCGGATCCCGACGTCAATCTTGACGAGCTCGAAGGACTCGCCACCGCGGCGGGCGCGACGGTCGTCTTGCGCGCGAGCCAGGAACGGCCCTCGCCGGACCCGTCGACGTTCATCGGCCGCGGAAAAGCGCTGTCCCTCAAGCCGGCCTGCGACGAACTGCAGGTGACGCTCGTCATCGTCGACAACGCGCTCACGCCGGCGCAAGCGCGCAATCTCGAGGGCATCGTCGGGCGCCGCGTGATCGATCGCACCGAGCTGGTGCTCGATATCTTCGCGAAGCGCGCCCGGACGCGCGAGGGCAAGCTGCAGGTCGAGCTCGCGCAGTTGCAATATGCGCTGCCGCGATTGAAAGGCGTCGGCATCGAGCTGTCGGGCCAGGGCGGCGGCATCGGCACACGCGGCCCGGGTGAAACGAAACTCGAGACCGATCGCCGGCGCGTGCGCTCGCGCATCGCGGCGCTCAAACGCGACATCGACGAGGTCCGCAACCGGCGTGAGCACCTTGGCGCCAGGCGCCGCCGGTCTGACATCCCGACGGTCGCTCTCGTCGGATACACGAACGCGGGCAAGAGCACGCTGTTCAACGCGCTGACGGGCGCGCAGGCCGTCGCCTCAGACGCGCTCTTCGTCACGCTCGATCCGCTCGTGCGCCGCGTGAAGCTGCCCGACGCGCGCCAGATCATGATCGCCGACACCGTCGGCTTTCTGGATCGGCTGCCGCACGAGCTGGTCGCCGCGTTTCATGCGACGCTCGAGGAAGTCGTCCACGCCGATTTGTTGCTGCACGTCGTTGACGCGTCGGCGTCCGATCGCGATCGGCGCGCCAACGCGGTGCGCGCGGTGCTGTCCGAAGTGGGCGCCGACGCGGTGCCCGTGCTCGACGTCTTCAACAAGTGCGATCGCCTCGATCGCGCGGACGTCGATCGGCTCAAGGCGCTGCATCCGGCCGCGTTGTTCATCTCGGCGAAACACGGCGACGGACGCGCCGACCTGGTCGAGATCCTCGCGTCGCGTTTGGCGATGGACACGGAGCGGCTGCAACTGCGGTTCGATCGGCGTCGGGAGCCGGACCGAAAGCTCATCGCGGATTTGTATCGATACGCTCAGGTCATCAGCCACGTCGCAAGCGATGACCGGATCGCCATTGAAGCCGACGTGCCCAGGCGGCTCATCGAGAAATTCGCGCGCGTGAGCGTGCTGACATGATGTCGTCCCGCTCGGCCGTTCGCCTGGCGATGGCGGCGCTGGTCCTGGCGGCGTTTGTGTCGGGCTGCGCGGAGAATCCGCCGCCGGTTGCCGGCACACCGAAGTTTTCCGAGTATCCGAAGCTTGTCGTTCCCGCGGCCCTCAAACCGACAGCCGACACGACGCGCGCGCTCGACGACGCGTGGCAGCGCCTGCAGACTGGCGATCTGTCGGGCGCCAGGAGCGGCTACCAGGCGATCCTCAAGCGGACGCCGGAATTCTATCCCGCTGAAACTGGACTCGGACTCGTTGCGCTCGCCGGTCGCGATTACAAAGAGGCGAACGCCCGATTCACCGCCGCGCTCGCCCGCAACAGGCAATACCTGCCGGCGCTGGTCGGGGCGGCGGAGGTCGACATGGGGGCCGGCGACGACGCAGCGGCCGTCGTGATGCTGCAGGCGGTCGTGAAACTCGATCCCACACGAGAATCAGCGAAGAGCCGGCTCGAGATGCTGCGGGTCCGCCTCGTGCAGCAGCAGATTGACGACGGACGAAAGGCGAGAGAGGCCGGCCGATTCGATGACGCGCAGACGGCGTTCGAGCGCGCGCTCACGACGACGCCCGACAATCCACTCGTCCTTCGCGAGCTCGCCCTGGTCGAACTAGGGCGCGGGCGATTTCCGGTGGCTGAGTCTCGCATACGGCAAGCGCTCCAGATCGACGCCGACGACGCCGAGGCCTACGCGCTGTTGGGCGAGGTGTTGGAGAGAGAAGGCAAGTTTGGCGACGCCGCGGATGCCTACGGACGTGCCGTCGCGATCGATCCGCGTGCCGGTTGGCGCGACAAACGGAATGCGTTGCGTCAGAAGGCCGATGAGGCGGCGCTGCCGTCCGATTTTCGCGCCATCGCGTCGGCGCCGCGGGCGACTCGCGCCGATGTGGCGGCGATGATCGGTCTGAAGTTGGGTGATGTGCTCGCCAGGTCGACGCGGCACATCGCCGTCGTCGCGACCGACGTCCGCGGACATTGGGCGGCGCAATGGATCGTGCCGGTGACGCAGGCGGGCCTGATGGACGTGCTGCCCAACCATACGTTCCAGCCGGAGGCGAGCATCCGCCGGCGCGATTTTGCCCAGATCGTCGCGGATCTCATCGGGCTGTTTGGCGCCGAGAGGGCGGCGGACGTCTCGCGCTGGAAGTCGGCGCGCCCGCGCTTCTCCGACCTCGCGGGGCCGGGCGGCGCGTATCAAGCGGCGGCGCTGGCGGTCGCCGCCGGCGTCATGACACCCGATGGAGACCGATTCTCGCCCGATCGCGCCTTGACCGGCGCGGAATTGTCGACAGCCGTAGCGCGATTGCAGCAGATCGCGGCAAGATAACGCCGATGTCGGTGCTCACGGCGGCGAATCAGCTCACGCTGTTGCGAATTGCGCTCGTCCCGGTCTTCGCGCTGTTCATGCTCTATCGCTTTCCAGGCTGGGCGTTGCTGACCTTCTTCGTCGCGAGCGTCACGGACGCGTTCGACGGCTTCGTCGCCCGCCGCACGGGCCAGCCGACCACTCTCGGCGCGTGGCTGGATCCGATGGCCGACAAGCTGCTGTTGACGACGATGTTCGTGATGCTGACGCTGCCCGGCATGGAGCTCGCGAACCGGCTGCCGCTGTGGCTCACCGTGCTCGTGATCAGCCGCGACGTCGCGATTGTCCTGACCGTGATGGTCGTGAACCTGGCGATCGCGCGGCGCACGTTCCGTCCATCGCTGCTCGGCAAGGCCACGACGGCGGGCTACATCGTGACGGGCGTGTACACGCTGTATGCGAATTATCTCGGCGAAAAATCGGCGCTCGTGACGGCCCTGGTCTACATGTCGCTGGCGCTGACCGTCGCGTCGAGCATTCACTACGCGTTCAGAGTCGTCAGGCTCGGGCCATACGAGAAGTGACGGCCGCCGCGAGGCCGGTCCGTCGCCGTTCCACTCACGGATCTTCGTCGTGATCTTCGTGGTTGAGGGGATCTGTTACACGACGCCCAT
>Ga0070731_10001510_pt1 | contig 23984 bp, 19 predicted proteins | sample Coa_R1_2_FD_66448 | JGI IMG/M metagenome (GOLD analysis project Ga0070731, IMG submission 66448) | Surface soil microbial communities from Centralia Pennsylvania, which are recovering from an underground coalmine fire - Coalmine... | ecosystem: Environmental > Terrestrial > Soil > Unclassified ... | reverse complement strand
CCCTCGAGAACCGAGCGCTCCGCCGGGGGGAGCTCCTTCCACGAAAGCGCTTCGTGTTCGAGCAGGTGCTGGAAAAAGCCCACCGGCCGGCGCACCGTCTGGCAGGCGTTCGAGATGAGCGCGTCGAGGCGGGTCTCCGTCTGATTCAGGTAGCGCGCGAAGATCTCGACGGACGGGGAGTGGCGGAGGTCGAGGCCGTGGATGCGCAAGCGCGACGACCAGTCGCCGAAATCGGTCTCGGCGGCGTAGCGGCGGGCGGCGTCGTGCGGAAACCGCGTGGTGACAAGGACGCGGGCCCCGGCGCGGAGCAGCTTGAGGCCGGCCTGGTAGCCGATCTTGACCCGGGAGCCCGTAACGAGAGCGGTCCGTCCCGCAAGGTTCGCGGTCTGGAAGCGCTTCCCGTAGTTGACGTCCGCGCACCCGGGGCAGAGCCCGTCATAGAAGTGGTGGAGCCGGGTGTACGGCTCCTTGCAGACGTAGCAGCTCCGCGGCTTCCGGACTTCTTCCGCGGGCGTCTCGGGCGCGGGGAGCAGTTTTCCGGGAGCGGTGAAGACCTCGCTCTTCCGGGCTTCGCGGATTCCGGTCGACGCCAGGGCGTCCCGGTCGGCGCGGATCACGCGGCGATGCTTCTCCTTCCGGATCTTCCGGGAGATCTGGAGCCGTTCGATCTTGGAGGGCCGGGAGAGCCGTCCCGCGGCGGCCATGAGCCGGACGTGCTCGTCCTTGCTCAGGGACGCGACGAGAGCCGGGTCGGCGACCAGGGCCTCGAGGGCTTCGATCACCCGGAGCAGGTCGAGGTCGGATTCGGTGCGGGAACGCATGGGCGGGAGTATAACATCCTTTCGGAGCGTTTTCAGGGCAGGGAAGGGATCATAAGGAACACGCCATGACGACGACCAAAATCAGCATCAAGAATGTCGCCGAGATCGTGAAGGCCCCAGGAAAGCACTGGGTCGGCGACGGATTCCACGTCCATTCGATGTTTTCGTACGACGACTCGCCGGATCTTCTGAGTCCGTTCCTGCTGCTGGACTACATCGAGTCGGAGGAGTTCAAGCCTTCGGAAGGCGAGCGGCGCGGGGTGGGCGAGCATCCGCACCGCGGCTTCGAAACGGTGACGATCCTGCACCGGGGCGAGGTCGAGCACCGGGACTCGGCGGGCCACGCGGGCAAGATCGGTCCGGGCGACGTGCAGTGGATGACGGCCGCCTCGGGGGTGGTCCACGAGGAGAAGCATAGTCTCGCGTTCACCCGGAAGGGCGGCATCATGGAAGGCGCGCAGCTCTGGGTGAACCTGCCGGCCAAGCACAAGATGTCAAAACCCAAGTATCAGGACCTGACGAAGGACCGGATCCCGGTCGCCGAGATGCCCGACGGCGCGGGCACGGTCCGGGTGATCGCGGGCTCTTATGAAGGGAAGCACGGTCCGGCCTCCACGTTCACGCCCATTCAGCTCTGGGACGCCTCGCTCAAGGCCGGCAAGGGCGTGGACTTTAAGCTAGAGAACGGCCATACGGTGGCGCTCTTGGTCTTCGACGGCGAGGTACTGATCAACAGCGCGAAACAGCTGCGCCGGTCGGAATTGGCGCTCTTCTCGCGCCAGGGCGAGACGATCACGCTCGCGTCGGAGAAGGACTCGAGGGTCCTCCTGATGTCGGGCGAGCCGATCCCCGAGCCCGTGGTGGGCTACGGCCCCTTCGTGATGAATACCCATGCGGAGATCGGGCAGGCGATCCAGGATTACCAGTCGGGGAAGATGGGGACCCTGGAGACCTGAGCGGTTCAGGGTAACGTCCAGCGCAGGATCTCGTTTGCCGCCCGGGGCGGCGAGCCACTTGCCGTCCGGAGTGAACTCCGCATCCGATAATTCCCCGTCGATTCGCCTCAGGCGCTCCCCGCTCTCGACGTCATCGATGCTTGTTCGGCTATGGTCACCGTTTTAGGTGAGCCTTGAGGTGACTGCGAGCCTCTTGGAATCCGTGCCTGCAATCCATGCATCCGGGTTCATATCCAGGGCTTTTCCTCCCTGGGGATGGCGTCGGAGGAAACACCTCACCCGACGGCTCGTCAGCGAAGCCGCTTCGGTTCTCCGGAAACGCTCGTCAATTGCATCTTGGAGATGAGGTATCGCGTTTTCATGCAGGCGAGGAACAAGATCTGAGGGTTCGACACCGCCTGCTCCGGGCTCAGAGTGAGCCGCGAATAATCACCCTTCCACTCGATCACCTTCTTGCCGTCGACCATTACCTTAACGCCGTCCTTCCGCACCGAGCACAGGATGGTCGATGCCGCGCCCTTTCGGATGACGGTTCCCCGGTAGGGGGACTCCTGGTCGTTGGCCCACTTTCCGTCCAGCAAGCACAGGCCGCTCACTCCGCCGCCCCAGCCGTCGAGAACGGCGAGAAACTGGCTGGATCCGTGGAACAATCCGATGATGAGAGCCTCCGCGATTTCCGTCCGCTCGACCACCATGGTGATATCGTACTCCGCCGGAGGAATGAGCGGGATCTGGAAGGCGGAACGAGTGATGGGAGCGGCATTCGTGATTCCGCGAGGGGTCTTCGTCCAGGTACCTGCCGCCGTGTCCTTCTCCAGGTCGACGAGGGCCAGGAGGTCAATTGTCCCCGAGAGGGTAAGCGCGCGGTCCCCCAGCTTGTCGTACTCCGCCAGCCGCTTCTCGATCTTGGCCTTGAGAAGTCCGGTCGCGGAGGCGCTTGCGGCAAGATAAAGCTGGGCCGCATGCGCGAAGAACTGCGTCTTCCGAAGCGAGCTCTTTTCCTTGTCTCCCAAGTCCCACCATCCGTCGGCCAACCCCACTTGGTCTGCCGGTTCGATGGGCATTGCGCTTTCCTTTGCGGCGAGCGTCGTCATCGGGCTCGCAGGCCCCTTGGCCAGGAAGCGGATGCCGAGATCCCAGTTGCCTTTGACGAAACACGTGTATTGGCCCATGTCCCCGTTGGCGGGGGGGTCGTCCGGAGTCTTGGCCAGCGTCTCGAGTACCCCTTTCAATGCCTGGAATTTCGCCTTCGCTTCGGAGACTTCTTTGCCCCGCCCCGTCGCTCGCGCAATCATCCCAGGATCATTGGCCCGTTTGGCGAACTGGAGCGCCGACCCGACGGATTTGTCGGCCGCATCGTACTGATCGGCAGTGACCACCTCGTCGGTGAGCCGGAGGTAGGCGTCTGCAAGCGCGGCAAAGTCGGCAGGGGTCTTGGCGTTTTTTCCGACGACCGAGAGCGCCGAGCTCTTCAGAGTCACCACGTCCACGTCGAAGATCCGGGCGCCCGCTTCGATCGCCGAGAGCGCCAGGCGGGCGTCCCCGGTTTGCGCGGCCAGGTCCTGCGCCTCCCGGTAAACAACCCATTGGGACGTCGGGTCGTCCGAGAATCGTCCGGCCTGCTCGATGAGCGTCCGGGCCAGGGCGAGACGGTCTTCCGGCGCCTTCTTCGCATATTGGTCTTTGAAGAGATCCTTGAGCAGCTTTTCCGACTGCTTCTGCCGCCCGATGTCGGGAACTGGCGCTCGCTTCGTGACGTCCACCGCAGGCACAGTCGTCGGCGCGTCCAGCGGACGTGCGTCCGGCGCTTTCTCGGGAGATCCTGCTGCGGGGGCATCCGCCGGGGCGCCGCTAATGGCGACCTTTCCGTCATGGATCAGCTTGCCCAACTGGTTGACGGCACGGAGCCGGTCCCCGGCGATCTTCTGCTTCTCGGGCGAGCCGATTTCCTGAAGAACGATGAACTTGATCCGGGCTTCCTCGAGCTTGAAGCCGGCATCGACGTAGGTGGCGACGGAGGATTTCGATCGTGCCTCCTCGTACGCCGTCTTGGCGTCCTCCAGGCGTGTGTCCCCGAGCTCGAGGATCCGATCTTCCTGGAGACCCGCCTGCTGGGTCAGAGCGCCGGTGGAAAGAAGGAGGGCGATCAGGAGTGAGAATGAGAAGGAGTGAATCATAGACTGATTATATTAGAACTCATCTTCCGTTTCATCAAACAAACACCGCCGGCCAGGGTTGGGACGGCTCTTCGGGTGGGGCCCTGCCGTTCCGGGAACAGGGCGATCCAGCGCTGGAGCATCCGTTCATGGCGCTCCTCCTGGAGGCGGTTGAGGGATCGATCCTGAGTGAGACGCTCTCCGGTTCCCGGCCGGGAGGTTGGGGTCACAGGAGGCTCGCGATGGTTTCCAGGAATTGGTATCCGAATCGGTCATCGGGTTCGAGGGTCGCCCCTTCCGCCCACTCATTCCAGGCATTGATGAAAACGAACTCCGAGGTCCGCTCCATCTGGGTCCGCAGGCATCGGCCAAACGCCTCCGGCGTGACTCTCTGGAAGATGCGTGCCCGTCTGCCGACGCGGGGCGAATTGTCCCATCCCGCGAACAATCCTCGGTACTGCCGGGGGTGCACTTGCGGGAACTGGACGACTTCAGAGTACACCGTCGGGCCGTCGTATTCCAACGGCCCGGCAAATTGGCGGAGTTCTAGAATGATCCGCTTCATTTTGGGATGTGTCTCCAGCCAGCGCATCAGAGAGCGGCGATAGTCGAGCCGATTGGGGAAGAACTCGACCACGGCATCCGCCCTCGGGAGCGGGATGCAGTTGTCGGCATGGCCACCGAGGGTCATGACGAGGTGCAATCCCCGAAAGCCCGCTTCGCGAAGGCGCTCCTCCCAAAATCGAAATCGAGCCGAGTATTCCGGCACCTTGCCCAGACGATACACCACGAACATCGGCTTGCCATCGACTTGAATGTAATTCTTGTGCCGGAAGAAAGGCAGCAGGTAGTCGAGATGACGGGCCCATTCCTCGGGACCTCCATACTCCTGATCGATCAGAATTTCCCGGTCGAGGCCATTCCATCGCCTCGACCAGGATTCATTGGCCCACGAGACGCAGAACGGAAGATCCGGTTGCCCGTCCTCCAACATTCGCTCCAGCGGCTGCTGGAGGAGCAGTTTTCCGGAAAACCAATAGTGATAGTAGCAGAAGCCATATACTCCATGCGCCTTGGCCAGTTCGGCCTGCCTCTGACGGACGGATCGCTCTAGCAGGGAGTACTCCCCGATGTCGGGGTGAGGGCGACGGATCTGGTGTCCCGGATAGACGGGCTTCCATCGGCGGAGTTGGGTCCATTCTGTAAAGCCGGATCCCCACCACTCATCATTCTCTTTGATGGGATGAAATTGCGGAAGAAGCCAGGCGATGATCTTTGCCGTCATGCAGGCTTCCCCTCGAGGGTGCCCCGAAGCGGTCCCCGACGGGGACGCCGGGGAAGGGTCCGAGTCGAGATCCGCTGGACCGGGGTCGGAGGGCTTGTCATGGGGTTTCAAAAGGGGCTACACCGGAATTCCGATCGATCTGAGCATATTCTCCAGGGTCGCGACTTGTTTGGCAGACATGAGAGGTCGCAGGGTCCGGTTGAATAGGTTGAAGGCCGTCTTCTGGAGCCGATGACGTCGTCGCTCACCGGGCAATCCGAGTGCTTTCGCTTTCTCCGGCCCGATGGAGTGTTCGGCCATGGTCGCGATCATCTCCGTCGCATCCGTGACGTAAACGTGGGCCCCCTTGCTGGTGCAGGTGGCGCAAAAGTCGTGGTTGAACTTTCGTCTCTGGAGCTCTGCAAAGGGAGTTTCAAGATAGCTGCCGATGGTAAACCGGTCGGGGTCGTATACGGCGCAGCACAGTTGCACTCTGCCAAAGCAGTCGATGGTGATGTGCTCTTCCTGCAGCGAGCACGGCGCGTTCTTGCCCCTTCCGCATTCCGCGATGGCATCGGCCAGGGGGTAGGCCAGCAAGTCGATCAGGCCGCGATCTTGCGAGGTCAATTCCGCGCTGTCGGCGCCGACGACGGATAGGGCTTTTTCAACCGGCATCAGGTAGGCCCAGGTTGGCCGAAACGTGAATCCGAGGGATCGGGCGTAGCGGCGCATCGCGAGTTCATCCGCCTGGTTGTCCTTGTAGCGGTGAAAGACGACCTGGATGGCTGTCTTCGACCCGGTCCTCGCCTTCGCTTCCGACAGCGTCCGCATGTTGTCTTTGACGCGCTCGATGTTCCCACCGGCGTGAGTGCGCCCATAGGTGTCCTGGGTGAATCCGGACACGGAGATCCTCAGGTAGTGAGGGTTGGCAAGGAGAACCTCGTCGACGTTTCTCAGGAGATTGAGATTGGAACTGAGCGAACACGGAAGGCCGAAGCTGTTGACGACGCCGATCATCTCCGCAAGACGGGGGTGAATAAACGGCTCCGTCCAGTTGAACAAGCCGACGCTCGACACCCGGCATTCCGAAACGGCCTTGGCGAGAATGGATCGCAGCAGGTCGGACGACATCTGTCCATGCTCCAGCTTGCCGGGGGAGTTCCCGATCGGGCAGGAAGGACACCTCAAGTTGCAGGATCCGACCAGATCGATATTGAAGTAGATGGGGCTCATGGAGTCCGTCCCCTTCTTCCGTTGGGAATAGAGGTCCTGGCAGACCGATCCGGGGTTTCGCCGCCTGAGGGAGTCATGAATCGACTCGTCGGGTCGCCACGAGGGCTACCTCCTCCCCGCAGCCGGTGAACAGGTTGAGCGCGTGCTCGAAGACGCCGAAGAGGAGCGCCGCGGCCCGCATCCATAGGCCGCCCCCGCCTCGACCCTCCGCGACAGAGTCCGAGCACCGTCGGAGCCTCCAGGACGAGCTCCATAAATTGGGAGCGTAACGCGCCGTCGTCCAGAGGGCTGTTGGGACGAGTCCCGCACGGACCGCACATTCTCGCAAGGATTTCTTGGAAAACAGGGTAAGGTGTCGGGGAGTCTCCCATCCCCTCCAGTACCTTCCAAAAAAGCCCCTGGATAGGGAATTGAGGTTGGGAGTCAGGATCACCAGCATTCCTCCCGCTTTCAGGTAGCGGCCGCAAATGCGGAGTGCGACCACGGGATCCGCGAGATGCTCCAAGACGTGATTTAGGGTAATCGCATCAAAGCTTTGCGGCTCGAACAGCCCGTCGGCTAAGGGGCTGCACCGAATGGGGAAGCGGGATCCCTCGGCGGCCCTTGCGGCGGCTTTCGGGTCTGCGTCGATTCCCACCACCTCCCATCCGTGTGCGGACAGCTCTTGCAGGAGCGTGCCCGCGCCGCAGCCGACGTCCAGCAGTCGCCCTCCGATCGGACGGTACCGAAGCCAGAGAACCGTCGCTCCGCCCAAGTCCCGCAGGGGAGAAATGCATGCCAGGAGGGAGGCGAGCATCCGGGTGATAAGGGAGGTCGTCGGCGGATATCCGAAGGCGACTTCCCGGATCGCCCGAAAGAGGGAGGGGACCGTGGATCGCCACGAAGAATCGTCTGCGGTCGGCCCGTGGGTGTGGTACTCCTGGTAGAGCTTTCCCATCTCACCAGGTTCCGGAGTGGGATTCAGCCACACCAGGTCGCAGGGCGTGCATCGACACAGGGACCATTCTCCAGGGACATGAAACAGGAGGTCCCGGATGCGGCGATAGAGCAGGGTGCCGTTCTTTCCACAGAACCTACACGAAGGACTGGGAACGCAACGGATGGAGGAGGCAAGTCGTTCGTCAATTCCCATGAGAATGGCCCATCAGGAGAGGCACTCGGATACCCTGCTCCTCGCTCCGAGGCTTCCGTCCGCCCGCTCGACGAAGGTCCCTTTCATGGCGCGATCGGCTCCCGCTTAAGCGTGGTATCCAGCGGATGCTCGGCGCTCCGCTTCCTTCTGGTGAGGACGAAATACGCCATCGAGACTGAGTAGGTGGCGGCGGCGGACACGTAGTAGATCCAGTGACAGATCACGCCTCCGATCATGGAGGCGAGCCCGCGCTTGCGGTAAAGCAGCGTGTAGAAGGGGCGGTCGACCGCGAGCTGGAGGACGATAGACAGGGCGAAGCCGGAGACCGCACCCGCCCGGACGACCCCGTGAGCGATCGCTGCAAGAAGGAGCCATCCCGGGAGCGACAGGACGAGAAGGGCTGCGAATCTTCGGGAGGGGCGGACATTGAGATCGCGCGGCATGGATCCTTGAGCCCAGATCAGGTCCGTCCAGGGAAACGCCCGGTGAACGACGTCGGTCACCATCATCGACCCCACCGTCCACTTCTTGTGGTGCTTCACCTGGAGAGTAGGATCCAGCCTGATCGTGCACCCGGCTCGAGTCAGGCGATGTCCCAGTTCGACGTCCTCAAGGTACCTCCGCGATTCATCGAAGCCGCCCAGTCTCAGGAAGGTTTCCCGTCGGACCGCGCCGAAGCCCGCCCAGAACGTAACGGCGGCCTCGTTCCCCGTCTGATGCACATGATGGTGAAGGAGATTGCGGTACTGCGACGCGAAGTTGGGAGCGGCCGGGGCGTCGTCATAGGACCCGAAGAGCGCCTCAATCCGGGGATCCGCCCGAAAGGCCTCCCGGACCCGATCGAGAATGCCCGACGGGATCGAGACGTCCGCATCGATGAAGAGGAGGATCTCCCCGCAGGCTTCCCGGGCTCCCCGGTTGCGGGCCCGGGAAGGCCCCGCATTCTCCTCAAGGCGCAGGACACGGGCTCCCAGGGTCCGGGCGAGATCGTCGGACCCGTCGGTTGAGGCGTCGGACACGGCGATTACCTCGACGGTTCCGGCCGCCGCTCGAAGGACGCTTCCCAGCGTGTCGCGAAGGTACCGCTCGGCGTTGTAAAACGGCATGACGATCGAGACCGACATCGGCTGCGGAATACCACAATCCTTACGGAGGGTCAAGAATTCTGGAATCTTTGGGACGTGATCTTGGCAATTCATGGGAGGGATTACAGGGGGGCGACGTCCTTCTGACCGGAGCCGGGGCCGGTTCCGTCCGATCTCCTTCCGGGAGCAGAGATACTGTACGACCCTCTGACTCGGAACGCCCGCCCGGGCGAAGAGGGCACGTCTTCTCTGGGTATCGATCGGCGGCCGATCAGACGGAAGGGAATGGGATGCGCCGGCGACAGGATCGCGAGGAAATGACGCCGGGACCCTCGTCTCATGGAAGATGGTCGGCGGATCTTCAAGGGCTCTCCTCTGGTCAGAACGAGACGGGCGCTCCCCTTACCAACAGGATTGGAAAGAGAGCCTTTGTGCCGATCTGCGGACGATAGATCGCGCTTGAGAAGAATCCGTGTCACTCTCCCCGGGAGCCCGAGCCTCCAGGGTGCCGGGCGATCCGCCCCCATCACTCCGCCCCTCTATCGGAGAACCTCTTCCACCCTGTGGCCGTCGAGGGAGTCCGGGATGGCAAGGCCTAGAAGGGCAAGTACGGTGGGAGCGGTGTCTTCGACGTGCACGGTCCGTTCGATGGTCCGACCTGCCGCAGTCCCAGGCCCTGCGCAGATCCAGGGAACGGTCAGGCATTCCGGATCGCGGGGGTGATCCGCCTGGAAGTGCGACTTCCCCTTCCCTCCATGATCTGAGGTAACGATGATCGCGGTTGTTCGCCCTTGCGGGGAGGCCTCGACCGAGGCCACGATCATGCCGATCGCCCGATCCGCCTCCCGGACGGCCTGGAGATACTCATCGCTCATCCATCCTGACCGATGGCCGGCCGCATCGGGGTCTCCCAGGTGGATGAACGTCAGGTGATAGGCCTGACGGGACCACTCGGCTGAGAACACCTTCGCGATCTCCGTGCCGGAAGCGATCCGAGGTCCTGTGAAGACCTCCTCTCGCGCGACGGGAGCGGGAGATGGGGGAGGGCTCCGCCCAGGAGTTCGTTCGTCAGTGCCCTCCGCGGGGACAGCGTCCTCGGAACTTGCTGGAGCGCGCCCGGCGCTCGTCCGTTGCGAGCGTCGGGGGCCGTACACCCAATGAACCGTACCGGCGTGCACCAGGGAGTGGAACTTGTCCTTGGCGAAGAGCATCGCGGTGGAGAGACCGGCGGCGCCGGCCATCGAGAGGATGGTCGGGTGCGGGATGATCCTCCCGGAATCCTCGTTCTCCGTCATCCCGTGCCGCGAGGGGCGTAGGCCCGTCAACATCGAGGCGTGAGAGGGCAGGGTCACCGAGGGGATGCCGGTCTCGGCCTCCGGGCAATGCGTGCCCCGGCGGAGAAGAGCGAGGAGATTCGGGGCCGGTGCGGTCGTGATCGCATCCGGACGGAGCCCGTCGATGCTGATGAGAATTACATGGGAAGCGGGGCCGGCCTGCGGGGGAGCGGAGGGCAGGGGGATTCGAACGGAGACCATCTCAACCGGAGCGTCGCCTGGGGAACAACCCCGGAGAGGGAGGCTCGCGGCGAAGAGGACGAACCTCAGGACGCTGCTCCGGAAGAATCCGTTCACCTAATCTCCCTGGCGGAGCGTCATCTTCGAAAGGCGTCCGCATTCTTCGCCCGGGCGGAAGTCATAGAAGTACGGTGTCCGGCCCGGCAGTTCACGCAGGAGCACCCGGTTCTCGTCCCCCAGGTCCCGGACAAAGAGGACGGAGCCTTCGAACGCGAGTCCGTTTCGCGGAAGGTCCGAGGCGATGGCGTACGGCGATGCCGTCCGGATGAAAATCAGGGCGTGCTCGATCCTCTCTTTTTCTACGAGTCGATAAACGTCGGTCTTGGCGACGATGTCGCGAGCGATGGCGGGTCGTTCCTGGGCGAATCGGAAAACGTTCAGAAGAAGGACGAGAAGAACGACGGGCAATTCCAGGCGGGGCAGAAGGGCGAGAGTCGTGGCCGACAGAAGCGTGAGGGCGACGATCGTCTCGTAGGCGTAGCGGGGACCGTATCGGACCCCCCCATGGGTGGGATAGAAGGTGTGGCCCAGCAGGAGTACGAGCACACTCGTCATGAGCAGAACGGCTTTGGTCCGGGCGCCCGCCTTCAAGAGAAAGGGCGCCGCGATTGCCAGCGGCAGGCAGAGCGGCAGCCAGCACGCGAGTTCCCCGCAGCGGACCAGGCCGAACTCCACCAGCCACTCGCTGTACATCGCCGGACCCACCGAGCCGATGAAGGGTTTATCTCCCGCGGTATACTTCAGGAACGGCTGGAGGAACGGGTCTCCGGTCGTGAGATCGTTGTATCCGAGAAAGATCCCAGAACACACGGCGAGCGGCAAAGCTCCCGAAAGCGCCGTCCAGAGAACGTCCTTTCTCTTCCGGAACTGCCACAGTCGCCACAGCGCATGGACCGCGAGCGGAAGGGCGAGCGTCGCCGTCGTGAAGCTGCGGATAAGCCCTCCGTACCCCACGCTCGCCCCAAGGAGGGCCATGTTCCCGTGCGAGGTGGGATTCTCCAGCCACTCGAAATAGCTGAGGTAGGCGATCGCGACGGCGAGGGCGCAAGAAGGGTGGGTGAAGTAGGACGCCGAATTGAAGATGAAGAAGGGGTTGATGGTGAGGAGGAGGAGGGTGACATTCGCGGCGCAGATCGAGACGTGGCGGCGGGCGGTCCAGTACACCACGCCTTGCAGGACCGCCCCGAGGAGACCATTCACCGCCCAGGGAAACCCTACGAATACCCCCAGACACAGGAGGAGAGGCCATCCCGGAGAGTACTTCCCGTAGTAACGGCCGTCATTGAGGATGTGGGGAAGGTCGAAAAAGTGCCTGATGTTGGGAGGGGGAGACTCGATGTAGAGCTTCCCGTGTCGCATCAGGGTGGCCTGAAGCCAGTAGGCGTACTCGTCGCCCGAGTTCGGGAACGCGTCCAGCGTGACCCGGGCGGTGTACCACGTGAGCGCCAAGTTGATCGCGATCAGAACGGCCGGGATTCGCCAGGTTGTCAATTGAAGCAGAGACCTTAAGGGGGAAGAACTCGAAGTCAGGGGAGCCTCGATCACCTCGGAAGGCGCGGAGCCGTTCGCGTCTGCCATCGGTCTCTCAATCAGGGAGCTAGCGATCTCCATTCGGGAAAGTCGTCGGCGGGAACCGGAGAGCGGAGGAGTTCCCCCCCCCGACCGCATTTCGTCGACCGGGAAGGCGCTCATGGTTCCATCCCTTCTGACCGGTGTCCAGGAAAAAGGGAGCCGCGTCCTGCGGATTATATGAAAAGTCCAGCGTCCCCCTCTGATTTGGGAAGATATGAAGGACCGCGCCGGGCGGAGACGGGGGGCCTTCGCCCCCGCGATCGCAGGACAGCGGTCCTTCAATCTTCCTTAACGCACGGATCGGTCGAATTCCTGGACAGGGGGTGTAGGACGATGTTAGAACATGCCCTCCAGTTCTAGGGAGATAGTTCCAGACTGCCGGAACTGCTCATGAATGCTGTGATCGTCGGAGCCGGGCCTGCGGGACTGACGGCCGCGTACGAACTGCTGACGCGGACGGGGATCAGACCCATTATCGTGGAGGGTAGCCGTCAGCTGGGAGGGCTCTCCCAGACCGTGAACCATCACGGCAATCGGCTGGACATCGGGGGCCATCGGTTCTTCTCCAAATCCGACCGGGTGATGGAGTGGTGGTTCCGCTTCCTTCCCCTGCAGAAAACCGACGGGACGCCCGCGCCGATCGCCTATCAGGGAAAGACTGCGAGCCTGGAGGCCGCTCCGAAAGGCCCCGATCCCGATGTCGAGGATCGTGTCATGCTCCTCCGCAGCCGGAAGTCGAGAATCTTCTATTCGAGGAAATTCTTCGACTACCCGATCCGCCTCAATCTCGAATCTCTCCGGAAGCTGGGCCTGCTCCGGACGACGGCCATCCTCCTCAGCTATCTGAAGGCGTCGCTGTTTCCTCCGAAAAAGGTGGAGACCCTCGAGGAGTTCTTCATCAGCCGATTCGGCAGGATCCTCTACGAGACCTTCTTCAAATCCTATACCGAGAAAGTCTGGGGCGTTCCCTGCTCGGCGCTCAGCGCCGAATGGGGGGCTCAGAGGGTGAAGACTCTGTCGATTTCCCGGGCGATCGGCCATGCGCTGCGGGATGTTCTGCCCTCCTGGTCGCGCAAGGAGCGAGCGCGCGTCGAAACCTCTTTGATTGATCAGTTCCTCTATCCCAAGTACGGCCCCGGACAGCTCTGGGAAACCGTGGCCCGGGAGGTCCAGGAACTCGGGGGCATCCTCCACCGGGGCCTGAGGGTAACCGGCATCGGCGTCCACGGTGGGAAGGTGAGCTCGGTCGAATCGGTTTCCGACGGCGGCAAGGTCCACCGGTTTCCGGCAGACTACGTGTTTTCGACGATGCCGATCCAGGATCTCGTGCGGGCGATGGACCCGCCTCCTCCCCCGGAAGTCCGCCAGATCAGTGAGGGTCTGGTCTACCGCGATTTTCTGACCGTGGGACTCCTGCTCCGGAAGATGTCGGTCGGGAATGTCGGAGACCGCGGGACGATCAAGGACAACTGGATCTATATCCACGATCCCTCCGTCGAGGCCGGACGACTGCAGATATTCAACAACTGGAGCCCCTACATGGTCCAGGACCCCTCGAGGATTTGGGTCGGCGTCGAATACTTCTGCGACGAAGGAGACCGGATCTGGTCCCGGTCCGACCGCGAGATGGCCGTCCACGCCCTCGGGGAGCTCCGGGCCCTGGGACTGACGGAAGACCTGGAGCCTCTCGATTCCGTCGTGATTCGGATGAAGAAGGCCTATCCGGCGTACCGGGGATCCTACGACCGCTTCCCCGAGCTCCGGGAACATCTCGATTCGATCGAGAATCTTTTCCTCATCGGTCGCAATGGCATGCATCGCTACAACAATCAGGATCATTCCATGCTGACGGCCATGCTTGCCGTCGACAACATCCTGGAGGGAAGAACCGATCGCTCTAACCTCTGGAGCGTGAATGCAGAGGAGGACTATCACGAGTCCCGATCCCTGGTTCGGCCGGCGGCGGTTTCCCGCGAGGCGGAAGCTAACGTGGGACCTCCCACTCCGCTCGGAACCGTGTAGGGAGGACGTCGCAAGAACGCAGGACGATCACCCGGGAATGGAGTTCGCCCGGAGCCACGAAGAGCGGACTACGGAGGCGGGGAGCCCGGACCCCGGGACCCGCCTGGAGCTTGGTGAAGCGGGGGCGCAAGGCGTCCCCCGATTGGGAGGAGATCATCGCTATGGATCGCAGGAAACGCATCATCGTGAGTGGCGGGGCGGGGGTGGTCATCCTGCTCATTGCCGTCGTCCTTTATGGAGCCTCCGGGCGCGGCAATGCCGCCGCGGATTCCGGGGATCTCGTCCCTGAGAAGGAGCTTCGGTCCGTTCGGGCGGCGCTCCCCGGAGCCCCGGAGGGCGGCGCGGGGACGATCGATCTCCTGGACCAGGTCGACGTCCCGCAGGACGCCCTGGCCGGAATCTGGGGATTCCAAGGGCGGGCGCTCATCACCCCGGCCACGGAATACGGCCGACTCCAGATTCCCGTCGCCCCCCCGGAGGAGTACGACCTGAGCATCGTCCTCACCCGCAAGCGCGGAGTCCACTCGTTCAACATCGGATTCCTCCTGGGCGGTCGCCAGGCGATGATCGCGATCGATACGAACGAAGGAAAGACGAGCTGCCTCTGCCTGGCTGGAGGATCGGATCCTTTCGACAATGAAACCCGGTTCGAAGGTAAGAACCTCAAGTGGAACAAGAAGGGCCTCATCAAGGTCTTCGTCCGGAAAGATTCCGTCAACGTGACGGTCGACGAGCATACCGTCGTGAGCTGGAAGGGCAGCCCCGCGGCGCTCGACTTCCCCCCGGGCTGGTCGGTGACGAACCCGAAAGCCCTTTTCATCGGGTCCTGGGATTCCGTCTTCCGCATCGACGAGATGACGCTCACGCCCCTGGGAGGATCGGCCGCCACGGTGCTCCGGCAGAAGCGCGCGTCCTAGCGCCGCCCGCCTCCGGGCATCGGCAGGATCCCGGAGGATCCGGCGTGGAATGAGTTCGGCCTATTCCAGTGTGTAGAACCTTCCCGAGTAGGGCTTGATCCATCCTTCGCTCACGAGCTGCGAGAGGACATGGGACTGCTCGGGGCTGGGATCGGGAGCGAAGACGATGCGGAGTCCGGCCGCGCGGGCATCCTGTCGGAAAGCTTGCGCCGTCCGAGACCGGAGAACACCACTCGGCGCGAGGAGTCGGGCTTGTAGAGAAGATGGACCGCTCCGAACGGCCCCCCGAAATAGCCGCCGGCCGGATCCGGGAGTTCGACCGTGATCTGCCCATACTCCAATTGTGCAGCGCTTCGCTCTCTCCAGGACTGGGAGGTCAGCGTCCGGAGATGCTCCCACCGCAGATCAAATGAGAGGCGGGTTCCGAGCATCGAGTAGAGAAGCGTCCCCACCGCAAGTTCCCGCACGCCGGGAATCTTCTCGGCCGCGAGCACCGTGGACACCGACAAGAGCGCTGGGAAGAAGAAGGCGTATTTCAGGTGCCAGGGATCATCCTGAGAGAAAAGAAGGACCCCCAGAATCGAGACCAGGAAACCGAGGCCCAGGTTCCTTGGCCTGCGGTCCTGACGCTGGCGCTCTAGGTCTTTCGAAGCATCGTCGGGGATCCGGACACTGGAATCAGGGTGTATTCGTCTATCCGGAAGGTGGCGTTCGACGCCCCCAGGATCAAGGCCTTCGTGCCGGGAACTGCGAACTCCGGCGGAAGGGCGAGGTCGCTCGACGGGCCCTTCCACGAGAGGATCTGCACGCCCTCCACCCAGACGTGGATCTCCCCGCCACGGACCGAAACCAGGATCGAGGTGGGTTTGTTCCATTTCATCGCCCGGGTGCTCGTGGCCGTGTCGTTTCCGTCGGCTCCGAGATGCCCGGCGCGGGCGATCCAGCTTCTCTGGCTGTCCAGGCCGTCCAACATGATCATCCCCTGGACGCCTTCCCTCACGACTCCCAGGCCGAGGGAACCGGCGCCGCGCTTGCGGGTGAGACGGAGCCGCAAATCGTATTCCCGCGGGGGAAGACAGGGGACTTCGATTCGCGCCCACGGCGAGCAGCCGGACAGGAGCGAGGAGTCCAGAAAGCCCCATGTCCCGCCGACCGCATCCCGTCCGAGATCCATGGCCGCCAGGAGATCGATCGCTTGCGGAAGCCCCGCGGGTGGTGCGCCGGGACCGCGAACGATCTGCCACTGGCTTTCCGGAGGAAGCGCGTCAGGGTCCTCCGGTGCCGTCCAGGCGTGGCGACTCCAGACCAGCGCGGCGAGGGAAAGGACGAGGCCCGCGCCCAGAGCGCCGGCGATCGCGCGATTCTTCGACATCAGATCCTCCCCGGGGGTTCAGATCATCTAGATCTCCCTTAGGCGCGAGCATTTAGTCACATCCCTATGGGCGCTGTCGAGAACTAATTTTCGGAAAAAAGATGAGAGGCGTTCATGATTCTAGAAACGATCGCCGATGACCGCGAAAGTCTGGACGGAGCCGTCTCGATCTGATATGGGAAGAGGTTCATTGGTCCTCGAGGGCGCTGTCGTGGACGTTCAGCACTGGGTGTTGCAGGTCAGAGGGGTGGTGGACCGCCATCGACGTCTCTGGCCTCTGATCGTTGCCGCCGCCGCGACCTTCTTTGCGCTTCCCCTGCTCTCCTATCCTTTCGGCTGGGATCAGTGCGTCTTCGGGACCATTGCGGACACGATGAGGCACGGAGGAGTCGTCTACCGCGACGCCTGGGAACACAAGCCCCCCGGGGTCTATTACGTCTACTACTTGGCCTTCTGGCTCTTCGGACGCGACTACTGGGGAGTGAGAATCCTCGAGATCGCTGGCGTCGCGATCACGGCCGGGATGCTCGTCGCGATCGCCCAACGTCGCTTCGGGACAACGCTGGGCGGCGTGATCGCGGGACTGGCCTACCCTCTCCTTTACCTTCTGATCGGGCCGAATACCGCCCAGCCCGAGAGCTACCAGGTCGCCTTCCTGGTCGCGGGCCTTGCGTGCTGGCCCATGCCGCGTGAAACGTCTCGCCTCGGCGCCCGGTGCTTCGGGTCGGGTGTCCTCGTTGCCAACGCGGTCCTCTTCAAGCCGCCGATCATGTTCTTCCCGCTGTTACTGCTTCTGGATCGAGTCTGGATCGACTCGGATCGAGCCGGTTGCCGGGGGAAGGTTCGGCTCTCCGTTCTCACGGCCCTGGGCCTGGGAACGCCGGTGCTCTGCGTGTTTCTCTACTACGGGATTCGGGGGGCGTTCTGGGAAACCTGGGATGCCCTGGTGAGCTTTCCCGTGAGATATTCCGCCTACAATCCCGGCGTCTTCGCGAACCTTCGGTGGAGCGGAGCGTTCGAATGGGTGAACGCGCTTCTGTCTTTCTATTCCGGGGCGCTCATTCTCCTGGGAATGGCCCGCGGGGGCGTCCTGAGGGGGGGGGAGATGCTGCGATGGACTCTCTCGTCACTCGCCGCCTGGGCGAGCCTCGTCCTCCAAAGGAAGTATTTCGATTACCAGCACATTCCGCTGCTTCCGTTCCTAGCGCTGGGCCTGGCTCTGCCGTTCATGGCGCGGGCGGAGGGAGCGCCGGAACCGTCGTCGATCTCTCGACGGCTTGGCGCCGTCGTTCTGAGCGTCGCTTCCGTCCTCGTGGCGATCGTCGCCGTGGAGTACGCAAGAGGCGCGAGCCGGAGCTGGAGCCCGGCTCCTTGGATTGCGCGAATGGAGGTCCCCGAGGGCCGCTCTGCGAGCCCGGGATCTGAAGGGGGAGATTCGGAGGTGGTTCAGTGGATCCGGGCCAACTCCAACCCCCAGGAGAGCCTATTCGTCTGGGGCAATCGTCCGGGGCTCTACTTTCACTCCGATCGGAGGATGGCCGGCCCATATGCGCACCTTCTGTCCGCGCTTCCTCCCTGGGGGGACCCGGAGCGTCTCACACGGCTCATCCGCCGCCTGGACCGGGATCGTCCCCGGGTAATCGTGATTGCGGCGGGAGATTCCACTTGGTGGCAAACGCGCGGAGCAAAAGATCTGATTGAAGAGCGTCCGGAATTCCGGTCGTTCGTCGAGGATACGTACATCTTCGCCCAGCGGATCGGAACGTACGAGCTCTGGAAGCGGGCGGATCCGGAGCTGGATTACTCGAGCGGCAATCGGCAGGGGAGGGCGGATCAGTGACTGGACAACGAAAGGCCTGGATTTGCTGTGCCGAGGGTCAGAAGGGAGCGGCTGCCCTGACGAAGGGTGCATCGTCTCTCATCTTCCCTTAGTCGAATGAGGAATCTATAGCTTCGTCGCCCGGATTCATGTGACCTTAGCAGACTAGGGGTTGACAGAATCATGAACCCTGATAACGTAGCAGACTCTTCTACTGATAGGGGTCAATAAACGTGAAACAGCTGGGATTTCTCGCGCTGGCCGTGGTTGTTCTCCTGGGGGCCTGGGTCGTGTTCGTCGCGATCCAGCGGAACAAGTCCGAATTCGTCGTTTTGGAGATCCCGAAGGATCCGAAGGACCGGCAGGCGATTATTCGGAGCGCCAATCAGTTCTGGCAGGCAACTCCGGGGTACTACGATCCCCGGCGGGTGGTCCTGCTCATCAAGCTGATCCACGCGACGGTCGGGGACGACGAGTGGGTGGCGGTGTCTCCCCCGATCTATTTCGCCTGCGAGACGCTGCGGGACACCCCCGGCATCGAAGGCGCGATCCCCGGCATCGATGACATGATGCTGTCTCACTTCTCGCGGCGTCCGGTCCTGCACGAGGCGATGAGCCTTGTCCGAGTGGCCCGGTCGAAGAAGCAGGGCTCCACGAGGATCGATGCGGCGCTGGAGCGGATGGTCGGCGGGCTTCCCCTGACCTCGGGGTTCGAAGGAAGTTCCGCCTCCCTGCTCATCGCGGCATCGGTCGCCGCAGACGATCTGCGGAGGGCGGAGCGGTATCTTGGCCAGATCCACCTCGATGACGGGGCTTTGGACCAATCGCGGATCGCCTACGCTCACGTGAAGCGCCTCGTGGAGCTCTGCTCCGCGGCGCGAAACGAACGGTATGAGATCCGCCCGGCGATGACGGAGTGGCTGAAATGTCGGGAGGACGCGCTGGGTCGCGCGGTCTATGGGCCGGCACTCGTCGGAATCTCGGTGCTGGCGATCGAGGCGGTCCAGACCGACCCCACCCGGCGCCGTTCGGTCGAGGTCATGGCCAGGGTGAAGGACCAGGCCGGCGCCCAGGAATACTGGCACGAGGTGATCGAGAAGGTGCTGAGCTCCGTCCTCGCGGGGTCGACGGACAACGGTCCGCTTCTGGGAGCGATGGCGGGGTCCTATGAGGAGATCTTCGCCGAGCCCAACTACGCCGCCCGGGCCTGGAAGCGGGTGGGCCAGAAGCAGGAGTTCTCGCACCCGGAACTGCTGCTGTGGGCGGCGGATCCCTACGAGAAGGCCCTGGCGGCCGCCCGGAATCCGGATCTCGCAATCGATCTGGCCGTCTCGCTCGCGCGGGTTTATCTGCCGTCGCGGGAATTCACCAAGGCCCGCATTGCCGTCGAGAAGGTGGCGCCGAGGATCTCAGCCGAACACGAGCGGTATAAAGAAATCACGATGCTATTGACGGACGTGAAGGGCAAGGAAGTCAAGGACCTGGCCCGCGTGAATCGCGAGAAGAAGGACATCGAGCGGCAGCGTCTGGTGGGAGAACTCAGTCATATGAAACTTCAGCTTGACCAGGCGCGGAAGCAAAAGCGGTCCCCTGAGGACATCCGCTCGATCGAGTATTCCATCGAGACCATTTCCAAGAGACTCGTGGAGTAGTGTGGAGAATCCCCAAAGGAGGCGCCTGTCGGGCGCTGGCAACAGAGACCGCTCCCGAACGGAGCGGCCTGTGGGCGGATTGCTACAGCAGACAGCGAGCGCGAACCTCCTGGAGGCCACTCGTATCTTCGGCCCCAGTTCCGGAAGGAACAGGCCCAAGTCATAGGCCAGGGCAAACGACTGCAAGAACAGGCTGACCAGAACATGCATGTGAGAGCGGGAGTCGGGGAAAATCCTTCGGACCCGAGGCGGGAGTCCAAAGGGGAGAGCGCGCCGAGGGCGTTATCAGCCTTTTCGGGCAATCTTGAAGACTACTTCCTCGGACATCATCCGCTTATCCGCCAGGTGCGGTCCGCCATCTTTCGCGCGGCGGCCGAAGACTGGCCGGTGCTTCTTGTCGGAGAGACCGGAACCGGAAAGGACATGGCGGCCTGCGCCATCCACGGCGCCAGTCTTCGGCGGAAGCACGCGCTCCAGATCGTGCCGGTCGGTGGACTGGGCGATACGGCCTGGAGTACCCTCTTCGGTCACCGGAAGGGCGCCTTCACCGGGGCTGTGGACGATCATCAGGGAGTCTTCCTCGCGGCCGATGGATCGTCCCTTCTGCTCGACGACGTTGCTACCCTGCCGCTCAAGCTTCAGCCGATGGTGCTTCGCGCCCTCGAGCATGGCCGCTTCCGTCCTTTGGGATCGAACACGGAACTCCACGCCGATGTCCGGGTCATCTCGTCCTCCAATCTTCCCCTCGACGAAGAAGTCGAGGTAGGACGTTTCCGGAGCGACCTCTACGAGCGGCTGGCGGTCCTCAAAATTATTCTCCCGCCGCTCTCGGCGCATTTGGAGGATCTTGAGGTCTATGTGCCGCACTTCCTGAAGGAGGCGGCCCGTACGGGACGGCCCCCCAAGAAGATCAGCGCGCAGGCGATGCGCTTTCTGCACAGCCATTCCTGGCCGAGGAATGTCCGGGAACTAAAGCACTTCCTCTACCGGTGCTCGGTCGAGGTGTCCGGGGGCACGATCGATCTCTCCGACGTTCAGGCGCTTCTGGAGCCGGAATCCCGGAGCATGCCCCGGGGTTCCCGATCGGCTAAACCGGATGAGGTCGTCATCCGGAAGGCGCTTGCCGCTGCGCAGGGAAACAAGCGGGAAGCCGCGCGGCTCCTCCGGGTTTCCCCCAACACCCTGTACAAGCTGATGCGGGAGTACTTGATCGACGTTGAGGGCAAGCGTCAGCCGGTCTAGGAGCGGACCCGGGATGGCGTCGCGGTTCGGCGCCGCCCCGGCGAGAGGGGGCGGAGGGAAGGGACCTCCTGGCCTCGGCCATGAGCTTGGTAGACGTTCGAAGAGGATCTGAAAGCGAGGGCGATATCCCATGACGAAACTGATGATGAGGAGCCCGGCAGTCCGGTGGAGTTTGGGCGGCGTCCTCCTTCTGGGCTGCGCGACCATGGCTCTGGTTCGGGGACGTGGCGCGGACCCCGGCGCCGGACGAGGCCTGTTCTCCTCCGGTGATCCCTCTCGGGTCTCCGGCCGTTCTCCGACGGCGGCTCGTCTGCTCAAGGTGGAGCAGGCGTTTGTGGACTTCGGGGTAATTCCCCTTGGGGAGACGCGGAGCCTGAGCGTCCTGGTCCAGAATCCTAGTCGCCGCTCTGTCCGGATCCAGAAGGTCACGAGCGAATGCGTCTGCGTGAAAGGGGAGATGGAATTCCCCTCCATCGAGCCGGGCGGCAAGGCAGAGCTCACGGTCAACTTCCGGGCGATTCCGGGAAAGACGAGCTACCGTTCGTCCGTGTCGATCATCACCGACGAGGATGGTCCATCCCGATACGACATCGCCGTGACAGCGAAGATCAAGCAGGAATTCGTCCTCGAGCCCGAGACGCTCGATTTCGGCAGGATCCCCAAGGGCGGCGTGTCTAGGAAGGAAGTGCGGATCACGCGGGATGACGGCACGGACTTCTCGATCGCCGCCATCACCCCCTCGCGTCCCGATGTCACCTACACGTGGAAGGCCATCGATTCCTCCCCGAAGCCGGGGTTCCTGATCATCGCGGAAGCACGGGGAATCCACGCGGGCGTCCGCGTGGAAGCATTCCGCATCGAGACCGGGCCCGCTCCCGAGTCCGGGCCCATGATGCAGGTGGCGCTCGAGGTGGAAAGCTCGTTCTTCTGCACCCCCGCCCTCGTCTCCACGGTCTACGCCCCTGATGGGAAGCTCGGAGCCTTTGAAACGGTCGTCCGGGGTCGCGACGGGCAGGACGTAAAAGTGGAAAGCGTCCAGGACGCCAAGGGCACCTCGCTGGAGTTCGACGCCAAGACCTCTAGTTCCTCCGAGTGCGTGCTCACGATCAAACTGACCGGAGACCTTGCTCCCGATCAGCATCTGGGCTCGCTCCAGATCAAGTTGAAAGGCGAGGATCAGCCTCTCAGCCTGCCGTATCGGGTGGATCACGAGGGGGCGCCGGAGAAGCGATGAAGGACTGGGCCGCCGATCTGGGTCGCGCGACGGGGATGTTGCTCGCCTCGTCGCTCGTGGCGTTCCTGATGAACGCTCTCTCTGCCCATCCCCTGTCCGTCTGGTCAAAGGACGGGCCGGGCACCTGGGAGGGGACGATGCCCCGGATCACAATTTCGCAGTTGAAGGAGGCGCTCCATTTACCCCGCTCCGTTGTCCTCCTTGACGTCCGGAGCGAGGCGGCCTTTGCCGGGGGCCATCCGGCTGCGGCGTGGAACCTGCCTTTCGACCGGCTGACGGAGGAGTACACGCGCTTGGGCCTCCGCCCGGTGCTGCGCGCCGCCGATCTGGTGGTCGTTCTGTGCGAGAGCAGCAACTGTTCAGCGGCGGATGCTTCCGCCCGTCTCCTCGCTCATCTCGGACATGATCGCGTGAAAGTGCTCCACGATGGCTGGAGGGCCTATGAGAACTCCGGCCTCGGAGTGACGGCCCCATGATGAGCGTCCGGGCGTCCCGGACCGGAACCGTTGCCCGGACCCTGCTGCGAGGGGGGCTCGGAGCGCTGCTCTTCGCCGCCGGCATGCTCAAAGTGTCGGAGACGTCGGAGTACGCCGAAGCCCTGGCCCTCTTCCGGCTCCTGCCCGGCTCCGCCAACCGTATCCTGGCGCTCGCGATGCCGTGGTGGGAACTTACCGCGGGAGCATGTCTCCTCCTGGGCCTCTGGACTCGCGCGGCGCTCCTCATTTCGACGGGACTCTTCGGACTCTTCGCAGGGGCGGTGGGTCTCGCGCTGGGACGGGGTCTCAACATTGAATGCGGCTGCTTCGGCGCCGCGTTCCGGATCCCGGCGAGCGGGCTTCATCTGGGAGCGAACGTCGCGCTCGCCCTGCTGTCGGCGGGGCTCCTCGGGATCGAGGGGACCGGCCGCTCTCCCTCCTCCGTGCCGGCCTCCATGAGAACCAAGGCGGAAAAGGAGAAGGGGCCTGCCGAGCAGCTCCTCTCCGGAGGAGGGGACCCGTGCAGGAAGTAATTGGACTTTCCGTCCTGCGCCGAAAGGCGGCGCTTGTCGTCATCCGCAGGCACCGCGCGGGAGAGGAGATCGCGCTCCAACGGGAGGCTCTCCGCGGGCCGGAGGCGCCGCTCGGAGCGGTCGTGGAGGGCCTCCTTGAAGGGTTGCCTCCTGAGCTCCGGGACGTCCCCTTACGGTTGGCACTGTCCGGAAGGGATCTCGCCTGCGGCGACGCCTGGGAGTGGCCCACCCGGCCGGGGTCGGTGACTTTGTCGAGGCTCATTCCTTCCCTCCTGGAAGCGCGGTCTCTCGGCGAATCCGCCGATCACCTTGCGGTGGACGCCGTTGCCGAAGGAGCAGAGCTCCAGGGGATCGCGCTTCTTCGCTCGACCCTGGAGGATCTCCACGCCCGACTCGGCCGGCGCCTTGAGCTCGTCACGGTGGCCGGGGCCGCCCTGAGAAGGACTTTCTCTCCGGCCACGATCGTCTTCGGAGGAGAAGAAATCGAATTCGGGCCGAAGGGATGGAGGTTCCGTCCGGTGGACGGTCCGGACCAGCCGCTCGTCCTTCCCAGAGGAGACGAGTCCGTTGAATCGGCCTTCGCGGCGGCGTTTGCCGCAGCCGTGGCCGACAGCGCGGAGATTCCGAACTTGGTGAGGCCAAGCGCGGGGCTCACGAGGCTGCGGCGGTACCGGGACGTCCTCCTTAATCTCGCCGCGGCGCTCACCCTGCTTCTGGGCGCCCTCGGGTATCGATTCCATCGCGAGATGTTCCAGACTGAACAGAGTGTGCAGGAGGTGCGTCAGATGGAGGACGAGCTCTGGGCCCGACTGCTTCCCTGGGAAGATCCGAAGCCCGGCCGCCTCCTTCCGACCATGAAAGCGCGGCTTCAGGAAATCGGGGAGGGTCCGGGGGGCCCGGACGTTCCCTCCGCGCTCGCGTTCT
>Ga0070731_10001508_pt1 | contig 23999 bp, 20 predicted proteins | sample Coa_R1_2_FD_66448 | JGI IMG/M metagenome (GOLD analysis project Ga0070731, IMG submission 66448) | Surface soil microbial communities from Centralia Pennsylvania, which are recovering from an underground coalmine fire - Coalmine... | ecosystem: Environmental > Terrestrial > Soil > Unclassified ... | reverse complement strand
TCTGGTACGACAATGCGCTGGCGTCCGGCGTGGAATCGATGGGCACGCTGTCGCGCATTGCCGCCAAGGAGCGAATTCTGTTCGGCAGCGATTGGCCGTTCTGCAACGAGCGCGTGGTTGCCGAGGAAGTGAAGGATTTCGCCGCGCCCAGCTTTCTTCCCCGCGACGTGATGGCGATGATCGCAAGGGAGAATGCGCTGAAATTATTTCCCGGTTTATCGTCATCCTGAGGTGCGCGCACAGCGCGGGCCTCGAAGGATGGGGCCGAGGCACCCGGCCCGTCGCCCTTCGAGGCTCGCTTCGCTCGCACCTCAGGGTGACGGAACGCGCAGCGCCCCTAGCACCCACTCGGGCGTAATCGGCATCGTGGTGATCGGCGACGCTCCGAGCGGCCGCAACGCGTCGTTGATCGCATTCATCACGCAGGCCGGCGCGCCGGCCGTGCCGGCTTCGCCCGCGCCCTTGGCGCCAAGCTCGGAATCGGCCGTCGGCGTCACCACGTGGCCGATGTCGATGTCGGGCATTTCGGCTGCCATCGGCACCAGATAATCCATCATGTTGGCGTTGAGCAGCTGGCCCTCTTCGTCATAGAGGCAGTGCTCGAACAGCACGCCGCCGATGCCCTGCACGATGCCGCCCCTGATCTGCTCATCGACGAGCTGCGGATTGATCACGGTGCCGCAATCCTCCACGCACCAGTGCCGCAGCAGCTTTATCCCGCCGGTCTTGATGTCGACTTCCAGATAAGACGCCTGCACGCCGTTGGTGAAAGCAAACGGCCAGACGCGCGGCACGTAATGGCGCGTCACCATGAACTCAGCCTGAAAACCGGGCGGCAAAGTATCGGGGCGGAAATAGACCACGCGCGCCACCTCATCGAGACCCATGCGCTCACGCCCCGTGTCGGCGTCGACCACAATACCGGCGCGGATATCGAGCGCTTTCGGGTCGGCTTGCAGGATCGAAGCGGCAGCGGCGAGCACATTGGCACGCAATGCCTTGCCGGCCTGCCAGGCCGCCTCTCCGCCGATGCCGGCCGCGCGTGATGCCCAGGTGCCGCCGCCATAGGGCGTGTTGTCGGTGTCGCCAGTGACGACGCGCACGCGCTCGATGGGTACGCCGAACGACGTCGCCACGCACTGTGCCAGAACGGACTCCGCGCCCTGGCCCTGTTCGGTGACGCCGGAATGCACAAACACCGCGCCAGTGGCGTCGAGTTTGAGCGTTGCTCCATCCTGCGACGAGATGCGCGCGCCGCCGACGCCGTAGAATGCCGCCGACGGATTGGTCACCTCGATGAACGAGGCGAAGCCGATGCCGCGATGGACGCCCTGCCCGCGAAGTTTTGCCTGCTCTGAGCGCAACCCGGCGTAGTCCATCATCTTCACGATCTTGTCGTGCGCCGCGTGGTGCGACAGTGCCTCGAGCTTCAGGCCCGCGGCCGTCGTCGCCGGATAGGCGTCGTCCGCGAATAGATTCTTCAGACGCAGCGCGATCGGGTCCATGCCGATCTTCGCCGCGGCAAGCTCGACCAATCCCTCGGTGACCGCGGTCGCGATCGGGTGGCCGACCGCGCGGTACTGGCACATGACGTTCTTGTTCTGAAACACGACGCGGGCGCGGGCGCGGTAGTTCGGGCATGTATATGGCCCGCCCACGAGGTTCACGACCTGGTTCGCTTCGATGCCGCTCGTGCGCGGATAGACCGAATACGGCCCGATGCCGGTCAGATCGTCGATGGAAAACGCGGTGATGGTGCCGTCGCGTTTCACGCCGATCTTCGCCTTGATGCGATGGTCGCGGGCGTGAATATCAGTCGAAAAACTCTCGAAGCGGTCGGCGACGAACTTGACCGGCCGCTTCAAGAGCTTCGCCAGCGCCGCGGTCGCCATCTCGTCCGCGTAGGTGTGCACCTTAATGCCGAACGAGCCGCCGACGTCTTTGGTGAGGACGCGCACCTGGTGCTCTTCCAGACCGAGGTGCTTGGCGAACAGGTTCTGCATCATGTGCGGCGCCTGCGTGCCCTGATAAACGGTCAGGCGCTGCTCGCCCGGATTCCAGTCGGCGACGATGGCACGCGGCTCGTTGGTGACACCGGTATGGCGGCCGAAGATGAATGTCGTCTCCACGACGGCGTCGGCTTCGGCGAAGCCCTTGTCGGGATCGCCGGCGTTCAGCGTACGCTCGAAGGTGAGATTGTCGCCAAGCGCCGCATGAATGACCGGCGTCGCCGCATCGAGCGCGGTTTCGGCGTCCGTGACCGCAGGGAGCACTTCATACTCGACGTTAACGAGCGCACAGGCGTCCTCGGCTTGAGCACGCGTGCGGGCGACGACGGCGCACACCGCTTCGCCCTGCCAACAGGCGCGATCGACCGCGATGGCGTGCTGCGGCGCCGACTTGATGCCTTTCAGATGCGTGAGCACGCCGACCCAAGGCGTGATGACCTTGGCAAGCTCAGCGCCGGTGACGGCCGCAACGACGCCTAGCGCCTTTTTCGCCGCAGCCGCGTCGATATTTTTGATGCGCGCATGAGCGTGCGGCGAACGCACGAAGGCGACGTGAACCATGCGCGGCAGCGACACATCGCTGACATATTGGCCCCGGCCTTGAGTGAGCCGTGCCAAATTCGGCCGCGGCACCGAACGGCCGATATACGAATTCGGCCGATCGAGAACAGTCAGGCCTGAGGGCTGGTCGTCGGCTAGTTTCATGGGCGAATGCTACAATCCGCTCATTCCCGCGCAAGCGGGAATCCAGGGGCGGGTGCAATGAGCTTCTTTGTGTACATGCTGCTAGCCGCCGAAACGGTACGCTTTATATCGGGATGACTGACAACTTGGCGTCTGGGAGCATCAAACGGGCGTCATCGAGGGCTTTACCAAAAAATATGGAGTCAAGACCTCAGTTTGGTACGAGGTGCACGATTCTCGCGAAACCGCCTTCCTGCGAGAACGACAAACCGCTTCCGCGGGGCTGAGCGGACTTGAGTCCGATCACAAAAACCGCGTCGGCCACATCAGCGTGCGCCACATATGGGCGGACGGCGAGCTGTCGAAGCCGAGGCCTTCCTTGGGCTGCTTGAAGTTGCGGCCGACGATGTCGACGAAGTCGTCGAGATTGACCTTGGCGTTCGGATCGAATGAGTAGATATCGTTCACGCAGATCAATCGTGAGCTCATATACCACTTGTGCTTCTTGGCCTGCTCGTAATCGCGAACAATGTAGGCCTCAGGCTTATAGTCGGCGCCGAAATTGTTGATGTATTGCTGCGGATATTCATAGCCGACCGACTCGTCGGGAAAGAAGCGCAGCGCCTGGTGCATGCGCACCGCCCAGCTCACCTCCTCGTCGACGTAGGGCTCGATCATCTGCGCGCCCCAATAGCCGTGGTCGCAGCGGATGAAACTCGCCACCCCGATGTCGTGCAGCAAACAGGCGAGCACGATCTTTTCATTGTGACCGTTCTTGAGCGCAAGCGTCGCGCTTTGCAGCAGGTGGTTCAACGAGGCAAACCGGTTCTTGAAGAAGTCGATCAAGGTCGGCTTTTCCGGCATCTTCGGCAGCCGCGGATCGGCGCCCATCAAGAAATATTTGTCGGGATTGTTCTTCTTGAACTCAACGCCGTTCATCAATTCGATCTTGCCGTCGGCCATGCCGAACAAAACCGACTTTGTGGCAACACGCTCGGCGAGTTCGTGCATCATCTTTTCTTCGATCTCGTCGGCGCGCTCCGACAGGGTCGGCGTATGGACATGCTCGTTCATGACTACGTTTCCTTTTGCGCCCGCGTTTGGGCGCGGGTATTCGCGGTGGATTCGATTGCATCCACTATAGCCTGATAACCGGTGCAGCGACAGTAGTTACCGGAGATATGCTCGCGGATGGCCTCCCGGCTCGGCACGCCGCCGCGGCCCAGCAGAGCCTGGGCGCCGATCAGCATACCCGGCGTGCAAAAGCCGCATTGCAGCGCATTGCGCCGCTGGAACGCCTCCTGCAGGTCGGCGATTGCGCCGGAATCCGAAATGCCCTCGATGGTTTCGACCTGCGCGCCCTCGCACTGCACCGCCAACACGAGGCAGCCGCGCACGACCGCGCCGTCGACGAGCACCGTGCAGGCTCCGCACACCCCCTGCTCGCAGCCGACGTGGCTGCCGGTCAGCCCCAAATCCTCGCGCAGGAAATCGACCAGCGTCTTTCGCGCCTCGACGCGCTCGCGCACGTCCTCGCCGTTGACGCGCAGGCTGATGTCGAGGACGCACTCGGTCATGAACGAAAGTTAGCTCTTTTGTGCCTTACCGGCCAGGATGTCGCGCACGATGTCGATGGACCGGCGCAGCAAAATCATTGAGGCCTCGAGCGTGCGAAACCCCGCATGAGCCGTCAGCGTCACGTTTTCCATTGAGGCAAGCGGATGGTCGCGCCGCAACGGTTCCGCGTGAAACACGTCGAGGCCGGCGTGGCGGATGCGGCCGCTGCGCAACCCATCGAGCAGTGCCGTTTCGTCGATCAAGGCGGCGCGCGCCGTGTTGATCAGGATCACGCCCGGCTTCATGCGCGCAAGCTGCGCCGGGCCAAGAAGTCCGCGCGTGTTGTCGTTGAGCGCGAGGTGCAGGCTGATCACGTCGGCACGGGCCAGAAGTTCGTCAAGCTCAACGAGCGGCTCGCCGGCCTGCTTGGTGCGGTTCCAGGCGATCACCTCCATGCCGAGCCCACGGCCGATGCGCAGCACCTCGCGCCCGATACCGCCGAGTCCGATGATGCCGAGCGTCTTGCCGCGAAGCTGCACGCCCTCCTGTGTTGACCAGGTGCCGGTGCGGATGAGGCGATCCATCTGTGTCACGTCGCGGCTCGCCGCGAACATCAGCGCGATGGCATGCTCGGCGACGGCAGTATCGCCGTAGCCCTTGATGGTGTGGACGCGAATGCCGCGCGCCTCGATCTCGGCGACATTCATATAGCTCGACGGACCAGTGCCCAGAAAAACGATGTGTTTGAGTGCGTCGCACTGCGCGACCAAATCGGTCGGCATGTAGGAGTGGTCGTCGATCGCGATGTCGTAGCCCTTGAGCAGCCTTGGCAGCTCGCTCTTCTCGAACGGCTTCCGGTTGACCTCGATCGGCGGATCGCCGGGCTGCAGCACCCGCTCCCACACCGGGGCGAGTTGGTCATTGCAATCGATGAAGAGTGTTTTCATGGGCTCTCAAACTAAGGGGCCACGATGGGCTGCGCGGCTAGTGTGGGCTGGCGCGGTGCGACGCCGGAGAACACGGAGCCCTGCTCAAACCACGAGGCCGGTGCCGGCTGACCCCACAGGGTCTGGCGCTGCGGATCGGTGAGCGACCAGCGGATCGGCGCGTGGTCGGGATCGACGGTGAGGTAATCGGACGTGAACAGTTCGATCCGGTGGCCGTCCGGGTCGCGGACGTAAAGGAAAAACGCGTTGGAGATACCGTGGCGTCCGGGACCGCGCTCCATGTTGGCGAGATAGCCACTGGTCGCCATCACATCGCAGATGTGGATGATGTCGAGAATGCCCGGCGTCCACATCCCCACATGGTGCAGCCGGGGCCCGACGCCGTTGGTGAAGGCGAGATCGTGCACGTTGCCCTTGCGCTGCAGCCACACCGCCCACAGCTTGGCGTCGGCGCCGTCGGTCTCCGAATATTCCGTCAGCCGGAAGCCGAGCTCACCATAGAAGTCATAGCTCGCCTGCACGTCGGGCGTGAAGCAATTGAGGTGATCGATGCGCTGGATGCGCGCGCCCTGATGGGACGCATATTTCTGCAACATGCTCGGCGCTTGATCCATCTGCGCGCAAAGGTCGATCGGCATACCGAAAACGTCGGCGGTGCGCAGCGTGCGGCCCTGATGCGGGACGTCGGGAAACGATGTCGGCAGATTGCGGCGGGCGAACCAGGAGGCGGCGCGGTCGAGATCCTCCTCGCTCGCGAGCTTGAACCCGAGCGTGCGCGCTTCGCTCTGCCTTGCCCGCGTCAGCACGATGGAGTGATGGTTGCGCTCTTCGACGCCGCGCAGATAAAGCGCATCCGCGTTCTCGTCGCTGACCAGAAGCCCGAGACAATCGACATAAAACGCGCGCGAGCGCGCCAGATCGCGCACGCTCAACTCGACATGGCTCGCGCGCACGACGTTGAATGGCGGATCGAAGACCGGCGGGCGGACAGGCATGTCGTTGGGACCGTTGACGGTTGGCGCGATGACTTTTAACACAACGCTGGAAACGCGGAAGCCGCGCGGCGGGTCCCGCTTGAGAGAGGTCTGGGGAGACGCGACATGCGCTTTGCGAGCTACAACATGCGTGGCCGACCGAGCTTTGGCGCGGTGGTTGGCGACGGCATCGTAGACTTGCGCCCACGGCTTGGCCGCTATTCGAGCCTACTCGAAATTTTCCGCACGCCGGCACTGGCAGAAGCCAAAGCCGCTGCCGCAGGTGTGCGGCCGGACGTGCCGGTCGCCGACGTCGAATTACTGCCGCCGCTGGTGCCGGAAAAAATCCTCTGCATCGGCATCAACTATGCCAATCGCGGCCAAGACTATAACGTCACCAATAATCCCAAATATCCGAGCATGTTCTATCGCGCGCCGAACTCGATGGTCGGGTCGGGGCAACATCTCGTGCGGCCGAAGATCTCCGAACAGCTCGACTACGAGGGTGAGATCGCGATCGTGATCGGCCGCGATTGCAAGCACGTGCCGAAAGAACACGCCCTCGAGATGATCGCGGGAATGACGCTCGCCAACGAAGGCACGATCCGCGACTGGACGCGCCACGGCCAATTCAACGTCACCCAGGGCAAGAACTTCGACGCGACCGGCGGCATCGGGCCCTGGATCGAGACCGACATCGATCCGAGCAAGCCGCTGCATCTGACCGTGCGCAAGAACGGCGAAGTGACTCAGGACGATACCACCGCCAGCATGATTTTTTCGTTCGCCGACATCATCGCCTACACGACGAGTTTCATGACGCTCAAAGCTGGCGATATCATCTGCACCGGCACGCCGATCAAGAAGGGGCCGAAGTCCGATCCGCCGATCTGGCTCAAGCCGGGCGACACGATCGAGGTCGAGTGCCCGGACATCGGGGTGCTGCGCAATTCGGTGGTGGACGAGGCGTGACAACGCCGGGGGCGCCCGCGGCCTGCATCATCGGCTGGCCGGTCAAACACTCGCGCTCGCCGCTCATTCACAATTATTGGCTCAAGCATTACGGCATCGCCGGCGAATATCGGCGCGAGGAAGTGTCGCCGGAAAAATTTGCCGATTTCATCCGTGACCTTCCGGCTCGCGGGTATGCGGGCGCCAACGTGACGGTACCGCACAAGGAGGCGGCGCTCTCGCTGTCGCGGCCTGACGATCGTGCGCGTGCCGTCGGCGCCGCCAATACGTTGTGGCTCGATGGCGGGCTGCGCTCGACCAATACGGACGTCGAAGGCTTTTTGGACAGTCTCGATGCGTCCGCGCCGAATTGGGATCGCGACTTGCACAAGGCGGTCGTGCTCGGCGCCGGCGGCGCTGCGCGCGCAGTGGTCTATGGCCTCATCACCCGGGGCTTTGAGAACATCGTCGTCGTCAACCGCACGCGGAGCCGGGCAGAGGCTCTGCGCGAGCGCTTTGGCGAGCAGGTCCATCCTGCCGACTGGGGGCAAGACGTCGTGCTCGATGGTGCCGGGCTCCTGGTCAACGCAACGATGCTCGGCATGGAGCAGCAACCCGAATTCGCGATGGACCTTGGGCACCTGCCCGATCACGCCGTTGTGGCCGACCTCGTCTACGTCCCGCTGGTCACGCCGCTCATCCGCGGTGCCACTGCGCGCGGGCTGCGCACCGCCGACGGACTTGGCATGCTGCTGCACCAGGCGGTGCGCGGTTTTGCACTCTGGTTCGGGAAGACCCCAGCGATAACGGCGGAATTGCGGGCCTTAGTCGAAGCCGATCTCGGTACTTCCGCCGGCTAACACTCCGGAATAACGTGATGTCCGCGGGGTTAGATTGCTGCGCGTTATGCCGCGCACCGCAGCCATACCTTTGGGAGGATTTCATGCCGAAATTGTCACGTATGCTTTTGGGCGCAAGCACTTTTGCGGCGCTCCTCGCGGCTTCGTTCGCCGCTGCGCAAGCGCCCGAGATGGTGCGTGTGCGAGGCATCATCGAGAGCGTCGACGGCGCCGTTCTCAACGTCAAAATGCGTGACGGCGCGGCCGTGAAGGTGCAACTCGCCGCCAATGGCCCAGTCAATGAGGTCGTGAAGGCGTCCCTCTCCGACATCAAGGAAAACTCCTACATTGCGGTCACCGCCATGCCGCAGCCGGACGGCAGTCAGAAGGCCGTAGCGATTCTGATTTTTCCTGAGGCCCTGCGCGGCGTCGCCGAAGGTTCCCGTGCGTGGGATCTTTCCCCCAACAGCACGATGACGAACGCCACGGTGGCCAATCAGGTCGCCGGCGTCGATGACCAGACGCTGACGGTGAAATACAAGGACGGCGAGAAGAAAATCATCGCCACGCCGGCTACCGAAGTTGTTGCGTATAAGAAGGCGAGTGCGGCCGATCTCAAAGCCGGCCAGAAGATCTTCGTTGTCGCGGCGAAGAAGCTTCCAGACGGCACATTGGAAGCCCCGAACGTCTCGTTCGGCGATTACGGCGTTTGGCGTTGACAGCGCCGAGCGCTGGCGGCCCTACTGCATGCCGGCGATGGTGCGGCGGTCGATTTGCCCGATGCTTTTGACGCCGGTGAGCGCCATGGTGACGTCGAGCTCGTTGCGGATGATCTCGATGGCACGGGTGACGCCGGCCTGCCCGCCGGCGCCGAGGCCGTAAATGTAGGCCCGGCCGCTCAGGCAAGATTTGGCGCCGAGTGCGAGCGCGCGGAAAAGATCCTGCCCTGAGCGGATGCCGCCGTCGAACATGATCTCGATGTCGGAGCCGAGCGCGTCGGCAATCCTCGGCAGCATGGAGATCGACGACGGCGCGCCGTCGAGCTGGCGGCCACCGTGGTTGGAGACCACCAGCGCCGCCGCGCCCGACCGTGCGGCGATGCGCGCATCCTCAACGTCGAGGATTCCCTTGAGGACGAGCTTGCCCGGCCAGAGCCCGGCGATCCACTCGACGTCCTTCCAGCTCAGCGATGGATCGAATTGGCCGGAAATCCATTGCGACAGCACATTGACGTTTTCCATGCCCTTGAGGTGCCCGGAGATGTTGCCAAACGTCTTGCGCTTGCCGCGCAGCACGCTGAGCGCCCAGGCCGGTTTGGTCGCAATGTCGATGAAATTCTTGATGCGCAATTCTGGCGGCACGGTCATGCCGTTCTTGATGTCGCGGTGGCGCTGGCCGAGAATCTGCAGATCGACGGTGAGCACGAGGGCACTGCACTTGGCGGCGGCCGCCCGTTCGATCAGCGAGCGGATAAAGCCGCGATCCTTCATCACGTAGAGCTGGAACCAGAACGGCTTGTCGACGGCGCCGGCCACGTCTTCGATAGAGCAAATCGACATGGTCGATAGGCAGAACGGTATTCCTGCTGCCTGCGCGGCGCGGCAGGCCAATATCTCGCCGTCGCCGTGCTGCATGCCGCATAGTCCGATGGGCGCCAGTGCCATCGGCATCGATGCCGGCTCGCCGAGAATCCGAGTGCTGGTGCTACGGTCGGCGACATCGACCAATACGCGCTGGCGCAGGCTGATGCGTTCAAGATCGGCGCGATTGGCGCGCAAAGTCTCCTCGGCGTAGGAGCCGCCATCGGCATATTCGAAGAACGCACGCGGCACCTTGCGGCGGGCGGTCTCCCGCAGGTCCGCGATGCTGGTCATGGTCTTCATGTGTCGCAGTTCCCGGCCCGGTAGCTGTTATTGATACCACAAAGCACAGGCATGTCTGGCGTTACCGGCCTGGACAGGGAACACGCATCGCCGCGGATCGTTGACCTCTGGGCTGGCATCGGCGAAGGCTGTGGCCTCACTTCGGGATAAGACGGGATAAGAAATGAACGCTTTAGAGCGCGATACGCGGGTTTCGAAAAAGGATCAGGCGGCGAAGCATCGCCGTGAAGCTGGAGCCGAGTGCAAGAAGGCACTCGACGAAGCCCTTGATCTGGGATTGGAGGAAACATTCCCGGGCTCAGACCCAGTCGCCATTACCCAGCCGATGGGGAGCGGCTGCGGCAAGGATTAGGGGGTAAGCCAGCCGGAGGGCCGACCACCCCCGTGTTATCCCGTGTCATCCGCTTATAATGAACGAGCCGTTACTCATGGCGGTAGGATTATTGCACTATTTTTGAGGCAGCCGAGGCACGGAAACGGCTAATATGGTGCTCTGGTGAGGCGTACGGTGGGGGACCAGATGGTCCGCAAGTATTTCGGTACCGACGGCATTCGGGGCCGCGCAAATGGCGTGATTACGCCGGAATTGGCGCTCAAGGCCGGGCAGGCCACGGGCCTCGTTTTCCGCCGCGGCGAGCATCGCCATCGCGTCGTGATCGGCAAGGATACCCGGCTCTCCGGCTACATGATCGAGACCGCCTTGGTCTCCGGTTTCACCTCAGTCGGCATGGACGTGCTGTTGCTCGGCCCCATGCCCACTCCCGCGGTCGCCATGCTCACCCGTTCGATGCGGGCTGACCTCGGCGTCATGATCTCGGCTTCGCATAATCCGTTCGACGACAACGGCATCAAGCTGTTCGGGCCGGACGGCTATAAGCTGTCCGACGAGGCCGAACTCGAGATCGAAAAACTGATGGATGGCGATCTGACCAAGCGGCTCGCCAAAAGCCGCGACCTCGGACGAGCCAAGCGCATTGACGGTGTGCACGACCGCTACATCGAATTCGCCAAGCGCACGCTGCCGCGCAATATCTCGCTCGAAGGCCTGCGCATCGTCATCGACTGCGCCAACGGCGCGGCCTATCGGGTGGCGCCCGACGCGCTGTGGGAACTCGGCGCCGATGTCGTGCCGATAGGCGTCGAGCCGGACGGCTTCAACATCAACCAGGATGTCGGGTCGACGGCGCCCGAAGCGTTCTGCCGCAAGGTGCGCGAAATGCGCGCCGACATCGGCATTGCTCTCGATGGCGATGCCGATCGCGTGGTGATTGCCGACGAGCACGGCCACCTGATCGACGGCGACCAGGTTCTGGCCGCCGTCGCGGAAAGCTGGCGCGAGGACGCCCGCCTGGCGCGGCCCGGCATCGTCGGCACGGTGATGTCGAATCTCGGACTGGAGCGGCATCTGCGATCGCTGGGGCTCGAACTGGTGCGGACCCCCGTGGGCGACCGCTACATCCTTGAGCACATGCGCGAGCACGGCCACAACGTCGGCGGCGAGCAGTCGGGCCACATCATTCTGTCCGACTACACGACTACCGGTGACGGCTTCGTCGCCGCGCTGCAAGTGCTCGCGGTTGTTCAGAAGCAGCACAAGCCTGTGTCACAGGTGTGCCACCGTTTCGACGCCCTGCCGCAAGTGCTCAAGAACGTGCGTTACCGCAGCGGCAAGCCGCTCGAACATCAAAAGGTGCAATCGGCCATCGAAAGCGCACAACAGCGGTTGAACGGCCACGGCCGGCTGGTGATACGGCCCTCAGGCACAGAACCGGTCATCCGCGTCATGGGTGAGGGCGACGACAAAGTGATGATCGAGGAAATCGTCGACGGCATCGTCGATGTGCTGACCGAACACGCGGCGTGACTTCTGAGGAATAAAACCGAAGCGCCGGAACCCCCTCACCCCATCCCTCTCCCTGCTGGGGAGAGGGAGGAACATGCGGCTCGCTTCGTCACAACGAACCTAGTCGATGTTTGCCGCGTCAATGTCTGTGGCGTCCACGTCGCGACAGCGCGCGCCGCTGTGTCTCCTCGCCCCGGAGGGGAGAGGGACAGGGTGAGGGGCTCGGACCTATTGGCCCTGCCTCCACAACTTCACCCTCGCGATTTTAGAAACTGCGCGAACGCCTTCAGCGTGGTTTCAGAGACGTAGTGCTCGATGCCCTCGGCGTCGGCTTCGGCGGACTCGGTCGGCACCCCGAGCGCGCGCAAAAGATCAACGACGAGCCGGTGGCGCACGCGAACCCGATCGGCGAGCGCAAGGCCTTTCTCGGTGAGAAAGACGCCGCGATAGGGGCGCGCGGTGGCAAGCCCCGCCCGCTTCAGCCGTGAGATCGTCTTAATGGCGGTGGCGTGGGAAACACCGAGCCTGCGCGCGATATCGGTCGGGCGCGCCTCGCCTTCGCCCGCCAGGAGGTCGGCGATCAGCTCGACGTAATCTTCGAGCAGCGCGGTCGATTGCGCCGACCGAGTCTTGCCGAAACGGCGCGCCTGGGTGCCTTCCGCCGGGAGGTTTCCCGCAGCCGAATGATCCGGTTCCGATGCGATGGGAGCCCGTGCCATGGGCGAGCGGAGACCATATCTACACTGATGTGTCAATATGTAGTCTAAGATACATATTGAAGCCATTGACAGAACGATGGGCGTCAACGCCTCGTAAGCGCTGGTCATCAGCCAGGTCGTGCTCTCGATCGCGCTGCCGCTGCCGATGATCTCACTTTTGATCTTCACCCGCCGGTCCGACATCATGGGCGAATTTGCCAGCGGTAGGTTCACGCAAGTCGTAGCGATGTTCGGCACCGGCATTGTGCTGCTGCTCAATATTGTCTTATTGCCCAGACCTGCGGAATCGCCATTCCGTGGTTGACCGCGGGCCACTAAAGCTAGACTTTCGAACGAGAGACGGAACCGCCAATTTCGCCTACGAGTTGGCGAAGCGACGAATCGTTGTACTTTGTGATCCGTCGACAAAAAAGTTCTTGGAAACGGCAAGGAGAAGCTTATGAACCGGAGAACATTAACCTCGACGCTTGCGGCATGCGCATTGCTGATCGGCACCGGCTTCGCTGTGGCGCAACTCGCCACGGCTGCCGAAGCTAAGGCAATGCTCGAGAAGGCAGTTGCCGCGCTGAAGGCCAACCAGACCGACGCCCTGGCCAAATTCAATAGCCCGACCGGCGGATTCCGCGACCGCGACCTCTACGTATTCTGTTTCGATATGACGACCGGAAAATTCAACGCCCACGTCAATCCCGCCCTCATGGGGACGGACGCACGCGCCCTGAAGGTCAGTGACCAGCCTGTTGGACAAATGGTTTTCGATGCGGCGAAGGAAGGCACCATAACGACGGTGGACTACAACTTCCCGAAGCCCGGAACAACGACACCGGTTCCTAAGGAATCTTTCGTCACACGGGTGGGCAACGAAGGCTGCGGCGTCGGCTACTACAAATAAGCTGCCGCAAAACTGTCAAAGCGGCCGACGCGAGTGCGGCGGCCGCTTTGCAAACATTCGCGCTTGAGAGCACGAGTTTCCTCCTCAACGCTCCGCCCCAATTGGGGGAGGGTCGAGAGGAGGCAGATCGTGCTCTTGCTTTTTTTGTTGGAGGCCGCGGCGGGCCTCGAAGCCGCGGCGCTGCCGCACTTAAGAAGTCTTCAGATTCTCAGCGGCCGATTTACCGGTCTTGCGATCCGTCACGATCTCGAAGGAAACGCGTTGGCCTTCCCTCAGCTCGCGCAAGCCGGCGCGCTCGACAGCGCTGATATGGACGAACACGTCCTTACCGCCGCCCTCGGGCTGAATGAAGCCATAGCCCTTCTGTGTGTTGAACCACTTCACGGTACCGTTGTTCACGGGACACCTCTCTTCATAGACACGTCGAAATGAGCTGTGCGAGATTGCTCAGCTCGGTTAGCTCGAGATTTTGGTGAAAGATCGTCAGTCAGGCGCGCTTATCGTCGCTGAGTGGCCAAGTCATTCGGCCGAAAACTCGATCGGGCATATTTAGCGGCAACCGCCCGGATGCGCAAGACCGTGCCGGACCGAATGTGACAGCCGAGCACGAAGCCTTAACAGAATCCGAATCTCGCTAGCTTTTTGTTTGCACAGGATCTTTTCCGGCAAGTCGACCCATCTGGATCGGCTTCAACGGTCTTGTCTGGTCGCCGCCGACGCGTCAACGTTCAGCGTCGGGAAGCCGTCCATGCGTCGATCGTGCGCAGGTTTCAAGGCCCTGCTGTTTCGCCGACGGCGACTGTCTCGCCGCTTCGCGCCGATAGAGCGATAGCGTCAAGCACGGCCATGCCGTGCAGCACATCCTCGATCGGCACCGGATAGGGTTCTCGCTTGGCGATCGCACGAGCGAATGCGGTCAATTCAGCACGCAGCGTGTCGAAACCGGAGAATTCCAAAATCTCGTCCGGCTCAGCTGCGATCTGCCCGGTTGGCGCTGCCGTTGCTGCCGGCGTAAAGCGCAAGCGCGACAGGTCCGGACGCGAAATCCCGCCGAGTCCGCCAGTACCGTAAGCGACGAATTCGAAATTGGTCGCAGTCGCAGTCGAGCAGAACATCAAGCCGGAAGCGCCGCCGGCGAATTGCAGCATGATGGTTGTCGTATCGTCGGAGCGGCCCGGATAGTTGCGGGCGGTCACGCAACGGAGCTCGCGCACGCGGCCCGCAAGTGCGATCATGTAGTCCAGGGCGTGAATGCCGACGGCCGTGAAAGCGCCGCCAGGCGCCTCTTCGGGTGCTGCACGCCAATTGTCGAGCGGGACAAATTGCGCAGTCGAGGTGGTGTGTTGCGCCACCATGGCGACGATGCGGCCGAGACGCCCATCTCGCGCGCGAGCGAGCAGCTCGACGAAGCTTGGATGAAAGCGGCGGTTTAGACCGACGGCCAGCACGCGGCCCGCCCTTTTGGCGGTGTCGGCGACACCGCGCGCAGTTTTGAGATCGAGCGTCAGCGGCTTTTCGACAAAGACATGCTTACCGGCCGCGATAGCAGCGAGCACCTGCGCCTCGTGCAGACTGTGCGGCGTGGCGAGCACCACGGCGTCGATGTCGGGACGACGGATGACGTCCTCATAGCTGTCGACGAGCGGCAGCTTGTGTCCGCGACAGAAATCCTCGGCACTCGCGCGCGTACGCGTACACGCCACAACAAAGCCGATCTCCTCGCTCTTGCCGGACACGGAAGCAACGAGTGAACGGCCCGAGCGGCCCAGCCCGACGATGGCGGCGCGAATCATGGTCGGGTCGCCATCACCGTAAGGCACCGCGCACGAGCGCGCCGTAGACCCGGTCGGACAGCGTTTTGGGATGCGCCAGCCCGAGACGGTCGAGGCAATCCTCGTCCTTCCGGGCGCGCGCGCCGAGTCCGTGCAGAAGCAATCCGGCAAGCGCACCGGGTGACGCGGACTTCAATCTCTCCAGTGCTGGAACGAGGCGCTGCTCAACCTCGGTGAAATCGGTACCGAAGGGAAACGCGGGGAGAAGCCCCGCGTCCGCTGCCGGCTTGAGCGATCGCTCGATCGCTTCGCGCGTGTTGCGCCGCGCGCTATCGGGCAACGCGAACGACGGCTCGATCTTTCCCGCGTCCTTGGCCTGCCGCAGCAGCTCGTCCTGAAAGCGCGTGTCGGTGATCGCCAGCATGGCGGCAATTACATCACGGTCGCTTTTGCCGCGAATGTCGGCGATGCCGTACTCGGTGACGATGATGTCACGCAAATGCCGCGGAATGGTGGTGTGACCGTAGCGCCAGCGGATGTTCGATTGCGTTTTGCCGTCGGCCGTTCGCGTTGCATGCAGCAGGATCGCCGAGCGCGCGCCTTCCAGGGCAAAGCCCTGGGCGATGAAGTTGTATTGGCCGCCCACGCCGCTGACGATGCGGCCGTCTTCAAGCCCGTCCGATATCACGTCACCAAGCAATGTCGCCATCATGGCGTCGTTGAGAAAGCGCGCATTCTTCCGCGCGGCACGCTTTCTCTCCTCGTTACCGTAGAGTTCGTTGACGAAGGAGATCGAAGTCATACCGAACTTCTTGACGATCTCGCGCGGCATTTCGCGCAAGCTTCGATGAAAGGCTCGCGAACCGACAAAGAACCCGGCATGGAGCACGACGCCATTCACTTCGCGCTTGAGAATGCCAGCGCGAAAGAGATCGAGCATGCCTTCGACGAACAATTCCGTGCAGCCGTAGAGGCCAACGTCGAAGGGCTCGGTGTGAACGGAGTCATCCGACGTCGGGCTATACCCCAGCTGCTGCAGCAGTTTTGAGAACTCGGCATTTTGGCGTTGGCGCAGGACCAGCGCTTGCGCCACGGCGTCGCCCAGGGAGCCGATGCCGACCTGCAGCGTGCCGTCGTCCACCACGAGGCTCGCGGCATGCAGCCCCGCCGCGTAGTCAGCGAGCGACACCGGCTCACGCGGCGGCGCGAACAACGGAAAGTCGGTCGCGGCACTTGCGAGCATCAAGTCGAATTCTTCGGCGCCAATCGCGGCATCGCCCGGCATGAAAGGCAGCTCGGAATTGGTCTGTCCGGCAAACACAAAATCAACGGTGCCCCGGCGGCGGAGCGCCAACAGATCGAGCATCAAGTCGGGATTGCAACTCAAGCTGTAAGGTTGCGGCGCTTCTTCGGCGCGATACGCCACCAATTGCGCAACCACGTTGACGCCGCGGTCGAGGACGCAGCGCAGCGCATGCGTATAGTTCGCCGAAATGTAGTGCTGCTGGGCGTAAGGCGAATTGAGCCATTGCCCGGCCTCGAAGAAGAATTCGTTGATCTCGATATTGGGCGGCACCTTGCCGGCGTGGATCGCCGTCGCGTAGTCCAGCGGCGGATATCCGGCGAACAGGCGTTGGGATATCGGATCAAGGAAGCGGCGCTCCAGCTCGCTCTTGGCGCGCGGCGGCTCCAGTGTCAGCGCTGTAAAAATGGACAGCCGGATCGAGGAATCGGCCGCAGCTTTGGCGTAGAGCGCGTTGGCAATGTGATTGGCCTTGCCCAGACCAAGCGGCAAGGCGAGCACAATCGTCTTGCCGACTTTTTCGACGATCGCGTCCGCAAGACGCGCCGGATCGTCAAACTGCTCCGGACCGGTACCCGAATGGATCATTGCAGGCTGTCCCAGCCCGGATCGGGCTGGAAGCGTGGCCCATATTGCTCGGCGAGGCGCTTGAGCGTGTCGCGTACGTCAGCGACGCCTCGCGTCCGTGCATAGTGCATCGGTCCGCCGCGGAACGGCGCAAAGCCGGTGGCAAAGATCATGGCGCCGTCGACGATTTTTTCGTCGGCAACGACGCCCTCGCGCAGGCAGGTCACGCAGGCGTCGAGCATGGGCAGGATCAGACGGTCGATGGTACCTGGCGGCGGCTCGGCCTCTTCGTGCGCCTTGACGGCGTGGCCGTCCTTCCAGTCGTAGAGGCCCTTGCCGGTTTTCTTGCCGAGGTCACCTTTGGCGACCTTGTCCTTCAGCCATTGCGGTGCGTCGGGCATGTCGCGGTGCAGGCTGGCTTTCAGCATTTCGGCAACGTGCAGACAGATGTCCAGCCCAACCTCGTCGGCCAATTCAATCGGCCCCATGGGCATGCCGAAATCTTCCGCGGCCTTGTCGATGGTTTCCTTCTTCATGCCAGCATCGAGCATCACCAGCGCTTCGAGCAGATACGGCGTCAGCGCGCGATTGACGAGGAAGCCGGGGGCGCTCTTGACAGGCGCGGGCAGCCGGTCGATGCGGCCGAGGAAAGCGCGGGCATTCGAGAGCACATCGGCTGCGACTTGGTCGTGGCTCACCACTTCTACAAGCTGCATGCGCGAGACCGGATTGAAGAAATGGATACCGACCAGCCGCTCCGGGCGGGGCGATCCTTCTCGCAATTGCTCCAGTGGGATGCTGGATGTGTTGGTGGCAAGGATGGCGCCCGGTTTCATCTTCGGCTCGATACCGGCAAAGATCTTGCGCTTGAGCTCGAGATTTTCCGGCACGGCTTCGATGATCAGATCGGCGCCCGCGACCCCCTCGCCCCTGAGATCGGGAATCAGACGATCGAGGGAGTCACGTACGCGCCGGCTGTTGTCGCGGCCGATCTTTCCGTAAAGCTCGGCCGCACGCTTGATGGCGCCGCCAATTGCGGCCGGATTGGTGTCGCCAAGGGTCACGACAAAACCGCTCCAGGCGCACCAAGCCGCAATGTCGCCGCCCATGGTTCCCGCGCCGATGACGTGGACGCGGCTGCCACTCCACTTTCCATCGGCAAGAGCTTTCAGATTCTCGCGCAAGAAGAACACGCGCACGAGATTTTGCGCGGTGTCGCCGACGAGAAGTTTGGCGAAGGAGGAAATCTCCGCCTTCTGCATGGCTTCGGCGTCCCCACCGTGCTCCACCCACATGTCGATGAGAGCATACGGCGCCGGGTAATGCGCGCGCGGCGCTCGCTTGGCGACCTCACTCGACATCCGGTGCGCCAGCAGGCGTCGTGCGGGATTGCTGTTAAGGACCGTGCCCATGGCGCCTTGCTTGGCCCTGACCATTTCGCCGCTGACGGCAGACCGCACCGCAGCGCGGACATGACGCTCCTGCGTCACCGCATCGACCAAGCGCAGCCCGCGCGCCCGACGCGCGCGTTCGCTGCGGCCGGTCAGCATCATGGTCATGGCCTGCATAGGATTAATCAGGCGCGGCAATCGCACCGTGCCGCCAAGACCTGGATGCAGACCGAGCAGCACCTCCGGAAAGCCGAAGCTCGCGTCATCGATGGCGATGCGATAATCGCAGGCAAGCGCCACTTCGAGTCCGCCGCCAAGGCAATAGCCGTGGATGACCGCAACGGTCACGCACGGCAGGCGGTCAAGCCGGTCCATCACCGCGTGACCGCGGGTCAGCAATGCCTCGATCTGCGCTGTGTCGGTCACGTCGCGAAACTGGCCGATGTCCGCACCAGCGATGAATCCGCTTGGCTTTGCCGAACGGATGACGACGCCCCACGGGGTTTCGCGTTCGAGTTTTTCCAAGATCGCGTTCAGCTCGGTCAACACCTCTTCGGAGAGCGTGTTTGCGCTCGAGTCCTTTTTGTCGAACAGCAGCCAAGCGGTGCCGTCCTCGTCGGTGCGCATGCGCCAGTGGGTCCACGACCCGGCGTCGGCTGCACCGTGGTCGTCCGAGAAGGGACCAAGCTCCAGGTTGCGCTTGCCGAGAATGGCCAAGGTCGGCTTGGGGGCGTGCGAGCTTTTCATGCGCGGCCCCGTCAGATCGCTTCGATCAGCATGGCGCCGCCCTCACCGCCGCCGATGCATTCGGTGGCGATGCCGCGTTTCTTGCCGAGCCGTTTCATGGCATTGACGAGATGCAGCACGATCCGGTTGCCACTGGCGCCAACCGGATGGCCAACGCCGATAGCGCCGCCGTCGACATTGAGAATATCGCGCGGGATACGGCCGGCAGGCGCATCGAGTCCAAGTGCGTCACGGCAGAACTCGGCGTCCTCCCAGGCGGCGAGGCAGCCGAGAACCTGAGCGGCGAAGGCTTCGTTCAGTTCCCACAGCTCGATGTCGCCGAGGGCGAGCCGGTGACGCTTGAGGATAGCAGTCGAGCAATAGACCGGGCCCAGCCCCATGACCGAAGGATCAAGAGCCGACCATTCGCTGTCGACGATGACCGCCTTGGGTGTGAGTTTGTAAGTTTTGACTGCTTCTTCCGAGGCGAGAATGACCCACGAGGCCCCGTCGGTGATTTGTGAACTGTTACCCGGCGTCACCTTGCCCCAGGGCCGCTCGAAGGCGGGCTTGAGCTTGGCAAGCGACTCGACCGTGCTGTCAGGGCGCACGCCGTCATCATGGTCGAAAACCGTGCCGTCGCGGGCGAAAGCCGGCTCGATCTCGCCGGCGAAAGTGTTGCTCTTCTGCGCTGCGGCGAGCCGCTGCTGGCTTTCGGCCGCATACTGATCGGCTTGCCGGCGCGTGATGTGAAAGAGATGACTGACGAGCTCGGCGGTCTGTCCCATGTTGAGATCGGTGATCGGATCGGTCAGTCCGCGTTCCAGCCCGATCACCGGCTTGAAGAACGACGGACGGAATGCGAGCAGCGCCGAAAGCTTGGCGCCGATGTCGCGCGCACCGAACAGCCGCGCATACCAGTTGACGGCGCCGCGGCTGAAGACGAGCGGCGCGTGGCTCAGCGATTCCGCGCCGCCCGCCAGAATGAGGTCCGCGTTGCCGTTCTGGATGTAGCGATAGGCGGTGTCGATCGACTGCATGCCGGAGCCGCAATTGATCTGCACGGTGAACGCCACCATCGCTTCGCCCATGCCCAGACGGAGCGCTGCGACGCGCGCCGGGTTCATCTCGTCGGCGATTACATTGACGCAACCGAGGATGACCTGGTCGAAAGCGTCGGGCGGGAATGGCTGGCGCAGCAGCAATGGCCGGCCGCATTGCACGGCAAGGTCGACCGGCGTGAATGGACCGGGTTTGCCGCGCGCCTTGATGAAGGGCGTGCGGCTGCCGTCGATCAGATAAACCGGACGGCCGTTTACTCGGCCGCTTCCGGCCGCGGTTGCGGCGCCCGTTGTGATATCGCTTGCGATGACACGTCTTCCCTGTTGGCGGCGCCGCGCGACGTCAACTCCTCCGGCGCGAAATCGTCGACCGCGATGGCTGCCGCAACCGCGTCAGCTGCGGCCTTGAGCTGTTCGGCCTCGGCCGCGCTGATCGTGCGTTGCGTCAGCGCCTGATCGATATCACGAACGCGCGCCGCGCGCATGCGATCGCGGATCGGCTGCGCCGCGACTGTCAGGGCGAAGGCGCGTTCCAGCAACGCCACTCCGTGTTCGTGTTCGTTTTCGGCAGGATGGAACAGGTCCACGACGAGACGATCGCGCGCAGCGCTCGGATTCGTGATGATTTCGGCGCAGCGGTCGGTGACGCGATCAGAGGGGCCGCGCCGGCGCCGGCCGAACGGAAGGACAAAGAAGCGCAGCAGCCAGCCGACCGGGCGGATCGGGAAGTTGGCGAAAATCTCGTCGAAGCGCGTTTCGATGGTGGCGAAGCTCGCCTGCATGCACCATTCCAGCAGTGGCAGATCGTCCATCTGGCGGCCTTCGTCGTTCCAGCGCTTGAGCGCCGCGCTCGACAGATAAAGCTCCGACAGTATGTCGCCAAAGCGGGCCGAGATCATCTCCTTGCGCTTGAGTCCGCCGCCAAGTGTCAAGAGCGCCATATCGACGGATAGAGCGAACGCGGCGGCGTAGCGGCCGAGCTGGCGATAGAATTTTGTGGCTTCCGCGGCGTCCGGCGCCGGCGCAAACAGGCCGCCGCTCCAGGCGCGGCCGAAGGCGCGCCCCGCGTTGGCGAGGCTGTGACCGACATGGCTCCAAAACGCTTGGTCGAATGCTTCGAGGCCGCGTGCTTTATCGGCATCCTCCAGCGCCATCATTTCTTTCAGGAGATAAGGATGACAGCGGATCGCGCCCTGCCCGAATTGAATGAGCGCACGGGTGACGATATTGGCACCCTCGACGGTGATGCCGATCGGCACGCCGCGATAGAGGCTGCCCATATAGTTCAACGGCCCTTCTATGATCGCCTTGCCGCCGTGCACGTCCATTGCATCGTTGACGCACACGCGCATGCGCTCGGTCGCCTGCTCCTTCATGATGGCGGTAATGACCGCCGGATGATGGCCGTCATCGAGCGCCGCGCAAGTCATGCGCCGCGCCGCGTCGAGCAGATAGGCGGTCGCCGCCATGCGCCCGAGCCGCTCCTGGATCGCTTCGAATTTTGCGATTGCGACGTGGAATTGCTCGCGGATGCACGCATAGGCGCCGGTCACGTGCGACGTGTAGGCAGCGCCGGCGGCGGACAGCGACGGCAGCGAAATGCCGCGCCCGGCCGCGAGTGCGCTCATCAGCATCTTCCAGCCCTTGCCGGCCTGTTCGACGCCGCCGATGACGTTGTCCATGGGGATGAACACATCGTGACCCCAGTTCGGTCCGTTCTGAAAGACCTGCATCGCCGGCAGATGGCGCCGGCCGATGCTGATGCCGGGCAGGTGCGTAGGCACCAAAGCCAGCGTGATGCCAACATCGTCGCGGTCGCCGATCAGGTGATCGGGGTCGTGCAGCTTGAAAGCGAGGCCCAACACCGTCGCGATCGGACCCAGCGTGATGTAGCGCTTGTGCCAATTGAGCCGGATGCCCAGCACGTCGCGGCCCTCATAGGTGCCGCGGCACACTACGCCGGAATCGATCATCGAGGCGGCATCCGACCCGGCCTCCGGGCTCGTTAGACCGAAGCAGGGGATCTCCTCACCGCGCGCGAGGCGCGGCAGCCAATAATCCTGCTGCGCCTTTGTGCCGAACTGGATCAGCAACTCGCCCGGACCGAGCGAGTTTGGCACCATCGCGGTCACCGCCGTGCAGATCGAGCATGACGAGAGCTTGCGTATCACTTCCGAGTGCGCGTAGGCCGAAAAGCCTAGTCCGCCATAGGCTTTCGGAATGATCATCGCAAAGAATTTCTTCGCTTTGAGATAATCCCAGACCTCGGGCGGAAGATCGTGCCATTCCCAATTGATCTTCCAGTCGTCGACCATCCGGCATAGGTCTTCGACCGGGCCGGCAAGGAATTGCTGCTCCTCTTCGGACAGCTCGGCCGGCGCGCACCCCAAAAGCTTATTCCAGTCCGGATTGCCGGTGAACAGCTCCGCGTCCCACCATACATCGCCGGCTTCGATGGCTTCGCGCTCGGTGTCGGAGAGTCGCGGCAGCGCATGCTGCGCCATCCGGAAGATCGGTTTGGTGATCCAGTCCCGCCGGAAGGTTGATTGGGACATCGGATTTCCCCTTGGCTTGCAATAAACGCGACTCGGTCATGACGGTTTGAAGCGAGACTATAGGCTTTACCGACCCAGATGTTACAATTTCGCACGCTTTTGAACCCCTCAATTGCCATCAAAACGACGAGGGGAGGAAGGGGGTGCGGCTTGCCAGCCTATCTTTCGGATTTGCAGGCCAAGGTGCGGGGCGTCTCCAAAACGCTCGAAGACGACATCAGCGCCCGCATGCTGCGCTATTTGTTGCAGCCAAACGGGCGATACGCGCCGTTCTACGCGCCCGACCCCGAAGTTGTCCGCAAGGCGCTGCAGCCCGGAGACATTCTCCTCGTCGAGGGCAACACGCGGCTCAGCGCGGTGATCAAATATCTGACTCAGTCCACATGGTCCCACGCCGCGCTCTACGTGGGCGAGCGGCCGGGGGACGTTTCGCCGGATGGCGAACCCAACGTGCTATTGGAAGCCGAGGCTGACATCGGTGTCGCTACCGTACCTCTGTCGAAGTATGTCTATTACCACACGCGAATCTGCCGGCCCGTGGGCCTCGACGACGCGGCACGGCAGAAAGTCATCGATTACGCGCTCAAGCGCATCGGCATGCAGTACGATTCGCAGCGCATCGTCGATCTTGCCCGTTATTTGTTTCCCTATCCGCCGGTACCGGTGTGGCTGCGCCGGCGCATGTTGTCGCTTGGTTCCGGCGATCCGACGAGAGCAATCTGCTCTACGCTGATCGCGGAAGCCTTCGCGGCGATCCACTATCCGATCTTGCCGGAACGGGCCTCGATCAACGGCAAGACCTACGGAATTGCACCCTACGTGCAGAGCGAAATCGATCATATCCGCACCTACGGGCTCTACACGCCGCGTGATTTCGACGTTTCACCGTTTTTCGCGATCATCAAACCCACGCTTGCGGCCGGATTCGACTATCGCACCGTGCAATGGGGACCGCCCGATGTCGCTGGATCGGATCTGGCGAACGCCGGCGTGGTTCCATCGACCTGACGGCACGCGGTCCTATGTCTTGCGTCGTCACGATCTCGTCTCGCCGGCACTCGACGAGCGCGGCGCGGCTCTGCTAGGAGACTTCGTCTTCGTCAAATTGCGCACCACAGCGCCCTGATCGTCGTGCTCTTTAACACGCCAGAGTTCATCTTCGCGTTTTTGCCGCTCGCGGTAACGCTGCATTTCCTGGCGGCTCGGCAAAGCGTGACATTGGCAGCAATCGCCACAACGGCGTCGTCGCTGGTGTTTTACGCGTGGTGGAACCCGCCATTCGTGTTTCTGCCCACCGCTTCAATTATTGCCAACTTTTTTCTCGCG
>Ga0070731_10001507_pt1 | contig 24006 bp, 16 predicted proteins | sample Coa_R1_2_FD_66448 | JGI IMG/M metagenome (GOLD analysis project Ga0070731, IMG submission 66448) | Surface soil microbial communities from Centralia Pennsylvania, which are recovering from an underground coalmine fire - Coalmine... | ecosystem: Environmental > Terrestrial > Soil > Unclassified ... | reverse complement strand
GCCTGCTGCAAAGCGATCAGAGCCGTGGAAGAGCATAGCAGCTCCAAGCGGGGCAAATGGTGTAGGCGCTAAAGCAGTGCCGGCAGAAGCTTCGGCGAATCCTGTCAAAGCTTGCATGGAACCTTGGAAACGAGGGTCATGCCATACGTTTGAGATCGTGGTTCCTACATTCAAGACTGTATTTTTTATTGGTTGATAGATCGGGGACCAATGCCTGCCATCCGGATCCAAATAGTTCACAGGATCGCCGCCAGCGTATGCATAAAGATCCAGGCAGATGGGGTATCCGATTGGGTCTGGGCTTAAAAATCTACCGCCTTTCGGATCGTAATACCGAGCCCCCATCCAGATCAGACCCGTTGGGTCTTGGGGCTGACTATGCCAGGTAAGCGATTGTGCATACGACAAAAGATCAGACGGGATGGAAGGCGCAGTAGATTGCGGGCCATAAGATGAGGGAAACCGCTCGCTGTAAACCGTTCCTTGCCGTGAAAAAACTCCTGCAAGCTGATCCAGAGCGTTGTGCAGGAGAGCGACAGAGGCCCCTGTCCCATCCGCGACGGCATCGCAGGAATTGGGACCATAGATTTTCCAGAAGATTTTGTTTCCATAGTTCACTCCGATCTCCTGGAACTCTTCTTCTGGATCATAAAGATATGTTGTTGTGAGTGTTGCACTCGGGCCAGATGCGTAACGCGTTTGCAGCCGTCTTCCAAGGGCATCATAAGAGGCGTCCCACGTAAATGCTCCATCGGAGGAAACTTTGAGCAGCCTGCCCCATGGATCCCATTCCAGTTGCCTTTGATTGTGAGCGATTACCTCCCCCATTGGATTATAGGTCGTTGCAAAAAGGCTTTTATCGCTGATTTCGGTTAAGATTTTACCGAACGCATCTAGTCCATTTTGTGGAACAAGCCAGTCAGGAGCCACTGTACGTACACCTGTCCCCAATGCTCCAAAGTCAAAGTCATATTTTTCTGCTCCGGCGGCTTGTAAATATCCGCGTGCTGTATAGGTAAATTGTTTTTGCTGTCCAGGTGAAGAATAGGAAAGGAGTTTCCCCGATGCATGCCATTCGAGTGATTCTTGATGAGCGCCATCTGGTAAGTTGGCATGAATATTTTCAGGGAGTCCTGAGGCGTTATAATCAATGACTATCGTACTCAGAGGAGTCGATTTGCTCTTCAGCGAGCCGCTGAGATCATAGGTGTAGGCAAGGTCTATATTCCCTGTCGAAACTTGCGCCAGACGGTTATTTTGATAAATAAATCTGCGCATGTGGCCGCCAATCTGTAAAGATCGGCTGGAAGCTTCCCAAGACTGTTGAGTTTGTTGGATGAGATTAGAGTTAAGGTAGATGGATTCCAATGAGAGACGTCCATCGGAATCATAAGATCGCTCTACCAGAGAATCCTCGCTTGTTAAGCCATATGAAAAATCTCTTGCTTCTTCTGCTGTAGCAAGAAGCCCGCGTGGATCATATGCATATGTGCGGCGCCATCCATCAACTGTCTCTTGTGCCAGTCTGCCGCTTGGATCATAAAGATAAGCGTGAATGCGATGCAAAGGATCTTTTGCTTCTTTAAGATAGCCGTTTCCGTAAGTGTATTCCCAGCGCTGGACAGATTCTCTTTCCGTTTGTAGTTCTTCAACATATTTTCTCCCCATTGGATCATAAGAGGCTTTCCAAATAGAACCATTAGGAAGATGGTATTCGATCAAATTAGAGTCGGAGTCATAGGCATAGCTAATCAACCCGCCGTCGGGAAGTTCTTTTTGCGTTAAACGTTTTAGCCCGTCGAATGTCTGGCGGGTTGTCCTCCCATCGCCATCAGTTGAAGCAATGCAGTTGCCGCAAAGATCGTATTCGTAAGTTATTATGATATTGCCCTTTTGGACTTTGATTGGAAGCCCCAGGGCATTCATCCAGGAGATGGTCTCTTCTTTTCCTTGAACAACCACTTGGACGTCTGTTTTGGGGTCATAATGATAAGAAGAGCTTGCGATGAGGTCGCCTATAGCGCTTACCACTATGGACTCGGTGACCCGGCCTCCTTCATAGCGTTGAACCTGGTTTTCTCCATTGGCAAGGGTGCAGATAATGATATTGTCTTGATAATTCCATACCGTTTGTTGTCCACTTGGAGACGTTTCAGTTTTTAGGCGATTTAAGCCGTCATATGTCTTCTCTAAAGTATAACCTGCACTATCCGTGAAACGGATTAAATTGCCTCGTGCGTCGAATTCTCGAATTTCCGAGGCCTTTGCAGCTATATTTGTACGCGTAACTCGATGATGAGGGTCGTCGTAAGTGATTTCCCAAGAAATAGTATTCTTTGTTTCTCGAATAGGGCGGCCAAAAAAATCATAAATAATAGAGTTCTTTGTACCATCGGGATAGACTTCTTCTTTGAGAAGGCCATTTGTCGTATAAAGACGTGTCGTTGTTGCTCCAGAGGGAGAAGTGATGGTCTTGGCCAAGCCGCCTGGTTCATAAGTAAAAAGAATCGAGCGGCCTTCTTTTGTTTCGCATGTGATATTTCCCAGAGCGTCATAATTTCGATAGATCGTATACCCCATGGGGTCGACCTCTTCAATCAGGTAGCCTCGGGGATCATATTCATAAAGAGTATAAGCAATGGCTTGACTGGGACATACATTTTGTCTAGAAGCTTTGATACGCCCAGAAGCATGATAATCGATGTGAAGAGTATTTTGAGAATTAGCCGTTTGTTTCCAGATAGGCTCATTATTGAGATTGTAACCGATATAGGTGGCAGAAAGTAATGCGCCAGAAGGAGAAATTAACAGGGACTGGATGGTGTTCCCCATAATGTCGTAGTCGCTTTCCTGGACTCCATCTGCAGAAGCTACCTGGACGCATTGTCCTTGATTGTTATAGGAATAAGTAGTGGTTGCGTTTGGATCATCCGTTCCTGTAACTTGCATCTTTTGGCAAGGGAGTCCACGTGGATCATATTTCCATAGAGTGATTGACCCTGAATGGTCTTCTTTTTCGATCTGGCCCAGAGAATTGTATTCGAGATCAATGTAGGAAATAAGGGTATTGCCGCTATATGTTTCGATTCTTTTAGGGAGATAGGGAAATACCTCATCATATGCTGTGGTGGTCTTCTGATCCAAAATCTCTTCTTGGATACAGAGATTTTGATCATTATAGGCGAGCTTCTTTGCGATAAGCGATTCCCCGCTGCCGGTTAAATCCTCTCCTTTAATTCCGATTTCCACTGGATTGCCCCGACTATCATACAGATAATAAGTTGTCAGCCCCCTCTTATCTTTTAATGCTTTGAGACTTCTAAGAGCGCCTCCTGGCTGGTCCCATGCAACGACACGCTCAGTTTCAGGGTCGAACCATGACTCATTGTCTATAAACCATGCCTGGAGGGTTTGATAGCCCAGCGGATCTGTAATTTTGTAAATCTGCTTCTGGAAAATCTTATAAGTTGTTTTGCCGCCTTCTGCATCTGCAACCGTTGTCAGACCCTCTTGGTAATCGAAGGTTGCAGTTACGGCCATTGCCTGATTTAAACCCATCGGCGAGAGCTGTTTTTCAACTCTTCCTTCCTTATAGATATTTTCTAAGACTCTTCCATGGGGTTTTGTTTCACGGATGATACGATGAAATTTGTCGTACTCGTAGACAAAGGCAGCTGTATTGGGAAGCGTGGCTTTGATAAGATCTCCCTGAGAATTGTAGCTATAAGAGATTCTTCTTCCATCTCTTGCGTAGATTTCTGAAATCTTTCCTTCATGGTTATAGAGCAATCCGCAAAAATCGCCATTTGAGCTTTCAATTCGGGAAAGTTTGTCTTCACTATAGGAAAAAGTCAGCGTATTTCCTCGAACGTTGATCCATTTTTTAAGAAGGCCATATTCAAAAATTCTTTTAGAACCATCAGCCCCATAGAGAATGTCATTTTCTATATAGGCGTGGAAAGGGTTCGCGTCGCTGCCCGCTCCTTTTTGATTGAAATTGCACAGATCGGGGTTATCTTCGGGAGAGACCTCCCATCTGGAAGTTTTAGGGTTATAGCTGTAAACAATCACAGTGCCATCTGCTTCTGAAGCATATAATTTGCCATCTTGCCTGATCAGGAAAGGATTTAGGCTGAGTTTCCAGCCAATTCCCAGATCTCCAATGAGAGGGTTTTGACTGTTGTAGTTGCGCCGTATTTCTAGTGGAAATGGTCCTGGAAGAACTAAATCGACCTCATCGATGTAAAAGGCTCCTGTCACGACATCGACGGGATCGCTCACATAGCTGATAACGGATTTATATGCTGAACGAACATCGGAGATATATTGGTTCGTTCCTGGCAATGATTGGGGAAGAAAAGGCTCAGGAGGAGCAGACTGGGCCAATTGCGGAGGGACATACAATGCCAGAGTATTGCTGTTATAGCTTGGCACGAGCTGCCAGTTATTAATTGCAGAGGGAGCGAAATAATAATTGGGGAGAGGAGATCCAAGCCCTCCATTGAGCAATAAATTATTGCTAGAGATTAACCCCGCGTGTTTAAGAGGATGAAAAATCAGCGTGCCCATTTCCTTGAGCGACCCATTTTGGCTTAATGTGAAACCTGGAGTCATATATGCATAGGCGTAAAAATCCAGGTCATTTCCTTGACTTAACGTCTTTTTGGCGTAATCCCACTGCCCGGAAGATGCATATTTTACATTTCTAAGATCCAAATCCTTTAGCTGGGAAAAATACAGACATTGGGCAGTCTCAGGGGCGTTTTCCGCTTGCTTAATACTTGAAGAGGTCAGGCTTAAAAATCCCGGTTCCAAGAGTCCTTTTTTTTGCTGCTCCGCATTGGCGAGCTGCAAGAGTTTGACCGTCGAAATTGCATCCGGAATGCCAAAGACATCGAGTAGAATCTGATGTTCATTAGAAGAAGAATCGACGATAAGAAGAGCTTCAAGCTGCCTTAGCGCTGAATAGATCTCCTGCTGCCAAAAAGTAGAAGAGATCGAAGAACAAAAGCTCATCATATCGACCTGTGGAGCTTTTAGATCTGCTTGTTTTTTATCAGAGCTTGCCGGAGAGAATTTTGCAAGTCCGAAGGATAAATCGATAACAGGAGGAGTTTTATGAAGTGAAGCAAGAGCCTTCTCTGCACGGCCGCATCTTTCAAAATAGGCAGCTCCTACAAAAGCAAGAAGGGCATGCAGACGTTTTGTCTCTTCTTTTTCTGAAGAAAATTGCTGGTAAAATTGAGAGGCGGCCTTAGAACTTTCTCCGCCAAGATGAAAACAAAGAGAAGCTTCAGCGCCTTTGGCCATAGAGAGGGTCTTCGCTGAATAGGAACGTAGAGATCCTAAAAAGTTTTCGTAATGCACCTTAATATCAACTGCTTTATCTGATTCATCCAGATCAAGCAGACGTTCTTCCTGTTCTCCGATAAAGCGTATATGAAGATAATGTTGATTTTCTTCGTGAGGTGTAAATCTTAAAGAAATTGCATCGCAGTTAAGATCAGCCAGCGCAAAATTCTGAGATATTTTTTTTTGAGGATTTTCATGAGAAAAAATTTCGATTTCAGCTTTGGCAAAAAGAGTGGATTTTTTATTCAAGGAACCAAATAGCTTGGATTCCCCATTAATTACAGGACGGGGAAAGTCTTCCCAAGAGGTAAATTGTTTTTTGATCTGCGTTCGATGCATGCCGACATCGGATAGGGAAAGTCCTTGCTCTCTCAGCTCTTCTTCGACAAAACGCACAAAAAGCACGCCCAGGGTATCATCTCCATCCGGACCAATGTGCTTTAAGATTCTTTCATCTCCTTTCAAATAGCGTAAGATCCATCGATCCGCGCTAGCATATTCCTCGGGCATGAAATTGTATAAATCATAGCCTTCCTGAACTTGTATCTCTTTCATCCAGGGAAAAAGAGAAATCCATTCTTTCCCATCAAAAAAGAGGACCCAAGGATATTTTAACAAACCCTCTGCCGAGTCTTTTGGAAGTCGTGTAAAAAGCATCTTTTCTACAAAGTTTTTTGGAAGGGAGCATGGGGTTTCGGCACCATATAAGGATGGATAGCCTGCCTTTCGCAAAAGATAGACAAGAAGCTGGCATTGTTCCCAGGGTGAGCCTTGTTTGTCTAAAAAAGTCATGCAGGCATTTCTTTGGATTCCAGGAGCCTGGAAGACCCCTTCTTCCTGATAAGTAAAGCGATTGTCGAGATCTATTTCATTATGTACATATCCAGCAATGCACAAGGGGTCTTTCTTCAACTGCTCTACAAATTGGTCAAGGATGGGAAAACACTCTTCCAATTGTTTATCAGGTTCATTCTTTAAATGAACTGCAGGGGAAAAAACCTTCTTATTAATGGACCTGTCAACATTCAGCGGAGGAGGCTTCCGTAATATGCTGAGCTGCCACGGAGGGGGTTCCAAAAGGCTGCATTCATAAAGAAGGGCCTTATCTTTTAAAGAGAAAGAAAACTGGTAGTTGGAATAGGCGCATTTTTGTGCTATGACCATTGAAAAATTATATCTTGGATCAGGGCTAAAGCTGAGCCGCAGGTCGAGCCCAAAGTCAGTTTTAAGCTTTGTCTCTGGAATAAACGTCATTCCTTCTGCTGTCAGATAACGTTCCCATGACAGGGTATTTTTAATGGGTAAAACTACTGTCTCTTCGTATAAGACATTCCCTTTCTCATAAACTTTGACAAATATCTCAGATACTTGCGCATCGCTTTGAATATAAAATCGGTAAAATTGTTCCGCATAAAGAGTAAAATTTTTATCCTTTTTAACAACTTGGCCATCTAAAGGAAGAGCAAAGGGACGGGATTCTTTATGTAAGATATTTTGGGAAAGCAGCTCCGAATTCAAGAGTAAATCGCTTTTGAAAAAGCGCTCCCTTCTCTCCTTTTCTCTAGCAGCAAATGCTTCCTTCGAAAGAAGAGGGGTATTTTTTGTCAAACGACTGCTATCTGCCTCTTTTTCAAAGGCTGCAATAGAGCATTTTAATTGTGTGATTTCCTCTTTGAAGGTCTCGCCGTCATCGCTTGAACTGTCCTCTAAAAGCTGCTCCAAAACAGGCAGCGTCTGTTTTTGCACTTCATAAGAGCCCCGTTTCAATCCTTTTTCTTCAAAAAGCCTTCTGTCTTCTTTTAAAACCGCAAGCCGTGCTTTTAAGACAGCTTTTTGAGCAAGGACAGTTGCTGCCCATTCGGCTGCTTCTTTGTTATATTTGTTGGCAGCAGCCTGGTAGTGTTCTATGGCTTGCGTGATAGCAACGACATTTTCCTCTATAGGCGAAGGAGAGGAAGTAAGAATGGCGAGGGCCTCGAGCTCCTTCGATGTCGCTTCATCGTAGAGATGGGCAATCTCGCTCAAGACTGACACAACAATGTCAACATTATTCAAACGGCGCGGCGGGCAATTTTGGTTCTTAAGTATTGCTGAAGCTGCCTTTTTTTCACCTTCTTCGTGAAGAGCCTTGGCCTTTTCAAAAGCAACGTCCCTAAGCGTATAATTGATCCACTTTTGCAATTCGTTAATTTCAGTGTAGAGAATATTTTTACTTTCTTGGGCTTGGTTCTGTTCTTTTTCCCATTCCTTTCTGTCACTTTTAGATTTTTCGCCAATTTTTTTTAAAATGTGATCGCAATGGCCAATTGCCCGCTGGCAACAGGCAATAGACTCATTCACTAGAATAATATTTTGTCCCTTTTCCTCTAGCCCAAGCCCGTTAAACTGCTGAACAAGTTCATCATGCCGTTTCCATTCAACAGAGATTTTATCTGCGTCCTTTTTATAATCTTTTAAATAATAAGAAGAAGAGGCGTAGATCAGATTAGGCACGAGAAATAGTAGAAAGAAGAGGCGTGTCCATTTCATAAAATTCATCTTTGTATGTATTTAATTCTTTTGAACCGCGAGCTTACATACCCTACGAGTAAAAGAAAAGTTTTTTTTGTCTTACGCGTGCCTGAAGAATTGGGAATTTGACTGTTTTGCAAACTCACAATACAGTGGCGTTTGAACCGGTTTAGGAGCGTAATGCCATTCAAGAAGGAATTCATCTCCCCCAAACATCTGATGCGCGAATACCCCATTCCCGTATTCACTTTCTGCATGCTCCTTCTCGGTGCGATCTTGTTTTTTTCCGGTCAGAAGCACGTAGCGCATTATGTCTGGTATGCAGCGCTCGTTATCGGCGGGGGGCCTGTCGTTTGGGAAACACTTGTAGGAATGTTCCACGGAAAGTTCGCCTCCGATATCGTGGCGATGCTCGCGATCATCACAGCAGTGATCATGGACCAGGCTTTTGCAGGAGCTGTTGTCGTCCTGATGCAATCGGGCGGTGAGGCCATCGAGAAATATGGTCTGCGCCGCGCCTCTTCTTCTCTCGATGCTCTATTACAGCGCGCACCGCGCACTGCCCATCGCAAGAAAGGAGACGTCCTGGAAGAAATCGCTGTAAAAGAAGTGCAAATCGGAGACATTCTCCTCGTCCATCAAGGCGATCTGATCCCTGTCGATGGCACCATTGTTCAGGGAGAAGCAGAGATCGATGAAGCGGCATTGACGGGAGAGCCTCTGGCCCATCTGAAATCTCCAGGCGCAACCGTGCTCAGCGGCAGCATCGACGTCAATGGCGCTTTTGAAATGCGCGCTGACAAGATCAGCGAAGAGAGTCAGTATGCCAAAATCGTGCAGCTGGTGAGAAAAGCCCAGGAAGAAAAAGCCCCCATCCAACGATTGGCCGATCGCTACGCGATTTATTTTACCCCTTTGACAATCGTCATTAGCCTGCTCGGATGGCTCTTCACTAAAGATCCAACTACGATTCTCTCCGTCCTCGTCGTCGCGACCCCTTGTCCTTTAATCTTGGCTACTCCTGTCGCTGTGATCAGCGGTGTAAACCGCGCAGCAGAAAGTGGCATTATCGTTAAAGGAGGCGCTCCCTTAGAGGAAATAGGAAGGGTCACAGCGGCAGTTTTCGATAAAACAGGTACGATCACGTATGGGACTCCCCTCATCGATCAAATTATTCCTCTGAACAATGTCTCTGAAAAAGAACTGCTTTATAAGGCAGCAAGTATCGAACAGCTCTCTTCGCATTCTGCGGCACAAGCCATCGTGCACCAGGCGGAAGAACAATGCGACAAACTGCTTTTCCCAAGTAATTTCCATGAAACGCCAGGCCGCGGTGTGGAAGGAGATATCGATCATCAGCATATCCTTGTAGGATCCCAGCCCTTTTTCGAAGAAAAACTCGGACAAAACTGTCTTTCTGACAAACAAGAGCCTCTGGCCAAAGCGCGCTCAGAGGGAAAACTCATCGCCTGCATTGCATTTGATCATACGGTGACCGGGATCATCGTCTTGAGCGATCACATGCGAAAAGGTGTCTCTGAAATGATCAAAAGATTGGAATCTTTAGGCGTAAAAGAAACCATTATTCTCACGGGCGATAGTCAGCAAAATACAGAAATCATCGCAAGGCAAGCAGGCATCTCTCATATCAAAGCGCATTTACTCCCCGATCAAAAAGTACAAGCCATTAAGGATGTGATGCAGCAGCATCCCAACACGATGATGGTGGGCGATGGGATCAACGATGCTCCAGCGCTCGCCACAGCGACTGTGGGAGTGGCTATGGGCGCGCAAGGCACTGCCATTTCTGCTGAAGCCGCGGATATTGTGCTTCTCGTCGACGATGTGACCAAAGTCGCCGATGCAGTCTACATTGGCCAGCGTATGCTGCGTATTGCGACCCAAAGCATTCTGGTGGGCATAGGATTGAGCTTAGGGCTCATGATCATCGCCGCCATGGGACACATTCAACCGGCCATCGGAGCCATGCTACAGGAAGTGATCGACGCTGCAGTTATCTTAAATGCTCTTCGCGCACGATAGGTATTTTGTGGAATATACATGTCCCATGCATCCGCAAGTGCGCCAAAAAGCTCCTGGATCATGCCCACTATGCGGCATGTCTTTAGAACCTATAAAGGCCGCCTCTGCGGACACGTCCGAATTGCGCGGGATGACGCTGCGCTTCTACATTAGCTTACTACTGACGATCCCCATTTTTATATTCACGATGTTGGGACATTTATATTCCTTCTCAGAAAAAGGACAGGCCTTCAGTCTATGGCTTCAAGCCGCATGCGCAACGCCCGTTGTACTATGGGGCGGTTTTCCCTTTTTTGTCCGCGGATGGCGTTCGATCCTCACCTTAAAGCTCAATATGTTTACTTTAATCGCATTGGGGATAGGGACCGCTTATCTTTACAGCATGGCCATCGTGCTTTTTCATCTTCCTTTCTATGCTTATTTTGAAGCCGCCTCCATGATCACTGTTCTCGTTTTGTTAGGCCAGGTCTTGGAATTGCGCGCGCGTGCGGGCACAGGCGATGCCATTCGCGCATTGATGCACCTGTCTCCCCTTACTGCGATACGCATCAAAGACAATCAGGAAACCTCCATTCCTTTAGAAGAGGTTCGCATTGGCGATACTTTGCGTGTCAGACCTGGAGAAAAAGTGCCTGTGGACGGGGTCATTTTGGAAGGAGACGCCAGCATCGATGAATCGCTAATGACAGGAGAAGCGATCCCTGTCGAAAAGCATCCTGGAGATGCAGTGATCGGAGCTACCCTAAATGAAAAAGGCAGTTTTACGATGCTGGCAAAACATGTCGGCAGCGAAACCATGCTCTCTCGGATCGTGCAGATGGTTTCCGAAGCACAGCGCAGCAAAGCGCCGATCCAAAATCTGGCTGACACAGTATCTGCTTATTTTGTTCCTACCGTCATCCTTGCCGCCCTTCTGACCTTTTTGGCGTGGTTCTCCATCGGCATGCAACAAGCCATCATCAACGCCGTTTCTGTTTTGATCATCGCCTGCCCCTGCGCCTTAGGCCTCGCCACTCCTATGTCGATTAGAGTGAGTGTAGGTCAAGGAGCATTACAGGGCATTTTAATTAAAGAAGCGAAAGGGTTAGAACAGATGGAAAAAATCGACACCGTCGTTACCGATAAAACAGGCACACTCACCGAAGGCAAAGCGCGCGTAACAGCCATTGTGCGCGCTCAAAATATTTCTGAAGAAGATCTTTTATGCTTCGCAGCAAGCCTTGCTGTAGGGAGCGCACATCCCCTTTCCTCCGCTATCGTCTTGTATGCAAAAGAAAGACATCTACCCTTGCTGGAATTAAGCGAATTCACATCTCTCACAGGCATGGGAGTGATGGGCAAAATCTCCAACACACAGGTCGTAATTGGCAATGAAAAACTCATGCAACAGCAGCATCTAGATTTTTCGCCATTTTTTGAAAAAGCCCATGCATTGCGTTTAAAAGGAGCCACGATTATCTTCATTGCGCTCGATCAAAATCCTGCGGGATTTATTGCCGTTTCCGACAAGATCAAAGACACAACAGCCGAAGCGATCGCGATGCTGCATAAAGAAGGCATCCGCATTGTGATGCTGACCGGGGATAATGAAGCGTCTGCTCTTGCTGTGGGAAAACAATTAGGCATCGATGAGATCCATGCCCAAATCCTTCCTCAAGACAAGCAGCGGATTATTGAAGAATTGCAATCGCAAGGCCATAGAGTCGCCATGGCAGGCGATGGGATCAACGACGCCCCCGCTCTCATGCAGGCAGACATCGGCATTGCCATGGGATCTGGCACAGATGTCGCCATAGAAAGCGCCGCTGTCACCCTTGTCAAAGGAGATATACGCGGCATCGCAAGGCTCCGCACGCTCAGCATCGCCACCATGCGTAATATCCGGCAAAATCTCTGGTTCGCCTTTCTCTATAATGCTCTCGGCATCCCCATTGCAGCAGGAGTCTTTTATCCTTTTTTCGGGCTATTGCTGAGTCCTATTATCGCCAGCGCAGCGATGACCTTCAGCTCTGTATCGGTCATCGCCAATGCCCTGCATTTGCGGCGCATTAAATTATGAAATGGAATAAACGATTATTGCACCATCAGTTAAAAAATAATTTTATACAATATTAACTATGCGTTTTTAAAAATAAATTTATAATTAAATTTTTTATTATTAAATTTTAATCTTTTTAAAATGCGTAATTATTGTTTATTATATATAAATAATTTAAACAAAAAAACGAAATAAATTGTTAATTATCAACATGTTGCAACATATGTATAATTTTAGCAAAAAAAATTATTAATTTACTTTATTTGTTAAAATTAATATAATTAATAATTATATTTAAAATTGATAATTAAATAATTAGGAGTTTATTTATGACAACAACATCGATTCAAAATTTAACAACAGTAATTCCAGTTAACATTTTTAATTATGGAATAATGAAATTTTTATCTTTTAAAGACAAAGCACGCATGGATTCTGTTTCGAAAATTGCGAGAGATAATTTAAGTCACTATCGTATTTTTACTGAATTTAGTACCCAACTTCATGCAGGAATAATTGAAAATGAAGACGAAAATCCTTTTCCATTAGCTTATTGTTGCCCCATTACCCCGGAGGATTGGCCGGATCCAATACCGAAGTGGACAATTTCGCGTCTAGAAAAATATTCTGATCCTCTAATTACTGCTTTAGGCGGTGTTACTGTTCTTATAAATTACCCAAATAAACAATTGTATTTTCCTCAGCAATCTTCCGAATATCCTTCGATTCAAACAAGAGAAGATTCTACTTGTGAAACTGTTTTCTTAAATCACTTCACTAACGATGGTAGGCGTGCAACTACTTTATTAATAAAACCAAATCAATCCACTTGGATATCTTATAATCAACATGCATCGGGCGACTTTTGTAGTTATAGTCCGATTGCACCAGATTTCAACGCCAAAGGTTATTACGGAAGCATGGGAAAACCCGGATACGACGAAGTCCCTCAAGAAATTCATCAACTCGTTCGAGGAGCTCACCCTAAAGTTACTTTGCAAAGACCTACAATACAAGAAACAGAAACTCCTCAAGTTGAAAAGGAAACAAATACGACAATCTCAATATGAACTATGTAGTTTTTTGGCTATTTCGGATATTTGAAATGCGACGATACCCATGATGCTTCCGCTGACACACCCCCCGTCACTATTTGAATAAATTTGTTCATCGCATGAGGACTTTTTCATCGATGGGTGTCCAAACATCCGCGTGGTAGGTCTTGCGCAGTCGATCATAAGCATGCTTGGGATAAATTTCCCAAAACTGTTCAGGTGTGTATTGCGAATAGCTATAGAGCATTTTGCGCCCCCCTGCCCTTTTCGTCCAATCTTCTAATTGAGAAACGCACTCTGTAGCATCTTGAGGCGAGCGTGGGATGCCATAGACTCCTACATTGAGCAGCATTTTTGCATGCGAGTTCCAATGCGGAGAAAAGATCTGAGGCGTTAGGGAAGAAGAAATAGGACATAGCCATAAAGGAGTAATCTGTGTTTCATCGAGCACTTGTTCTATGAAGTGCACGGCTTGATCCAAAGGAATGCAAAAATCTTGGATGATACAGCGCTTGCGCACCCATTCCTCGGAATGCGTATGCAGCCATGTATAGAGGCGATGGCTCGACATTGCCCAGCCGAGCAAAAAACGATACCAGGGCGAAGGGTCTTTAGGGCCATTTTGCGATGTGCCTTGGAAAAGGAATCGCGCAAGAGTGGGCAAATTCCATCGCGATTCTAAAAAATAGCGAGGCAGCGCCGTCCACTCCGTTCCATAGGAGCCGATCCAGAAAGCTCCCCGATCGTGACGGAAAAGATAATGAGAAAGAGGCATTTTTTCTTCATCTATTTCCTCTGGGCGCATTTTCTCTTTGACATGCTGATAAAACCAGGGACTCCAAAAATATTTTTGGGAAAAAGTGTGATCGGTGCTTTGGCTTGCTTCCAAGGACAGATAGCTGCCTTCCACAACGACGATGTGATCTTTGGCAAAAACGAATCCTTCGAGAAAATCAGGAGCTGTTTGCAAATGAGAAAAATAGTAGATGGTATCTTTAATGCTCTGGAATGTGCGGTATTTTAACTGGACCCACGGCTGTGCGGGAATCAACTTTAATGTGACAGAAAGCAGTATGCCTAAAGATCCGTAGGAGCCGACTATTCCATAGAAAAGATCGGCATGTTCTTGCGGTGTTGCCCTGATGATGGTCCCGTTTCCTAAAAGGACCTCATACGCAAGGCATTGATCGCTAAATAGTCCAAAACGGTGCGATGCGCTTTCCAATCCGGTTCCCATGATCGCGCCGCCCACGGTGATTCCTTTAAATTCCGGCAGGACGGGCACCATCATCCCATATTCCAAAGTCGCTTTTGCCAGCTGTTGCATCGTGACGCGCGGCTCGACGAGAACCACGCGTTCTATAGGATCGACGACCAACACGCGGTTAAGAGCATTGATGTCCAATTGAAAGCATTGGGATTTATAATGGCTTGCGCGCGTCACATTGGAAGGACGAGGAGATTTGCGCAAACTGCAAGTCTCTTTATTCTGCATGCGAGAGAATGCCTCTTGAATGGCCTCGACATCTCTGCGATGTTTTTCCAGGATGCTCTCTCCCATCATTTTTTTATCTACACGCCCATTGCGTAACCTACGCGTCCACCGAGAAGGGCTGTGGCATGATCGAGGGTGACTAGCTTCTCATTTTCCATGACAAAAACTTGATTGGGATGGATGATCTCGCACAAATTTTTCAAACTTTCGCATTTAAGGACGATAAAATCCACTTCGGACAGCGAGGAGAGCAATGTCACGAATTCTTCGTCAGGATCAGTATCTCGGATATAAATGATCAATTTCTTTTCTGCGCCAGGAGGAGACAATTTTCTCAAACTGCGAAAAAGGGCCGTGGACATCCCATACGTGCTGTCGATGCCCAGGACATTATAGCGCTTGCCTTTCAAGACCTGCTGCAGGGCGAATAAATGTTCTTCATCGAAGATTTTGTTTTCGACATCGTATTCGAGAATGCGCTCTGCCATCTCAGAGAGATAGATGCGCGCGCACCCTAAACGCTCGATGACCATCCCTGCCGCGATATTAGCGAGCTGGGCTCCATATTTAATATCGATATTGTTAGCCAAGGCAACGCTGATCATCGCAAGGACAGTATCGCCGGCGCCTGTTACGTCTTTAACCTCTTTGGAACGGACGGGGAAATCAAAAGATTGGCCATTTTTATGAAATAAAGACATCCCCGCTTCTGAGCGAGTGACGAGAAGCATATCCACGCCGCAGGAGTGCAAAAGAGAAGGAGCGACTTTTTCCAATGGAATATCCTGCGTGAATTTTGCAGCGATATATACTTCGTGCAGATTGGGCTTAATCACGCTCGCACCTGCGTATTTGGAAAAATCATCTCCCTTAGGATCGACAATCACAGGAATCCCTTTGCTGCGGGAAATATCGATGACTTCTTTGAGCAAGTTACGGGACAAAAAACCTTTTCCGTAGTCGGAAATTGCTACGATCTGTACTTTTTCAATGAGCGGGGGCAGATGTTCGATGATCCATTCTTCCCATTCTTCCGAAAGAGGCGTCACTGTCTCAAAATCCACTCTTAAAACCTGCTGCGCATCGGCGATCAGTCGATTTTTGACAGGAGTCTTATATCCTTTTTGAGCGATGAGATGCTCAATATCTATTCCTTCATTTTCTAGGGAATCCTTCAGCACATCCCCTGCAAAATCATGGCCAATACGGCCCACTGAGATAACCTTTGCTCCAAGCGAGACGAGATTAAGAGCGACGTTTCCCGCACCTCCAGGACGGCTTTCTTCTTTTTGCACATGGAGGACGGAGACGGGGGCTTCAGGAGAGATCCGATTGATTTTGCCCGTTGTATACGTGTCGAGCATAAAATCCCCGATCACTAAAACAGTGACTGGAAAAAAACGGCTTAGCATCCCGCTTAACTTTACCATCGCTCACCCGTGAGTAAATAGTTCTTCACGTAATCACAGACCCCTTCTTCGATTGTATAGTGGCAGGGATTTTCTGAGGAGGGCATTTTCATCTTCTTTTTGTACTTGTCCATGTCTGCACAGGTATAATTTTGATATTGGCCAATCAGATCTTCAGGCATATCGATATAGTCGATCTGCGCGGGCTTATCCACAGCTGTAAAAACAGCGCGCGCCAATGTATTCCAGGTCGCTATCTGGCCGCTGCCAATATTGAAAATACCTGAAAGAGTATTTTCTAAGAAATCACAAGTGATGCGCACAGCATCTTTGACATAGATGAAATCGCGGCACTGGTCTCCATCTTTAAAATTCTTAGGATCCGAGGATTTGAATAAGCGGATCTTTCCTTCCTTTTGTACGATGGGGAGCATTTTGTAAACCATGGAAGCCATGCGCCCTTTATGATTTTCATTCGGACCGTATACGTTAAAATACTTCAGCCCGACGATGTGATTTAAAATCCCTTGTTGCTTAGCCCACATGTCGAAATAGTACTTTGAAAATCCGTACAGATTCAGGGGTTTCAATTCTTCTAAACACTCATGATCATCGCTGAATCCTAATTTTCCATCTCCATAGGTCGCAGCAGAAGATGCGTATATAAAGCGTATATTATTTTCCAGAGCGTATTCGGCCAGGCGTATCGTATAGCGGAAATTATTTTCCATGAGATAATTGCCATCCGCTTCCAATGTATCGGAGCAAGCACCGAGATGGATGATGGCTTCTATCTCGTGCTCACCTCTTTCTAATGCAGTAAAAAGATGGTCGCGTGAGAGAAAATCCACGCATTTTTTATTGAGCAGATTTTTCCATTTTTCTGTCTTTTTAATATCATCTACAAGCAAGAGATTGGTGATTCCCTTTTCATTGAGAAAGCGTACACAGCACGAACCGATGAAACCAGCGGCTCCCGTTACAATAATGAGTTTGTCTTTGGATTTTTTTGCAGACATAGAATCCCTTGTATTAAACAGTTCAAAAGAACCAGAAAAGCGATGGAGGTTAGTTTTTAAATTCCGTAGAGGTGTAATATATCAGATCGAGGGAAATTCATACCACTGCCCAACTTTGCGTTGCACAAAGTGGACGGGAAAAAAGGAAATACCGGGTAAAGCAGGCTCTTTAACATTACCAAAGCACATAAAGGCTGTTCCGCTTCCTGTCATGGACACTTGAGAAAATCCCAGATGTAAAAGATCCTGCTTAAGATCCGACAGAGAGGGCATAAGAGAAAATGCGGGATGTTCCAGATCGTTGAACAATTCCAGTTGACCTTGGAGTGCCTTTTCTAAAAACAATTGCGGGTCGCGTTGTAAAAGGCTTTTGGCATTGCATGTTTTGTAAACTAGCGGCGTGGAAAGGCCCACTTTGGGTTTGGCGAGCCAGAAGAAATATGGACCTAATCCATCGACATTTGTCAACTGTTCGCCTCGTCCCCGCGCATATGCGGATCCCGTAGAAAAGAAAAAAGGAGCATCGGAACTAAACGTGGAGGCCCACGCGCATAAAGTCGCCTCATCAAGAGCAGATGCAGTGAGGACATTTAATGCAAAAAGCGCTGCAGCCGCATTGCTGCTGCCCCCTCCGCATCCTGCTTCTATAGGAATCTTCTTTTCTAGATGGAAATGTATTTTGGTCGTGTATCCAGTCCTTTCGCGAAACACTTGAAGGGCTTTAAATACGAGATTACGCTCATCGCAGGGGATCCCAGGATCATCACATGTGATGCGGTCCTCCTCTGCTAAAGAGGCTGTGAGGGTATCCCCCAGCGAAATCGCCTGATAGAGAGAAGCGATCTCGTGATATCCGTCCTCTCGTTTGCGCAGCACGCGAAAAAAAAGATTTACTTTTGCTGGAGAAAATAAAACGAGGGATTCTCTATTAGACATCTTGCATAACCAATCTTCTTTTTCCGTGCCCATACGGGCACGGAAAAATTCTCAAGTTGCAGGCTCTTCGGGTTGTTCTTCCGGAGCTTGCTGCGGCTGAACTTCTTCAGGAAGAGCAGATTCACTGACTACTTTTAAAGTAAAGTGCGTAGGAATGCCTTCTTTGAGCTTGAGATTAATTGTCTGGGCACCGAGCGCTTTGATAGGCTGTACCAACAAAATATTGCGGCGTTCGAGTTTAATCCCCAAATCCTCAAAGAGTCGGATGATATCGGAATAGGTCACAGAACCATACATATTCCCATCCGGATCTACTTTCACGCGAATTTCCAAAACCATGCCTTCAATTTTTTTGGCGAGGTCTTCAGAATCTTTGCGATCGATCTCGGCGCGTTTAGAGCGCTCTTCTTTCAGTTTAGCTTGCATGCGTATCGTGAACTTGTCAGCGATCACAGCTTTTTTCTGAGGAATGAGATAATTACGCGCGAAGCCGGGTTTGACAGAGACGACATCGCCGCTACGGCCAAGATCATCTACGTCGTCTAATAATAATAATTGATTGCGCATTGGTCATCTCCCTTTAATCTTGTGCAACAAAAGCAAGCAGGGCCATATGGCGCGCTCTTTTGACAGCTTTTGCCAATTGACGCTGGTGATAGGCAGAAACGCCTGTAATTCTCCGCGGCAATATCTTTCCTCTTTCACTTATAAATTGACGTAAGGTGTCGAGGTCTTTGTAATCGATATGTTTAATTCCGGATGCAGTAAAAGGGCATGATTTTCGCTTCTTGACGAAAACACCTTCTGCTAAACCTTTTTTGGCGAGCATACTCATAGAAGCTATTACTCCTGAATAAGGGGTTTAAATTCGATTTTCTCAGGGACGCTTTCCGCACGCAGAGTGAGGAAACGAATCAAATCTTCATTGAGATGATATTCGCGCCAGATTTCATTCATATGTTTTGTAGGGATGGAAAAATAGAGGAGGTAATAATACCCTTCTCTGCGTCCATTGATCTCATAGGACAGTTTCTTGCGGCCTTGATCAAAGACCTTGTGCACTTCGCCGTTGCGGCTCGAGATTCCATGGGAAACTTTCTCGAGCGCTTTTTGACGGGCGTCATCGCTAAGCGTAGCGCTTAGAATGTACATCCCTTCATAAAGATGTTTCCTTTGCTTGGTCATGTTTATGATCTCCTTTACCTTCATTATTTTGCGATTGTTTATTAGCCGTTTGCATGGCTGCTGCAATCCCTGCTGTGATCCATAGTTCCAGAGCATGGACAGCTTGAACGATCGTTTCTTCGATGATGCGCGCTTCCTCTGAGCTAAACGCGGTCAAAACATAATCTTTCATTCTACCAGGCGGCGGTCCTCCGATCCCAATGCGAAAGCGCGGATAGTCCTGCGTATTCACATGTGTTTCGATACTGAGAAGTCCGTTATGTCCTCCGCAGGAGCCCTTTGTCCGCATGCGCATCATACCCACGGGCAATGCGGCATCGTCAGCGATGACTATCAGGTCCTCAAGGGCCACTTTATAGTAATCCACACACCGACGCACAGCCGTTCCGCTTTCATTCATAAATGTCATTGGCTTTAGAATGAAAACCTGTGTCTCCTCTAACATCCCTTGTGCAAAGTCTCCAAGCACATGGGAAGCATGTTTAAAACTTAATCCCTGTTTATGCGCAAACGCATCAGCGATCATAAAACCGACATTATGCCGAGTCGATTTATAGGATGCGCCGGGATTGCCCAAACCGATGATGAGACGTTTCTTCTTACTATCCATCAGCGTTTTGCAATGACCACGAGAACTTCATCCAGGTTCGCAAGAGGTCGAACCCCTTCTGGAATCTGAATGTCTTTGAGTCGTTTGGACTGTCGGATTCCCAAATCTTTTACATCGATAAGAAATTCGGAAGGGATCCACCGAGGCAGACACTCAACCCTCACATGGCGTACGACCTGCCGTAAAAATCCACCGAGCTTGACCCCGATACAATCGGCAACCCCAATGCATGTTACAGGAACTTTTACTCTGACAAGCACGTCATCCGAGAGTTCTCCAAAATCGATATGGGACACATTATAGGTCGTCAGATCATACTGAATATCTTTGACAACGACACGCTGCTCCATTTTGCCATCGATTAGAGTAAACACAGTCGTTGGCAAATGACCAGATTTCATTTCGCGCAGCACTGCGCTAAATTCCACCCCGTTCACAATGATTTTTTTGGGTTGGCCTTTTGAAGAGTAGACGATAGCTGGAATAGCACCTTCTCGTCGAAGCTGTTTGATATCGCTCTTCTTATCCCCAATACGAGGTTTGACGTTGAGTTTCATATTTTTCTCTCCAAATAGGGAAAAAGTTAAATTCGCGGCAATTGTAAAACTAAAGTCTTACAATCACTTACACATTATAGAAGGAGGATATCGACTTTGAGCCGACGATAGATTCGATTGCCATGGCAAACAATGGAGCAACAGAAATGCTCTCAATTTTTTTCTGGTCAATCTCTTCGGACTGCGTGACCGTGTTCGATACCACTATCTTCTCAATCGCACTCTCTTGCAATCCCCTTCCTATAAATAGGCCATGCGTGACGGCAGCGTAGATTTTCTCTGCGCCCGCCTGCTTGCATGCCCTTGAAGCAGTGTTGAGCGTTCCACCCGTCGAGAAAATATCATCGACAAGAAGAACATTTTTACCCTTAACGTTGCCGATGAGGGCGGTTACTTCAACCTGTTTTGCACTAGCGCGTCGTTTATCGACAATAGCGAGATCGACCTTCAAAGCCTCGGCATAAGTCCGAGCAAGCTTGATGCTGCCGATATCAGGCGTAACGACGATGAGATTGGACAGATGCATCTTCTCAATCGCTTTTACGAGTGCCGGCCGCGCATATAAATTGTCGACCGGGATATCGAAAAAGCCTTGAATCTGCTCCGTATGCAAATCCATCGTCACTACTCTCGTCACTCCCGCTTTTTGCAGCAGGTCTGCAACGAGTTTTGCCGTTATCGGCTCACGAAGATTACCGCGCCGGTCTTGTCTGGCATACCCGTAATAAGGAATAACCACATTGATAGACCGTGCGGAAGCACGTTTTAACGCATCGATTAAGATCAACAGTTCCATGAGATAGAAGTTAGGGTGTCGTGCAATAGATTGCATTACGAACACATCCTTACCGCGGACGCTCTCTAAAATTTGAACGCCTATCTCGCCATCTGGAAAAGTTTCGATGTGCGCTTTACCCAGAGAAACCTTTAGACAATCTGCGATTTGCTGCGCCAACTCTGGATGAGAAGTACCCGCAAATAGCATGTAGGAATTGCTTGAGGTCATCTGGGATCACATATTCAATTTTGGGGTGGAAGGATTCGAACCTCCGAGTGGCGGTACCAAAAACCGCTGCCTTACCACTTGGCGACACCCCAACAGTTTATAAACAGCACAATGCTAACCCGATGTGGAATAAAATGCAAATCAAACTGGAATTTTTCAGCAATTAGCTGCCTAAGGCGTATCGAAGAAAAAAAGTCAAAATTTTATTTTATTCCCAAGAATAATTTCACATTCCAGCAGCAGTCTAATTTAATAAAATCCGTGACTTACGAGCTGCAAATTCTACCAGTCCAATCTCTTGAATGCGAATTGGATTTGCCGTGCATAAAATTTGCGCAATTTTTCCAGTTATGATAAAACTAGATTGAGGAAGCAGAAAGTATGCGTAGCCAGTTCAACAAGATCAAAAAAATTGTAACAGCTCATAAAGACCAGTTAATCAATTTAGGCACGCGTCATTTGTCTATTTTTGGTTCTACGAGTAGGGGTGAAGCGAAGCCAGCTAGCGACATCGATATTCTTGTGGATTTCGATGCGAAAAAAGGAATCTTTGTTTTTGCAGACCTGAAATTTTTTCTGGAAGAGATTTTGCAAGCCGAAGTTGATCTTGTAAGTACACGCGCACTACATCCAGCCCTAAAAAAAAGAATTCTCAATGAAGCAAAGCAGATCTTCTAGGGATTGGTCTTTCCGTATCAAAGATATCCTTAGATCCATTGAAAACATCGAAAAATATACCGCCAAAATGACCTTTGCTCGATTCAAGAAAAACCAGCTGGTCATCGATGCGGTCATTAGAAATTTCGAGATCATTGGAGAAGCGAGTAATCATATCCCAAAGACGATTCAATCCGCTCATCCCACTATTCCATGGAGACAGATGATCGCTCTCAGAAATTTCCTGATACACGAATATTTTGGCATTGATTTTAACACGATTTGGCAAACCGCGCGTATACACCTTCCTAAGCTGAAAGAAGAATTAAGAACTTTATACAGCAGAAAAATAGTTTCTTAGAGAGTATAAAACTTATTTCTCGTTAATTAATTTTTTATATCTGCGGGAAGCCTGGTAGTGCATGATGACAGGGTTTAAAATTTCTTTTTGATCCACAGGATGGCCATCAATCGCATTGTAGCTATGGGGAAGATTCACGACTTTTGCCTGGTGGGAACCTGAAAAAATGACATCGCGCAAACCCACCTGATCCCAATATTCTTCCGTCCTATCCGGCTGGGAGAGACAACGATAGCATTCTGCGGCCCATTGCTTTAAAAGAAGGGCGGCTTCCGTTGTGGCATTGACAAAGATACTGCTCGATATGACCTTCGAAGGATGATGGGCCCCGCAGGAGGCGTTGATCCGCACTGCGAGATCGGCTGAAAATTCCTCCAAGTGCGCCGGTTCTTGTACAAACACCCCGTCGGCGTCTACCCAAAAAATCGGACGTTTGAATTCCTGCAGCTTGCTTAAAAGAAAAAAAGGTTTGTAGGCGCAATTCAGTTCCCAAGAGCCAAAAGACTCAATGGGCTCGATGTGATAGGCAAGATTCCATTTTTTACAGGATTCTATCAGCCCCTCCACCTCTAATTGATACATGGTTTTTTCTGTATAGTAGGAAACAACAAGAGGAAAAAAAGACATGTGCAAACCTATTTTTAAATTTATAGAAATTAATATTATGGCCAACTAAAAGATAATTAACAAGGCACAATCCTATGTATATCGTTCATATCGCCACAGAATTTGCTCCGATTGCCAAAGTGGGAGGATTGGGCGATGTCCTGCATGGGCTTTCCAAAGAGCTGGTTAAACAAGGGCATGATGTCGAAGTTATTCTACCCAAATACGATTGTCTGCACTTTAACGAACTGAAACATCTCAAAGTAGAATTCCGAGAGCTCTGGTGCTCAGATGGAACGCATCGTTTCAATAATACCATTTGGTCCGCCCTCGTCGATGGGATAAAGGTCATTCTCATCGAGCCGCATCATCCGCAATACTATTTCAGCCGCGGCATCATCTATGGATGCCATGATGACATCGATCGCTTTGTCTATTTCTCACGGGCCAGCATGGAATATCTGTTCAAATCGGGAAAAGCGCCGGACGCTATTCACGTGCACGATTGGCCGACCGCTTTAGTTCCAGTCCTTTATAGGAACATGTACCTTCCTCTTGGATTTGGGGGAAAAGGCATAGTGCTCACTATTCACAATATGGAACACCAGGGCAAATGCCAGCCTTTCAACCTCTCTCGTATTGGCCTGCGCGGCGAGGCTTATCTTCACCCTGAAAAAATGCAAGACCCGCATTCTCCGTCCCTGCTCAATCTCCTCAAAGGAGGAATCGTCTATGCGGATCATATCACTACAGTGTCCCCTACCTATGAAAAAGAGATACAAACCCTCCAAGGCAGCTTTGGACTATCTGAGACTTTGATCAAATACCATACCAAACTGACAGGGATCCTCAATGGCATCGATGAAAATTTTTGGAACCCGGGAAAAGATCCCCATTTGATTCAAACATACAACACGCACGGAATACAAGTAGAAGAGCAGCTCGATAAAGTGCTCCGAGCAAAAAAAGAGAACAAACGCCAGCTCCGCATGCACCTGAACTTAAAAGAAGAAAACAAACCCCTGATCGCATCTATCACTCGCCTCGTACCTCAAAAGTCGCCCCATCTCATCAAACACGCACTGTTGCACACCTTGGAACAAGAAGGTCAATTCGTCCTTTTGGGATCTGCGGCAAACGCAGCGATTTTCCAGGAATTCGAACTA
>Ga0070731_10001505_pt1 | contig 24021 bp, 17 predicted proteins | sample Coa_R1_2_FD_66448 | JGI IMG/M metagenome (GOLD analysis project Ga0070731, IMG submission 66448) | Surface soil microbial communities from Centralia Pennsylvania, which are recovering from an underground coalmine fire - Coalmine... | ecosystem: Environmental > Terrestrial > Soil > Unclassified ... | reverse complement strand
CGAAGATCGACACGCCGCCCGATCCCAGCACCAGCACCGTGTCGCCCGGGCCGACCGGCCTCCCGGCCGCGAACAGCCCGTTCCAGGCGGTGACGCCGGCGCAGGGCAGGCAGGCAGCCTGCTCGAAGGAGTACCAGTCGGGGATCGGCACGACGCCGTCCTCATAGAGCACGGCCTCCTCCGCCAGCATGCCGTCGAGCGGCGAGCCGAGCGCGGTCGGCGCGGCGGCTGGCGGGCCCGACGGCGGCACCTGGGTGAAGCAGCCGGCGACGCGATCGCCGACGCGACGCCGCACGACACCCGGCCCCACCGCCGTGATCTCGCCGGCCCCGTCGGAAAGCGGGATCGTATCGGCCTTGGCGACGCCGCCGAAGTAATTGCCGGTGACGACCGCCTGATCGCGGTAGTTGATCGAGGCGGCTCGGATGCGGATCAGCACCTGGCCCGGGCCGGGCACCGGCGAGGGCCGCTCGACCGGCCGCAGCTGATCGATCCCGGTGCAGCCCTTGGGCACGATAAAGGCGCGCATGGTCCGTCCTCCGCGCAGCGACGCGGCAGGCTCAGAACCGCCGCGTGATGCTGAGGGTGAAGGTGTTGTTCGTCTCGCTACGGTAGGCGAGCAGTGCCTCGTAGTCGAACGAGATCGACAGTGCGTTCTCGGTCAGCCAGCTTGCGCCCGCACCGAGGGTGAAGTTGTTCCGGTCGGTGGGGTCCGAGCCGTACTTGAAGAACGGTCCCAGCGGCTGGTCGGCGAAGTCGAGATTGGTGTGGCTCGCCCCCAGGAATTCGTGGAGGTATTCCAGCCGGAAATGCGGCGAGAGGATGCCGTCCTCCATGCTGATGGCATAGTCTCCGCGGAACCCGATGACGGTCGAGAAATCGGTCAAGGTCTCGTGGCCGATGGTGAGCGAGGCGGTCCCGGCGCCGTGCTCGACGAACGGATCGAGCGTCGCCGAGGCGAGGTTGAGGCGGATATAGGGCGCCAGCGACAGCGCGCCGTCGTCGAATTCGTAGCCGCCGGTGACGGCGCCGTAGATCTCCTCGCCGTCGCGGTTGCCGTAGGCGTAAAGCCCGCTCGTCGTCGCCAGGCGCTTGCTGTCGAAGTTCAGGTTCGCCCAGGTCACGATGCCGTCGAAATAGAGCTGGTCGGTTGCCTGGATCGTTCCGTAAGCTGTGATGTTGAAGCTGTGGGCGACGTCGGTCGAGCCGTCATTGCCGATCGTGTCGTTGTCGTGGGTGAAGCCACCGCCGATGCCGGCCACGGCCCAGTCGTTCAGCCGGTAGTCGCCGCCCAGGCTGAACCCGACCGTCGAGAAATCGAAGCCGGAATGGTTGAACTCGGCGCTGCGGTCGCCGAAGGAGCCGATCGGACTGAAGAAGATACCGAGCCGGTCGGGCAGCTCGTCCTCGCCGGTATCGCCGCTGCTCGGCGGCACCGGATTCGCCGTGGCGGGCGGCGTCTGGCCCGCGTCGCCGGTGCCGGGCGCCGTGGCGCTGTCGGCGGGGGCGCCATTGTCGGAGGAGGCGCCGGCGGAACCGCCGCTGGAATCGCCGTTGGCCAGGAAGCCGACGGTCGCGGTCCTGCGCGAGCCGCCGAGGCTCGCCTGGGCCTGCGGCGTCTGGCTGTCGCCGGACGTCGACCCGCCGGGGTTCGGCGGCTGGTTGCTCGGCGGGACCCCGCCGCCGCCGAACCCGAGCGACGACAGAGAGATGCTGAAGCCGTGCGCGCCGTGATGGAGATCCTCGAGGTGGCGCTCGAAATTCTTCAGCTGCACCTCGTAGAAGCGCCTTGTGATGTCGAGCTGGTTTTCCAGCAGGGCCGAGACCGAAGGATTGGCATTGGGCGCCTGCCCCGCCACGGTCACCGACAGGAGGGTCGGCGCCGAGGCGCCGGCGGCATTGCTGATCGTGAACAGCATCGTCGATGTGCCGATGAAGCCGGAGGCCGGGCTGAAGACGATGGTGAGGCCTTGAACCCTGGCGGTCCCCTGCGCGGCCGGCGGCGGCTGGACGATGGCGACGCTCGTGAAGGGCCCGCCGGTGGCGCCCGCCGTCACATTGACGGTGACCGGCGTATCCGCGAACGTCGAGATCGCGATCGCCCTGGGCACCGGCACCTGGCCGGCGGTCACTGTGATGTTCGCGGTGATGGGTGCGGAACGTCCGGTCGAGTTCGACAGGATGAAGGTCAGCGTGTCGTTGCCGCTGAATCCTGCGGCAGGCGTATAGGTGATGTCGGGTAGGGCGGCCGTCGCCGAGCCGTGCGCCGGCTTGGTGGCGATGGCGAGCCCGGTGAAGGGCGCACCCGTCGCCTGCGCCGTGGCGTCGAAGGTGACGGCGTGCCCGGCGGTGGTCGTGACGCTGAGCGGCGGGCTGGTCGGCGCCGCGCCGGTAACGGTGACGCTGACGGGCGCCGGCGCCGATCGGCCGACCGTATTGGCGACCGAGTAGGTGAAGAGATCCTGCCCGGAATAGCCCGCGTTCGGCGTGTAGGTCACCGTCAGGCCGTTGGCCACCGCGGTGCCGTGCGCCGGCTGCGTCACCACCGTGACGCTGGTGAAGGGCCCGTTGAGGTCGTTGGCCGTGACATTGATCGGGGTGCCGACATTGGGCGGCACGGTCACCGTGTCGGCCGTCGCGACCGGCAGAATCTGGTTCACCGTGATCCGAAGCGTGGCCTGCCCCGAGGTGTAGTTGGCCCCGGTCGCAGCGCCAGGCTGGCTCAGCGTGTAGGTGAAGCTGTCCGCGCCGACCGTGTTGGCGTTCGGCTTGTAGGTGACTGTCTGGTTGGGCGTCGCCCCGAAGGTGAGGCTGCCATGCGCCGGGCCGGTAATGACGTTGACCGTGTTGTAGTTCCGCTGCTGCCCGAGCCCGGCGGCGGAGATGACAGTCCCGGCGCTGTTCTCCTGGACGACGACCGGCGGCGGCGCTGGCGTGAATTGCGGGATGGTGAGGGTCAGCCCGTTCGGGTCGTTGATCTGCGCGACCGGGCCGCCGACGGCGCACTGGTAGTTGAAGGCCAGCGTCACCGGGAAGCTGCCGAAGGTCAGCCCCTGGTTCGAGGCGTAGGTGACGTTGGTACCGGCCGCCCCCGCCGTGAGCGTGCCGCCGTCGAGCGCGGTGGTGGCGTTGCCGTTGACCGTGACGTCCGGGCCCGGAGAGGCGACGAAGCAGCCATTGCCCTGGAACGCGCCGGCGACGCTGAAGGCCGAGGTTCCCGTGCCCTCGTTGACCGCCTGGGTAATCTGCGTGACGGTCGGTCCCGCTGCTTGGCCATACGCTGCGCCCGTCGGAAGCACCGTTCCGAAGCCAGCGAGGCACGCAAGCGCGATACCCCACCACCACGACCGCCTCAACGGCCGAACTGATTGGTCCGATCGCCCCCGGCTCGCTCTCGAATGCGGTGCCGCCACCATCCCCATCCGACCCCCTTTTATTGGCGCGTGCGGCCCTGACCCTTCGGCTATTGTACGAGATTTTGTGCCATCGCGGGTGCAAAATCGGATATAGTGTTTGCGGCTGCGGTGGGGACTGCAACCAGTAGTTTATCGGGGCCTTGCTGCGGGGCAGGGCCGGTCGGGGGAGTCTCGTCGCTTGGAGGGAGGCGATACGGGCGTGCGAGCACCATCCGAACCGATGACACGAGGCCGCTCGGTACGGCCGCGTTCACCGACTCGCCTGAAACGGGGACCCGCAAGTCATGGTTGACGGCGACAGGGCGGGGACTGACCCGGCCGATATCACCGACACGTACGGCATCCTCATGGAGCCGCGGCTGAGTTTCACTGCGGGACCGCTCTCCGGGACCGACGCTCGCCCCCTCCTCCACGCGGTCCCGCTCGGCAAGACGGTCAGCAGCGGCACCTACGTCAACAGCGGGACCTACACCGACACCAACCTCAACGACACCGCCTTCGCGCTCACCGGCGGCGTGCTCGACAATACCGGCACGATCGACGCCGCCGGGGTCTACGACATAGGCGTCTATATCGACGGCGGGACCCTGCTGAACACCGGGCTGATCGAGTCCTCGGGGAACGGCACGCTCGCCATCAAGATGGCGGCATCGCAAAGTTTCACCAACCAGGGCCGCGTGCTGAGCAACGGCACGGCCGCGATCAACGGCAGCACGAACGAGACGATCGACAATTCCGGCACGGGTTCCAGCATCCAGGGCTACCGCTACGGCATCAACATCCTGAGCGGCACGGTCACGAATGCGGGCACGATCGAAGGCGCCAGCGCCTATCGCGGCTTCGGCGTCTACGAGGTCGACGGCGGCACGGTCTCGAATGCCTCGACCGGCACGATCGCCGGCGCCAGCGGTATCGGCTTCGCCGCCGGGCCGGGCGTGGTCGAGAATTACGGGACGGTGCTCGGCACGTCGAGCACGGGCGGCGGCGCCGGCATCACGTTCCTCGAAGGCGGCACGCTCGTCAACAACGGCACGACGGCGCTGATCCGCGGCAATACCGGCGTGAGATTCGCCGGCACCTACGCCGCCACCGTCGACAACAGCGGCACGATCGAAGGCCAGATCGGCCTCGGCATCTACGCCGACAACGTGCTGGGCTTCAGCCTGGACAACAGCGGCCTGATCGAAGGCGAGAGCGGCGTGCGCTTCGCCACCGGCACGCTCGACAATTCCGGCACGATCAAGGGAACGACCGCCGCCGGCGGCTATTTCGGCGTCGAGACCACCGGCGGGACCGTCATCAACCGGCATGGCGGCTATATCGGCGGCTACGTCGGCGTGGTCTTCGGCGCCGCCGTCGCCCATACGCTGGTCGACTACGGAACGATCGAGGGCGGCAGCGGCATCGCGATCAGCTTCGGGCGGCTCAACGACCTGCTGAAGCTCGGCGGATCCTACGACATCATCGGCAATGTCGGGGGCGGCGGCGGCGTCAACACGCTCGAGCTTTCGGCCTATGACGGCGCCGGCGCGCTGAGCGGGATCGGCACGAAGTTCACGCAGTTCCAGGTCATCGAGGTCGATGCCGGGGCCAACTGGACCTTCACCGGCAACAACACGCTGGCCGCCGGCTACACGGCCACCGTCGACGGCGCGCTGACCAACAGCGGCTACCTGCTCAACAACGGCACGCTCATCGACAGCGGCTACCTCGACAACACCGGCACGCTCGTCAACAACGTGGGCGGCGTCGCGGTCACCGTCGCCGCCGGGGGCACCCTCGAGAACAGCGGCACGATCGAAGCGACCACCGGGACCGCCGTCTCCGGCGGCACGAACGTGACGATCGACAACGCCGCCAACGCCCGGATCATCGGTTACCGGTATGGCGTCGACGTCCTGAGCGGCACCGTCGTGAACGCCGGGACGATCGAGGGGTCGAGCGCCTTTACCGGGTTCGGCGTCTACGAGGCCGACGGCGGCACGGTCACGAACACCACCTCCGGGACGATCGAAGGTGCGACCGGCATCGGCTTCGCCGCCGGGCCGGGCACGGTCGACAATTACGGATCCGTCCTCGGCACGTCGAGCGCCGGCGGCGGGGCGGGCATCACCTTCCTCCATGGCGGCACGCTGACCAACAACGGCACGACGGCGCTGGTGCGGGGCAATGCTGGCGTCATCTTCGGCGGCACCTATGCCGCTTCCGTCGATAACAGCGGGCGAATCTACGGCACCATCGGCGCCGGCATCTACGCGAAGGCGGTCACCGATTTCTCGCTGGTCAACGGGACGGCCGGCATCGTCTCCGGCTATTCCTTCGGCGCCTATTTCGCCGACGGTTCGGTCAACAACGCCGGAACGATCGAGGCGACAGGCACCAACGCCACCCGGGGCATCTACGCCACGGGGACGAATGTCCAGATTACCAATCTCGCGGGCGGCCTGATCACCGGCTATGTCGGCGTGTTCGGCGTCACCACGCTCTACAACGCCGGGACGATCGACGGCACGACCAATGCGGTCATCTTCGGCACCGGGCCGAACCTGCTGGAGATCGAGGCGGGCGCGAAATTCGGCGGCAACGTCCAGGGCGACAGCGCCAGCGCCGGCAACAATACGATCGACCTGATCGGCGGCAGCGCCGGCACGCCCGGATCGTTCACCGGCTTCGGCAGCCAGTTCCTGTTCTTCTACACGCTCGACGTCGTCAGCGGCGCGAACTGGCAGATCTACGGCGCCAACACGCTTGCCACCTCGTCCTACACGCTGATCGATGCGGGCGTGCTGACCAATACCGGCGTGCTGACGACGCACGGAACCATCGACGTGTCGGGAACGCTCACCAACGCGGCCGGCGGGCAGATCATCGATCCGGCGGCGGGCGGCATCGGCGTCGACGTTTCCGGCGCAACAGCCCTGCTCGTCAATCACGGCCTCGTCGAGGCGACCGGCAGCGGCGGTATCGGCGTCGAACTGACGGCCGGCCTCATCGAAAACTACGGGACCATCGAAGGTTCGGGGACCCTGGTCGACGCCGTCTACGTGACGGGCGCCGCGTCGGTCGTGAACGAGAACGGCGGCACGATCGAGATGTCGGGCGACGGCGCTGCCGGCAACGAGGCGGCCGCGGTCGCGCTCGACGGCGGCGGCAGCGTCACCAATGTGGCTGGCGGCACGATCGTCGCCACCTACGGAGTCTATGGCGCCGGGATCGCGAACAATGGCGCGGCCGCCATCTACGTGCTGAACGCCGGCACCGTCGCCGGCAGCGAGTTCGGCGTGTTCGGCTCGGCCACGATCGTCAATTCGGGACTGATAGAGGAGACGGGCACGGGCGGCATCGGCATCGACATGCCGACCGGCACGATCACCAACACCGGCACGATCGACGCGCTCACCGCCGGCGGCACGGCGATCCGTCTCATCGGCGCCGGCACGATCAACAATTCGGCGCTGATCGACGGCGCCAATTACGGCGTCGAGCTGGACGGCGGCGGCAGGCTCGTCAACACGGGGACGATCGAGGCTCCCACCGGGACGGCGCTTGTCGTCACCGGCGCGGCCTATCTCAAGAATGCCGCCGGCGCCACGATCACCGGCAATGCAGGCATCCGCTTCGGGGCGCTCGGCAACAACTACACACTCTACAACGCGGGCACGATCGACGGCACCGGCGGGACGGGACTCCAGTTCGGCAGCGGCAACGATCTCCTCGAGATCGTCGGCGGCGCCTATTTCAGCGGCAAAGTCGATGGCGGAACCGGCACGAACACGCTGGAACTCATCGGCGGCGGGGCAAACGCGGTGCTCTCGGGATTCGGCACGCAGTTCACCAGCTTCCAGGAGCTCTATGTCTCCCGGGGTGCAGACTGGTCGCTGACCAACACCAATACGATCGCGCCGGGCGAGACGCTGCTCGACGCCGGAACGCTCACCGTCAACGGCACGATCGTCGACCAGTCGACGATCGACGTCACCTCCACCGGCACGCTGCTGTTCGGCAACGGCAATGATGTGCTGGATCTGGCGGCGGGCGCGGTCCTCTCGATCGCCAGCGGCGGCGCGGTCGACGGCGGCGGCGGCACCAACACGCTGGAGCTCTCGGCCGGGGTCGGGACGGGAACGCTGAACGGGTTCGGTTCGAGCTTCATCAACTTCCAGGACATTGTGGTCGCCAACGGCGGCACCTGGCTGATGGGCGGCAGCAACACGATCCTGTCGAACGAGGCGCTGATCGATTACGGCGACCTGACCGTCGGCGGCACATTCGACGACAAGGGCGGCGTGATCGTCGGGAGCGGCGCCACCCTCGCCGTTTCGGGGACGTTCGTCGACGAAGGCAACCTGACGGTCGATGCCGGCGGCCTGCTGACGCTCTCGTCGACCGCCGCGGTCTTCGCGCTGGCCGCGGGCGTCACGCCGGCCGGGACGATCGACGGCGGCGGCGGCACGCTGGAGCTGCTGGCCGGGACCTCGACGCTCAACGGATTCGGCACGAACCTCGCCAATTTCTCGTCGCTTTATGTCGCGACCGGCGGCGATTGGGCGCTCGGCGGCGGCATCACGCTCGGGGGCAGTCTCCTCAACCACGGCGAGCTCACCTCCACCGTCACCGGCGCGGATGCGATTACGCTCACCGCCGGCGCCTATGTGCTGAATACCGGCACGATCGATTCGACGGGCGGCACCGCCGTCGCGATCGGCGCCACCGGCGCCGTCGACATCGTCAACCGCGGCACGATCGAGGAAACGGGTGCGGGCGTCGCCGGCTCCTATGCCGGCGGCATCCGCCTGCTCGCCGGCGGCAATGTCACGAATGCCGCGGGCGGAACGATTATCGCCTCGGGAGCCGTGAGCCGCGCGGTCCAGCTCGACAACGCCGGCACGGTGGTCAACCGCGGCTATATCGAAGCTACCAGCATCGGCGTGTTCCTGGCCACGACCGGCAGCCTCGACAACATCGGCACGATCAAGGCCACCGGCAACGACAGCTTCGGGGCGGCGCTGCAGGGCGGCACCCTCACCAACTCCGGCACGATCATCGACACCGGCGATACTGCGGATGCGGTCGGCGTGACCACCGGCAGCATGACCAACGCGGCGACCGGCCTGATCGAACAGAGCGGAACCAATGCCGCCGCCGTGTTCGTCAACGGCACGGGAAATTTCCTCAACTACGGCACGGTGCTCGCGAACGGCACCTACGACCAGTCCGGCATCGCCGTGACCTCGGGGAGAGCGGTCAACGCCAATACCGGCCAGGTGACGACCACCGGTTCCGGCTCGGTGAGCGTCTATGTCGACGGGAACGGCACCTTCATCAACCACGGCAAGGTGGTCGCCACCGGCAGCTTCAGCACCGGCGTCCGGGTGACCGGCACCGGCAGCGCCACCAATACCGCCGCCGGCTCCATCGTGGCGACCGGCGCTGACTCGGCCGGGGTGGTGCTGCGCGGCGCCGGCACGTTCGTGAACGCGGGCTATGTCGCCGGCGTCAGCTACGGCGTCATCGGCACGGTCGGCAGCACCATCACGAACAGCGGCACGATCGAGGGCACCGGCAGCGGCGCGTTCGGCGTCGACCTTGTCGGCGGTGCGACGCTGACCAACAGCGGCACCATCGGCGCCTCCTTCGGCGCGGCCGTCTATGGCAGGACGGCTGCCGCCTCGGTCACCAACCAGAGCGGCGGGCGGATCGTCGCCACCGGCGCCCTCAGCCAGGGCATCGACCTGGCGGCCGGCGGCGCGGTCACGAATGCCGGCTACATCGCCGGCGTCGGAGTCGGCGTGTTCTTCCGGGCAGGCGGCTCGCTCTATAATTCCGGCCAGGGGAACATTCAGGCGACAGGCGGCAACGGCGTCGGCGTCTATCTCTATGCCGGCGGCACGGTGACCAATGCCGGCACAATCGAGGGCGTCGCGGCAGGCGTCTACCTGCGCGGCGGCACGCTCAACAACAGCGGCACGATCGAGGCCACTGGCGGGGCCGGAATCGGCGCGATCCTGGGCGGCACCGGCGAGCTGGTGAACTCCGCCGGCGGCACGATCTCCGGCGATATCGGCGTCGAGCTGTTCGGCGCTGGGGCGACACTGATCAACGGCGGCTTGATCGAAAGCAGCGCCGGCGCGTCGGGCGTGGCCGTCGTGCTCGGCAGCGGCGACCTCCTGGTATGGGAAGCCGGCGGCAGGATCGTCGGCACGATCGAGGGCGGCGGCGGTACGCTGGAGCTGACGACCGGCTCGGCCGCGACGGGCACGCTCACCGATCTCGGCACCTATGTCACCGATTTCAGCCTGATCGAGGTCGACAGCAGCGCAAGTTGGAACATCACCGGCACCGGCTCCCTCTCGGCCGGCGAAACGCTCACCGATGCCGGCACGCTGACCGTTTCCGGCTCGCTGACCGACAGCGGCCTGATCTCGGTGACCGGCGCGCTGATCGATACCGGCGTCATCGATATCTCGTACGGCACGCTCACCGATGCCACCAACCTCACCGGCGCCGGCACGGTCGTGCTATCGGATTTCGGAATCCTCGACCTCGGATCCGGCGCGTCGGGCGGCACGATCGAGTTCACCGACGGCACCGGCACGCTGGAGATCGGCGATGTCGCGGCCTTCAGCGACCAGATCACCGGCTTCATGCACGGCGATGTGATCGACCTCACCGGCATCCAGTTCTCAAGCGCGGATACCGTCACCTATTCGAACGGCCACGCGCTGATCTACGACGGCACGCAGCTGATCGCCGACCTGGCGATCTCCGGCCTGCCCTACGGCGCGACGCTGGCGCTCACCTCCGACAATTACGGCCATCTCGAGATCATCGATCCGGTGATCACCGTGGCCTGCTTCCTCCGCGGCACACGGATCCGCACGGAATCCGGCGAGGTGCCGGTCGAGACTCTCAAGCCGGGCGACCGCGTGCAGACGATGGGCGGGTTCGAGCCGATCCGCTGGATCGGGCGCCGGCGCTATGATCCGGCACGGATCGAGGTCGGCCGCGAGAAGATCCTGCCGATCGTCATCAAGGCCGGCGCGCTGGGTGGCGGCTTGCCGGCGCGCGACCTGATGGTCTCGCCGGAGCACGGCCTTTATGTCGGGGCGTCGCTGGTGCCGGCCCGGCTGCTCGTCAACGGCGCCTCGATCGTGCAGCGGCGGAGCCTGGAGCCGGTGGAATACTTCCATATCGAGCTGGAGAGCCATGCCATCCTCTTCGCCGAGGGCGCCGCGGCCGAGAGCTATCGCGAGATCGCCGGCAACCGGGCGCAGTTCGAGAACGGCTTGGGCATAGAGCCGCGCGAGCTGGCGCCCTGTGCCCCGGTGGTGGAAGGCGGCCCGGCGCTGGACGCGATCTGCCGGGCGCTCGCCGCCGAGGCGGTCGCGCTCGGCTTCGCGACCACCGACGATCCCGGGGTGCATCTGCTCGCCGACGGCCAAGTGGTCCGGCCTCTCGAGAGCGGCGGCGGTACCTATCGGTTCTCGCTCGACCGCCTGCCGCGGGAACTGCGGCTGCGGTCGCGCAGCGCCGTGCCGGCCTGGACGCGCGGCGGCGACAAGCGGCGCCTGGGCCTCTGCCTCACGCGGATCGTGCTGCGCAATGGCGGCACTTCCATCGAGGTCGAGCACGACGACCCGCTTCTCGGAGCGGGCTTCCACCCGGCCGAGGCCGTGCACCGCTGGACGGACGGCGACGCGATTCTGCCGCTCGATGAGATGGGCGGGCCGGTCGAGATCGAGATCCACACACTCGACCACGCGCTGCCCTACTGGCGCGACCGGGAAGCGGCTTAGCCCGCCGCCTACGCCTCGGACGCCTGCAGCGAGTCCAGCTCGTCGAGATGGCTGTGCGCGTCCTCGACCAGGGCGGCGGCGAGGCCGCGGATGGCGAAGAGCCCCTGCTCCTTGTCGTGGAACCCGTGCCCGTCGAGGTTCAGGTCTTCCACCAGGCTGGTCAGCTCGTAGAACTTGGCGATCGTCGTCGGCGCCAGCACGCCGATATCGGCCTGCAGCGAGTTGAGCCCCGTCGTCGGCAGCGGCGGCAGCCGGTGCTGTCCCTTCTCGTAGACGAAGAGCAGCTCCTTCGAGCGCTTGCCGATCAGTTCGGCCACGGCCGTCAACCGGAGCAGCACGGCGCGGACATGCGCCTCGACACGCGTCCGCTCGGCCCGGCGCAACGCCTCGTTCTGATAGCGCAGCTCCGTCGTGTTCGCCTCGGCCGCTGCGACCTGCCGCGCCGCCGCTTCGAGCGCGCCGCCATAGGCGGTGACCGCGGCCCATAGTGCCGCGGCGCCGGCGACCAGCCCGGCCATCAGCGACTGCCATTCCTCCGCGGTCCGGCATTCCGGGCAGGAATCGCCGAGGATGAGGCAGGTGATGAACGCGGCCATGGCCAGCCCGGCCAGCGCCAGCGCCGCCGGAATGCCGAACCGTCTGATCCACCGGGTCATCGTGTCTTCCCCCATGCCACAGTAACGGTCATCCCTGCGTTCGTCTCCATTGCGGTCATGCTTGATTTCGCACGCAAGCTGTGCCAACGCTATTTATAACAATTGTTATAAATTCGGGGATGACGGTGCGCAATTTTCCGGCGACCCCCGCCTTCACCGATCTCAATGAGCCCGTCGGCGTCGAATGCGTGCTGCGCGACCTCGCCGTCGACGGCACGATCCCGCCGGATTTGCGCGGGGCCTTCGTCCGGGCCGTGCCCGACCCCGCCTTTCCGCCGCTCTTCGCCGACGACAGCGTGCTCTCCGGCGACGGGATGGTCTCCAAGCTCGAGTTCCGCGACGACGGCACGGTCGATTTCGCCATCCGCTACGTCGATACGGTGCGGCACAAGGCGGAGCGGGCGGCCGGCCGGGCGCTCTACGGCCGCTACCGCAATCCCTTCACCGACGATCCTTCGGTCGCCGGCACCGACCGGACGGTCGCCAACACGACGCCAGTCTGGCACGCCGGCCGCCTGCTGATGACCAAGGAGGACGGCCGCGCCTATCGGATCGATCCGGCGACGCTGGACACGATCGGGTCCTACGATTTCGCCGGCGCGCTCAGATCCGAGACGATGACCGCCCATGCGCGGATCGATCCGGCAACCGGCGAGATGTTCTTCTTCGGCTACGAGGCCGCCGGGCTCGCCTCGACCAAGATCGCCTACTGCATCGCCGACCCGCACGGCCGCCTCGCGCGCGAGACGTGGTTCGACGCGCCCTATTGCGGGATGATGCACGACTTCGCCATCACCGAGAGCTGGGCGCTGTTTCCGGTATTCCCGACGACGGCAAGCCTCGACCGGCTGAAATCCGGCGGCGAGCATTGGGTCCACGAGCAGGCGCTGGAAGCCTGGGTCGCGATCATGCCGCGGCAGGGCGATCCCTCGCGGCTCCGCTGGTTCCGCGGCCCGAAGGGCGTCTCCGCCTACCACGTCATGAACGCCTTCGAGGATGCGGAGGGGCGCATCCATCTCGACCTCTGCCTCAGCGACACCAACGCGTTCCCGTTCATCCGCGAGGCCTCCGGCATCGCGCGGCCGCAATCGGAGATCGGCAGCCGGCTCGCGCGGTGGACGATCGAGCCGGAAGGCGCGGACGACACGCTCGTTGAAACGCCGCTCGGGCCGCCGGGCGACATGCCGCGGATCGCCGATGCCGATCAGGGCCGGCCCTACGTGCGCGCCTGGCTGCTGGGGTTCGTCCCGAACGGCGGCCCGCCGCTGTTCGGCGGCCCGGTGGGGATCTGCTTCAACACGCTCTACCGGCTGGCGCCCGGCACGCTCGAGATCCGGAGCCTGATCCTCCCGCCGGGCCACGCGATCAGCGAGCCCGTGCACGTGCCTTCGCGCGAGCCTGGACATGGCGGCTGGCTGCTCGCCATCGTCGACCGCCAGACCGGGCCGAACGCGTATGAGCATGCGGCCTGGGTGATCGCGGCGGACGATATCGAGGCGGGACCGGTGGCGCAGGTGCACATTCCCCACCGGCTGCGCCCGCAGGTGCACGGAACTTGGGTTCCGGCGGACCAGCTCCGGCAAGCGAAGGGAGCGTGAGATGCGGATTCTGGTGACGGGCGCGTCCGGCCATTTCGGCGGCACCGCGGCACGGCGGCTGCTGGAACGCATGCCGGCCCGCGATCTCATCCTGATGTCGCGCAAGCCCGAGCGCCTGACGGAATTCGCCGCCGCGGGCTGCGAGATCCGCTACGGCGATTTCGACGATCCGGCATCGCTCGAGGCGGCGGCGCGCGGCGCCGACAAGATGCTGCTGATCAGCGGGCTCAAGGTGGGCTGGCGGGTGGCGCAGCACGGCAACGCGATCGACGCGGCGCGGCGGGCCGGCGTCGGCCATATCGTCTATACCTCCTATATCGGGGCCACGGCGGAGAACCCCGCCATGGTCACGATCGACCATTACGGCACGGAGCAGCTTCTGAAGGCGAGCGGCATCGCCTGGACCGCCATGCGCGACGGCATGTACATGGAATCGATGATCGAGGCCGCTGCCCCCGCGGCGCTCAAGACCGGCAAGTGGGTATCGGCCTCGGGCGGCGGCCGCAACAGCTTCGTCGACCGCAGCGAATGCGTCGATTGCGCCGTCGAGGTGCTGCTGACCCAAGGCCACGAGAACCGCGTCTACAACGTCACCGGCACCGAGCTGCTGTCGTTCCCCGATCTCGCCGCCATGGTCAGCGAGATCGCCGGAAAGCCCATCGAGTATGTCGAGCTGGACGAGGCCGCGCTCTACGCGCATTTCGACGCGATGGGCATCCCGCGCGACCCGCTGGTCGAGTTCAACATCGACGGCTACGCGTGGTGCAGCAACGACATCGTGTCCTACGAGCGCGGCCTGCGCGGCGGCCATTTCGAGGTGACCTCGAACGACATCCGGCTGCTCCTCGGCCGCGATCCGAAACCGTTCCGCGCCTTCGCCGAGGAGCGGGCGGATTGGCTGAGGTCGATCGCCGGGTGACGACCAAGGACTCGGAGGGGAGTCAGTGAATCCTGGCTCTCTCCGCCTCGTCATGGCCGGGCTCGACCCCATAGGCGCTAAGATAAGACGCTTGCGCTGCCTGGAGCATTACGGCTGGCACCCCCTCCCCCTATCCCCCTCCCGCAAGGGGAGGGGGTTTCCCGCCGTTGAATTCCCCCTCCCCTTGCGGGAGGGGGATAGGGGGAGGGGTCGCACCAGCGTATCCGAGCCTATCTTAGCGCCCATGGGGTCGAGCCCGGCCATGACGGACGGCATGAAACGATTATTGTCCAATGACACTAAGCGGCTGGATGATCGGCCGGCCAGGCTTCCATGCGGGCGATGATCTTTCGGGCAATCAAGGCCAGCGCGGCCTGCTCGTCCGCTTCGAGCTCGCCGAGAAGGTACGCGGCCACCGCGCCGATGTTCGGGAGGAGCACCTGAAGCGTCTCGCGCCCGTGCGGGGTGAGGCGCACCGGCTTCCGCCGCCGGTCGGCTTCATCGTCCACGCGCTCGATCCAGCCGCGGGTGCGCAGCACGTCGAGCGCGCGGCTGACGTTCATCGGGGGAATCGCCATCAGCTCGCGGATCTCGTGGCCGGCGATCGGCCCTTCGCCGCCGACGCACATGATGACCTTGAGCTCGTCGAGCGATAAAGCGTGGGGCTCGGCCACGCCCTCCTTCATCGGCCGGTTGATCAGACTGGCCAGCTTCAGCAGCTGGATGTGCAGCTCCACCAGCGACAGTGCCGCTCGATCCGATTCGTCTCCGTCGGGCATTGCCGGGCACCCCCCTGATCGCCGCGACGCCCAAGCCGCTCAAATTATGATACCATATATTAACCAAAACGGGAAAGGACACCGCCGGTGAAACTTACCCTGCCACCGCACCTGTCGCCGGTCGCGTTCGACACGGCGCTGCGCGCCTTCGAAGGCGTCGTCGGCAAGGACTGGGTGCTGGCGACCGATCTCGATCGCGACACCTACGCCGATATCTACGCGCCCGGGAACGAGGAGCAATGGCCCCCGTCGGCCGCGGTGGCGCCCGAATCGGCGGAGCAGGTTCAGGCGATCGTCCGACTCGCGAACCAGCACAAGGTGCCGCTCTGGCCGATCAGCCGGGGCAAGAATCTCGGCTACGGCACCGCGGCGCCGCGCCTTCCCGGCTCGGTCGTGCTCGATCTCGGGCGGATGAACCGCATCCTCGAGCTCGACCATAAGCTCGCCTATTGCGTCATAGAGCCGGGGGTCAGCTTCTTCGATCTCTACGACCGGCTGCAGGCGGAAAAAGCGCCGCTCTGGCTCTCGGTCCCCGGCAATGCCTGGGGCTCGGTGGTCGGCAACGCGCTCGACCACGGCATCGGCTACACGCCCTACGGACTCCATGCGCGCAACATCTGCGGCGTCGAGGTCGTGCTGCCGCAGGGCGATCTCGTGCGCACCGGCATGGGGGCGATGACAGGCAACCATGCCTGGCACCTCTTCCCCTTCGGCTTCGGCCCGACCTGGGACCTGATGTTCAGCCAGTCCAATCTCGGGATCGTCACCAAGCTGGGCATGTGGCTGATGCCGGCGCCCGAATCGAGCCTCGCGCTGACGATGAACATCCCGAAGGAGGACGATATCGGCTGGGTGGTCGACACGCTCGCCCCGCTGAAGATCAGCGGGCTGATCGACCAGAGCCTGTTCATCCCAAGCTGGCTCGGCCACCTCGTGCTGATGGGGCAGCGCAAGGATTTCTACGACGGTCCGGGGCCGATCCCCGAGGCGCGCGTCGACGAGATCCTGAAGCAGCACCGGTTCGGCTACTGGACCGCCAGCGTGCGGCTCTACGGCGACGAAGCGGTCAACAAGGCCAAGGCGGAGGTGATCAAGAAGGCCTTCCGCCCGCGCATCGATGCCGAATTCAGCGAGAACTGGTGGCATCCGGGAGACCCGATCCCGTCGCAGGATCCGACCATGGGCGTGCCCAGCGCCGTGGCGCTGCAGATGGCCGACTGGGTCGGCGGGCGCGGCGCGCATATGGGATTCTCGCCGGTCGTGCCCGCGACCAGCGAGCATGTGATGGGACAGCTGAAGCGGTCGCGGCAGCTTATCGCCGAGCACGGCTTCGATTTCTATGCGAGCTTCACGATCGGCGGCCGCTTCTGCAACAACATCAATATGCTGCTCTACGATCGCGACCAGCCCGACCAGGTGAAGCGGGTGCGGGCCCTGTTCAACGATCTGGTCGCCGACGCCAAGCAGGCCGGCTACGGCGAATACCGCACCCATCTCGGCTGGATGGACCAGGTCGCCGCCACCTTCGACTTCAACGGCGGCGCGCTCGGCCGGCTGAACCAGACGGTCAAGAACGCGCTCGACCCCAACGGCATCATCGCGCCCGGCAAGCAGGGCGTGTGGCCGGGCGCCTACCAGTCGCTGGCCGCCGAGGGGCGGGCGATATGAAGCCGGCGTGGATCGCCCCGCTCGCGCTCGTCCTGCTGGCGTCGCTCGACGGCCATGGGCAGACGGCGCGCAGCGGACCCGAGCAGGGCAGCCAGCCGATCCCGATCTACCAGAGCCGCGGCGCGCCGCCGCCAGGCGACCGGCTGGCCAGCGGCCGCGACGGCCACCAGCTGTTCCGCAATCGCTGCGGCTATTGCCACCTGAGGGGGGGCATGGGCACCAACGTGCTGGCGGCGCGCGTGCGGGAGGGGCAAATGGCGGGGCCCGCGCTGCTGGAAGAGCGGACGGATCTGACCGCCGATTACATCAGGACTGTGGTACGCAACGGGAAGGTCGCGATGCCGCGGTTGAGCCGGGTCGAGGTGACCGATCCCGAGCTCGATGCGATCGCGGCCTATCTCGCCGGGCCGAGGCCGAAATGACCGGCCGCCGTGCGTTCCTTGCCCTCTCGGGCGGCGCGGTCCTCGCGGCGGGCCTGCCCGCCGCCGCCATCGCCACAACGCCGCGCCTCGTGGTCTATGACAGCCGCCTGGCCGCTGGCCGGCGCTTCGCCGAGCAGGCCGCACGCGATGGCCGCCGGATTTTCGACATCGCCGGCCAGGACCAGCGCCTTTGGCGCGAAGCCCGCGCAGGATTCGGCCTCTCTCCGGGCGAGGGCGTCACCGGCATCACGCGCTGGAGCGACTGGGTCGGCATCCGCTTCGTGCTGGCCGAGCGTGGCCTCCGCGTCGCGGCCGAGGAGAAGGTCGAGAGCGAAACGACGGGCACCGTCTTCGTGTGGACGATGGCCTGAGCCGCGGTCATCATAGCGTCGCCGGCCGGGCGTAGCATCGCGCTACCTCATCCAACCCGTCCAGGGAGCAGGGCCATGGCCAATCCGTTCGTGCATATCGAACTCAACAGCAGCGATATCGGCAAGGCGAAATCCTTCTACGGCGAGCTTTTCGCCTGGTCGCTCAACGAGATGAAGTTCGGCGACATGACCTACACCACGATCGGGGTCGGCGAGGGCACCGGCGGCGGCATGATGCAGCATCCGATGCCGGGCGCGCCGTCCGTCTGGATCCCCTACGTCGCGGTCGACGACCTGAAGGCCTCGACCGACAAGGCGCGGGCGCTGGGCGCCACGGTCATCCGGGAGAATGTCGAGGTGCCCGACATGGGCAGCCTCTCGATCTTCATCGATCCGACCGGCGCCACGCTGGGCCTGTGGCAGCCGAAGGCGCGGTAGCGGAGACCCCGCTCGCCCGGCTCGGGCCGATCGCGACCGCGCGGCTGGACCTCCGGCGCCTGAGGGCGGCGGACGCGGTCGCCTTGCAGGCGGTCACCGACGATCCGGCGATCGCCGGCGCGATCTCGTTCCTGCCGCTTCCCTTCACGCTCGCCGATGCCGCAGCGCTGATCGCGCGGGCCGAGAGCGGGGAGGATCTCTTCGTCGGCGTCTGGGAGAACCCGGGCGAGCTCGCCGGGGTGGTCGGCGTCCATCTTCGCGGCGGCGGTGAGATCGAGATCGGCTACTGGATCGGCCGCCGGTTCCAGGGAAGCGGCTACGCCGCCGAGGCCGCGGGAGCAGTGATCGGGCAAGTGCGGGCGGCGGCGCCGGGTCGGCGCATCGTCGCGCAGTGCCGTCCCGGCAATGCCGCCTCGCTCCGCGTGCTCGACCGGCTGGGCTTCGTCCTCACCGACAGCACGGCGGAGTGGCGCCGGCTCGTCCTGCGGTAGCTCAGCGCAGCAGCTCCAGCGGCTGCGGCAGCGTCTCGAGCAGCTCGCCGGAGAATTCCGCATCGACGTGGAAGAAGGCCATGCGGACCATCTCGTCGGTGCGGTTCTCCCAGGCATGGTTGGTGCCGCGCTGCACCACCACGTCGCTCTTCCGCAGCACGATCTCGCTGTCGTCGAGCACCAGCACGATCTCGCCCTCGATCACCACGACGTAGTCCAGCGTCTTGGTCCGGTGCATCACCGTGCGATGGCCGCCCAGGCGCGGCGGGTAGATGTCGATGATCCGCAGCAGATGCCCGGCCGCCGGCATGATCGTGAATTCGCGCTCGTTGGGCTCGCGGGCCTCGGCGGCGGTCAGCACCGGCACCGCCGCCGGCACGTTCCACATCTCCATGAAGTCCGCCCCGACCGCGGGTCCCTGCATCTCGTGGTGCTGCGGCGGCGGGCCATCCGAGAGCACGACCGACTTGCCGGCCGCATCGTGACCGGTGACGACGCGTCTCGCGGGCGCTGTCATGGAAACCCTCTCCTTCTTCAAGCCGGCCGCTTGGACTCCGGCAATGTCCTGCCAGCAGCATGGGCCAGCCGGTCCGCCGTGACGGCGGAGATGCTGAGCGTGCCGGCCACCGGAATGCCGAAATGGAGCTTCGCCATGGACGAAAACCAGTTGCTGGTCCGCGTGACCGTAATCTCTTCCCACGGGACCAGAAAGTCCCGGCAGAACGGCCCCAACAGGCGCAGCATGCCCACCCGCAGCCCCGACACGCTGGCACTCAGCGTGAGCAGGCCGTTGAACCGGACCAGCGGCCCCATCGTCCCGGACACGAAGCCGATTCGCAGGATCGCCCCTTCGTCGCGATCGGGGAAGCGCCGCATCAGCTCGAACCAGCCCGATACCAAACCCGCCACGGTGGTGACGAGGAGCCATATCCCGATGAAGAAAGACGGGAAGAGGGCGAAGAAGAACGGGTCGACAGTATCGCGCGACATGGTTCGATCCTCCCGGCGACGTCTGATTCCGAACGCGACGCCCCTTGACGTTCGTGCCGTAAACGCTCGTTGATACGGCCCGGCCTGCCCTTTCGCGACCCCTCCCTGCGATGCACGACCTCTTCGCCCTGCCCGGGGCCTTCAGCGATGCGGCCAACACCTTCCTGCTGATCTATGCCGGGCTGTTCCCGATCGTGAACCCGGTCGGCTCGGCGCCGATCTTCCTGGCGATGACGCGGCATTTCACGCTGCAGCAGCGCCACAAGGCGGTCGGGTGGATCGCGCTGAACGGGTTCCTGCTGCTGCTGGGCTCGCTCTTCGTCGGTTCGCACGTGCTGGAGTTCTTCGGTATCACGCTGCCAGTGGTGCGGATCGCCGGCGGGCTCGTCGTGACGTCGTTCGGCTGGACCCTGCTGCAGGCCGGCGTCCGTGACGACGATCACGACGCGGCACAGCGTGCCGCCACGCCGGCCGACTCCTTCTACCCGCTGACCATGCCGCTCACGGTCGGGCCGGGCTCGATCTCGGTGGCGATCACGCTCGGCAGCCAGCGGCCGCCGGAGCCGGAAAACATCGCCCATCTGGCGCTGCTGGGAATCGCCGCGGTGCTGGGGCTCATCGCCATCTCGCTCTCGATCTATCTCTGCTACCGCTTCGCCGAGCGGCTGACCGAAACCCTGGGCGAGAGCGGCACGAACGTGCTGGTCCGCCTGTCGGCCTTCATCCTCCTGTGCATCGGCATCGAGATCGTGTGGACCGGGGTGAGCGCACTGCTGGGGATACACGCCGGAGGCTAAACGGAGGCACCCCCTCCCCGGCCCTCCCCCGCTTCGCGGGAGAGGGTTGGGTGGGGGTCTATCCGCGCCTCACTGCCGGTTCGCCGACAGCAGCCCGTCCTTGGCCAGCATCAGGCCGAGGAGCCCGTTGACCAGGCCGTTGCCGCCGGCCTCGCCGCCGCCCGCCACCTGGACCTGCGGCACGAGCGCGAGGTGGCCCTTCTCGGCCGCCTCAGCGAAGCGGGCCAGCACGATCTCGGCCAGCCGGTATTGCGGCCCGCCATAGGCGCCGACCTGCTTCTCGGTGGCGTTGGCCTGGGCCTCGCCGACCATGCGGACCCGCGAGGCCTCGCCTTCACCCTCGAAGATCATGCGCTGGCGCCCGGCCTCGGCCAGCGTGGTGATCTTCTTGGCCTCCTGCGAGGCGCGGGCGAGCTCGGCGGCGCCCTCGTTCTGGCTCACCTCGATGCGGATCTTGGACTCGCTGAGGCTGGTCTGCATCTGCGCCACGGCGCGGGCCTCGTTGAGGTTCTTCTCCTGCTGCGCCGCATCCTGCTGGCTCTTGTAGGTCGCGATCTGCTCGGCCGCGATCTGGCGCGAGCGCAGCTGCTCGAGGATGCGCTCGATCGAGGAATCGTCCTTGCTGGCGCGCGGCGTGCCGATCAGCACCTCCTGCAGCTCGAGCGAGTAGAGCAGGAACTTGCGCCGCATCTCCTCGGTCGAGAACGCCTGGATGTCGGCGCGCTGCTGCAAGAGCTCGATCAGCGTCTTGTTCTGCCCGACATCCTTGAAATAGGCGCTGACCATCGGGTCGAGCGTCTGCTCGACCAGCTTGCGGATGTCGCCGAAGCGCTGCACCACCAGCGGCGCCTTCTGGTAGTCGATATGGACGACCACCGAGAGCGGCAGGGCCGGCTCGAACGCGTCCTTGGTGATCAGCGAGATCTCGGACAGGTTCTCGTCGAGCTTGTGGCCGCCGCTTTCGCCGCTCACCCATTTCAGCACGAAGTTGGTCGTCGGCACCTGGACGACCTTGCCGGCGTAGAGGTTGAACGCGTACTTGCCGGGCAGCAGCGGCGTCGCCCAGACGCCGCGGCAGCCCTTCTCGACCAGCTCGCCGTGGCGGAACCCGGTCCCCGAGGAATCGTCGCCGGCGCGGCCGGTATAGGAGATGACGACGCCGACATTGCCGACCTCGATCACCGTCTTGCCGACCACCTCGACGGTCGCGAAGAGGCGGTTGATGTAGTAGGTGCCCTCGGTCAGCACCTGGTACTGCCGGCCGCGCAGCCCGCCCGCCGCCAGGAAGCGCTCGGGATCCTGGAAATTGTTGTGGAAGGTGGCGGGATCGTCCCGGCTGGTGCCGACCTCGGGCGCGATGATCTCGCCCGAGGGCAGCGACGGGCCGTCATGCACGGTGACGATGCCGAGCGCATCCTCGCCGTCGCGCAGCACGACCGGCACGAACCCGTCGCGCCGGGCGATGCGGTCCTTCATCTCGGCGATCATCCCCTTCTCGTCGCTGCGGAGATCGAGCGCATGGGTGCGCACCTCGGTCAGGATGACGAACTGGGCGAGGTTGATGGCATGCGCGCCCTCGCGGAGGATGCGGCGCTGCATGCCCTTCTGACCGCCGCCGGTGAGGAAGCGTCGGACGTCGTGGAAGTCCTCGCCCGGCCGGTTGGCGGCGAGCGTCTGGGTCGGCTCCAGCGGCGCCCCGTCGCGGGCATAGACATAGCCGATGGCGCCCTGCGGCACGATCACCAGATCGGCCTTGTGGATGCGGTAGGTGAAGGGCGCCAGGAAATGGAAGCCGCCGCGCAGCACGTCCGGCTGGTAGCCGGCCTCGCCGGCGAGCGCGATCAGGCCCTGCCGCAGCGAACCGCTGGCGCTCCACAATTTCTCGGCGATGCCGACCTTGTTGTTGGGGATGTAGCGGATCGTGCCCGAACGGGCGAACACGATCAGCGCGATCAGGGCGACCGTGATCCAGCCGCTGTGCTGCCAGAGGACGTCGCCGATCCAGCGCGAGGCGTCGAGGAGAGAGAAGTCCATGGGAGTCCAAGATCCTCGGTGTGGGGAACCGGCCGCCGAAGCGACGGCGCGGCCGGGCGCGCGACAGGACCCGCCGCCGCGAGGGCGGCGGGCGCCGGACCGGCCCGATAGGGCGCGAAACCGTCGATCAGATTTGCAAGATGAGTGGCGTCGGAGGTGAGTCTGACGACCGCTGACGCGAGACCGGGAGGCTTTCAGGCCGCCCGGGATCCCGCGCGGTCTTCGCAACGGGATCGATCGGTGAACGCATGAAGGTTCTCCATCGCTGCCGACGCCGCGCTAGGCGGACGTGGCGCAATAGGAGATGGGAGCCGCTTCGGATGCGCTCAATAGGTGCAGACCGCCAGCCGCGCAGGGCTCGGGGCCGCCGTCATGCGCCGGTGTGAATCCGATCACCCGCACCCCGGCCCTCCCCCGCAAGCGGGAGAGGGAGTAACGAGCCCTCTCCCGCTTGCAGGGGAGGGTTGGGTGGGGGTCTATCCGCGCGTCTCCGCCTCAGTGGATTCGCTGCTTTCCTTCGGGGCGAAAGTCACGCCTCACACGGTCGAGCAGGCGGCGCAGGTCGCTCTCCTGCACGGCGTCGCGAGCCATCACCGCGCGGATGATCGGCTCCTGCATGAGCTCGCTGAGGCTGGGTTCGATTCGTGCCCACGGTGCCATGATACCCCTCCATCGCTTGCGGGCGGCGCGCCTTGCCGTCCCTGGTCTGAAGGCGACCCTAGGGGCGCTAGACGGCAGGGGCATGGCCTAGATGCGGCAATTTCAGGGCAATTCGAAAGGACGGAGCGACGGATAGACCCCCACCCAACCCTCCCCCGCAAGCGGGAGAGGGCTCGTTACCCCCTCTCCCGTGAAACGGGGGAGGGCCGGGGTGGGGGTGTCGCCGATGAGTTCTCAGCTGCCGATCACCCGCGGCCGGCGGTCGGCGTCGATGGCGACGTAGGTGTAGATGCCTTCCGTCACCTTGAGCGGCGCGGAGTGCTCGGCGCGGTGGACCCAGATCTCGACGCGCACGGCGATCGAGGTCCGGCCGATCCGCACGACCGCGCCATGGCTCGCCACCAGGTCGCCGACCAGGACCGGGCGATGGAACTTCATCGATTCGACCGCGACGGTGGCCAGCCGGCCGCCGACCTGCGCCCGGGCCGCCACGGCGCCGGCCAGATCCATCTGCGAGAGCAGCCAGCCGCCGAAGATGTCGCCCGCCGGATTCGTGTCGGCCGGCATGGCGATGGTCTGCAGAAGCAGCGGCAGGCCGGGTTTCTCGTCCGTCGGCGCGGGGCCGGAATTCATATATTTCTCCGATAGTTATGGACGGTCGTTCACGAAGCGTCCAAGCCCGCCTTGCGTTGGCGCCGCGAACCCCTATCCTGCCCGGATCATGGTTGATCTGTTCGACAGCAACGCGGCGCGCAAGTCCGACGGCTACTCTGCCAAGGACATCGAGGTTCTGGAAGGGCTGGAGCCGGTGCGGCGCCGGCCCGGCATGTATATCGGCGGCACGGATGCCCGCGCGCTCCACCATCTCGCCGCCGAAGTGCTCGACAACGCCATGGACGAGGCGGTGGCGGGGCACGCCAGCCGCATCGAGATGGAGCTGGCCGCCGACTCCACGCTGACGGTGCGCGACAACGGCCGCGGCATCC
>Ga0070731_10001503_pt1 | contig 24028 bp, 25 predicted proteins | sample Coa_R1_2_FD_66448 | JGI IMG/M metagenome (GOLD analysis project Ga0070731, IMG submission 66448) | Surface soil microbial communities from Centralia Pennsylvania, which are recovering from an underground coalmine fire - Coalmine... | ecosystem: Environmental > Terrestrial > Soil > Unclassified ... | reverse complement strand
TGGAGCTAATGTGGAACGCGTCGAGCAGCCGCTGAATCGTCGAGCCCGTGCCCGTCAGTAACGTCCACGTCTCGGGCTTAGCACCGAAGGAGCGACCGTAACGGCGCAAGACTCGGGGCGAGTCGTACTGCGGATCGAGAGTGATCTCGGCGAGGGCAAAACGCGCAGGGTCGACGCGCTGTTGGAGATACGCGAATTTCGCGCTGATCGCCGGACAGAGCGTACGATCGGGACAGCGTGTAAACATGAATGAAAGCAGCAGCGTCTTTCCGCGAAAGTGCGATGCAAGCTGCAGCACGCGTTGGTCTTGATCGACGAGCGTCGCAACGGGAAGCTGGCCGCCGATCCTAACGGGCAGCGCGCGGGCGCGATCGGGAAGACCCGGTGCAAAAGCGGCGGCCGCGATGGGATCGCGCAGGGTCGGCGGCACGGTCGATCGATCGAGCAGCGCATCGATCGCCGTTCCCGGCGCGAACGACTGCGCCGGTTCGAGACGATACCGCTGCGTTTGTGCGGGCAGCATTTCGACGACTGCATCGGTGCGCACGATTGCTGCGCCGTCGCCAAACTCTTGCAAGACGAGACCGTGAACCGGAACGGCGTTCAAAAGCGCGGCGAAGAGCAGGATCATCTGTCCCCTATTGTACCAGGGGTTGGGGATGCGCGGGCGCAACGAACGTCGCGGTGGATGCGGCCGTTTTCGTCGTGCGCGTGCTGTTGGGGGGACTGCTTATTGCGGCAGGCGCTCTCAAAGTCGGGCATTCTGCCGAGCTAGCATCGAATATCGCCGGTTTTAGGCTCTTGCCTCCGGATGTGATCGGTCCGCTTGCGGTTGCGTTGCCGTACGTCGAACTGCTGCTGGGCGGATACTTGATCGCCGGCCTCTTCACGAAGGTGGTCGCGGTAATCGCGGTCGTGCAGTTTCTGGCATATGCGGGAGCAATCGGGTCGGCGGTACTGCGTCATATTCCCGTAAGCTGCGGGTGTTTCGGCCCAAACGATTCCGCTGCGGCTGATTGGCCGCACGTTGCGTTCGACTTGGTGCTCGCACTTTCGGCGGTCTTCGTCGCGTACGCTGCGCCGGGTGCGCTTGCGGTCGATCGCAAGCTTCGCCGGGCATGACCCGCCGTTCGCTCGCCGTGGCGACGATCGCCATTGCGGCAGTCATTGTCGCCGGTGCGGCGATGTATTATTTCTTCGGGCCGGAACATCGGCGAGTTCAAAACGCCTCGACGTCGCCGGTCATCGGCAAAGCCCAAGTCGGACAACCGGCACCAAACTTTGTCGTCGCCGCAACGTCCGGACTCTTCGATCTGAGCAAGACGAACAAGCCGGTCTTCCTCGAGGTCTTCGCAACGTGGTGTCCGCACTGCCAGCATGAAACAGCGGTGATCGATCGTCTATTTCGACGGTACGGTAGATCGGTCGATTTCGTAGCCGTTTCCGGAAGCGACACGGCGATGGACGGCACGTCGGCGTCATCGCAAGCCGACGTGCTCGAGTGGAAGCAGCGATTTCACGCCGACTATCCCGTTGCCTACGATCCGCTGCAAAACGTTGCGAACCTCTACCTGCAAGGCGGATTCCCGACGCTTGCCGTGATTGGTCGCGACAAACGCGTGATCTATCTCAATAGCGGCGAGATATCCTACGGAGAGCTCAGCGCCGCTATCGATAAGGCTCTTCGCTAAAGGCCTTCCGGAAGCGTGTAGTTTGGCGGCGTAACGAGGGGCGTTCCGACCTCCAGTACGATCTGTTGATGCGCGCGCATTGGAATCGATCGAGGATCGCCGTCGTACTTCAGGCCGTTGACGTACGCGGTCACTGGCCCGTTGAGGCCCGCAACGGTGTTGCTGGTCAGCGGTTGCCCCCAGATATCGAAAAGCATTCCGAGCGTGTAAGGTCCGCCTTGAGGCGGACTAATGTCGGGCGCCTCGATATGGATGATGCCGCTCGGATCGTGCGTGTGAATCCAGTAGAGGCAGCCTCCGGCCAGATTCGGCGCAAACCCGATAAACTGCGGAACCTGCATTTGCTTGCCGTTGTCGAAAATCGCGAGATGGCTGTGAATGTGAAGCGTCGAGTACTCCATAGCGCCGCACGAAATGCCGTCCACCGTTTGACCGCGGCCGCCTTGGGGCGTATCGGGGTATTTCGCCTTGATGAACTTGCTGCCGAGAATTTCGCCGTTGGTCACTTGAATCGGCTTTGACGTCGCGGTTGGTGCGGGCGTCGGCGTCGCGTAGGCTTGCTGTACCGTTCGGTTCTGCCACCAGTTAAAGCCGGCGAAGCCGAGAATCAACGCAACGATGATGATGCCGATGCCGATATAAACCGGGCGCATCGGGTCACGGCGAGGCGGGGGGGCCTCGCCACCCCGTTGCCGGCGGCGGCGTTCTGCGCGACTGGGCTGGGACATGCGATCCTTTCTAGGAGACGGCGTTCAAAGGTGCGGTAACCGGAGCGTCGGCGACCTCGAGCGGACGCTGAGGCAGCAGATAATTAACGACGTAATCCGCGACGGCGTCGCGCAGCGGCGTGATCGGCCGGTCGTAACCCGTCGCGTACAGCCGCGCCATGCGAGCGAGCGTATAATATTGATACTTGCCGCGCAGTGCCGGCGGCATTTCGACGAACTCGATTCGCTCGGGCAGCTCGAGCGCCTGGAAAATTGGCCGGACGAGCTGCAGCCAGGTATGCGCGCTGCCCGAACCGATGTTGAAGACTCCGGTGGCGCCCGACTCTGCGAGATGCAGCGTCATGGCTACGGCATCTTTGACGTAAATAAAGTCGCGTTGTTGCTCGCCATCCCGGTACTCCGGGCGATAGCTTTTGAAGAGCCGCACGCTGCCGCGCTCGAGAATCTGCCCGTATGCTTTGTGGACGAGGCTGCGCATCTCGCCTTTATGATCTTCGTTGGGGCCGAAAACGTTGAAGTACTTCAGCCCGCAGGCTTTTTGATCGAGGCCCGTGCGCAACGCGTAGAGATCGAAGAGATGTTTGGAGTAGGCATAGGCGTTGAGCGGCCGCAACGTGTGCAAATCGGTTTCATCTGAAAGCTCGGCCTCGAGCGGGCCATACGTTGCCGCCGAGGACGCATAGACAAAGCGTGCCTGCTGCTCGATCGCCCAGAGCGCCAAATGTTTGGTGTACTCGTAATTGTTGCGTAGCAAAAATGCGGCGTCGTTTTCCGTGGTTGAAGAGCAGGCACCCAAATGGAAAATCGTTCGTACGTCGCCGAGCCCCCGCCCGGTGACGATCCGCCGCTCCAGCTCGTCGGCGTCGAGATAATCGGCGAAACGTAGCGGCACAAGGTGCTTCCACTTTTCCGACAGGTCGAGCCGATCGACCACGAGGATGTCATCGAGACCACGCCGATTCAGTAACCACACGATGGCACTGCCAATTAGGCCGGCGCCACCCGTGACGACGATTCTACCGCGGCTGAGGTCGTGCATCGCTCCGAAGATTCCTAATCGCCCGCAGCCCGCAAAGCTCCTTCCTGAGACGCTACGGCCGCCCGAATTGAACTCAGAACGGCGCCGAGAGCCGCAAGAGAAAGTTGGTCCCGTTGGCGATCTGGGTGGTGTTGAATCCGTTTGCGACTTTGATCACGTACTGGTCGTTGAGGATGTTGTTCACGATCAAGGAGATGCCGAGTCCGTTGTCTTCCCCTGCACGTCCGGGCGTCAGAGTGCGTCCTGCGGCGATATCGAACGTCGTGTGTGCCGGCAAGCGTCCGTTGAGGTTTGCGTTGGAGCTCTCGAACGCCACCGGGAAGCCACTCCCGTAATTACCTTGTAACGTCGCGAACCAACGTCGGTTCAAGCCGAAGTGCCAGCTGTACGCCGCGCTCGATACGACCGTCTCATCGTGGTCTTCGGGCGCAAGCTGTGCCACACACGATACGCCCGGCTCGTTGGGTGGAAAGAGAAACGTGCTGCCTGAGACGCACGCCGCGTACGAGCCTGAGTACGTGATGTTGAACCACCCGAGATTTCCGTTGGTGAACCGATCTTCCAGACGGAGCTCGGCGCCGTTATCGATGCCGATCGAGTTGTTGAAGACGGCAAAGAGCGGGGTGTTCAGAAGTTGCGTCGTGTCGAGAATGTTGACGGCCGTCCTGCGGAAGATATTGACGGAGCCCGTGAATTGCGGATTGAAAGCGTACTGCCACCCTCCCTCGAGGTAAGAGTCTTCTTCGGGCTTTAGGTCATAGACCGGTACGCCGCTGCAGCCTTGCAGTACGACGCAATCCTGCCGAACGTCCTCGAGCAACGGCGCGGCATAGAAACGGCCGTAGTATGCATGAAAGGTGTTCTTACCGCCGTCCCAGAGATTGAGCCCGATGCGCGGTTCGAGCATCCAGCCGCTCGTGTACCCGGTGGAGTGATCGTAGCGCAGCCCATAGTTGAGCTGCGTGTAGTCTGACATCTTCCAGCTATCTTCACCGTAGATGCCGATCTGCGAGCCGGGCTGACCCTGCTCGGGCGGTGCCGTGAGGTAGTAGGGCTGCTCGTGCGCTCCGGAGGTTGCGCCGCATCCTTCTTGGTAGTAGCACGCAAAAGCTTGACTCGCGACGAGGAACTCACGGTCGAGATCGATCCCTACCTTCCAAGCATGGTTATCCACCGCGCGGAAATCCGACATGCGCACGCCCCAATAACTGGCGTCGGTATTTGAGAGCAAGCCGACGTTATGCAACTGCCCTGATCCGGATCCCGACCCCGAGTCCGAGCCGTCGAACGGCTCGCCGCATCCGACGCAGCGTGCACCGCCGCCGCCAAAGGCCTGCGTCACGCCGAGCACGTCGTTATAGAGATCGCCGTCGTAGTTGATCCGCGTCGAGCGCCACCACGGAATGAGCTGAACTACTCCGTTGCCGTCCTTCGACGTGACCGTGTAGTTCAAGTTCGAGAAGCGATCGTACTCGCGCTGCACGTCGTCGGTGCCGGCCGGTGAGAAGATCGGGTCGTACGGGTTGTTCGGATCCGTATTGATCGGAATCTGGAACTGCGCCAGTTGATTGGAATAGTCGAATGCGAGCGTGCTGCGGGGCGTCAGCTGCGTGATCGTTCGAAAGAATTGATCGCTTTGGGACGACGCGTCATGAATTGGATCGAATGTCGGCGCGTCCAGCCCGCGCGCAGTCGACTGCGTGTTGGCGTCGAGAAAGGCTTCGGTGGACCCAAAACGGGCCGCCGTCTCCAGCTGGCCGACTCCCTGCGATTGATTGCCGGCGCCTCCTTCGACGAGCCCGTAGAAGCCTTGCTGGATATCGCTGGGACGGCTGCTGATGATATTGACGACACCGCCCATGCGTTCTCCGCCGTACTCCGCGGGGATGGCGCCGGTGTAGAGCTCGAACGAATCGATGATCTTCGGGTCGATGATCTCGGCAAAGTTCGAGGTCGTCGCCAGCGGCAGGGGCGCGCCGTCGATGTTGTAGCTAACGCCGTGGAAGCCATTGATGACCGGTTCGTTGTAAGAGAAGGGCACGACACCGGGCAGCGTCTCCAGCATCCGGTCAAGACTGTTTTGTGCCGGCGACGCCTGTATCTGGGCTTGAGTGACTTGGTGGACCGAAGGCGGATATGCAGTCACGCCGGCGTGTGCCGTGACGACCGTCTGTGCGATTTGCCGCAAGCTCGAGAGCGGCAGATCCAGCGTGACGACCTCGCCGCTTGCAACCGAAATGGAGATTTGCAGCGGCGTGACCCCCTTTATCGTGGCGGTGAGGCGGTACGTTCCGAAAGGCACTTGTGAGAAGACGTACTCACCGTTTGCCGACGAGGTCGCGGTAAAGCGCGAACCTTGGCCTTCCAAGGTGACGGACGCACCGGCCGCAGGCTTACCGTCGAGCGTGACTTTGCCGCGAACGAGTCCGGCCGTCGCGGCGACCGCCGGTGTGAATAAGCTAAACGCGAAGAACACGGCGATCGTCGCCGCAACGAGACGAGACATGGTTAACCTCCGAAAGCGTGTGCGAGTGCGCTAGAACGCGCTTAGGCGCGGTGCGAGATCGCGATCGGAGGAGGCCGCGCGAAGCGGCGACGGGTGTGAGGTGGACGACGCCGCGCGGGCGTTCTGCGCGCGAAGCGTTGCCACGACGGAGTTCTCGGCGAGAAAGCGGTGCGCGCAACGGCGAGTACCGCGCGCGCGACGGCGCCGGTGATGACGCGCGCGAGCCAGGCGACGGCATACGATGCAAAGAGAAGCGCGGCGAGCGAGCCAGCAAGCGACGCCGCGGCATGGCCAGGCTCGATTGACTCACCGGTTACGTACCAAGCGGCGGCCGAAAGAAGCACCCAGGCCCCGCTCGGCAATCGTTCGCGAAGGCGCACAGCCAAAACCGTGCCGTCGCTCGTCGAGCCCGCAGCGCCCCAAGCCAGGCCGCCGAAGAAGGCGATTAGGCCCAGAATGCCGGCGAGCGCGATTTGGAGCAGCAGCCCATGGTACGAGCCGCCCATTGCGTGGCCGCTGCCGTAGAGCCCGGCATGCGCTGCTAGCGAGGCAAGCAGCCCCAGGATTAACGCGCCTGGAACCTTCCGCAAGGTCACGCCAGTCATTTCTAGGGACTGGTGAGGGGAGACCTTGGGGCGGCGTCGTACCCATCCGTCCCCCTTGGCGAAGCCCGCCCTAGTGGGTATTGGATGGCAAGAGAAGAGACGACGATGAGCACGCGAGCGTTAGTTGAGAATGCGGACACCGTCAGTCTGGTTTGTGCACTGCTCGTGCGCTTTCCGGAGCTGACTTCCATTCGGTGCGGTCCCACGGACCGTACCCTTCGTCTTACGTTCGCAATCCGTCATCGACTCGACAAGTCGGCGCAAGGTGCCCTGGCCGAGGCGGTGGAGGATCACGTTCGCAGCTTCTTGGCACTCTCTAAGGAAGAAGCGCAGGTGCTGCGTGTCGAGTGCGAGGCAGACCGGTCGCTGACGTTCGTCCACGTGACGCGAGACTTCGAGACGTTCTCGAAAGACGAGCTCGAGCTCCAAGTCGGTTTCTTCGGCGATCGCTGCGGCGACGCGCTCGTTCGCAATCCGCATCCCGACGACCACATCGAGAACGACCCCGCGGCCGAAGACGAAGCTGCGCTCTACGCGATCGAGGCGCTTCGCGATCCCGCGCAGTCCAAGAATTTAGTCGGGTTTAGAGAAGAAAAGCGCGTGCTCGTCTACTTCCTGAAATCCCAAAAGAAAGCGAAGGCGTCGGCTCGCCGTTAGAAAGCCCCTTGAACCTTCTGCTCATCGGGGACGTCGTCGGTTCTCCGGGGCGGGAGGTCTTGAAGCGCTGCGTGGCGCTACTGCGCGAGCAGCATCACATTCATGCCTGCATCGCTAACGGCGAGAATGCCGCTGGCGGATTCGGGCTGACCGCCCAGACCGCCGAAGATATTTTTGCCAGCGGTGTCGATTTCATTACCGGCGGCAATCACACGTTCGACAAACGCGATTTTGCCGAATACCTCGAAACCAGCAATCGCGTCATTCGTCCCGCCAACTATCCCCCGGGCGTGGCGGGCCGTGGCGCTGCGACGTTCTCCGCGAACGGCGTGACCATCGGCGTGCTGAACATCATGGGTCGCACGTTCATGCCGCCGACAGACGATCCGTTTCGCTGCGCCGACGGATTGCTAGCCGAGCTCCGCGAGCGGACCCCGGTCGTCGTGGTCGACGTTCACGCCGAAGCGACGTCGGAGAAAGTGGCGCTGGGACGCTATCTCGACGGACGCGTCTCGTGCGTTTTCGGCACCCATACCCATGTCCAAACCGCCGACGAGCAAATTCTTTCGGGGGGAACGGCGTACATCAGTGATCTGGGCATGACGGGCCCGACCGACGGGATCATTGGAATGGAGTCCCGCGCGGTGTTGGACCGGTTTTTGACCGGTCTTTCCGAACGTTTCAGCGTTCAGAAGAGCGGTCCTAAGCAGTTTTGCGGGGCCGTCGTGGCGATCGATCCAAAGTCGGGAAGGGCCAATGAGATTAGACGTATCTTTTTGAAGGGTATCGCATGAGCGTGGCAGTGACCCTTAAGGTCTCGGCAAAGAGCAATCCCAACGCGGTGGCCGGGGCGCTGGCGGCGGCGCTGCGCGAGCGTGACAGCTCGGAGCTGCAAGCCGTTGGAGCCGGCGCGATTAATCAGGCGATTAAGGCCGTTGCCATCGCGCGAAGCTACTTGAAGGGCGCCGGGCTCGATTTGGTCTGCACGCCGTCGTTCGTCGTGGTCGCAATCGGCGAGAGCGAGCGGACCGCCATTTCACTCTTCGTCGAGCGGCGTAAGCTGGAGGAGAAGGGTTCCAAGATTGAAGGTTGACCTGCATTCGCATACCGCCATGAGCGATGGAACGCTCAGTCCACAAGAGCTCGCCGATTTCATGGGCGAGCGGGGCGTTGAGCTGTTCTCAATCTCCGACCATGATACGCTGGGAGCGTACGGCCTTTTCGAGCCGCCTGCAGGCTCGCGCGTCATCCCCTCGATCGAAATCAATACGACCTGGCGGCAGAACGAAGTCCACGTCCTGGGCTATTGCGTGCCGCTCGGGCCATCGGCCATTAACGAACTGCTCGAATATAATCAAGCGCAGCGCCGTCTACGCGCGGTCACGATGGTCGAACGCCTGCGCGAGGCGGGGTATCCCATTACGATCGAAGACGTCGTACGGGAAGCCGGTGACGCGCACTCGATGGGTCGCCCGCACGTCGCCAAGGCGCTCGTCCGCGCCGGCGTCGTCGATAGCGTCAACGATGCCTTCATCGAGGCGCTCGTGCCGGGAAAGCCCGGCTACGTTCCACAGCTTTACACGACGCCCGAGCACGCAATCGAACAGATCGCGGCCGCCGGAGGCATCCCGGTTCTCGCCCACCCCGGCCGACTCAAAGACCGAGGCCTCATCGACGAACTCGTCGGCCACGGTTTGCGTGGGCTCGAGGTCTTTTATCCGCTCCACTCTCCCGCGGACACGCTCGAATTCCGCGAGACCGCGAAACGCTATGGCTTGGTGATGACCGCCGGGATGGACTTCCACGACATCCGGTACCACACGAAGGGCGTCGGAATGGAGGTCGACGAGGCGGATCTGCGGCCCTTTCTCAACTTAGTCGAAGAAGTCGCCGCGTGATCGCTGCGGCGACCGCGGCGCTGGCGCTCGCCATCAACGCGCCGACGCGCACGCCGCGGCTGAAACACTCGCTCGTCGCCGGCGAAGTCTACGACCTCGATTCGCATCAGGTGCTCTATGCCCGTAACTCTCGCGTGCTCATGGTGCCGGCCTCGACGACGAAGCTGCTGACGGAAGGCACCAGCCTTGCGCTCCTCGGACCGGACTTCCGCTGGACGACGCCGGTCTATCGCGACGGGCCGGTCGACGCGAACGGCGTATTGCGCGGCAATCTCATCCTCGTTGCAAGCGGCGATCCGAATCTTTCGCAACGTATTCAATCCGATGGCACGCTGGCGTTCCAGAACGAAGACCACGCCTACGATGGTTCCCCGGCGACGAGGGCTGTGTTGGGCGATCCGCTGGCGGTGCTGCGCGATCTTGCCGTGCAAGTTGTAAAGGCCGGGATCAAAGTCGTCCGGGGCAACGTCGTGATCGATAGTCAGCTCTTTCCCGATCAAGGGACCGAAGACGGAACCGGAACGACGCTTTCGTCAATCATCGTGAACGACAATCTCGTGGATGTCACCATAACGCCTGGGGCCAATCCAGGTGATTCGGTTTCAATCGCGGTCTCGCCTCAAACTCCGTATGTTAAATTTATCAACGACGCCACGACCGGCGCGCGAAAGAGCGACGCGACGATCGACATGAGCCTCGACCATAAGACTTCAGACGGAGACCACGTCGTCACGATCAAGGGGTCACAACCGCCCGGCCGGTCAGTGTTGTACGCGTATCGCGTGACCGATCCAAAACGATTCGCTCAAGACGCTTTTATCGTCGCCTTGGATGACGCCGGCATAGTCATTGAAGCTCCGGATTATCTCAGAGAACTCTCTCGCTTTTCTCCTGCTCCGGGCGAAGGCAATCCCAACGAGCTACAGAGTTACGGAGATGGCAAACTCGTCGCGCAGCACGTTTCGCCGCCGCTCTTCGAGGACGTCTACATCACGCTCAAAGTGAGCGACAATCTGCACGCGGCGCTGATGCCCTATATGTGGGCCGTTTATCTTGCGAAAGCCAAGAGCGATTATCTCAAGGCCGGCTTCGCGCTCGAGGCCAGGATGCTAAGCTCGGCGGGGCTCGACCTCAACCAGGCGGCGCAGTATGACGGATACGGCGGTGCGTACTTCACGCCCGATTTCATGGTGCATTATTTGGCCTGGGCGCGGGCGCAGAACTGGTTCCACCATCTGATCCGTGGCTTGCCGATTATGGGTATCGACGGCACGTTAGCGGGGATTCAGACGACATCGCCGGCGCGCGGCAAAGTCTCTGCGAAAACCGGGACCGACGGCAGCGAAAACTTTCTCAACAATGGCGAGATCGTGGAGAAGGGGCTCGCCGGCTACATTACCGCGCGCGGCGGCCGCCACGTTGCGTTCGCTTTCTATTTGAGCGCGATGAACGGGCCGCATGACGAGGATACCGGCCACGTTGCTGGTGAGATCCTCGGTGCGATGGCGGCCGCGACCTATCTCAATCTTTAGCGACGGCATGACGCGCGCGGTTGAGGATTTGCCCGCCAGCCCCCTCGTAGCGCACTAACTCTAACGCTTGGCGTCGAATCGTCATATCGTTGCGCATGTAGCGGTGGTTGACGCGCACGTTGTAGCCGCACGCGGTGAGCGCGGCGTAGGCGAATTCGGCGGCACACGCGACGTCGCTTTCGAGCGCGCCCATCGGAATCTTCAACAGCCTGTCGACGAGCTCGAGGACCTCGAGTGCCAGCGCCGCCGTCTCAAGCGGCGCGGCTGCAGCACCTGCGAGTGCCTCTTCGAGTAGTCGCGCGCGAGCCGCGCGCTCACTTTCCGTGCTCTTGGGCAGCGCTTGCACGGCAATGACGGCGGCATAGGCGTCTTCGTCGCACGTTCGCGCGTCGAGCAATTTGATGCGAAGCTCATCTGCGCGGGCAGCTAGGTTGTCGGGAGCGCTCTTCGCAATCCGCCCGACCATGGCGACGAGCGCCGCTGCGACCGCGCCGACGAGCGCAGCCGCACTGCCGCCGCCCGGCATCGGCTCATGCGAGGCGAGGCGCTCGAGGTAGGCTTCGAGGCTTTCCACAGACCAGGGGTTGGCGGGCGGGTTGCGAAAGGCCCGCGAGCCTTTTCCCTGCAGGAGTATAAGAAGCGGTGACTCTCTTGAATCCGATCGGTACGATCGGCAGCGTTAAAGACCGTGGCTTGGCCGAAGCCGGCCGTTCGCGCATCGCATGGGCAGCAGCCTATATGCCGGTGCTCACCCAGATCCACGATCGGTTCGAAATCGAAAAGCCGCTGCGTGACGTGCGAATTGGCGCGTGCCTGCACGTGACTACGGAGACTGCGAATCTGATGCTCGCGCTGCAAGCCGGCGGCGCCAGCATTGCACTCTGTGCCAGTAATCCGCTCTCTACGCAGGACGACGTCGCCGCGGCGCTCTGCGAATACGGCATCGCGACGTTCGCAATCAAAGGCGAGGATCACGAGACGTACTATTCGCACATCGAGTCGGTCATCGCGACGCATCCGCAAATCTCGATGGATGACGGCTGCGATTTGGTGACGACGCTCTACAGCAAGCACGCCGATCAGCTCGGCGAGCTTATCGGCGGATGCGAGGAGACGACGACCGGTGTCATCAGACTGCGCGCGATGCAACGCGATGGCGTGCTGCCGTATCCGATCTTCGCGGTGAACAACGCGCTCACGAAGTATATGTTCGATAACCGCTACGGAACCGGTCAGTCCACGCTCGATGGGATCGTGCGCGCGACCAATGTGCTGCTCGCGGGACGCACGCTGGTCGTCGTCGGCTACGGCTGGTGCGGGCGCGGCATTGCATCGCGTGCCGCCGGCATGGGAGCGCACGTTATCGTTACGGAAGTCGATCCCCGCAAGGCCATCGAGGCGGTGATGGACGGATATCGCGTCATGCCGATGAACGACGCCGCCAAGGTTGGCGATATCTTCGTGACGGTCACCGGCAACTATCACGTCATCCGGGAAGAGCACTTCCGATTGATGAAGGACGGCGCAATCGTCTGCAACTCGGGGCACTTCAACGACGAGCTGGACCTCGAGGCAGTCGCGCGCATCGCTCGCGGCAAGACCGAGCCCCGTACGTTCGTCGAGCAGTTCGAGATGCACGATGGCCGCAAGATTTGCATTCTCGCCGACGGGCGGCTCATCAATCTTGCCGCGGCCGAAGGTCATCCGGCCGCCGTCATGGATATGTCGTTCTCCAACCAGGCTTTGGTCACGGAGCACTTGGTGAAGCACCACGACGATTTGGAGACGGGCCGCGTCTACGACGTGCCCGTTGCAATCGACGAAGAGGTCGCGCGGCTCAAACTCTCCTCGATGGGCATCGAGATCGATACACTGACGCCCGAACAGGAGAAGTATATCGCTTCCTGGAGCGAAGGTACGTAGATGGCGAACCGCAAGCTCTTCACGAGCGAATCGGTTACCGAAGGCCATCCCGACAAGCTCGCCGATCAAATATCCGACGCGGTTCTGGATGCGTTGCTGAAGGACGATCCAAACTCGCGCGTCGCCGTCGAAACGTTTGCGATCACCGGCCAGATTCATATTGCGGGCGAGGTGACGACGAAAACGTACGTTGATATCCCAAAAATCGTGCGGGAGATCATTCGGGAAGTCGGATATACGCGCTCCGCGATCGGCTTCGATTCGGAAACGTGCGGCGTCAGCGTTTCGATCGACGAGCAATCGCCCGACATCGCGCTCGGCGTCGACAAGTCGTTCGAGGCAAAGACCGGCGACGATGATCCGTTCGATCGGCTGGGTGCCGGCGACCAAGGCATGATGTTCGGCTACGCCTGTCGCGAGACCGACGAGCTGATGCCAATCCCGATCGTGCTCGCGCATAACCTCACGAAGCATCTTGCGGCAATGCGCAGGAACGGCGACATTCCGTACCTGCGGCCCGACGGCAAATCTCAAGTTACAGTCGAATACGACGGCGCTCGACCGATGCGCGTCGACGCGGTGGTCGTCTCGACCCAGCACGATCCCGAAATTCCGCTTGAAGAGATTCGCCGCGAAATCACGGAAAAGGTCATCGATCACGTCATTCCGCAAGCGATGCGTGACGATGCTACGCGCGTCTACGTTAATCCGACGGGACGGTTTGTGATCGGCGGTCCCAAGGGTGACGCCGGTTTGACCGGCCGCAAGATCATTGCCGACACCTACGGCGGCATGGCGCGCCACGGCGGCGGCGCCTTCTCCGGCAAAGACCCGACGAAGGTCGACCGTTCCGGCGCGTACGCCGCACGATGGGTCGCAAAGAACATCGTTGCGGCCGGCTTAGCCGACCGGTGCGAAGTTCAGGTCGCATACGCAATCGGCGTCGCCCACCCAATGAGCGTTCTGGTGGAGACGTTCGGCACGGGAAAGCTGCCCGAGGAGCGAATCGCTCAAGCAGTGACCGAAATCTTCGACCTTCGGCCGGCGGCGATAATTCAAAGCCTCGATCTGCGGCGCCCAATCTATAAGCAGACTGCGGCCTACGGACACTTCGGCCGGCCCGAGCTCGACCTGCCGTGGGAGCGTGTCGACCGCGTCGACGCGCTTCGCAAGGCGACCGCTTTTCGAGGGGAGCAGCTTCGTGTTCCGAACTTTGCAAGCTAAAGCGCCGCTCGCGGCCGGGCTCTTTCTCGCAGCCTTCGCGCTCATTCTGCCCGCGGGCGCGGTGCAGCTCGTTCCCTCTCAAACGTTCAAGAGCGGAACGAGGATTGCGTGCACGCTCGACGAGCGTCTCGATTCGTCGACGCTATCGTACGGCGATACGTTTAAGCTGCGCGTCGTCGATACGTCGTATCCTGCGTTGCACGGATCGCAAATCAAAGGCTACATTACGGACGTGCGAAAGCCGTCCGGCACGGAGCAAGGCCGTGTCGGATTCTTCTTGACGAGCATTAAGCTTCCAAACGGTACGAAGAAGCCGATGACCGCATACGTCGTGAACCGCCGCGTCACGCAGTATAATCCCGCGGCGCAGTACGCTCAGCGTCAGCAGCTTTCGCCAGGTGCAGGCAGGCCCTACGGCAGCGTGACGCCGGGTCCCGTCGCGTGGCAGATGAATTTGGGCGCCGGACCCTCGACCGTTACGCCGCATCACCACTCGCAATCACTCGGCGGATACGTCTATGCGAGCGCGTCGCAATGGCCGATCATCGTTCAGCCCGGCACGTCCGTTACCGTGGAGCTCGCCGCAAGCTTAACCGTTCCGTAGTTGTGTCATCCTGAGGAGCGCCGCGTAGCGGCGCGTCTCGAAGGGCTGAGGAGCGCGCGCAGCGCGCGTCATCCTGAGGGCGCGCGTCTCGAAGGGGCGCGTCTCGAAGGACTACTTCGGATTCAACAATTGCTCCATCGTGCACTGGCGCGGCGGCTTGTCGGGGCGCCAGCGCAACAGCCGCGTCGCGTGGCGAAATCGATGGCCGGTGACGTGATCGAATGCGACTTCAACGACGATTTGTGGCCGTACCGGAAACCATTCGGCCCGCTCTCCGCGACTCCAACGGCTTGGCCCCCCCGGCGCATTGCCCGTGAATCCCGGCGGCTCGACGATCGGGCGTAGCAGCTCTGCGGCGCGCGTGCGCTCGGCCGCGCTCATCGAGCCGACAAAACCGACGTGATGCAGCAGTCCCCCGTCGTCGTAAAGACCGAGCAGCAACGACGCGACCGTCCCAGCACTTGACGCCCTAAAGCCGCCGACGACGCAATCGGCGGTGTAGCTGCGCTTGACCTTGACGACCGCGTCGCGGCTGCCGAAAGCGTACGGCACGTCGCGCTTGGCAATGACGCCGTCGAGGCGAGCGAGGCTGCCATCGAGCCAACGTTGTGCCAAGGCTGCGTCGGTCGTCGCGGGCGATATGCGTACGGTGCCGTTCTCGCCGCCGAAATTCTGCTCGGCGAAAGCTCCCAGTCTCTTGCGGCGCTCGGATAGCGTTTGTTCGTAGAGCGGGGTTGCATTTTCGACGAGCAGGTCGAAGATAACGTACGACGCCGGCGTTTCCCGCGCGAGCTTGCGCACGCGGCTCTCCGCCGGATGAATACGCTGGAGCAGGGCGTCGAAATCGGCAGTTTCGCCTGTGAGGATAAGCAGCTCGCCGTCGGTTACGAATTTTTTGGTTGGTGCGGCTTTCAACGCATTGACGATCTCGGGAAAATACCGGGTCAGCGTTTCGCCGGATTTCGACTGCAGCTCGACGTCGTCGTCGTCGCGAAACGCGAGGCAACGGAAGCCGTCCCACTTCGGTTCGTACGTCCAGCTGGCACCCTGCGGAATTTGCGCGGCTTGGCGCGTCTCCATCGGTTCGACCGGGGGCGGCAGCGCGAGGCCGTCAAACCGCGACACGGCCGAGATCGAATCTGCCGCGCTTTTGCAGCAGCGGTTTCCAAAGGTCACCGAGGCGCGCGACGCGCTCGGGGACGTTGAAGACGGTAAAGTCGCCGACATCGCAGCCGGCTTCGAGCTCGTCCCACGTCACCGGCGTCGAGACCGCGGCGGCTTCGTTGGCCCGCACCGAGTAGATCGACGCCAAGGTGCGGCCCCAAGCATTTTGGTTGTAGTCAACCAGGACGTGGCGCTTCGGGCGCTTCGCGACGCGGTACTCGGCAGTGAGCACGTCGCCGTGCGCGCGAGAGATCTGATGTCCGATCTCTTTGGCAATCGCCCAAACTTCGTGCTGCGTCAGATCTCGCTGAATCGCTACGTACACGTGGATTCCCTTGCTGCCCGTAGTCTTAGCGAACGGTTTCATTCCGATTCCGCGCAAGACGCTGCCGACAATCAACGCGCCTTCGCGCACGACGGAGAACGGCGTCTCGGGCGCTGGGTCGAGATCAAAATGAATGTAAAGTGGGCGATCGGTATCGTCGCAGAGCGAGTACCACGGATTGAGGTCGATGCATCCGAGATTGACGAGCCAGAGCAACGACGCGCGATCGTCGACGATCGGAAAATCAATGACGTTGCCCGAGCGATGCTCGATGCGGCACGTCCGAATCCACGGCGGGCGCGGCGACGGCGTACGCTTCATATAGAAAAAATCGCCCGTAACGCCGTGCGGATAGCGCTTCATCACCATCGGCCGATCGGCGACGTGCGGCAGAAGCACCGGGGCGATCGCGAGGTAGTACCGCAGCAGATCGCCTTTCGTCAGGCCGAGCTTCGGAAAGTAAATCTTGCGCAAATTGGTAAGCGCCACGGCGCGATCGCCGATCTCGATCGTTGCGTTGTCAACGTCGGTCGGGATCAGTTCCGAACCGGCTTCAAGAGGGGACCGCGAGCCGCGCGGCAGAATCCATCTGCATTGCTTGCCTCTACTCTACTCACAGCCTCGCTCCTCGCTGCTATCATGCAGGACAAAGACGCGAGCGAGTGCGCAGGTGAGAGCGGCTTGACTCCCGCAGCGTTCGTAAGTCACGCGCTTGAGCTAAAGGACGTTCCCTTGCGCAGCGGCCCACGAATGACAGTAGCAGCGTCCACCGACGGGTGCCTAGCGGTTGGGCAGTCGGCGAGAATCCTGATTTTTGAGAAGACGCCGGGAGGCTACAAGCGCGTGCTCAAATCAGTGACGCTGCCGGACTGGTGGCACGTCAACGCAGACGGAACTGCAACGCTCCCCACGCACGAGTCGATGGATGTGATCGTCGAGGCGACGTACGTATGGAACGGTATGGACTATGAATTCTCGCCGCAAAAGTCGCACCGTTTCGATGTAGCGCTCGACGAACGACGGCCTTATGAAATCCTGCTGCGGCCGGTGCGTGGAACGCCCACAGCGATCTCCGGAACCGTTGCATATAATTTCGGCAACGATTACGTGTTTACCGCGCACGCCGGAGAAACGATTACGTTAGAGCTCATCAACCACGTCGGATCGAGGCCATTCGTCGCTCTCGGCCATGACGACGACATATCCCACGTTGGCGAACTCGGTCGAGCAAGCCGATGGAGCGGCAAACTCATGAAAAGCGGAACCTATTACCTTCGGATTTCGGGAGCGGATGAATCAGATGAGCAGCTCTCCCGCTACAGCCTTCGGCTCACGATTCGCTGATGCGGGAGGGTAGAAAGTGGCTACGTGGAACCCTGGTCCGCCGGCCGGGCGCCGTTCCGGATTAGCTCAGTTGGTAGAGCAGCTGACTGTTAATCAGCGGGTCGTTGGTTCGAGTCCAACATCCGGAGCCAAGTAACGAGGAGCCACCCCACGATGGGGTGGCTCTTCGTTATTTCTGCTCGCTGTTGAGACGAGAACCGTCATCCTGAGCGAGCGTAGGAGGCGCAAGTCGAAGGACGAGTCCGACATCCGGAACCATTGAGGCCTCTTGCGAAAAAAAGCGTTTTGCGAGGCGTCTGCACTTTTTGTCAACGAGGCACTGTAGCTTGTGTAGGCTAGGTCGCGACGGCTTCAGGGTCCGCAAGCGTGTAGGGCGAAGAGTAAGAGCCGTGGTGTCATGGCAGGCGTTATCCGGAATCGCGAGCGCTGTCCCTCGCAGCGAGTACTCAGCGAGTGGATGATTCTGCCGCTCCCGGCGTCGTGAGAGGGACCGTGGAGGTTTCGCTTCTCCGGATCTACGCGCTACGCGCCCTGTTTTTGCTCATCGCATTGGGTGAAGGCCTGCAGATTTGGCCGGCCATACTGCACCACGCGCGGCCCTGGGATTTCTGGCACGGTGTCGGCATGAGCTTCCTCGGTGCTCTTACGGCGCTCTCGCTTCTCGGCGTGTGGTTTCCAGTTAAGATGTTGCCGCTCATGATGTTCGAGTTCGCGTGGAAGCTGCTTTGGGCGCTCGCCGTGTGGCTCCCATTTTGGCTGAGTCACCGTGTCGATGCGGACATCGCCGAGAACGCTTTTTCGATTCTGTTCGGCGTGGTTCTCGTGCCGCTCGTTCTCCCGTGGGGTTACATTTGGAAGAACTACGTGACGGCGCCGGCCGATCGCTGGAAGTAAGACGGCCGTTGGCGTTGATCCAGCCGCGCCACTCGCGACGCTAATAGGCGCGGCCGCCGAGCTATCGCTGGATGCTAATGCGCGAAACGACGTCCGTTACACCCGGAACGGCCCGCGCCGTCTCTACGACGGTACGTGCGATCGACGCCGACGGAACGTGGCCTTCGACCGAGACGACGCCGGCACGCGAAGAAACCTTTAGATTTACAACGTTGATGCCGGTTTGCGCGGCGATCGCGGCCGAGACGCGCGCAGCCAGCGCCATGTCGGCGGATTGCTCGCGTAAGCCGCGCAGATCGGGATTGACGCGCAGATCATCGGCGACCGACGTGACGCTGCTCACCGAACGAGCCGCTGCGACATACCGGTCCTTCTCGACTTGATCGTGCGCCTCGCCGGTCAACGTTACTGCGCCGTTAGAAACGGTTACTCGGACTTCCGTCAGCGCGTCGGCATCTATACCGACGAGCTTTGCTTTTACGGTATTCGCGAGCAGCGTATTGTTAAAAGCGGCCTTTTGCTGCCCGGGGGTGCACGCCGCTAGAAGCGACGCCAGGGTCACCGCGGTCAAGGTCTTCACGACGCAAGGTTACCCATCTGCGCGACGTCGTTACCCGTCGAAAAGCGGTAGAGGGCCGGCTTGCAGTGCAGTTAGCGGACGTACGCGGGCGCGGTGTGTAAGGCGGCGCTGCCGCCTCGCCAGACTGCGTATTGAAGCGGTTTCGCCGCGTTCATTGAGGCCGCACCAACTTCGCCGGTCGGACTGAGCGCAAGCACGCAGTATTCGCCACCCGAAACGTCCGGCGCCGTTTTTGCCATGAAACGCATCAGTTGATCGCAGGCGTCTTGCGGATGCGCGCCGTCGGCCATGCGAGCGACGATGAGTGCCGAGGTGCAGTAGTTTGTCATCACGTCACCGTTACCGGTCGCGGTCGCAGCGCCGGCGGAGTCGTCGGCATAGTATCCGCATCCCACAATTGGCGAATCGGCCACTCGTCCCGGAATTTTCCAGGCGAGACCGCTCGTCGAGCAGCCGGCAACAATGTGCCCGTTCGCGTCCGTCGCAAGCATCCCGATTGTGTCGTGATGATCTTTATCGATCCAAAACGTTGAGCGGTTTGGCGTGCTTTTCCACTTCAGCCACGCTTCGAGGCTCTTGGGCGTAAGCAGTTGCATCGGGTGGAATCCCATCCCGATCGCAAATTGCAGCGCGCCTTCTCCGGCTACCGTGGTGTGCCGCGTCTTTTCCATCCACAGGCGCGCAACCGAGATGGGGTTTTTGATCTTGTGCAAATTGCAGACCGAGCCGGCACGATGCGTCGTGCCGTTCATGATGCCCGCATCGAGCTCGACTTCACCTTGCGCGTTGGGAAGGCCGCCATAGCCGACGCTGTCGACGTTCGGGTCGTCCTCGATCGCGTTGATGCCCTTCTCGACGGCGTCCATAAGCGAGCCGCTCGCACCGAAGACTTCGGCCGCGCGTGCGTTCGCGGGAATGCCAAAATCCCACGTCGAGACAAAAACGGCGCCGCCCGATTGCGTGGCTGGAGCGACCGGAGAACCGGCCGCAAGCGTGGCGCCGGCAGCGCCCGCCGTCACGATGAAGCTTCGCCGATCGAGCGGCTCCAATCAGTCTTGCTGCTTCGCCGCGGCACTCGGGTGAACGTTCGGGTTGTACTCGGCGAATGCACCTAGGGGATTCGGAACGACCCACACCTGCAAATCCCAAATCGCAGGAAACGAAAAGACGAACGCAACGTCGTTGGCGCTCTGTGGCTTCGCGATGCCGAGCACGCTCCAGCGTTTTAGCTTGCTGACGTTATAAACGTCCGCGGCGGTCGGACGATCAACCGAACCGCCGACGCTCCCCATCGTCTTGCTTCCCACTCCGCCAAATTGCAATCCCGATGCCGTCTTGATCGCAAAGTGAACGTGCGCCGGCGAGAAGTCGATCCATCGCGCGGGTGTCACGCCCCACAAGGAAGGCCGGCTCGGCGAACCGCTTTGCAGCACGGAAAAATCCGCACCGATCAAGTGCCCACCGACGTCATACCACAATTGACTTGGATGCGTCGGATCGCTCTGCCAGTTTTGGGTGTTGACCCAGCTAATCGCGCCGGTCTGATCCTCATCGGTGTACCGAAAGTAACCCGCGGCCGCAGCTTGCGCCGTTGTTGAAAAGCGGCTTTGAAGATCGGCGCTAACTTGCCCGACGAAGCGCACTTCCGATGCGCTCTCGGCGGGCGCCGCCGTCGGGGCCGGACGCGGCGTCGGGGCGGCCGCACCTGCCGCGACCGTCAACCCGAAAATTAAAGCGAAAACGACGGCGGATCGATTGAAATAACGCTTCATGAAGCTGGCGTTCGCTTCACGCCGCCGCCATCCTACGGCGCGATTTGTGTGCCGTGACGGCCTTAAACGCCCGCGGCGACCCTACTGCACTAGCCAGGCCGCCGCAGCGGCTTCCTCGCTGCTCTCAAATGGCTGAACTTGAGTCGGCAAAACGTTGCGTAGAAACGCGATCACTTGCTGCTGCCACGGATAGCCGACGATCACCGCGATGCGATCGATATGTTTCGCCCGTTCCGAAATGAACCTGAGTTGATCCAGATGGGCCCCTAGCGCCTCCATATTCTCCCAGCCCCCGAAGTTCCGCATATCGGCGAGTAGTCGAATCCGGCCGTGCTGGGCAATCGCTCCGTCGAGCGCCGCGGCCACCTCAGCTACGTCTGCAGAACCTAGCTTTGCAGGCATCACAATCTTGATCGCGTTATCCGAAAGCATTTCAATCGTCATAGTGCGTCGGCGCTTCCCCGCGAATACGGCCGAACCTGCGGCCGGCTCCAAAAGGTGAGCGCGTAAAAGGCGCGGGTGTGCTGCGCCGAAGAAGCAATGCTGCAATGCCCCGTGCGCTCTCCAGAGGAGTCCTCGTCCTCGTAACCCTGCTCGTCGCGATTCTCTATTACGTGCCAATCGGCCACGTCGATTTTGCCGAAAATTGGGGCGAAGGGACGTTCGGCCTCACCCTGCCCGCGCGTGAAGCCGTTGTCGTTGCCGTCGATCCGGCTTCGTCGGCAGGTCATGCGGGCGTCCGTCGCGGCGACCGCCTTGCAGACCGATCGAACTACGAAGTCGCATCGCGTGTCCGCGCGCCGTATGCCGGCGAACGCGAAACGCTGACGTTCGAACGTGCCAACACGCGGTACACCGTGACGCTTATCGCGAAGCCGAATAGAGACTTTGGCGTCGTGCAGCGCATCGGTGGAATTTTGGCGTACATTCCGCCGACGGTCTTTCTGATCGTTGCGTTTCTGCTCGTGTTCGTGCGCCCGTCGATCATGTCGTGGTCATTTTACGTCTTTGCAGTCGGATATTTCGGGACGAGTCCGGCCTTTATGTACTGGTCCCACGTGCTTTCACCGGCAGAATATCTCGTGCTAACTTTCGTGCTCAGCACGCTTCTCGGCGCATGGAGCGTGCTGCCGCTGTTGCCGTTCGTCCTGCGTTTTCCAAACGGCGACGTATTTGGCTGGAGGCGGCGGGTCGATCCGTTCGTGTGGGTGCTTCTTGCGCTCAGCTACGTACTGTACGTGATCGAGTGGCGTGCGTACAGCGTGTCACAAGACGTTCCGGCGTGGGACATCGTACCCAGTACGGTGATCCCGCTGGCCGCGTTTGCGTTTGCGGGCTTAATTTTAGCGAAGAACTTTGCAACCGCGACGCCGGCCGATCGTCAACGGTTTGCGTTCGTGGCCCTCGGCACGCTGATATCGTTCGTCGCATACGCAATCTATTTCGTGCCCGGAGTACCGTTCGCCGTCGGGCAAGTTGTCGGCTTCGCCGTCGTGCTCATGCCGGTCTGCATTGCCTATGCCGTCTTTAGGCTGCGCGTGCTCGACGTCAACTTCGTGCTCAACCGCGCCCTCGTGTATGGTGTCATCTCACTCGGTGTAATCGCGTTTGTATCGATTCTCGACTGGTTCTTTTCGCGCGCCGTCGCCATCGGCCGGTTGGCAATCGGGCTCGAGCTCCTGGCAACGATAGCCATCGGCTTTCTGCTCGATCGTATCAATCGCGCCGTGGAGGGTCTCGTCGAGGCAATCTTTTTTCGCAAACGCCGGCTCGCCGAACGTCACTTGCGCCGTGCCGCCGCGGCGCTCCCGTACGCGACGGATGAAGCGGCAATCATCGATGGGCTCGTGCAGATCCCGGTCGACGCGCTGGAGCTTGCCGCTGCGGCGCTCTATCGCCGTGCTGCAGCCGGTACTCGCTTTGAAGGCGTAGGGACCGCACGCCAAACTGCCGTCGCACCGCTCGGCTTCGATGCGAACGATCTCCTCGTGCGAATGTTGCTTGCCGATGAGAAAATTGTGTGGCTCGACGACCTCCGCGCGCATCTCGATGCGGAAAACGCCGGGATCTATACGCTCGCGGTCCCTGTCACGGTTCGACACGAGCTCGTCAGCTTTACGCTATACGGCGCGCACGCCAACGGTGCGCAACTCGATCCAGATGAAGTCGAACTACTCGAGGAGCTCGCGCGCGAAGCCGCCCGCGCCTACGATCACGTCGAAGCGGAGCGTGCCCGCGTGCAATATCTGCAAGGATTAGCGCAGGTAAGAGCCAATCCCGCGTTCCCCCACTCACTATCGACATAAGGAGACGCGAAGTGCAACTCGAGCCGTATCTTTTCTTTAATGGGAACTGTGAAGAAGCCTTAAACTTTTATAAAGACATTTTTGGGGGTGATATCGAGGGGCTGTCGCGATGGAAGGACATGCCCGAAGGTTCCGGAGGCCCGCAGGTTACGCCCGAAACCGAGAACCGCGTCATGCACGCGAGTTTTAAGTCCGCCGGAGTCTCGTTTATGGCGTCGGATGCCCAGCCGGGCAAGACCTATGGTGAGGGCCCGATCTCGTTGTCGATTGGCACCAGTGACGTCGCCGAGGGTGAACGTGTTTTCAATCGCCTCGCCGACGGCGCAAATGTCGAGATGCCGATGACCGACATGTTTTGGGGCGCGCGGTTCGGGATGCTCACCGACAAGTTTGGGATCGACTGGATGATCAACTGCTCGCGCGGAACGTAGCCGAGCTCACGCGGCGCCCCGCGAAACGATTTTCGACGTTACCGCGTTCTTTTGATGGTCGTCCTGGCGGACGGCCGGATAGACCGGGAAGGCCGCCGGCGAAGCGTGATCATTGGACGATTCGTCCGGCCCCTTCTCGGGAGCGCCATGACTTTCGATGAGCACGCGCAGATTCGTGAGCCGCCCGATTCTGCCCGCAGGCGAGGGCTTCATCACCGAGGCCAGCGGCAGCGAGCCCCCGGTGCCGCGCGCATTTGTGTGGGACGGCCGCACGCTTGAAATCAGCGCCGTCCTGCGGAGCTGGCGCTCGAGTAAAGGCGATCGGGGCGACAACTATCTCAAACGGCATTGGTACGAGCTCCAAACGAACGATGGCGCCCGAATCGAAGTCTCCTATGATCGCGAGTCGCGGCGCGGGTCTGCGCCGTGGTGCCTTTATACGATTAGCGAGTAAGCGCACGTTCCGGGTTCTCAGCGTCCACAAGGAAACGAATGGCATGCTGGTTGCCTAGCTCGAAGTGGGAAAGGAACGCAACTCCGTGCGCTTCACGACTATTGCCGCGGTAGCCGCGGTTGCTGCTTTAACGGCCTGTGCCGATTCGAAGAACTCGCTTCCGCCGGCAGCAGCGTTATGCCGGTCGCACGCTCAGCAGAGCTTCACAAGCCTGTCGCAGAGCCAAACGCTTGTACCGCAAAATGTGGCGTCCGTCCCGCGCCGCGCGACCGCTGCCCAGTTAGGGCTCTGGCCGCGCGAGGGGCCTTCCGTTCGCGTTTGCGGCGATGTCGGACGCGGTTTTGCGCGCTG